>Ga0214927_100122_pt1 | contig 46556 bp, 38 predicted proteins | sample Stichaenrichm16X_FD_168612 | JGI IMG/M metagenome (GOLD analysis project Ga0214927, IMG submission 168612) | Xylose enriched microbial communities from anaerobic bioreactor in Madison, Wisconsin, United States - 16X | ecosystem: Engineered > Bioreactor > Anaerobic > Unclassified | place: USA... | reverse complement strand
GGTCACGCCCGAGCAGAAGAAGGAGGCAGAAGGCTTCCTGGCTGAGGTAGGACTCGCCGACAAGGCAGGCTCCTATCCAGCACAGCTCTCCGGCGGCCAGAAGCAGCGTGTCGCAATCGCCCGTGCCCTGGCGTGCCATCCTGCCTACATCCTCTGCGATGAGGCGACATCTGCTCTCGATCCGGCCAGCACCGCATCCGTGCTCAAGCTCCTGCGCGAGATCAACGAGCGCACGGGCGTCACGATACTTGTGATCACCCACTCGATGCAGGTCGTCGAAGACATCTGCAAGCACGTCGCAGTACTTGTGCACGGCAAGGTCGTCGAGTCCGGCACGGTCCAAGATGTCTTCTCAGATCCCCAGCACACCGTGACGAAGCAGCTTCTCGGAAAGGCAGGCTGGGATGAATAGCTTCCAGGAATTCCTCAATGTCTATGCATCGCTTCTGGGACAGGGCATAGCCGATACGCTCGCAATGCTTCTTGTCTCCACGTTCTTCGCCTACATCATCGGCCTCTTCCTCGGCATCGTCCTCTATGTGACCGAACCCACAGGCCTTCGCCCCCACAAGGCGCTGAACGCTGTCCTTGGATGGATCATCAACATGGGACGCTCCATCCCCTTCATCATCCTGCTCGTGGCAGTCATGCCGATGACAAGGACGCTTGTAGGAACGACGACCGGCGTCCGCGGCGTCATCCCTCCCCTCGTCCTTTCGACCGCACCCTTCGTCGCCCGCATGGTCCAGCAGTCGCTCGCCGAGGTCCCGAAGGATGCCATCGAGGCAGCAGAGTCCTGCGGCGCCTCGGTACCACGCATCGTCGTCTCTGCGCTTCTGCCTGAAGCCCTGCCTTCGATTGTCCGTGGCATCTCGATCACCCTCATCACGGCCCTCGGCTACACGGCGATTGCAGGAGCAGTCGGCGCAGGCGGCCTCGGCGATATCGCAATCCGCTACGGCTACTACCGCTACGAAGATGAGGTCATGCTCGTCACCGTCGTCCTCATGATCATCCTCGTCCAGATCATCCAGAGCACCTGCGACGCAATCGCAAAGGCGATTGACCACCGCTAGGCTCAGCTCCTGTCCGCTTCTCTACATGGCACTGCCGCAGAAGGCATTTCGCCCCTGCGTTTGTAACTTGCACCCTAAAACACAAGATTTGAAAGGAAATCAGCCATGCTTACCCGCAAGAACTTCCTCGCTGGCTCTGCCGCCCTCATCGCTTCCTCTGTCCTCGCCGCCTGCGGCAATTCCGGCTCTGCGAGCTCTTCTGCCTCCGAGACGAAGACACTCACGGTCGCAGCCTCTCCTTCGCCGCACGCCGAGATATTGAACAACTTCGCTGTGCCCAAGCTCAAGGACCAGAACATCGACCTCGAGGTCAAGGAGTACACCGACTACATCATCCCGAACCAGGTCACCTCTTCGGGCGAGGTTGACGCCAACTACTTCCAGCATATCAACTACCTCAACAACTACAACAAGGAGAACGGCACCGACCTTGTCGGCGTTGCCGCCATCCACTACGAGCCGTTCGGCATCTACGCCGGCAAGTCCTCCGACCTCAAGAACATCGCAGATGGTGCACAGATCGCTGTCCCGAATGACCCGACGAACGAAGGCAGGGCGTTCCTGCTCCTTCAGCAGGAGGGCCTTGTCACCCTCAAGGATCCTGAGAACCTCGAGGCAACGCCTGTCGATGTCGCAGAGAACCCCCACAGCTTGAACTTCGTCGAGGTTGAGGCAGCTGCTGTCCCCCGCCAGCTCCAGGACGTCGACTTCGCTGTCATCAATGGCAACTACGCAATCGAGGCAGGACTGCATGTCTCCGACGCTGTTGCTGTCGAGGCAGCAGATGGCACGGCTGTCGAGCAGTACGCCAACTACATCGTGACGACGCCCGACAAGCAGGACGACGACCGCATCAAGGCACTGGTCTCTGTCCTCACCTCCGACGACTTCAAGACCTACCTCAAGGGCACCTACGACGAGGATGTCCTGCCGGCATTCTAGGATCTCATCTGAGACCGCAAGACAGCGAGGGGCGCACATCCGTGCGTCCCTCTTTTCTTGTGCGGAGACATGACTTCTCAGGCGTCGACGGCAGCCTGCCTTTGCTATGGCCTGGCACAGCCGGAGACCGAGCGGCAGGCATCCGCCTGCACAAGGACGAGGAGCCACGTCCCGATCCGAGCAAGACACACATGTATGTGTGTCTTGGCTTTGCAGCACCCATTCTCTTTCAGACACGCCGATCTGCTGCCGTGGACACCTTGCATGCATAGCGGTGCTCCTCGCTCAGGCAGGGGCCGCCTCGAAGCTTCTGCCTCTGTACGGCACAGGCCCTCAGCAGAAGAAACGCTGTCCTCTCCCGACAAGAAAGGAGCCCCATGCCGTCCGGCACAGGGCTCCTGAAACGTTCTCGCGTGTGGTCTTACTGGATGCGCGTACGGCAGTACGGGCAGACCTTCCATTCCGCATTCAGCGGACGGTGGCAGGTCGGGCAGACGTTCCTGACCTGGGTGTTGCAGACCGGGCAGACGACGAAGTCGCGGTCGATCGGCGTGCCGCACTTCGGGCAGATGCCGTAATGGGAGAGCTGGTGCTCGCGCAGGGCGATATCGAGGTCCTGCTCCTCGCGGTCGACGAGATAGGAGCTCGGACGGAGGATCACGTAGGCAAGAAGGCCGACGATAGGAATGACCGAGATGATGGCCCAAAGCCACCAGGGCTCGGCGCCACGGCGCTGTGCATCGCGGATCACGTAAACGATCGAAAGGATATAGAGGATCACGACGCAGGCAACCATCAGGTACAGCACCATGCGTACTTCAGGGGTAATGATCTGATCGAGAAGCTCTTGCATGTGAAAGGCGCTCCTTCTGTTCTGGGACGATGCTGCATTCCTGCGCACGTTCTCTTTCGGCAATTGCAGACAAGCATACCGCTATGGACGCAGATGCCCAGGCCACAACACGGCCGCCGGTGCGTTCATGAGCCAATCTTCACAAAAAGCAGGACCTTCGTCAAGCCTTCACGCCAGACTGCGCATGTCTTGGAGGTGGATGTAAAGATACCCGCTACCTGAGCCAGGGACGATAGATGGCAGCAACCTCGCCTGCTGTCGTGATCGATCCGCAGGCGCAGAAGGGCTTGCCCCTGAGCGCCTCGACCGCCTCAGGAACCGAAGGATAGATGCCTTCTGGCTCTTTGCCATGGGCGCGGAAGACCTCAGCAAGCTGGGCTGCCGGAAGGGCGCGGGGAGATGCGGTCTGCGCACAGACGACCTTCGGAAAGGCAGCGGAGAGCCTCTCCACGATGCCATCCACATCCTTGTCGGCAAGTACCGCGCAGAGAAGATACGGCCTCTTCTCACGGTCTGGCTCCACATCGGCGACAGCTGTGAGGAAGGCATCGACCGACTGCGGATTGTGGCAGGCATCGATGAGGACGACCGGCTTCGGACAGACGATATCGAAGCGTCCGGGCGTCGGCGTCGTCACGATTCCGTCGTAGGCACGGTCTGGATCGAGCGCACGTCCGAGGAAGTCCTCGGCAAGGCAGACCGCACAGGCGATGTTTGCTGCCTGATAGCCCGGCTTCAAGGCGCCAAGCTCCGCAAGCGTCTGGCGCGGCGTCGTGACATCGAAGATGAGGGAGCCACCGATGCGCCCTGGCAGCTCACGGATACGGAAGCTTGCATGGGGAAGGTCGGGATGCGCGGCGGGCACACCTTTCTCCATCTCCCCTGCCGCATCTTCGAGCCTCTCGGGCCGAAGCAGCGTCGGCACAGCCCCAGCCTGCTTCGCCTGCTTGAGGAAGACATCCTCGACGCTTGCAGGGGTCGCCGTGCCGGCACCGAGCACGCAGGTGCGTCCCGGCTTGATGATGGCAGCCTTCTCTGCAGCGATCTTCTCGAGCGTATCGCCCAGAATCTTCATGTGGTCGAGGCCTATGCCCGTGATTGCGACCGACTCGATCGAACGGCAGGCAGACGTTGCATCCCATCTGCCGCCCATGCCGCACTCGAGAACCGCGACATCGACGCCGGCTTCCGCGAAGGCAACGAAGGCAGCGACGGTAAGAAGATCGAACTCCGTGATATCGAAGGGAGGAAGGCCTTCTGCCGCACGTGCGGCAAGGACCCGTCTGCCTGCCTCGTCTGCTGCGGCAACCGCATGGGCAAACGCCTCTTTCGAGATGGGCTTGCCGCCTATCTCCATGCGCTCGTTGTAGCTCACAAGCTCAGGCGACGTATAGAGGCCGCAGCTGAGACCTTCTGCCGTAAGAAGCCCTGCTGTATAGCGTGCCGTCGAGGTCTTGCCATTCGTGCCGGCAATCTGGACGGAACGATATGCCTTGTCAGGATCATGGAGCTCTTCGAGCATCGCCGTGACCGGATCCAAGCTCGGAGAGATGCCGAAACGGAGCGCCCCCTTCAAGGTTGCAAGCGCCTCGTCGTATGTCGTGTCCTTCACAGCGAAGGGAAGCGTATATCCCACTGATATCTCCTCTCAAGCATGCCTGGACATGCTGATCTCAATCGTTTGCGATGGCGGCTTCGGCCTCTGCAATGACAGACGTCGTGCCAAGGAGGCAGACGGGACGTCCCGTCGCACGTGCCTCCGAAAGCGCTCCAGCAACTGTCGGAGCGAAGTGCGTCTCTATCCCTTCAGCTGCAAGGCATCTTCCCTGCCTCTCCGTGAAGACGTAGTGCGGATTCTGGGAGGCCGTGAGCCAGATCTCGTCTGCCACCCCCGCCATCTCATGCACGACGCCAGCATAGTCCTTATCGTCGGGAATGCCGACGATTGCGATGAGACCAGGACCGCAGCCGAGATGGGCGAGCGCCTCTCTTGCTTCCTCAGCGCTTGCCCGGTTGATGCAGGCATCGACGACGAGCAGCGGTTCCTTCGAGACAAGCTCCATCCTGCCCGGAATCCTGAGCCTGCCCAAGGCTTCGCGCACCTTGCGCTCCGCGAGCTCATGTCCCAGAAGCGCTTCTGCAAGCGCGAGCGCCAGTGCCGCATTGCGTGCCTGGAACTCTCCCAGAAGCGGCAGCTCCACGTCTTCGAGCACCTGGCTCTGGTTCTTGAGCGTACAGATGATGCCTGCCTCGCCCCAGCGGATATCCGTGGCCTCGAAGTCCCTGCCATACTCCAGAAGCGGTACGCCGAGCGCACAGGCCCGCTGGGCAATCTGGACCATAGCTTCTTCCTCCTGTGGGCCTATGAAGGCAGCTTCGCACTCAGGCTGTATGGCATAGGCCTTGTCAGCGGCGATGGCAGAGATCGTAGGGCCAAGCTCGCGCGTATGCTCGAGGAAGATGGTATTGATTGCACAGAAGCGGTGCGGCACGTTCGTGACATCGTCGAAGCGTGCCCCCTTGCCGCACTCGAGGATGTCTGCCTCAGTGCCTTGCGTACGGAACCACGCAAGCGCAGCCGCGCACTCGATCCCGATGGGGCTCACAAACTCGCCGGGCAAGAGCCTGTCCTCGATCTTCTCTATAGCGGGCGCCACCGCCGTCACCGCTTCTGCAAGCTCACTGTCCGATATCGGCACTCCATCCACGCAGAAACGCTCGTTGAAGCGCCTGATGTGCGGGCTTGTCATGAGCCCGACACGCTGCTCTGTCTGGACAAGCGCGGCTGCCATGCGAGCAGCCGACCCCTTGCCCTTGCTGCCCGTGACGATAGCGGCATCCGCATGGGCAAGGCTCCTCAGAAGATCGCGCGTGAGCTCGGGGTGCCGCTTCTCGGAGTCAGGCGCATCGAAGGAAAGCTGAGGTGCAGCCGCCATATACGACGCATAGATGAAGTCTTCTGCTTCGTCTCTCCTCATCCAAGATCGTCCCTGACCGTGCGCATCACGAGCCCTGCGACATTGACGCCGGAGACGGACTCGATCCCCTGCATGCCTGCCATCACATTGACCTCGCAGAACCAGTAGCCCGCATGGTCCACAAGAAGATCGAGCCCGAAGAAGTCGAGCCCCGTCTCTTCCCAGACATCATGCACCGCTGCACGCATGTCCCGATCGATCTCCTTCTTCTCGAGCTCAGCACCAAGCGCATAGTTCGCGCGGAATCCGTGCCCTGCCTTCCTCCTCATGGCAGCCACAGCCTCGCCGCGGATGCCGAAGACACGGATATCCTTTCCTAGGCTCTCCTCGATGCACTGCTCGAAGAGAAGCTCGCGGTCAGGTCCCACCTGCTGCTCCAGGCGCGCGAGGTCATCCTCGTCCTCGATGAGCCAGATCTCGCGTCCTTCCGAGCTCGCAAGCCCCTTTGCGACGAAAGGCACGCCGACCTCGGATGCAAGCATCTCGAAGCCGGTGCCGGCATGTGCGAGCACCCAGCGCGGCATGCGGAAGGCAGAGGAGCTGATGTCTTCCACCTGTGCATGCTTGTCCACATAGCGCGCGAAGGGAGCGATGCTGTTGTAGCTCCTTGTGGCAAGCGCATTTGCTGCCGCTATGAGGTGCCCCCATTTGTAGCGGTTCAGGACGAAGTCAGCAGGCGCAAGCGGCTCCCCGTGAAAGAGCAGCGTTCCATCCTCTGTCTTTCCCATATCGGCAATGCCGGTGATGGAAAGATCCATAGCGAGGGCATGCGCCTCTTCGACAAGACGGCGGCAGGTATAGGCAGAGCCCATGTCGCTGTAGCGCTCTATCAGATAGCCAGAGAGCCTCATCTGACCTTCACCCTTTCTTCGTTGAGTGCAGCCCAGGAGATGATCGGGAAGAGGACGAGGCAGATGAGAATCTGGATGGGCAGGTCCAGATCGAGCTGGAAGACCGCAATGACCGTACCGAGAAGCGCTATGAGCTGGAGGTCCATGCTGCGTCTCAGGATATGCGACTCCTTCCGCTCGACCGTGACCACATCGTTCACGGAGTCGATGCCCAAGGCTGCGCGGGTTCCAGCAGGCAGGCTCACGCGCGAGTCATCAATGCCCTCATCCACAAGCACGCGGAGCTGAGCCTGCGCGCTGCCGAAGCGCACACAGATTCGGTCATTGTCCTCGACGCCCGCAAGCTTCATGAGGTCGGGAGAGAGGCGGGCGATGCCATTCGCATCGTCTTCGTCCTTCGCATAGGTCGAAAGGAGCCAGAGCTTGCGGGAGCCTATCCACCGGTCGAGGAAGGCATCCTCGATGCGGCCCAGGCGCCCCTTCTCCTTTGCCTTCGGCGCATCGACAAGGACAAGCTCGAGGGCCTTGTCCACGCCGAGCGCACGTTCGGCCTGGGCGAGACGCCTGAGGTCGTCGCCCGAGCAGTCCTCCCGAAGACGGCAGAACGGGTCCGAACGCGTCGTGCTCGGGCTATAGCTTCTCCTCATGAGCTCGCACGTATCCGCATCCGCACGGTCGAGAAGAAGCTCCATCTCCTCCTGCCGGATCTGATGGACTGGCAGCTGTCCGATACCGAGCAGGGTCTTGAAGTAGCGCGGCACATAGACGCTCGCCTCATGCGCCACGAGCGCATGGGGTGCATAGTCGGCGCCATGAGGGTCAATCACGAGCTGCGTATCCGATACGCGCGAGTAGAGCACGCACTCCTTCGGACGTGCGGAATCCCCCGTCTCCTTCTCGATCCACTCAGCCACATCATGAGAGACATAGACCCTGTCCACATGCTCTGCAACAGGAACGCGGACCATGCAGGCACGGGCAGGCGTCCTCTGGACAAGCACAGGCATCCCGGCTTCCGGCTCGAGGAGCCCTTGGCCAGAAGCACCTCCGAAGAGCCGCTTCGTCATGCGGTTCGGCAGGAAGATGGCAGATGAGCATGCATCTTCACCCACAGCAGAAGATGCCAGCTTTGCCTCTGCATAGGCGCTGTCAGCCATGCGCACATGGACGAGCGGAGCTTCTCCGGAAGGCCCCTGGAGGCAGAGCGTACCTGAAATGCCCTCATGAGATCCTGCACTGAGATAGCAGACATCGCGGGGCAGCTGCTCCTTTGCCTGGAAGAGGTGCATGACCTGAGGATCGGGAGCTTCCTTGTCCCAGCGTCCTGCCATGAGGCAGAAGAGCGCAAGGCCTTTTGCCAGGGCAGCGACTGCCGAAGGATTTGCCACATTCCGGAGCTGTCCGTTTATCTCGAGCTGGAGCGCAGGCGCCTGGGCTCGTTCGGAGACATTCCTTCCAATCGTATGAGGACCTGCCGCCGCGAATACGCCGTCATGCACGACTGCATCGTCGAAGCGGCCGAGCTCCCCCACCGTCTGGACAAGCGAGGCATCCATCAGGTCGAGAAGGAACTTGTGTCCTAGAAGGGACGGATGCTCCTTGCCGCCTGTGCCGATATCGACACCGAAGCCGCGATCTGACGCAGCACCGTGGAGATCGAGGACGCAGGATATCCGATGCTCAAGGCAATAACGGACAAGCTCTCTCTGGTACGTGTTCTCCTCGAAGGCATCGAAGTTCGGATCGTGCCCGTCTGACCTTGCGTGGCAGAAGACATGGACGCCTGCCTCCTCATGGAGCCAGAGCGCGAGAGCTCCTGTCAGGATCTCTGCACGCTTGTCCTTTCCCTCCCGCGTCTGCGTCACCGCATGCGGCGCCGAGACCAGGATGGGGATGCTGCCCTCCTCTATGAGGAGGGCAGTTCCTCTGCCCTCATAGCTATGGCTCGAGAAGCGCTCCTCGAGAGACGAGAGGCGCTCTGCCGGGGCATCTGCCATGCTTGCTTCCATCATCTGCTGCTTCTGCCAGCTCCCGCAAGCTCGCGTGCCTCGCGCCTGAGCTCGCAATCATCCGCAAGCACGCCACGCGCTGCCTCGGTCACGGTGAGGGACCCGGTGCTCTTGATGCCCCTCATGGTCATGCAGCTGTGTTCGGCAGAGAGGACGACAAGCGCACCTTCGGGGTCGAGCTCTTCCATCAGGGCATCTGCAATCTGGGCCGTCAGGCGCTCCTGCACCTGGAGGCGATGGGCATAGCCCTGGACGAGCCTCCCGAGCTTCGAGAGGCCGCAGATCCGTCCATGCTTCGGCAGATAGACGACCGCAGCTGTGCCACGGAACGGCAGGATATGGTGCTCACAGAAGGACTCGAACGGGATGTCGCGCACGACGACGAGCTCATCTGAATCAGGAGCCTCGAACTGCTTCCTCAGATGCGCCTTCGGCTCTTCCCACATGCCCGAGAGCAGCTCTTCGGTCGCCCGTGCCACGCGTGCCGGCGTCTCCTTGAGGCCTTCACGGTCAGGGTTCTCGCCTATCGCCAGCAGGAATTCGCGCACGGCATGCTCGAGGCGCTCCTCGTCGATCTCGGCAAAGCCCTGATCGTTGAGCTCGCGTCCATAGGCGTCCTTGGTGCCGGTCAGATGTGCCGGCTCGAATGTCGAAGATTCCCTCATGCCTCAGCCTTGGTCCTTTCTGCTGCCTCGATCGTGTGCTCGGCAAGAATTGCGCAGGTGACCGCGCCGACCCCTCCCGGCACCGGCGTGAGCGCACCCACAATCTCTTTCGCCTCTTCGGCGACATCGCCGACAAAGCGGCCTTCCGAGGAAAGGTAGTTCATACCGACATCGATGACAGTCTGGCCAGGACGGAAGGCATCGGCCGTGAGCATCTGGGGCCTGCCGACACAGGCAACGACGATGTCCGCTGCACGCGTCTCTGCAAAGAGATCCTTCGTGTGGCTATGGCAGAGCATCACAGTCGCATTGCGCCCGAGCAGGAGCGAGGCGAGAGGGCGTCCCACGACAAGCGAGCGTCCGACGACCGTGACCTTGGCTCCATCAAGCGCGGCACCATAGTGGTCAAGCATCGCGACGACCGCAGCTGCCGTGCAGGGAGCAAAGCCCACTCGGCTGCCGGAGAAGACGCCGTAGAGCGAGCCTTCCGTGATGCCATCCACATCCTTTGCAGGATCGAGCGCGGCTGCCGCTGCCTTCTCGTCGAGCGTCTTCGGAAGCGGGCGGAACATGAGGCAGCCATGGATCGAGCTATCCTCATTGATGCTGCGGATTGTCGCTTCGACCTCATCCTGCGTGACATCCTCCGGCAGTGCAAAGAGCTTCGTCTCGATGCCCGCCTTGGCACAGCGCTTCTCTGCGGCATGCTGGTAGGAGATGTCATCCGGGCGCTCCCCCACACGCACGAAGGCAAGGCAGGGCTCGATGCCCGCGCCTTTAAGCTGCTCGGTCCGTGCTGCCTGCTCCTCGGTGAGCGCACGGGCAACCGGTGCCCCTCTCAGCTCCTCTGCCATCTGATTCCTCTTTCCACTCTGAGATAGGCCTCATCAGCCTTGGCACAGCCATCTTCGAGCATGGCCTGGGTACGGGAGACGAGGATCTCTGCATAATCGCGGTCTTTCATTGCCTTCGCATTGATGAAGACATTGAGACAGGCTGCCTTGAGCGACGCCGAGAGCAGCGCTGCGCCTGCCCCTGCATCCGTAAGCGCCATCTTCGAACCGATCTTCGTGAGATCGTCGACAATCACGATCGCCTCGCAGATGGCCTCCATCAGATGCTCAGGCGGCTCCGATGCCTGGCGCAGCGCCTCCTCAAGGACGCGCGTGCGCTCTTCCTTCTCTTCTTCGGTATCCCGCGGCATCCTATAGGCACGGGCAAGCGGCCTGAATGCTTCGGCATCTTCTTCTGCGAGCGTGAACATGCGGCCTCTCAGCTCTTCGAGCTTCGGGAGATACTCCTCGATCTTCGGCTGCACCTCTTCATAGCGGCGCTTGTGGCGCGTGAGGTTTGCGACCATCTCGCCCAGGGCGCATCCCACCGCTGCTGCCGTGGCTGCCCCTGCACCGCCGCCTGGCGTCGGCTCCTTCGAGGCAAGCGCCTCCACGAGCTCCTCGGCCGTGCAGTCGCGCATTCTCTTCTCTTCTGGTTCCGTCACGTCTCTTCCTTGTCTGCGCAGCAGCAAGGCCGAGGGTGCCTGTGCGCCCCCGGACCTCTGCTGACTATCTTCGAATCTTATGCTGCTCTAGAAGAGGCCGACGATCTTTCCGTCCGGCGTGACATCGATCTTCTCTGCTGCAGGCACCTTCGGAAGTCCCGGCATGGTCATGATGTCACCGGTAAGGGCGACGATGAAGCCGGCACCGGCAGATACCTTCACGTTTCTGACCGTGATGCGGAAGCCAACGGGCGCCCCGAGCTTCTTGGGGTCGTCCGTGAACGAGTACTGCGTCTTTGCCATGCATACCGGAAGTCCGCCGAAGCCCTGCTCCTCGAGCTGGGCGAGCTGCTTCTGTGCCGAGGACGTATAGTCGACGCCGTCTGCATGGTAGATGCGCTTTGCGATGGCCTCGATCTTGGAAGAGATCGGCTGGTCGAGCTCGTAGGCATACTTGAGCTCGCTCGGCTCGTCGCAGAGGCGCACAACCTCGTCAGCAAGCGCAAGTCCGCCCTCGCCGCCCTTGGCCCAGACCTCGGAGAGTGCGACGTTGACGCCGAGCTCATGGCACTTCTGCTCGACGAAGTCGAGCTCTGCCTTCGTATCGGTCGGGAACGCATTGATTGCAACGACAGCCGGCAGGCCAAAGACATCGCGGATATTCGAGATATGGCGAAGGAGATTCGGGATGCCGCGCTCGAGCGCCTCGAGATTCTCCTGGCCAAGCTCTGCCTTCGGCACGCCGCCGTTGTACTTGAGGGCACGCACGGTCGCAACCAGCACGACGCAGGAAGGAGCGATGCCGGCAGCGCGGCACTTGATATCGAGGAACTTCTCAGCGCCGAGGTCGGCACCGAAGCCTGCCTCCGTGACGACGTAGTCGGCAAGCTTCATGGCCGTCGTCGTCGCCTCGACAGAGTTGCAGCCGTGGGCGATGTTCGCGAACGGACCTCCGTGCACGAAGGCCGGGTTGTTCTCGAGCGTCTGCACGAGGTTCGGCTTGATAGCGTCCTTCAGAAGCGCGCACATGGCGCCCTGGGCATGGATATCGGAGACTGTGACCGGACGTCTGTCATACGTGTAGGCAATGACCATGCGGCCAAGGCGCTCTTTGAGATCCATCAGATCCGATGCCATGCAGAAGGCAGCCATGACCTCAGAGGCAACGGTGATATCGAAGCCATCCTGGCGAGGCATGCCATTGCCGACGCCGCCAAGACCATCGACGATGCTCCTGAGCTGGCGGTCATTCATATCGACACAGCGCTTCCAGACGATGCGGCGCGGGTCGATGCCGAGAGCGTTGCCCTGCTTGATGTGGTTGTCGAGCATGGCAGCACAGAGGTTGTTCGCCGCGCCGATAGCATGGAAGTCGCCCGTGAAGTGGAGGTTGATGTCCTCCATCGGCACGACCTGGGCATAGCCGCCGCCGGCAGCGCCGCCCTTGATACCGAAGACGGGTCCGAGGGATGGCTCGCGCAGGCACAGGAGCGCATTCTTGCCACGGCGGCAGAGAGCATCCTCGAGGCCGACCGAGGTCGTCGTCTTGCCCTCGCCCGCAGGCGTCGGGTTGATGGCCGTCACGAGAATGAGCTTCGCCTTCTTGGGAAGGTCCTTCAGGGCATGGATGTCAACCTTTGCCTTGTAGCGTCCATAGAGTTCCAGCTGGTCTTCCGAGAGGCCGGCACGCTTTGCGACCTCGGTGACAGGAAGCATCGTTGCTTCCTGTGCAATCTCGATATCTGACTTTGCCATCTTGGCTTCCTTTCGCTTCTTGGCTCCTGCCAATGGTTACCGGGTTTCACGGGGCGATCTGACCATGCTTCCATTGTGTACCTCAAAGCCTACAGCGCCACTCTCAATTCGGATATGTGGCAGTTGTGTGCGCCTATATCGGTTCTTCATGCACATCCATAGCCAAAGCCTATGGACCTGATGCAGCCGAAAGGCACCGGGCATGCCTTCAAGCTTCCCTGCTGGCGTGATGCAGCCATGCATGCCATCCTGCTGCCCCTTGAAACGAATGCCAAGATGAAGGCCTGGATTGTCAAGGCGGCACCTGAGCCATACGCTCCAGGGCAGCCTGCAGAAGGCCTGTGGGGGCTTGGTCTCTCCGAGGATGGGATTGCTGCGCTGCGGCATGCAGCTGCGCGGGGGCCGGCGACAGAGCGGCTGCTGCTGTCAGCTTCCGACAGCGGTTGTAAAAGAGATGCACCGACAATGCCTCACTGTCTTGCAGCAGACAAGCGGCGCCGGTGTAGGCTGACAGCATCAGGAACGGCCATCTTGCAGCAGGGATGGAGATCTTGATCCGGCCGCACCATACGCTTCCGCGCTTGCAGAAGCCGAAAGGTTGCCGGGCTCTTTGCCCTGGCCGCCGCACGCCCTGAGCACACGAAGAAGGCCGCACCTCACGGCACGGCCTTCCTGGCTAGACGATATGTTCCAGCTGCTACTCGAAGTCGGCAATCTGGGCCTTGAGCTGCTCTACCGTAGCGGTGAGCTCTGCTTTCTGGGACTGCTTCTTCTCGATGACCTCAGGCGCTGCCTTGGCAACGAATCCTGCATTGCCGAGCGTGCGCTCGACGGAAGCAAGATCCTTCTCTGCCTTGGCAAGCTCCTTCTTGAGGCGCTTTGCCTCGGCATCGAGATCGACGAGGCCACCCAGGGCGACGAAGATCTCGAGCGAGCCATCAGCCACGGAGACAGAGCCCGCAGGCTTCGTCTGCTCGGCACCAAGCGCCAGCTGGTCGACACGGCCGACGCTCGTGATGAAGTCACGCTGGGACTCGAGCACGGCAGCATCTTCCGGCGTGGACTTCACGGCCACGTCGAGTTCTGCCTTCGGGGACAGGCGGTAGCGGGCACGGGTGGAGCGCACGACGGAGATGACGCGCTTTGCGAGATCGAAGTCATGCTCTGCGCGCTCGTTCACGAACTGTGCAAGCTCGTCGGGCTCAGGCCACTTGGCGACCATCAGGAACTTGGCGCTGTGGTCATCGAGGCCGGATGCCGGCAGGGCATCCCAGACGCTCTCTGTCACGAACGGCATGACCGGGTGCAGGAGCCTCATCGAGACATCGAGGACATACACGAGGTTGCGCTGGACCTGCAGCTTCTCCTCGGGCGTGCCATCAAGCAGGCGGCCCTTGCAGAGCTCGATGTACCAGTCGCAGACCTCACCCCAGAAGAAGCTCTGGAGATTCCTGGCGTAGTCGCCGAAGTTGTAGGTCTCGAGCTGCTCGGTAGCCTCTGCAACCTCCTTGGCAAGGCGGGAAAGCATCCAGGCATCCTCTGCCGTCTCTGCCTTCGGGGCGCACGGCGTATAGCCGTCGAGGTTCATCTGCACGAAGCGGGAAGCATTCCAGATCTTCGTGACAAAGGAGCGTGCCTGCTCGGTACGCGGCGAGTCGATGAGCTTTCGCGTCTTCTTGTCGATGTTGGCATCGAACTTGACGTCCTGGTTCGTCGTGATGAGCGTCAGAAGGTTGAAGCGCATAGCGTCAGCGCCGTACTTCTCGATGAGGTCCATCGGGTCCACGCCGTTGCCCTTGGACTTGGACATGCGGCTGCCATCCTTGGCAAGGATCGTGGCGTAGATGTAGACGTCGTGGAACGGAACCTCGTCCGTGAAGTAGAGCGAGCTCATGATCATGCGGGCAACCCAGAGGGCAATGATGTCGCGGGCGGTCACGAGGACCTTGGTCGGGTGATGCCCCTCCATCTCCTCCGGATGGTCAGGCCAGCCCTGTGTCGCGAAGGTCCAGAGCTGAGAGGAGAACCAGGTGTCGAGGACATCCTCGTCCTGATGGATGTTCTTGCTTCCGCACTTCGGGCACACCTCGGGGTCCTCCATGAGGGCGTCTTCCCAGCCGCAGTCGTCGCAGTGGAAGACCGGAATCCTGTGGCCCCACCAGAGCTGGCGGGAGATGCACCAATCCTTGAGGTTGTCCATCCAGGTAAGGTAGGTCTGCGTCCAGCGGGCAGGATGGAACTTGACTTCCCCATCGCGCACGACCTCAGCTGCACGCTCCTTGAGCTTGTCCACAGCCACGAACCACTGCTCAGAGAGCCAAGGCTCGAGCGCTGTGCCACAGCGGTAGCAGTGCATGACAGAGTGGCTGAGCTCCTCGATGTGATCGAGGAGGCCATGCTCGTCGAACCAGTTGACGATAGCGGTACGGGCCTCATCGCGGTCCATGCCGGAGAACTCGCCGTAGCCGTCCACGACATGTGCCGTCTCGTCGAAGATATTGATCTGCGGCAGGTTGTGCGTCTGGCCCATGGCATAGTCATTCGGGTCGTGCGCCGGCGTGACCTTCACGAAGCCGGTGCCGTAGTTTGCATCGACATGCCAGTCTGAGAAGATCGGAATCTCGCGGTTCACGATAGGAAGCATCACGGTCTTGCCGACAAGCTTCTGCTTCTCGGGGTCCTGCGGAGACACGGCAACGCCCGTATCGCCGAGCATCGTCTCAGGACGGGTCGTGGCGACCGTGATGTACTCGATGCCGTCGACCGGCTCGGTCAGGGGATAGCGGAGGTACCACAGATGGCCCTTCTCATCCTTGTACTCTGCCTCGTCGTCCGAGATGGCAGTACGGCAGGAGGGGCACCAGTTGACGATGCGCTTGCCGCGATAGATGAGGCCATCGTGGTACCAGTCGCAGAAGACCTTGCGCACGGCACGGGAGAACTCGGGGCTCATCGTGAACTTCTCATCGGAGAAGTCGATGGAGCAGCCCATGCGCTTGATCTGGCTGACGATGGTTCCGCCGTACTCATGCGTCCAGTCCCAGCACGCCTCGATGAACTTCTCGCGGCCCATCTGGAGGCGGTTCTTGCCTTCGGACTTGAGCTTCTTGTCCACCTTGGTCTGGGTGGCGATGCCTGCATGGTCCGTTCCCAGGATCCACCTGGTGGAGCGGCCCCTCATGCGGTTGTAGCGGATGAACGTATCCTGGATGGAGTCATCCATTGCATGGCCCATGTGCAGGATTCCTGTCACATTGGGAGGCGGGATAACGACGGTGCAGTCGCCTACGCCCTTGCTTCTCTGGTAGCAGCCTGCATCCATCCACTGCTGGATGAGCTGAGGCTCATGCTCTTGGGGATCGTAGGTCTTCGGCATCTCTTTCACAGCAACGTACCTTCCGACAGGTCCCGTACGACCGCGTTGGCACTCGTGTATTGAGCGCGCGCCTCGTCCGAGACTGGCTTTCCCTCATGCCAGATATCTGTCCGGCATGGACCTCTTACGATACCACGATGAGGTTAGAGCAGGCAGACGCTTGAGGATGTTGCTTCAAGGGCCCACACGTGCCGGCAGCAGGAACATGCAGTCAGCAGAAGATGCCGAAACGAAAGGAGGCGGAGCCCTGAGAGCTCCGTCTCCCATTCAGCACCTATAGCGCGAGCGCTAGCGATCCTGCCTCCTGCGCAGCGGCGCCTGTCGCCTCCTGCTCCGTCCCTGTGCCTGCATCTGTGGACGTGGATGCGGTGCCATCCTCTGCAAGCGCCTTCCCCGGCACAGCAGCGAGGCTCGCCGAGAGGGCCACCGCTGCGGCCATCGCACCTCCAGCATGCCTCTCAATCCTGCTTGCATGCCCCTGAGACCTCGCCGTCATCGACCATCAGCTTCCGTACGAATGCATAATCCCTTCGTACCGATGTAGACTTCTGAAACAAAGGTTTCTTGATATGCCAGAATCTCATCCGGATAGTTACATAATATTCAGTAACTTGCATGTCTCATCTTTCACAGACCCTGCGCCCAGCAGAACCATCTCGATATGTGCTTCAGCAGCAGCCTCCTGCCTGAGCGTTCGGCCAGCACCAATCGCCTGCTGCTGGCAGAATCTCAAGAAGGGCATTGCATCTCGCTCCCCTCTTCGTGCATCTCGGCTGCAGCTGGCAGAGAGCTTATCGTCCATCCCGTAAGCTGTAGCCAGAAAGAGAAGGAGGCGCACATCATGAAGCTCAAGCTCATCACCAGACCAGAACTCCCTGAGCCCGAAGTCACCATCGCCTCTGCCCCCAAGGACAAGGAGGCAGAGCGCATCGCGCAGGCACTGCAGGGCATAGGAAATACGCTATTTGCCTATCGGGAGAGATCAGGCACCTCGAAGGAGCGTGTTGCCATATCCGATATCTGCTCCCTCGAGGCAGCAGACGAGGAGACCCTGCTCCATATGGCAGATGGCCGGACGCTCTTTGCAGCACAGCGGCTCTCTGCCCTCGAAGGAGAGCTGCCAAACAGATCGTTCGTCCGCATCTCGCGGCAGAGCATCGCTAACCTCGACCGCGCACGCACGATCCGTCCCGAGTTCGGCAGCCGCCTCGTGCTTGGCCTTGCAGATGGCACAGAGGTCCTGGTGACCAGAAGCCACGTGGCAGAGGTGAAGGAACGTATCGGCATCCCCCAGAAAGGAGACCGGAAATGAGCAGCACCAACACAAACAAGACCTACGGCGTCTTTGCAGGAGAGCTCCACGAGCACGCAGGAGCCGCTATCGCAATGGGCGTCTTCGTGGGATCCAGCTGGGCCGTGGCAGCAGTCATTGCCTGCTCCCTTGCCATGCTTGCGGAAGGCACAGCCGCAGCAGATCTCCGCTGGATCTTGAGCATCGTTTTCGGCATGCTGGCAGGAGGCATCCTCCAGCAGCTCTGGTTCAATTTCAGGCCGGCGCTGCATATGAGCTACGGCGGACGGATTGCAGGCTTCGGCATCTCATACTTCCTGGTCCTTGCGCTCTGTGCCCTTCTCGGCTCATGGCTGCCCGATGGAATGCCTGCGGCCTGGGCAGGCTTTGCCGGGCTCTACCTCATCACGCTTGTCATCCTCACGCTCACATTCACCTACGCCTTCCGCAAGCGCAGCGCCGAGTATCAGGACCTGCTCGACCGCTTCCATGGGAAGAGCGAATAGCTGCAAAGACCTTGAGGCAGCTGCCCACACGGGCACAAGCAAGCGCCTCATGCGGGCCTCCTTTCCTTACGGAAGGGAGGCCTCATCTCATTCCACTCGATACGCAACATGTCGTGCATCTCACCGATGCGGTAGCATGTGAGTTCATTCGATACAGACTCATGCAAGGAGCGCTTCACCATGCCCGAAAATGCCACTGCCGAAACGCCGTTCGACCGCCTGAAGCTTGTCCTCGGCGAGGAGCGCCTGAAGCGCCTCCAGGATGCGACGGTCATGGTCCTGGGGCTGGGCGGTGTCGGCTCGAACTGCACGGAAGCCCTTGCCCGTGGCGGCGTAGGACATCTCATCCTGATCGACCGCGATACGGTGGCACCTTCCAACATCAACCGCCAGGCCATTGCCTTCCACTCCACAATCGGCCTTCCCAAGTGTCAGGTCATGGAGAAGATGGTCCTGGACATCAATCCCAGCTGCCAGGTAGAGACCCTTCAGGCCTTCATCCCGAAAGACGGACTCGGGGAAATGCTTTCCCAGTTCCCCCGTCCCGATTACCTCATCGATGCGATAGACACCGTCTCGCAAAAGCTTGCCCTTGCCAAATGGTGCCAGGACGAGAGGATTCCGCTCTTAAGCTCCATGGGAGGTGCCAACAAGCTCGATCCGAGCAGGCTTGCCTTCTCCAAGATCGAGAAGACCTCAGGAGACCGTCTTGCGAAGGCCATGCGCAAGAATTGCCGGAAACGCGGCATCAAGGGACTTGAGGTCCTCTACTCGACAGAGAAGGGAAATGGCCCCAAGCCTCCGAAGACCGAGGATGGAAAGAGGCCTGACAAGGGCCTGACGCTGGGGACCATGAGCTACATGCCGCCCATCATGGGACAGATGATTGCCGGCAAGGTCATCTGCCGCCTGGCAGGCTTCGAGCCCATGCCCTACTCAGGCGAGGAAGGCCTGCAATGCTAGGCGGAGACAATAGCGCCGATAAGCCGATCAGGCACTACGACATGCACTGCCATGTCGACTTCCAGGAAGACCCTCAAGGCTTCCTTGACGCGGCAGATGCGCTTGGCCTCTCCTTCCTTTCCTGCACGGTCACACCTGTGGGATATCAGGAAGCAAAGAGCTGGAGCTGCAAGGATAACGTGGCTCTTGGCCTTGGTGCCCATCCCTGGTGGGTAGCAGATGGCAGGGTGGATGAGGAAGCTCTCCAGGAGCTTCTATCCCTTGCGCCAGATGCTCCCCTCATCGGCGAGATAGGCATCGATCTCTCGAGCAAGCATGTCGACCTCGCATCCAAAGATTGCCAGGCAGATGCCTTCAGACGCATTGCTGAAGCCTCTGCCAAGGCTGGTGGCAAAGTGCTCTCGATCCATTCTGTGAAGTCGGCAGACCTCGTGCTCGACATCCTCGAGGACGCTGGCTGCACGCCGGAAGCATCAGGCTCCCTTCCCATCCTCCACTGGTTCTCAGGCTCTACACCCGAACTCTGGCGGGCAATAAAGCTCGGCTGCTTCTTCAGTGTCGGCGAGCCCTTCCTCCACACCCGCCATGCGAAGGAATATCTGAAGCTCATCCCGCATGAGAAGCTCCTTCTCGAGACGGACTATCCTCCTGAGCATGCAGATTTCAAGCCCGAAGACTACGAGCGTTCCCTTTCTGCGGCAACAGAGCTCATTGCCGCGTCCTGGACTGCTCCGCTCGATGAAGCTGCTGAATTCCTCGCAGCAACGAGCAGCAAGATCTTCGACCGTACCAAGGACAGAGACTGATCGAGCCAGTCTTTCCTGCTGCATCGAAGCTGCATTCATCAGCTGCTGCACTGCCGGATGCCTAAGAAGCTTTCCTTTCACCTGCCGCAAGACCTCATATCCTTGCAAGGCGTTATCATTGAAGCAAACGCCTGCTCATCTATGCAGCAGCTGTCTTCAGTGAGCGTTTTCCCAAGGAGGAGAAGGAACATGGCAACGAGAAAGTCAGGGAGCTCCAAGCCACGCAGCACATCCACGAGGTCGAGGTCTTCCCGCTCTGCAGCAAAGCCTAAGGCTCAGAAGGAGGCAAAGGGGACCAAGACGACGAAGCCTGCTGCAACACCAGCAGCAAAGGCTGAGCCTGCTCCGAAGGCCACAGAGCCTATAAAGAAGGCAGCGGCTGCCGCAGCACCTGCACCTGCAGCAAAGCCTGCAGCTGAAGCGAAGAAGCCCGAGCCGAAGAAGGAGCCTGCCACCAAGGCAGCAGCTCCGAAGGCAGAGGCTCCTAAGGCTGCTGCACCCAAGGCAGATCCCAAGCCTGCCGCAAAGACAGCTGCGAAGGCAGAAGCACCTGCTGCCAAGAAGTCTGAGCCAGAAGCAAAGGCTATGCCTGCCCCCAAGGCAGCACCGGCTGCAAAGCCTGCTGCAAAGGCCGCTCCGAAGGCAGAAGAGCCGAAGGCTGCTCCGACTGCCAAGGCAGAGCCCAAGGCAGCTGCCCCTGCAGCAAAGCCTGAGCCGAAGCCGGCTGCTGAAGAGAAGAAGCCTGCACCCAAGGCAGAGGCTCCGAAGGGGGAGCCGAAGGCAGCGGCCAAGGCCGAGCCTGCAGCAAAGCCTGCGCCTGCAAAGAAGGAAGAGCCTGCCAAGAAGGCAGAGGCTCCGAAGGCTGCACCTGCCGCTAAGAAAGAACTCACCTCGAAGGCAGAAGCTGCGCCTGCAGCCAAGCCAGCCGTGAAGGAAGAAGCACCTGCAAAGCCCGCCCCGAAGCCCGCCGCCGCCAAGGCCGAACCCGAACCGAAGAAGGCAACAGAGCCCGAGAAGGCTGAGAAGCCGGCAGAGAAGCCTGCCAAGGCAGAAGCGAAGCCTGAAGAGCCGAAGACAGCTCCTGTACCAGCCGCAAAGGAAGAGACTGCTCCTGAACCTGCCAAGGAAGAGCCCAAAGCAGAGGAGGCTCCGGCTCCTGAGCCCGAGCCTGAACCTGAACCGCTCCCCCAGCCGAGGCGCTCGATCGCCTTCATCGGCTCCGAGTGCTATCCCTTCGTCAAGACCGGTGGCCTCGGCGATGTCATGTATGCCCTGCCGAAGGCTCTCGTGAAGCAGAACTGCGACGTGAAGGTCATCCTGCCGCGCTATGCCTGCATCAAGCAGGAATGGCAGGAGAAGATGGTCTACAAGGGCGCTTTCCAGATGGATCTCTGCTCTGACGGCAGGCAGTTCTATGTCGGCATCATGGAGTACGTCTCCCCTGACGGCGTGGTCTATGACTTCATCGACAACCAGGACTTCTTCACGAACGGCAACCCCTACACGAACCTCGTGGATGACATCCCGCGCTACTGCTACTTCGACAAGGCAGCGCTCTCGGCGCTTCTCTTCCTCGACTGGATTCCTGACATCATCCATTGCCATGACTGGCAGGCAGCGCTTGTGCCGGTCTATCTGCGCACGCTCTTCCAGAACACGGAGCTTGCACGCTCGAAGACCATGATCACAATCCACAACCTGCGCTTCCAGGGCAAGTACAACATCCCGACCATCAAGTACTGGTCTGGACTTCCTGACTATGTCTTCAACAAGGATGTCATGCAGGAGGACTGGACCGAGGCCAACATGCTCAAGGGCGGCCTCACCTACGCCGATATGATTACGACGGTCTCCGGCACCTATGCAGGAGAGATCCAGACGCCGGAATACGGCGAGGGCCTCGATGCCCATCTGCGCTACCACGCGGGCAAGCTCCGCGGCATCGTGAACGGCATCGACTACGACATCTGGAACCCTGCAACGGACAAGCTGCTCGGTGCTCCTTATGACACGAAGAATGTGCTTGAAGCCAAGAAGGAGAACAAGAAGGCACTCCAGGAAGAGCTTGGCCTCGAGCAGGACGAGGGCAAGATGGTCATCGGCCTCATCTCCCGTCTCACATCGCAGAAGGGTCTTGACCTCGTCACCTCCGTCATGGAGCAGCTCATCGACGGCAACACCCAGGTCGTCATCCTCGGCACCGGCGAGCCCCAGTACGAGGACTCCTTCCGCTGGTTCGAGAATGCCCACAAGGGTACCGTCTGCTCGAGCATCATGTACGACGAGGCACGCTCGCATCACATCTATGCTGGTGCCGACGCCCTCCTCGTTCCTTCCCGCTTCGAGCCCTGCGGCCTTACCCAGCTCATCGCTATGCACTATGGCACGATTCCGGTAGTCCGCGAGACCGGTGGTCTCAAGGACACGGTCGAGCCGTACAACATGTTCGAAGACTCCGGCAACGGCTTCACATTCGACCGTTATGAGCCAGGCCTCCTGCTTGACGCAATCAACCGCGCCAAGACGCTCTACTTTACGAGCCGCGAGTCCTGGGACAAGATGGTCGTGCGCGACATGGAGAAGGATGTCTCCTGGACCTTGTCTGCATCCCAGTACCGCGACCTCTATCTCCAGCTGACGCAGTACTAGACGTTTCCGCAGCTTTCAAGCTGATGCAGGCCGGCATCCTCGGGGTGCCGGCCTGTTTTCTCATCTATCAGGCAATGAAACATATGAAAAGAGTCCCGCTCTGCACATCGGCAGAACGGGACATTGCATGCAGCTTCTTGCCTATTCAGCTATGCCGTGTGCTTGCTCTCGTTTGCATAGCCGAGACGGGGCGGCTCAGTCCCGTCAACCGCTTCCTTCGTGACCGTGACCTTCGTCACATCGAGGTCGCTCGGGATATCGAACATCGTATCCTGAAGCGTCGCCTCGCAGATAGCACGGAGTCCTCGAGCGCCCGTATTGCGCTTGAGAGCGAGTCTTGCAATCTCTCGGAGCGACTCAGGCTCGAATTCGAGGTCGACACCTTCGAGCTCGAACATGCGCTTGTACTGCTTCACGATAGCGTTCTTGGGCTCCGTGAGGATGCGGACAAGGTCGTCCTCCTTGAGTTCGTGCGTCGCCGTGATGACAGGAATCCTGCCCACGAACTCAGGAATCATGCCGAACTTGTGCAGGTCCTGCGGCATGACCTTGGACATGAGGAAGTCCTCGTCCTCGTCGACCTTCTTCGTGAGCTCGGCATTGAAGCCGATGCCCTTCTTGCCGATGCGGTCAGCCACGATCTTGTCGAGGCCGACGAAGGCACCGCCGCAGATGAAGAGAATGTTCGTCGTGTCGATGTGGATGAGCTCCTGCTGCGGGTGCTTCCTGCCGCCCTGAGGAGGCACGCTTGCCATCGTTCCCTCGAGGATCTTCAGGAGCGCCTGCTGGACGCCCTCGCCCGACACGTCACGCGTGATGGAGAGGTTCTCTGCCTTGCGTGCGATCTTGTCGATCTCGTCGATGTAGACGATGCCGACCTGGGCACGCTCGACATCACCGTCGGCAGCCGTGATGAGCTTCAAGAGGATGTTCTCGACGTCCTCGCCGACATATCCGGCCTCGGTAAGCGTGGTGGCGTCAGCAATAGCGAAAGGCACCTCGAGGAAGCGTGCAAGTGTCTGTGCAAGAAGCGTCTTGCCGGTGCCGGTGGGGCCGAGCAGCAGGATGTTGCTCTTGGCTAGCTCGACATCGTTGCCCTCGGCAGAAGGCTCGTTTCCAGCCATGATGCGGCGGTAGTGGTTGTAGACCGCTACCGACATGGCGCGCTTTGCCTCTTCCTGGCCCATGACGTACTGAGAGAGCTCATTGTAGATTTCATGAGGGGTCGGAAGCTCCTTGATGGGGGCGGCAGGAGCGAACTGCGGCTCCTCTGCCTCCCTGAAGTCAGCCTCTGCCCTGTCTGCTTCCTTGATGATGTCTTCGCACGTCTTCACGCACTCATCGCAGATGTACACATGGTTGGGCCCCTGTATGAGCTTGCGCACCTGGCTCCGCGTCTTGCCGCAGAACGAGCAGCGCATTTCGTCGTCTGCCATTCACTACTCCTCTTCGGTGGCGTCGACGCGCCTGCCGATGACCTTGTCGACGAGGCCGTACTCCTTGGCCTCTTCTGCGCGCATATAGTTGTCGCGCTCGGTGTCGGCATTGATCTTCTCGATCGGCTGGCCGGTGGCTTCAGCGAGCATCTCGTTCAGGTGCTGGCGGATCCACTTCGTCTCGTCTGCGACGATCTGGATATCCGTCTGCTGGCCCTGGACACCAGAGCTCGGCTGATGGATCAAGATCATCGAGTTCGGCAGCGCCATGCGCTTACCCTTCGTGCCGGAGGCGAGGATGGCAGCGCCCATGGAGGCAGCCATGCCGACACAGATCGTGGAAACGTCCGGCTTGATGAAGTTCATCGTATCGATGATGCCGAGGCCCGCATAGACATCTCCGCCAGGAGAGTCGATGTAGAGCGAGATGTCCTTGTCGGGATCCTGGCTCTCGAGGTGCAGGAGCTGGGCGATAACGAGGTTGGCGCTATCGCGTGTGACCTCCTCGCCGAGGAAGACGATACGATCGTTGAGCAGCCTCGAATAGATATCGTAGCTGCGCTCGCCACGCGGCGTCTGCTCGACGACATACGGTATCAGCGGAATGTTCGTTGGATTGTGCATTTCTCCCCTTCCAACTGCTAGTAGATTCCTACTGAATATCCCCAGTAACGCGCTTGCATTACTGGGGATACCAAAAAGTGTCTGAATTGTGGAGCTACTCGGCATCCTCTGCGTTGTCGTCAGCTGCTGCCTGCTCGGCAATCTCGTCGACGATCGTCACAGGTGCGTTCTCGACGAGCCAGTTCAGAGCCTTGGTGCGGCGGATGGACTCGCGGATGGCGGGCATCTGGCCCTGCTGCGTGAACTGCTTCATCTGGGCCTTGACATCCTTGGCGCCAGCCTTCTTGAACTCGTTCTCGACATCCTCTTCGGTTGCCTCGACGCCGAGGTGCTTTGCAAGGGCGTCAAGAGCGAGAGACTGGCGAGCACGCTCCTTGGCCTGCTCGCGGAGGTCAGCAACGAACTCATCAGAGGTGATGCCGCGGAAGCGCAGGTACAGGTCGAGCGTCATGCCCTGGCGCTGGAGCTGCTGCAGGAAGTCCTGGGCAATCTCGTTGAGCACCTGGTTGACGTAGTTCTCAGGGATGGTCTCGAGGGTGACGTGCTTGCCCATCTCCTCGACGACACGATCCTCCTTGAGGTTCGGGAGGCTCGTCTTCTTGTCGGACTCGATCTCCTCCTTGACGGCGTCACGGAGGTCGGCAACGGTGTCGAAGCCGAACGTGGACTTGGCAAGCTCGTCGGTGAGCTCAGGCGTGACCTGCTTCTTGATGCCCTTGAGGGTGACGGTGCAGGCGTGCTTGGTCTCAGTCGTCTCGCCGTCCTTCTCCTCGGAGGTCGTCCACTCGACGTCCTTCGTCTCGCCCTTCTTCATGCCCATGAGAGCGTCGACGAACTCCGCCGGAAGAGCCTTGGAGGAAAGATCCATCGTGCGGTCGGTGCCGGCAACGGAATCAGCATTCTCCTTGTTCTCCACATCGACGGAGACGAGGTCGCCCTGCTGGACGCCACGGTCCTCCTCGACGTCCTCGACGGTCGTGTGGTAGGAAAGGAGCTGCTTCACCTGCTGGTCGATCTCGGCCTCGGTGGCCTCCTCAGGCGGCATGTTGATGGCAGGAGCGTCGTAGGAGTCGAGCTCGACCTCAGGACGCACCGGAATCGTGACGTCGATCGTGTAGTCCTCGCCCTCCTTGGCAAGGTCCGGATCGTCGCCGAAGTTCGGCTGCTCGACCGGCACGATGTCAAGCTCCTCGAGCATGAGCGGCTCTGCCTGGTTCAGCAGGTCGTTCGTTGCCTGGGCAAGCACTGCCTCGCGGCCGATGAGGGAGTCGATGACAGGACGCGGGGTACGGCCACGGCGGAAGCCCTTGAAGCTGTACTTGTTCGCGATGTCCTTGTAGGCACCCTTGACGGCGTTGTCGACGTCCTGCTGAGAGATGGTGAGCTTTGCTGCAACCTCGTTGTCCTTGGGCTCAGCTGCGGTAACAGTAATCTTCAAGGTTCCTCCACTGTTCTATACGCTTCGGGCACGGCAGATGGGCCGTACCTTCTTTTCCGACCGATGTGGTGCGGGCGAAAGGACTTGAACCTTCACGAGTGTCCTCACTGGAACCTAAATCCAGCGCGTCTACCAATTCCGCCACGCCCGCATTTGTCGCACGGACACTATATGTTAGCAAATATTGTGGTGTCTGGCGCTGATTTGCCACAATTCCATAGCTCAGAAGCCTTGTTGGCCCCATCTGCACAGAAAAACCTCCTCCCCCGAAGGGAAGGAGGTTCTGAATTGCCCTAGCTACTCCTCTGCAGGAGCAAGCTTGCTGAGGTCCTGGAGGGCATAGGTGCCAAGCGAGGACTCGCGCAGGGCCACGATGGCCTGGACAAGAGCGGTCGCACCCGACATCGTCGTTGCCATATCGATGCCTCGGTTCACGGCCTCGCTCCTGAGCTTCGTGCCGTCGCCACGGGAGCTGTGGCCATGAGGCGTATTGATCAGGAAGGCAATCTCGCCGTCTGCCATGAGGTCGATCACGTTCGGGTGCCCCTCGCGGACCGGCTTCACGATGCGGCACTCGATGCCGGCAGCACGCAGCGTCTTTGCCGTGCCGCGGGTGGCCAGAAGGTCATACCCGAGCTGCCTCAGCGTCATGGCCACAGGCGCGATGGAGCGCTTGTCGCGGTCGCAGACGCTGATGAAGACATTGCCCGACATCGGGATCTCGTACTCGATGGCCTCGCGCGTCTTCGCATAGGCCTTCGGGAACGTGGTATCGATGCCCATGACCTCGCCCGTGGACTTCATCTCCGGTCCGAGCGTGACGTCGGCGCCCGGGAAGCGGCTCCACGGCATGACAGCTTCCTTGACAGCGTAGTAGCCAAGGTCGCGATCAACAGGAGGCAGGCTGAAGTCGGAGATCTTCTCTCCGCTCATGATGCGAGCAGCATACTTTGCCAGAGGCACGCCCGTCGCCTTCGAGGAGAAGGGCACCGTGCGCGATGCACGCGGGTTCAGCTCGATCACGAAGATCTGCTCGTCCTTGACAGCAAACTGGACATTGAGAAGGCCCTTGATGTGGCAGGCAAGCGCGAGCTTCGCGGCAATGGCGCGGATGTTCGCGACGATCTTGTCAGAGAGCGAGAACGGCGGGAAGCAGCAGGCAGAGTCACCCGAGTGGATGCCGCACTCCTCGATGTGCTCCAGTACTGCGCCCACGTAGCACTCGTCTCCGTCGCAGAGGGCATCGACATCGAGCTCGATGGCATCCTCGAGGAAGGAGTCGAGATAGACCGGGTGGTCCGGAGAGACCTTCGTTGCCTCGCCCATGTACGTCTTGAGGTCGTTGTCGTCGTAGACGATTGCCATGCCGCGGCCGCCCAGGACATAGCTCGGACGGACCAGGAGCGGGTAGCCGATGTGCTTGGCGACAGCACGGGCCTCGTCCAGGGTCTCGGCGACGGATGAAGGCGGATAGGAGATCTCGAGCCTGTCGAGGAGGCTTGCGAAGCGGTCCCTGTCCTCAGCGAGGTCGATGGCCTCAGGCTGCGTGCCCATGATGGGAACGCCTGCGGCCTTGAGGCGGCTGGCGAGGTTGATAGGCGTCTGGCCGCCGAGGGTGACGATGACGCCTTCGGGGTGCTCAGCCTCGACGACGTTCATGACATCCTCGAACGTAAGCGGCTCGAAGTAGAGGCGGTCGGACGTGTCATAGTCCGTGGAGACCGTCTCGGGGTTGCAGTTGACCATGACGGTCTCATAGCCCTTGGCCTCGAGCGCGTAGGCAGCATGCACGCAGCAGTAGTCGAACTCGATGCCCTGGCCAATCCTGTTCGGTCCTGCAGAGAGGATCACGACACGGGGCTTTTCTGCCTCATGGAACTCCGATGCCCCTCCTACCTCATAGGTGAAGTAGTGGTAGCTCGTGCGGGCAGCAAACTCGCCTGCGCAGGTATCGACCGTCTTTATGACAGGACGGACTCCCAGTACCTCGCGAAGGGCACGTACGACCTCTTCCTTCTGGCCCGTGAGATAGGCAATCTGGCAGTCAGAGAAGCCCATCTGCTTTGCTGCCAGCATGTGCTCTGCATCCATGCCGGAAAGGCCACGCTCGTGGATGGCGCGCTCTGCCTTCACGATATCCTGGATGCGGAAGAGGAACCACTCATCGATGCCGGTGCGCTTGTGCAGGTCCTCGACCGTCCAGCCACGGCGCAGCGCCTCTGCAATATAGAAGATGCGATTCGGCGTGGCGCGCGTGACGAGGTCCTCGAAGTTCTCCTCGTCGTAGGTCGTCTTGCCGTCAGCGCCGAGGCCCATATGACCCTTCTCGAGGGAGCGGGTGGCCTTCTGGAGCGCTTCTTCGAACGTGGAGCCGATGGCCATGACCTCGCCCACGGCCTTCATGCGGGTCGTCAGGGTCTCAGAGGTCCCCTTGAACTTCTCGAAGGCGAAGCGCGGGATCTTCACGACGCAGTAGTCGATCGAAGGCTCGAAGCAGGCAGGGGTGGCACGGGTGATATCATTCGTGATCTCGTCGAGCGAATAGCCGACAGAGAGGAGCGCTGCCATCTTTGCAATCGGGAAGCCCGTTGCCTTGGAGGCAAGAGCCGAGGAGCGGCTCACGCGCGGGTTCATCTCGATGACGAGGACACGGCCATCCTTCGGGTTCACGGCGAACTGGACATTCGAGCCGCCGCAGGCAACGCCGACCTTTTCCAGTACGGCAAGCGAGTAGTCACGCAGGCGCTGGAGCTCGTAGTCGTTCAGGGTCTGGCAGGGAGCCACGGTGATGGAGTCGCCCGTGTGGACGCCCATGGGATCGAGGTTCTCGATGGAGCAGACGACGATGCCATTGCCGGCAGAGTCGCGCATGACCTCCATCTCGATCTCTTTCCAGCCCTCGACGGACTGCTCGACGAGCACTTCCGTCTCCGGCGAGAGGGCAAGGCCTTCGCGTGCGATGCGCACAAGATCGTCGTGGTTGTATGCCATGCCGCCGCCAGCGCCGCCGAGCGTGAATGCTGGACGGATCACGACAGGATAGCCGAGATCGTCTGCAATGCGCTCGCACTCTTCGAGCGTATGGGCCACATCGGACTTTGCGACCTCGAGACCAATCTCGCGCATGGCCTTGGCAAAGAGCTCGCGGTCCTCGCCGACCTCGATGGAGTCGATGTCGCAGCCGATGACCTCGACGCCGTACTTGTCGAGCACGCCTGCCTTGGCAAGAGCCACGGCGCAGTTGAGGCCGGTCTGTCCGCCCATGTTCGGAAGCAGCGCATCGGGGCGCTCCTTCTCGATGACCTTGGCTACGGACTCGACGGTGATCGGCTCGATGTAGGTGCGATCAGCCGTCTCCGGGTCCGTCATGATCGTGGCGGGGTTCGAGTTCACGAGGACGACCTCGTAGCCCTCCTCGCGCAGCGCCTTGCACGCCTGGGTGCCGGAATAGTCGAACTCGCAGGCCTGGCCGATCACGATCGGGCCAGAGCCGATGATGAGGATCTTCTTGATATCAGTGCGCTTCGGCATCAGAAGCGCCTCCCTTCGCGGACGTCGATTGCCAGATAGTCCTCCACGCCGTCCATCATGCGGACGAAGGCAGCGAAGGCATAGGTGGAATCGTTCGGTCCGGGCTTTGCTTCAGGGTGGTACTGCATCGAGAAGGCAGGGATATCGAGGAACTGGATGCCCTCAGGCGTTCCGTCATTGAGATTCACATGCGTCAAGCGTACGCGTCCATACTCCTTGGTCTGGACGACCGGCGCGATATGGCGCTCGGACCAGAAGCGGAGGTCTTCTGCATGGTCTGCAATGCCGCCTGAAAGCTCGGGGATGAGCGGTCCGAACGTCGGGAAGACAGGGCCATAGTTGTGGTTCTGTGCCGTGATCTCGACCTTGCCCGTAAGCAGGTTCATGACCGGCTCGTTGCCGCCGTGGTGGCCATACTTGAGCTTCTCGATGTCAGCTCCTGCTGCCATAGAGATAACCTGGTTGCCAAGGCAGATGCCAAAGACCGGAAGCTTGCCGAGCGCTGCTTTCACGGCGCGCACCGTCGACGGTACGGACTCAGGATCTCCTGGGCCATTCGAGAAGAAGACGCCATCCGGATTCATGGCCTCGACGTCGGAGAACGGCGTATCCCACGGCACGACCGTGACCTCGCAGCCGACAGCTGCGAGCCTCTTCACGATGCCGAGCTTCTCGCCGCAGTCGTAGGCGACGACCTTGTGCTTCACAGGACCCTTGTCGGGCGAGACCGTGTAGCGCTCGCGCGTGGACACATCTGCCACGTAGTTGTGCTCGGAGATCTTGGGCGATGCCTTCACACGGGCAACCAGGCTCTCGGGGTCGGTATCGACCGTCGAGATGGCAGCACGCATGGCACCGCACTCGCGGATATGGAGTGTGAGCGCACGCGTATCCACGTCCTCGATAGCGACGATATCGCGCTCTGCAAGGAAGTCCGGCAGGCTCTCGACGCTCTGCCAGTTGCTCGGCGCATAGCACATGTCATGCACGACAAGACCGCGCAGGTTCAGCTTCCTCGACTGCATATCCTTCTCGTTTATGCCGTAGTTGCCGATCTGCGGGTACGTCAGCGTGACGATCTGGCCAGCATAGCTCGGATCGCTCACGATCTCCTGATAGCCCACCATAGAGGTGTTGAACACCACTTCGCCGAAGGTCTCCCCTTGGGCACCGCACGACCTTCCTTCGAAGACAGTCCCGTCCTCGAGCGCCAGAAGCGCCTTCGGATGCTTGCCGTCGTCCACCAAAAGGTTCAAGATGGCCACCTTTCCTTCGTTGGCAAAACCAAATCCCCCAGCATGGAGCACAGAGGCCCCATTTACGAAAAAAGGGAGCACGTCACCATGTGACAATGCTCCCTGAATCTATGAGGAAGAAGGACTCACCCAGATTCTCCTTACCGGCATCTCGTGCCGCTTTAAAGGCTTGCAAGGATTATACGGCAAGTCCTTCCAAAGAGAAGACCCATTCTTGTCTTTACGGGATAGGTACGCATCTAACAATCGGTCATATACTCAAACTTTTATGCATGTACGCCCACCGCCATCGACAGCGCACCCGGCATCAGGTGTGCTGCAGAGCCTCAGATCTATCGGACATAAGCAAAGCAATGGCATCCGGCAGACAGATGGCGCAGGGACAACGTACAGCACAGGTCTTGAGCACACAGCACAGGCCCGATTGAGCAGTCTCCGCAGAACGTTGATGGAGGCTGCATGCATTCAGCTTTGTGACCCTCTTGCAGATGCTTGTTCTTCATGTCCGTGAATTCTTCCCCGTCTTAGAACCGGTCTAGATTGGCCTCTGCCATGAAGCTGCATCCATTCTTGTGTTGCCATCATTCATTGGCCTGTCTTCTTCATTTCGCAGCGTTGCCCGACATTGTCAGAGCGCTGCAAGAATGCTGTTAGAACATTTGTTCTTGTTTCATGCTATGCTTCCCGCATCTTGTTGGTGCAGGCCGAAAAGGGAGGGAGCATCCATGAGCACGGACTCGATATACGATTCTGTCTTCAAGACGATGACGCAGAAGATGCCCTTTCTCCTCATCCCGCTTGCGAACTACGCCTTCGGAACAAGCTATCCCGAAGACGCGCGCATATCTCGCATGGGAGAGGAATATGAAGGCAGGATCAAGAAGCGCATCGCCGACTCTGTCTTTCGAATAGAGGAGACAGTCTTCCATATCGAATGCCAGAGCTCCTGGGATCCGCATATGGCCATGAGAATGGATAGGTATGACGGAGAGATAGCGCATGAGGAAGCAGAGGCCAGGCATGAGCACCATTTCCTGAAGCTGCCGCATTCCTGCGTTATCTTCCTGAGAGATGCACAACGTATGCAGCCTTTCCTTTCCATTGAAATCGGAGAGCCTAGCGGAGAAACCTCGTAGCATAGGACAGCGGCCATATGGGTGAAGCAGATCGATCTGGAGGAGATGCTAGAGCATAGGCTCTTCATCCTCCTCCCCTTCTGGTTCATGCGCTACGAAGGAAGTTTCGAGGCAGCAGCGCGTGACAGTGCACTTGCGGAACAGCTGCTCGCAGAATGCAGAACCCTGCAGATGCGCTTTGCCGAGGCGCTGCATGCAAACGCCTCTGAGCAGTCCCTAGCAGAGGGTGCAGAGGGCAGCAGCACATTTCAGAGACGCATGACGGAGCTTATAATCAAAGTATCAGACCATCTGCTGCAGGGCTATGAGCCCCTGCAGAGAGAGGTGAGGGAAGCCATGGGCGTGAAGATATTGAAGTTCGCTGACGAGCGGTATGCCGAAGAGAAGCGCGAAGCGGACGAGAAGTATGCCGAGCGCGAGCAGAAGGCCCGCGAAGAGAGCCACAAGCAGGGGCTAGAGCAGGGACTGGAGCAGGGTGCAGAGCTGGAGAGGCGTCGCCTTGCGGACAGCCTCCGCTCCCGCGGCTTCGACGAGTCCACGATCGACGAGGTGCTCTCCTTCGGCAGGAAGGACGACGGCGGAGAGGGACCGGCCATCCAGCAGGCCTGAAGCATCCAGCCTGGCGATGAGCTGGCTGTATGATGATGATCTGGGACGTTGGAGACCGGAGAAGGCATGGGCGTGAAGATACTGAAGTTCGCTGACGAGCGGTATGCCGAAGAGAAGCGCGAAGCGGACGAGAAGTATGCCGAGCGCGAGCAGAAGGCCCGCGAAGAGAGCCGCAGGCAAGGCCTGGAGCAGGGCGCAGAGCTCGAGAGGAGGCGCCTTGCGGACAGCCTCCGCTCCCGCGGCTTCGACGAGTCCACGATCGACGAGGTCCTCTCGTTCGGCAGGGAGGACAGCACCGGAAAAGGACAGGCTGTACAGCAGGCATAGCATTTCCCGCCTATAGGCAGGCACCCCCTTCTGGACTGCCATCGCTTTCTGCTATGAGCTGCACTCCCACCCATTGCTGCATAGATACATCAAAGGGAAGCTCCGGACCTTGCAATCCGGAGCTTCCCTCTTCAATGCAGCTGATTTCGAACGTTAGATGATGCCCTGGGACATCATTGCGTCAGCAACCTTCAGGAAGCCAGCAATGTTGGCGCCGAAGACCAGATCGCCCTCGTGGCCATATTCCTTGGCAGCATCCCACGCAGCCTTGTAGATGGAATCCATGATGCCATGGAGCTTGTCGTCGACCTCATCGAAGGTCCAGGACAGGTGCTCATGGTTCTGGGACATCTCGAGGCCAGAGGTTGCGACGCCGCCAGCATTGGCAGCCTTGCCAGGAGCGAAGAAGACGCCATTCTGCTGGAGATAGAGCGTAGCATCGGTCGTCGTCGGCATGTTCGCGCCCTCGACCACATAGCGGCAGCCATTCTCGGTCAGCTTGATGGCATCGTCGAGATCGAGCTCATTCTGCGTGGCGCACGGCATTGCGATGTCGCACTTCTCGCCCCAAGGACGCTCTCCCTCATGGTAGACAGCGGAAGGACGTGCCTCGACATACTCCTTGATGCGGCCGCGGCGGACCTGCTTGATATCGACGAGGGTATCGAAGTCGATGCCGTCAGGATCGTAGACATAGCCGTTGGAGTCAGAGACCGTGATGACCTTGGCACCGAGGCTCTCTGCCTTCTGGACAGCGTACTGGGCGACATTGCCGGCACCAGAGACAGCGACCGTCTTGCCCTTGATGGACTCGCCCTTCTGCTTGAGCATGTTGAGCAGGAAATAGACTGCACCATAGCCCGTAGCCTCAGGACGTGCAAGGGAGCCGCCGTACGAGAGGCCCTTGCCGGTAAGGACAGACTGCCAGCTGTTCGTGATCTTCTTGTAGGCGCCGAACATGTAGCCGATCTCGCGTCCACCGGTGCCGATGTCGCCTGCCGGGACATCCGTGTCAGGACCGACGTGGCGATAGAGCTCGAGCATGAAGGACTGGCAGAAGCGCATGACCTCGCGGTCAGACTTGCCCTTGGGATCGAAGTCAGAGCCGCCCTTTGCACCGCCCATAGGAAGCGTCGTGAGCGAGTTCTTGAAGACCTGCTCGAAGCCCAGGAACTTCAGGATAGAGAGGTTCACGGAAGGATGCAGGCGGATGCCGCCCTTGTAGGGCCCGATGGCAGAGTTGAACTGGATGCGATAGCCGCGGTTGACCTGGACCTTGCCCTCGTCGTCCACCCAGGGAACACGGAACATGACGATACGCTCAGGCTCTACCAGGCGCTCGAGCAGTCCCTCCTTCTCATACTCGGGATGGGCATCAAGTGCCGGCTGGAGGGTGAGGAGCACCTCGCGGGCCGCCTGGATGAATTCAGGCTGGTCTGCATAGCGCGACTCGAGATCCTTTACCACACGTTCAGAGTAGTTCATGAGCTTCCTTCCTATGCAGTTCGTTACAGGGAAAGTGCAGCAGAGTCTTCAAACCGCAAAGCTCTGGAAAGCAGCTAAAAATATAATTGTTTGCTAATAAGCATTTGAAATGGTGCGTATTTGGTAACGTCAGCTTCCATGTTTCGTAACATTCCGTTCACCTTGCAAAACTTTTGCAGGAATACCTGCCTGTTCGTGTAATTACAGGTAATTCGCCGGAAACAAGGCATGTTAGGTGCATAAGATGGCTATGGTTTTCATCAAACAGTCACTCCAGGGGAGGCGCGATGCCAAAGCTTTCAACGAAGGTGCTGGTCCCGATTCTCGCCGCTGCATGCGCAGTTTCTGTCAGCGCCTGCAAGGCACAGACAACCAGCGAACAGGAAGCAGACCAGACCACCACGACCAGCGAATCGGCTGAGCAGACCACTCGTCGCGTCGGCAAGGTAGGCGTCGGCTATGTGACCGTTCCTTCCGACTGGATCTCCCTTGCCACGAAGAGCGGTTCGGGCGACATCGAGTTCTGCGATATCACGGCCACCAAGATCATCACGATGAAGGTCATGGACTCGACCGACGTCGATATCGTGAACTCCAAGAATGCCGAGAAGTCAGCCGCGACCTCGACCACGACAGGCTCCACGACGACCGAGAATGCCACGTCTGGCACTACGACGCAGAACGGTACCTCCGAGAGCTCCTCCACTGCCAAGACAGAGGAGAGCAGCAATTCTTCCACGAACAGCGGCACTTCCTCGACAGGAACGAATTCCTCTTCGACCAGCACCACAGACAAGTCCTCGACCTCGTCTTCGAGCACGGAAAGCGAGACCGTGACGATCGACGATGCTATCAAGGCCATCATCTATCACGCGAAGGAATACGACGTGACGGATGACAACATCCAGCAGGAGCAGACGACGCTTGCCAACCGCGAGGCCACGAAGCTTACGATCACCTACGGCGATGGCACAAGGGTCATCTGCTGGATGCTCACCGATGACTCCGGCAATGTCCGCTATGTCGCAGCCGAAGCTCCGTCCGAGTCTGTGGACGAAGTTGCAGCAATTGTCGAGAGCACCTACTCCTTCTAGTTTTTCGTTGCCATCCGGCGCCCGCTCACGTATACTAAACAACGCACTTCGGGGCGTAGCGCAGCTTGGTAGCGCATCTGCTTTGGGAGCAGAGGGTCGCTGGTTCGAATCCAGTCGCCCCGACCACGAAATGCGGCGGTAGTTCAATTGGTAGAGCGTCAGCCTTCCAAGCTGATTGTTGCGGGTTCGAGTCCCGTCCGCCGCTCCATGAGAGACCAGCAGGCCACAGCACACGCTGTGGCCTGCTTCTTTATTGCTCTGTGACCCCTCGACAGATGATGCAGCGAGAATTCCCTTTGATTTGCCATCCGCCATGCAGACTGCCCTTTACGCATCACCGAGCCAGCGAGTTCGATGCCTGACTCCCCTCTCCCACGCTGTCGATCTGTCGGCATCTGTCCTCTCCTTATGCATGGAGCAGGACAAAACACCAGCACTGAGCTGAAAGACTTGCATAGCCATGCACCTTTGTCCCAGAATATGCCCACTGGCCGATTGATAGCACCGTACATGCAATTGACACCTTGACGGTCTATACCAGCTGGTATGTATGGAAGTGGTATCAGGAGAAAGGGGCAGCACAGATGGACGCACCTATTCGCTGGGGCATCTTGGGCTGCGGCAGGATTGCCAGACGCTTCTATGCAAGCCTCAAAGGCTCTGAGCATGGGCTGGCCTATGCAGTCGCTGGAAGGGATTCGGACAAGGCAGAAGCCTTTGCTCAAGAATGCCCGGTCGCTGTGGTCTATGACAGCCTGGGTGCCCTTCTCGAGGATCCGAACGTCGAAGCGATCTATATCGCTCTCCCCCATGCCCTGCATGCCGACTGGTCCATCAAGGCACTCCGTGCCGGCAAGGCCGTGCTCTGCGAGAAGCCTGCCGTCCTTACAGCCCAGGAGATGCATGGTGTCATCGCTTGTGCCCACAGCACGAACAGGCTCTACATGGAGGCCATGAAGACCCGCTTCGTGCCGCTCCATGCCCGCCTCATGAAGCTCCTCGATGAAGGAGACCTTGGACGAATCCAGTTCGTCGAAGCATCGCAGTGCTACCTGTTCCCCGACGATATCACGGGCTATTTCATCGACCCGGTCCAGGGTGGCTGCCTTTACGACGAAGGCATCTACTGCGTAAGCTGGCTCGATGAGCTGCTTCCCGGCAAGGTGCAGATCGACCGCACGAATGCCCTGTTCCTGCGCGGTGTGGACTGGTACGACAATGTCCAGCTGAGCATAGGCTCGGTTCCGGTGCAGCTTGAGGTTGCAGCAGACCGTGGTCCCAAGAGCACGCTCCACATCGAGTGCGAGTGGGGCTCTGTCGATGTGCCGACGCTTCACAGGCCCCAGACGGCCACGATCCATCGCTTCGGCCAGCCTGACCAGACACTGAGCGCTCCCTATGTGCGGGATGACTTTGCAGGGCAGATCGAGCATTTCCAGGATCTTCTCCTTGCTGGCAAGTATGAGAGCCCCATCATGCCTCTTGCAGCATCTCTTCGCTGTGCCGAGATCATCGACGCAATACGTGCCTCCTGGCAGCGCTGATCCATGCAACAGACACTAGGACATACGCTCCTCATTGCCAATCCGGTATCCAGAAGCGGCATGGGCAAGGCTGGTGCCACAGCTATCGAGCGAAGGCTCAAAGAGCTGCCTGAGCAAGTCCCCACCTTCGATGTCTATCTGACAACTGGCCCAGGCGATGCTGTGCATGTCGCTGCCAATGCGCAGAGCTACGATACCGTGCTCGTCCTTGGCGGAGACGGCGTCATCCACGAGGCAGCCAACGGCCTCATGCAGATACCGAAAGCATCCCGCCCCACATTGGGGCCCATCCCCTTGGGCTCTGGCAATGACTATGCAAGGACACTCCATATCACGAGAAACAAGCCCGAGAAGGCTCTGGAAGAGCTTCTGGACGGCAGAAAGATTGCAGCCGACCTCGGGCTCGTGAACGGCGTCTACTTTGTCCAGACGCTCTCCTTCGGCCTTGATGCTGCTATCGCCCTCGATACGATGAACCACCGCTCGACAGGGCGTGGCGCCCATCTCTTTGCAGACTCCGGCTTCAAGATCTTCTCCTCTGCCAAGCAGGGCTATGCCTTCAAGGCAGAGATTGACGGTGTCCCGGCTGCGGGCAACGAAGCCGTCTTCGCCGTGCAGGTAGGTCCTACCTACGGCGGAGGATTCAGGGTATGCCCCAAGGCAGTGGTCGACGATGGGAAGCTTGATGTCTGCTATTCAAAGACGCTTCCTGCCGTACCGGTGACCTTGGGCATCTTCTGCCTCGCCCGCTTCGGCCTCCATACGCACTCAAAGCATCTCTTCTTCGCCCAGCCGAAGCACATCACGATCGACTTCGAGAGTGCTCCTCCCTGCCAGGTAGATGGAGAGAGGCTCGAAGGCACCCACTTCGATATCTCGATCTGCCCAGGAGCCCTTGAAGTGCTCATCCCCTAGCGTCGCAGCCACCATATCCAAAGAAGAAGGGCGCCCATCGCTGGGCGCCCTTCCTTATTCCCTATGAGTCGCTGACTACTTGACAGCAGCCTGGAGCATGGCGCGAACCTCGTTGGAGGTCTCGAGCTTCATGACCTTCTCAGTCAGAGCGTCAGCCTCTTCCTTCGTCCACTCGGAGATGATCTTGCGGGTGCGGAGGACAGAGCCAGCGGAGACGGAGAACTCGTTCAGGCCGAAGGACAGGAGCACCGGCACCATCAGAGGATCGGCTGCGACCTCGCCGCACATGCCGACCATGATGCCAGCCTTGTTGCCCTCTTCGATGATGCGCTTGAGGGAGCGCAGCACCGACGGCTGATAGACGTTGTAGAGATAGGCGACACGGTCGTTGCCGCGGTCTGCGCACATCGTGTAGCCGATGAGGTCGTTCGTGCCGATGGAGAAGAAGTCGCACTCCTTGGCAAGGAGGTCAGCGATGAGGGAAGCAGACGGCGTCTCGATCATGGTGCCGACCTGGATGTCCTTGTTGTAGGAGATGCCCTCGGCGTCGAGCTCCTTCTTGCAGACCTCGATGAGTGCCTTTGCCTGACGGACCTCGTCGAGCGTCGTGACGAGCGGCAGCATGATCTTGATGTCGCCGAAAGCAGAAGCACGGAGAAGAGCCCTGAGCTGGACCTTGTACTGCTCCGGGTTGTTCAGGCAGTAGCGGACAGCACGGAAGCCCATGAACGGGTTTTCTTCCGTCTGCATGTTGAGATACGGAATCTCCTTGTCGCCACCCACATCGAGCGTACGGATGATGACCTGCTTGCCCTTCATGGCAAGGGCGACCTTCTGGTAGGCCTGGAACTGCTCCTCCTCGGAAGGAAGCTCCTGAGCATCCATGAACAGGAACTCGGAGCGGAAGAGGCCGATGCCCTCTGCGTCATGCTCGATGGCAGATGCAGCGTCAGACGGGTTGCCGATGTTGGCAACGAGCATCACAGACTCGCCGTCAGCGGTGACCGTCGGCTTGCCGCGGAAGGCCTCGAGTGCCTGCTTCTCCTCTGCAAGCTTCTTTGCCGTTGCACGGAAGCCCTCGAGCTCGTCAGCAGAAGGATCGACGTAGACAACGCCCTTGTTGCCATCGACGACGCACATATCGCCGGTCTTGATGTTCGCCGTTGCATCAGGCACGGAGAGGACAGCAGGAATCTCGAGCTGGCGTGCAATGATAGCGGAGTGGGACGTACGGCCACCGGTCTCGGTGACGATGCCGACAATGTTCTTCTTGTCGATGTCAGCCGTCATGGAAGGCGTGAGCTCGTGCACGACGACGACAGAGTTCTCGGGAAGGACAGCCAGGTTGACAAGCTCCTTGCCGAGGAGGTCAGCCAGAAGGCCGGTCCTGACGTCGGCAACGTCAGCTGCACGCTCACGGAAGAGCTCGTCCTCCATGTTTGCGAACATGTTGTAGTACATGTCATAGGCATTCTGCACAGCCTGCTCAGCGCACATGCCATCGTCGATGGAGCTGCTGACCATATCGACGATGCCCTCATCCTCGGCGAACTCGATGTGGGCCTGCATGATTGCAGCCGTCTCCTCGCCGACGGTCTCCTTCATGCGATCGATCTGAGCCTGCGTCTGGGCAACGAATTTGTCGCGGGCTGCGACGTAGCGCTGCTTCTCGGCGCCAGCGTCCTCAGGGCTATGCGGCGTGAAAGAAAGATCGGGCTCCACAGCAACGCGTGCAACGCCGATACCGATGCCCTCAGATGCGTTAACTCCCTCGTACATGTTTCCTCCATTCGGAAGCAGCGGGCATCCGCCCGCTGCAACTCCCCCATAGCGTCACCCCGAAGGGTGCAAGACAAGAGCTGCGGTGTCCCCACACCGCAGCTCGCAATCTCCGGAATTAGGCTTCGCCGTCGGCGACCATCTTGTCCAGGCGGGCAACGATGCGGTCGATAGTGGAGCGCTTTGCAATGCCCTTGCTTGCTGCCGTTGCAGTGCCGCAGGCGCTGGAGAACAGCAGAGCACGGTCATAGTCGTGCGTCTTGTCATACGTGGCCAGGAAGCCTGCGACCATGGAGTCGCCAGCACCGGTGGCGTTGACAAGCTTGATCTTTGCGCAAGGAGCGACATGCTCCTCGCCATTCTCATCCACGAGGGCTGCACCGTGGCTGCCGCAGGAGACGAGGACGTTCTGTGCGCCCATCTCATGAAGCTTGTGAGCAAGCGGCATGACCTCAGCAGGAGTCTCAGGAAGCGGCTTCATGCCAAAGATGCGGCCAACCTCATGGTTGTTCGGCTTGATGAGGAAGGGCTTCGACTTCAGTGCGTTCGTGAGAAGCTCACCCGGAGCATCGACGACAAAGCGGATGCCACGGCCGGCCAGACGCTCCATGATGATCATGTACATGTCACGCGGCAGAGATGCCGGAATCGAGCCGGTAAGGACGATCGTGTCGCCCTCGCCGAGGTAGTCGATGCGGTCAAGCAGCTCGTCGACCTTGGACTGCGGAATCTTCGGACCCATGCCATTGACCATGGTCATGACAATGCCATTGAGCTTGACGTTGATGCGCGTGTTGCCCTTGTCCAGGCGGACAAAGTTGCAGCTGACGCCCTTCTCCTGAAGCCTCTTGATCAGGTAGTCGCCCGTAAAGCCGGCAGCAATGCCGAGAGCGACATTGGGGGTATCGAGCTCATTGAGCAGACAGCAGATATTGATGCCATTGCCGCCTACATGAATCTCCTCCTGCTTCGACCTGTTCGTGAATCCCATGTCGAGAGACAGGGGGTACATCACGTAGTCGATTGCAGGATTGAGGGTAACGGTATAAATCACCACAGGCTCCTTTCACCTGAATGCCATCACGAAATGCAGACGGCTTCCCCCAAGGCCGCCTGCCTGCTCTTCAGAGAAGAACTACTTGACCGCGTCTGCGATCACGGAAGCGATGGCTGCAGGATCGTCGGACTCTGCGATGCGCTTGCGAGCGTCCTCATGCATGAGCATGCTGGAGACCTTTGCAAGGACGAGAAGGTGCGTGGTGCCAGCCTCTGCGCCCGGCATAAGAAGGCCGATAGCGGTGGTCACAGGGACATCATCCGTGGACTTCCAAGCGACGTCATTTGCGAGCTTTGCGACAAGGATACCCGGCTTCTTGATTGCATCGTCCTTTGCGTGCGGGATAGCAAAGCCATCAGCCATGCCGGTGGAGCCGAGCTCCTCACGGTGCTTGAAGGAAGCGAGGACAGCGTCCTTGTCGTCGGCATAGCCAAGCTCGACTGCCTTGCTAGACAGGAACTCAAGCACGTCGTCGACGCTCTTAGCTTCGACATTCAGGAAAACATTGGTGGATGCGATCATTTCACTCATTTTAGATTCCTTTCCCAAAATCTCATGAGCTGCTTGCCGGTATCCCTGAGGAATTACCTTTGGCTCTAAGGATACAACATCCTGAGTCACCAATAGGCAAATGCATCAAGTCTTTGAGTGCTATGCCGTAAAATCATCTAACGAAGTCGGCGATATTTCTAAACTCTCGACACCACCACGTTTCATATATTTGATTTGTGAAGACAAAGGTAATTTTACCGTTAAAGCCCTATCCAATTCATAACGTCCGGCAAGCGTAGCCGGTCTGGGCCTCGACGGAAATTGAAGATGAATACTTTGATAGCTTGCGTTTGATGCTCTATCATATGAAGTCCGCGCCCTTAGCCCAGCTGGATAGAGCAGGGGACTTCTAATCCCAAGGTCATGCGTTCGAGTCGCATAGGGCGCACCAGAGATGACAAGAGCCGGGAGGTCTGCCCTCTCGGCTCTTCTTCTGTCTCTATCGCTCGCCCAGCGCCAGAGCTTGCGCGGCGATAATTGTCTTGCTGTCTTGGATGAGACCTGCTCTCACTCCGGCAAGGATATCCTCAAGCGGAAGCCAAACGACGCCCACGAATTCGCCTTCATCGGGGTGCGCTTCTGATTGATGCAGTCCACGAGCAAGGAAGACTCTCGTTGCTTCATTGGTGAAGCCTATCGATCCCGCAGACACAGCAAGCGGCACAAGTTCGTCAGCTACAAGGCCTGTCTCTTCAGTAAGCTCACGGGCTGCGCAGACAACGGGTTCCTCCCCCATCTCGAGCTTCCCAGCGGGTATCTCGAGCGTCATGCGTCCAAGAGCAACCCGATACTGACGTACGAGGCAAAGCTTGCCCTCATGAAATGCAGCCACACCACACCCGCCATGGTGCCATGCAATTTCACGCGTGGCGAAAGAGCCGTCAGGGAGCTTAACTTTGAGGACATCAGCCGAGAAGATGCAGCCTTTCCACTGGACCTCGTCATCGACTGTCTCCTCGTAGAGAGCAGGATCAAGCTCCAGATAGCGCTTGATGGTCTCAAGGTTTCCTGCACGAAGATCCATAGCGAGAAGGTCCTCTCTATACGAAAAGAGCCAGGCAAAACCTGGCTCGTAATTTCTGGTGCGCCGTCAGGGATTCGAACCCTGGACCTTGGGATTAAGAGTCCCCTGCTCTGGCCAGCTGAGCTAACGGCGCAAATATATGTCGCTGCAAAGAGGAAATGGTGCGCCGTCAGGGATTCGAACCCTGGACCTTGGGATTAAGAGTCCCCTGCTCTGGCCAGCTGAGCTAACGGCGCCTAGTATCATGCGAATGGGGTGGGTGAAGGGTCTCGAACCCTCGACCTACGGAGCCACGGTCCGTCGCTCTACCAACTGAGCTACACCCACCATCTCGTTCGTATGCCCTCTCAGGCAGCTCGTTAATTATTGAGCAGTAGACAGACCAATGCAAGCAAAATTTTATTTTTCTCTGCACGCTCCCTTTGTTGTGAACATTACGTGAACTTATAACACACAGCGAATCTAGCGAACAATACGAAACATCCCCAGAATCGCCTCCAAGCTTGCAGGGAACATTATTATCCCGGCATAAAGGCAATTCCGCATAGTAACTATCCCCGCGCTTGTGGGGAACAACGAAGTTGGCTGCTTTGATAACGTTCTAGCAGGCCATCCCCGCATCCGTAGGGAGCGCTGACGATACCTTCGTGAAGCGCTACTACCCCAGGAATCACTTCTGCGTTAACAGGGATCATCTTGATGCGACTGCTTGCCAGCGCGGTTGGATGGGATTATCCCAGCATTCACGGGGAGCACTGTACTACTTATCAGCACTATCATCTGTCACTAGGATCATCCCCGCTCGTGCGGGGAGCACATGGCTGCAGGATCGTCGGACTCTGCAATCTTCGAATCATCCCCGCTCGTGCGGGGAGCACACGAAGGTAAACCCAGAGGCTCATGTGCAATGGGGATCATCCCCGCTCGTGCGGGGAGCACCTGGACGAGAAGCAGCTCCTGGACTACGGGAAGGGATCATCCCCGCTCGTGCGGGGAGCACGCATAGAGGTGGACTGGACAGACAGCCCGACAGGGATCATCCCCGCTCGTGTGGGGAGCACTGATCGCCATCAAGCCGGGAGGCCTTTCGGATGGGATCATCCCCGCTCGTGCGGGGAGCACTGCCTGATGTTTCCGGTGTTGTACAGGTCGTAGGGATCATCCCCGCTCGTGCGGGGAGCACATCGCCCCCGTGATGTGGTCCATCGGGTTGCCGGGATCATCCCCGCTCGTGCGGGGAGCACCAAGCGGCGCACTGAAGCTGTGAGGTGGTTCGGGGATCATCCCCGCTCGTGCGGGGAGCACGGCTCAGGCTGGTGTGAGCCGGTCGGCATAGGGGGATCATCCCCGCTCGTGCGGGGAGCACGCTCCACCGGTGCATACAAGCGTAATTCTGAGAGGATCATCCCCGCTCGTGCGGGGAGCACGGCATCGGCACCACACGCTCCGACAGCTCCGTCGGATCATCCCCGCTCGTGCGGGGAGCACCTCCCCCATCGGAGTGGATGCCCTGAGCGGACGGGATCATCCCCGCTCGTGCGGGGAGCACATAGCATGACTTGCTAGCAATGCAAGCAGAAAAGGATCATCCCCGCTCGTGCGGGGAGCACCTCGATTCCTCTGTGACGATGCCGAGCGACGGGGGATCATCCCCGCTCGTGCGGGGAGCACAAGGCCAATGACCAATGGGTGCCGCGCGCCCAGGGATCATCCCCGCTCGTGCGGGGAGCACTACCATGCGCTGCTTGCGATGAGGTCTGAGGGGGGATCATCCCCGCTCGTGCGGGGAGCACAGGAGCCCAGATGCTCGCAGAATTCACCGGCAAGGATCATCCCCGCTCGTGCGGGGAGCACTTCTCCATGTGCCGGACTTTCACCGGCCCAGTAGGATCATCCCCGCTCGTGCGGGGAGCACTACCATGCGCTGCTTGCGATGAGGTCTGAGGGGGGATCATCCCCGCTCGTGCGGGGAGCACTCCTCGCTCATGCATTCGTCTGGCAGCGGTCCAGGATCATCCCCGCTCGTGCGGGGAGCACCCGAAATGCATCCATACTATGATGAATACATCAGGATCATCCCCGCTCGTGCGGGGAGCACGCGCCCTGCCGCTGCACCAGCTCGCCCGACTTGGGATCATCCCCGCTCGTGCGGGGAGCACCGCCCCGCTCGCCGCGCGGACGGACAGGCCGACGGATCATCCCCGCTCGTGCGGGGAGCACTACCCGCATTACGTCTACGCAGGTGACGGCTGGGGATCATCCCCGCTCGTGCGGGGAGCACGCTTCGGCCTCGGGCGCTTTTCTTTTGCCGTCGGGATCATCCCCGCTCGTGCGGGGAGCACTAGCGCTCATGAGAGCACCCACCCCCGCGAGCGGGATCATCCCCGCTCGTGCGGGGAGCACGGTGCGAAGACCGATGGGACTACCTGAACCTCAGGATCATCCCCGCTCGTGCGGGGAGCACGTGGTATGCTGTTTGCGCAGGTAAAGATGCGCAGGATCATCCCCGCTCGTGCGGGGAGCACTATAGCAATTACACGCTGTACACAACCTAATAGGGATCATCCCCGCTCGTGCGGGGAGCACTGATCGCCGCTTCAGGCAAGAGCCAGCGCCAGGGGATCATCCCCGCTCGTGCGGGGAGCACAATCCGCGCTGGTGTAGATCTCGGTGGTGCTCAGGATCATCCCCGCTCGTGCGGGGAGCACCAAAAATTTTTAGTCTCTAAGCGACAAAGCGGAGGATCATCCCCGCTCGTGCGGGGAGCACGAAGGACGGCAAGACCCCTGTACGCGGCACCGAGGATCATCCCCGCTCGTGCGGGGAGCACGTGTACCGTAAGTCGTGGTGTACCGTACACGCGGGATCATCCCCGCTCGTGCGGGGAGCACGGCATGTATTACAAGGACGCTATCAGAGAGATGGGATCATCCCCGCTCGTGCGGGGAGCACTAGGCGAGCTGGGCGTCGTGGCTATTGCCGACAGGATCATCCCCGCTCGTGCGGGGAGCACTCATCTGCATGCTCGATGCCGATGCAGCGGCAGGGATCATCCCCGCTCGTGCGGGGAGCACTTCCATATCGTCTCCGTTCTCGATCGTTTCACGGGATCATCCCCGCTCGTGCGGGGAGCACTTCTGCTGTGCTACTCGCTGCTACGCACTGCCAGGATCATCCCCGCTCGTGCGGGGAGCACTGATAGGTTGTCCATCTGCCCTCTCCGGAGTTGGGATCATCCCCGCTCGTGCGGGGAGCACCACTTCGCAGAGATGCCGATGTGGACGGTCTGGGGATCATCCCCGCTCGTGCGGGGAGCACCTCGAGTAGCCGAGTCCTCGAGGCTAGTCGGCCGGATCATCCCCGCTCGTGCGGGGAGCACCGGCACTCTGCGGCAGTGCCCGCCTTGCACGTAGGATCATCCCCGCTCGTGCGGGGAGCACCTCGCTGCCAAGGCGAGTCGAGTTTTCGGCAAGGGATCATCCCCGCTCGTGCGGGGAGCACGTGTAGATCTCGGTGGTGCTCATGATCCGGTCCGGATCATCCCCGCTCGTGCGGGGAGCACGTGTGGACACGCTTCCCGCCCCGGGGCCCGTCGGGATCATCCCCGCTCGTGCGGGGAGCACCCCGCGAACGCAGAGTTGGCGAATCCTACCACGGGATCATCCCCGCTCGTGCGGGGAGCACGCTGCCTGTCTTTGCCTGTCTTCCAGGCTGACGGGATCATCCCCGCTCGTGCGGGGAGCACCGAATATGGCGATCACGCATATGAGGTCGAGTAGGATCATCCCCGCTCGTGCGGGGAGCACCCTAGCTCCCCGCTGCCTAGCTCCCCGCTCCTGGGATCATCCCCGCTCGTGCGGGGAGCACGCGCCCTCGATGCCCTGATAGAGTGCCGCATAGGGATCATCCCCGCTCGTGCGGGGAGCACGCTTCGCTTGCGGTGATGCTGAACCTGTGCCAGGGATCATCCCCGCTCGTGCGGGGAGCACCTACTGACTTCAGCAGGAGCGGTCACGAACACAGGATCATCCCCGCTCGTGCGGGGAGCACTACAGATACGGGGGGTGGGTATCTGACCTGCCGGGATCATCCCCGCTCGTGCGGGGAGCACCCAGAATCTTTCTCTTCACAATTCCTACACATAGGATCATCCCCGCTCGTGCGGGGAGCACGCTGAGCGTCTGCTGGACCTGCGGATCGCAAGAGGATCATCCCCGCTCGTGCGGGGAGCACATATCCTTCTGGAAATTCGAGATATCGATGCCGGGATCATCCCCGCTCGTGCGGGGAGCACTCGCCCCACGCATTGTTCTCTTTCTCTTCCCAGGGATCATCCCCGCTCGTGCGGGGAGCACACTTAAGAACCTGCGTAATTCTAGCATGACTCAGTCATTTCTATTCAATTATCAAGGAACGTCCTGGCAATCTGATTAGTGTCTTATCTTTACCACTAGCCAGCTTCCCTCAATGTCTTCGTGCCATATGGTATTTACTTGCATTGCTCCAAGCTTTTGGAGGTGCGCCAAACATC
>Ga0214927_100121_pt1 | contig 46661 bp, 42 predicted proteins | sample Stichaenrichm16X_FD_168612 | JGI IMG/M metagenome (GOLD analysis project Ga0214927, IMG submission 168612) | Xylose enriched microbial communities from anaerobic bioreactor in Madison, Wisconsin, United States - 16X | ecosystem: Engineered > Bioreactor > Anaerobic > Unclassified | place: USA... | reverse complement strand
CTCAGCCTGGCGGATCACACCCATGATCTGGGCGTCAGTAAAGCGATTACTCTTCATCAGAATCTCCTCAATTCTTACGCTGAGAAAATTCTCATTCAAAAGTCACTCTTTTTATGGGGGGATTACCTTAAAATCATCTCTATCATATCTGAGCTTCTTTAAGGCATTCTTGAATTCCTGGAGCGCCTTACGTGTGGATGAGCCATTAAACCATTTCTGCCGTTCCACATGATATCTGGTTCTTAATGGTTTCAGGATGCTCTCATGCTTTTCTCTTATCAGCACAGGGTTACGACTGTTCGGATCAGAAAAGGGCTTTTTGGGAACATGTTTCCATTTCCTCTCAAAGTCAGACATCATCTGTAACAGATCATCTGCAAACTTCTTTTGGTTCGCCTGTGTCTCTTTTTCGACAGATGCTTTCCGGTTAGCTTCTTCATTCTGGAAAGCAATGGAAGCCTTCCGTTCACGCGACATGCCATCAGTCATCGCAAAATGATCGGCCCTGATGTCAGAAGCTCCACTTCTGGATGGAATGCCCTTATTAGCCACAGACGGCATTGGCGCAATCTTCTGAATAGCCGGAGTTACAGGAGAGAAATCCTCATCACCACTCATCTCTGAAGCTTTTACAGGCCTCTCATCTTCAGAAAGCGCAAAGCTCGTATCCTTTCCCTGTTGTAAGGCTTCATACTGGTTGGCAAACTCCCCTTTCTTCATTTCAAACAGACGATTGGCAGAACCAAGAAACTTATTATTTTTGTTATTCACGATAATGTAGGTATTGGCTTTTTCTCCTTTCTGGATACTCACGCCCAGAGAACTTAATCCCTCAACCATTTTCGAAAATGATTCTGAGGTTATACGTAGGTCTCTGATGGACCGTCTCAGCTTTCCAAGATTAACCCCCTGACGCAAGGCTGATTGATGCTGGATGGCTGTAAAAGCAGATTGCACTGGTTCATACAGGTCTGGTGTGTGAGCCTCTATATGATCCGCAATATCAGCCTTACCTTCGTCTCGGAGCTGGCGAATGACTGCAACCTGATGGCGTCCCTTTACGATGTCATGACCAAACAGGAATTCAGACGTACGTGAAATCTTTTCCTGCCTGACTCTCATGTAACTACTGTCCAGGCATTTGCCAGTACTATTCCGCCATGACGCATAGAGATGATAGTGCTCATCCGCATCAGGTTCACCCGCCTTGACCTTCCTATGTCTGACTATTGTGCAGGTATCCGGCTCAAAGCCAAATTCCACAGCCAACATACTGACACTTTGTAACATCTGCTCATGCGTAATATTTCGCTTGGGATTGATCTTGAAATGGCACACCGCATATTTGTCGTGGTTGTCTCTGGCTTCATCAAAAGTCTGCATAACATCAAACTCTGATCCCTGAATCACGTCTATGGACTCATTTCCAGAGCCACGAAAAACATGATCACAGGTCTCCCCACCCCCACGAGAGGCAATAAGAGGCTCTGAGCTGATAATCATCTTCGAATATCCATGATAATACGCTTCATGGTCTTGATAATGTCACGACATTCAGAAACTGCTCGTGATGCGCCCTCATGTCCACCAGCGTTCAGATGATAGGCTATCTGGTTCAGGTTATTCCCACATCGTGCAACCTGATTCGTGGCTTCATTCAACTCTGCCAAAAGATGTTTTTTTTCGTCATTCACAAAATATCTGGAAGACATCAAAGACCGGAAATAACTGGCGAGATTATGAAACCCGGCTTCACGTCCAGTTTGCTTCCATGCCTCCAGCTCTTCACGGTTCGCACGAATGGACAAGCGTGTTTCCATTCGTCTCATATTGGGTCTTCCTGCTTTTCCTTTATTTAATCTTTTATTTTTCATTGTGTAAAATTCCTGCATTCAAATGGGGTCAACGGGGCAGAGCCCCTTGCCAGTCTGGACGGAGTGAACCGTGGAACGGGTCAACGTAGTCCACGCCTGGCAATACTATTATAATACAGGTTTCATATTATAACAGATTTCAGGAATTCGTATTATTCAATAACTTAACACACCGGGGTTATACCGATATGAATTTAATATATTATTATCGGCATCCTTCTTATTCTCTACCAGCTCAATTCCGGAGATATTCTTTTTGGCCCGTGATTTCAACGTATCCAGATAATGCCTGTTACGTTCTACCTGTGTCATGGGTTTCTCAAATATGGGTTTACGTCCCATTAAAATCTTCCATTCTCGCTAATCCAGCGGGAAAGAAATTCCATAGGGTCTTCATTCGTAATAATCAGGTTAGGAGAAGCTTTGGGACGATCAGAAAAAATATATCCATATTCTGGATTTGGAAGTTTTCTTAATGAATCATCATAACCGACGATAATGCCAGATAACTTTTTCATACGTATCTGGAGGCTCTTGGCTTTTGATATTTTTTCTGAGTCAGCCTCCGTTCTTGGACAGAATTCTATATATTTTTGTCCTGTGGATGTTGATCGAACCTGATAACGTCCACGCTCCATCAAATCCTTAACCAGAATAGAACAATCATCATCAAGCTTGTTCAATTCATATAAAACATTACGTAAATGCGCCTGCACTTCTGCCGGAAATACTGTCCAGCCAACAATATGTGTCAGACAGTTCAGAGTGGCTTTTGTTGGTTGATCTTTTTTTTCATAAATTGCCTTGTCCCGAAGTGATCGAAGAATCTCAACTGCTTCTGGAAGAGGGCATATTTCGCTAATTTCTTTAATATAATTATCAGACTTTGACAGATCAAAATCAGAAGCTTTAATCCGGTCAATCATTGACTGAATGCGTGTAACATTTTCCTTTTTCATAAATTCCAAATATTCCCGGTCTCTTGTGCCGGTAAAAATTCTTATACTATATTTTTTGTAATATTACAATATTTTTGTTTAGTTTTTTGTAATTATTTTTTGATCACCTGTAAATACAATATGTAGTGCCTCAGATGGATTCCATCATACAATATCCGGAATTTTCTTCTGAGTTATATAAATTTTCCATGTTTTCACTACAAAATTGACCATATGTAGTCCCTGAGTGTTGATACGCACTACACGAAATCATACAAAAAATATGAAATCATGTTTTGTATTTTATAATTCTCTTTAAGAAAATTTATAGGATAAAAACATGCAAGGCATTCAAATACAAAAAGATTCAAAACAGGACAAAGAAGCCTTAGACAAAACTTCTCATACTCCATGGATTATAAGAGGTGTTTCCCAAGATGTCAGGGCTGGTGCATCAAGCCACGCAAAAAAATTTGGAATAACCATTGGTGAGTGGTTGGCACTGGCTATCCGTGAAAAGATTAAAAATGACAGGAACAGCGAGAAATCCATTGTTGCCATGAAAACTGGAAAACAATCTATGGATATGCATTCCGTGAATCACTTTATTGATCTTATCACCAAGATAAAGAATGCGGAGATAAACATTCCTGACAGACTGTCAGTTCAAACAAGTGCGATGCTTAACAAAATGGCCGGAGATATCAGGTAAGGCACGATTACAGCATCTTCTCATGATGAATCCCTACCTTCTGATTAAAATCACAGGATAAAATTTTTATCCTGTGACTTTATAAAAATATCTCTATAGCGTTACTCTTGCCCGTGTATTTTTCCGCTTTCATCACGATTGAAACGAACAGTGGCGGTTTGGGGCTGGTTTTCGGCCATGATGTTTATTTTACAATCCCAGACTTTCTGAAACCCTTCAACAGCCTTACAGTCGTAGCTTTGTATATCTAACTCTTTCTTTATTTGTTCAATAAATTTAGCGCGTTGTTCAGTCGATGGGTGTTGAAACATAAACGCCAGATTCAGATTTTTTTGAATAAAATAATCCGCGATCTCATCTTTGGATGGCTCCCCACCGCTACAAGCCGTCAGCAAACTTAATGCACATACAAAACCTGAGTATTTTATATACTTTATCATCTTATTGCCTGAAAATTCCGGTTCCAACTGTTTTCTTTGCGTCGTTAAAGGTGTGCTTAACAACTATTCCGTTCTTGATAAGCAGGATCAGTGATCTATTGTGACTCTTGCTTTTACTACCAAGGAATGTGGATATCCCGGTAGGGTCTAACAAAGACGCATCAGCAATCTTGTTGCCTGTCTGCTCATACAGGTAATGCCAGACCTCACTTCCGTTATCCGTGTAGCTGACATCTTCAGGTGCGCCATACAGAGCCTTTATCTGGTCAGAAGTCGTGACCCCATCATGAATGGTCTGATTGAGACTTTCTGGCGTGGCTGTCTTGAGAGCCTGTGTGCCTCCTGATGCAGTCGAACAGGCACACAACAGCAAAGGCATGGCAATAAGAGCCATGGGCATGATTTTCTTCATTAGGCTTCCAATGATTTAACGAATTGAGGATTTTTGTCGATTACATTGAGAATTTCGCTCAATGCTTTTTTCTGATTTGCTCTAATTTTACGAACTAAATGGAAAAATCCGATAACCATCATAAATAGAATCCACATGATGCAAGGTACAACAATGTCCCCCACATACATTGCTCCATCATGATAATATCTGGGGTGACTTGTAATCGTTATGAATAAGACCCCAATCACCATGGCTATCAAATAGCGAAATGTGAGATTTCCAGTACCAGAGCGATTGATTTTTCCATGAAGACTATCCGCGCTAGTCCACGTGCTCCCTGTAGTATCATTCTTAATTACGAGATTATACCCGCTGTTATTCCCCTTAATGTTTCCCCAGATCACAAAGGCAGTCTGTCCTGCCCTGACATCATAATTACCTGCAACCTTCCACTCTCGCCCACTTGCCGAAACAATCCAGAACTCCTGATGTTGATTCGTCGTGCTGGAAATCTGTGGAGCGTTCATATGATAAACGCCGTCAGCTACTCTCTGAAGGGAGCCACCGCTGGACTGTACAGACGTTGAAGTCCAATTTTGGACATCTTTTACAGTTCCCCGGATTCCGTAGAGCCAGTATTTCTGGCCTATGACTTCAATATCCATAAGAAGCTACCAAACAGGCGGAAACTGGCGGGATTTCATCGTCATTGTCATGTCTCCATCCTATGAACACCCCCGGAAATCCCGGAAAAATCCACCGGATGTTATCCCTTAAACACCTGTTTTTGTTACACTTCTCCTTAAGCATCCTAACAAGAGAACGGATACCAAAATCATGTATCAATAAGGGAGAGGAACAATGACACGATATGGATATGCCAGAGTCAGCACGACAAAACAGAGCACCGACAGCCAGACCATCGATCTCCAGAAGGAAGGGATACCATCCAACCTCATCATTACGGAGACGCTTTCAGGTGCTACCTCGTGGAAGCAGAGACCAGAACTCAGCCGTTTGGTTCATAGACTGAAGGCAGGCGATACACTCACCGTTGCCAAACTCGACAGGCTTGGCCGTAATGCGGTGGATGTTCTTTCTTTAATAGACATACTGAAAAAACGGCAGATTGCTGTGCGTATTCTTAACCTCGGGATTGATACCTCAGGCGCTGGTGGTCGCCTGTTCCTTCTGCTTCTCGCTGGTTTCGCGGAGTTTGAACGCAACATTATTCGTGAGCGGATCATGGCTGGCCTGGATGTCGCCAGAGCCAAGGGAAAACGCCCCGGAAGACGTTCCACTCTATCGCCTGAAAAAACGGCTCTGGCACGCGCCATGAAGCAAAGAGGACTCTCCTCGCGTGAAGTCAGTGAACTGCTTCAGGTATCACGTATGACAGCATGGAGAGCCATGAACAGCCTGAAAGCCGTCCCATAACCTCTGTATCAGCTATGCATTATTAAACACATGACATGCAAATAATGCATATTCCAAAAACAGGTGATTTTGGGACACCATTATTATCTAAATTATTTCACAAACAATTACTTTCCTGTAAAGTAACTATATATATAGCTTGAGACAATGCCGAGTGATATATTTAGAATTAAGGAGGATAGGGATTTAATTATTATAACTGGACCTGATGGTACTTTTTCCACTATTTTTTTATATTCTGCATTGTCCCTATCTGAAATGAGTAGAATGGTATGTATCATACCAGAGATAATTGTCTTAAAAACACTTTCTTCTATTTTATTTGAAAAAATACTAAACAAAGAATAAATAATAAAACAAATGCCAATTAATCTGGCGAGTAAATTAATATCTAATCCTTTATGTGTAAATGAAGTTGTTATTATTAAAGCTGCCACGCCAATAATTCCAGAGTTTCTTATGCAATTTCTCACTAAAACTTGATGCTTTAAAAATAATTTTGTTATTTTTCTTTCTGGAGCTTTGTCGAGATTGTCAAACCATTCCTTGAAGGTGGAAATAATACCTTTTGCTATAATAAAGTCTACAAAATCTATAGAAATATAACCTGCACGCCAGTCATTTCTAAGAAAAAAGAAAAGGCTCAAATCTTCAGCTAATTCGTTTTTGAGCTTGTCTGAAGCTAGAACCGGAAGAGAAGAATCTAGAGAAATATTTATGACGCATCGTTGTGGTTGGACTGTACCTGGAATATCTAAAAGGCATTCTATTTTTATAATAAGCTCAGACGTTATATCATTATTCGTAGTAAATAAGCTTTTATATCGTTCCCATGAGCTATAGGTAACAGACTTCGAGTTATTATACTTTACTATAATGGTCGTAGTCGGTTTGCATTCCAATTTATGAACGCTGAGTAAATCTTGTATAGATAAGTATAATTCATCAATATTATTTCTATTTATTATGACATTACCCATCAGAGAATCTGACATTGTCTCTGTTTTTCCTGTTACAGCATGATAGATGGACTGCAAAGCAGGCTTGGGTAAATTTTGTAAAAGTACAGGCTCTTTTGATGAGCTATTGTTTTCTGAAGCTGACATTTTAAAATATGCACCTATATTTTATTTAAATACATTAAAACATAGCATATTGATTTTTTTTGTCAAAATCCTAGAAAATAGATTCTTTACTCCCCAAAATTCATTGTAATGAACGCTTTCGGCAACCTTTGACAGATTTTCGACATCAACATCATCGAAATAGACTGTGTTACCGACGGATTTGTTAGCTCCTTCATGACCAAGAAAAGCATTAATCCATGATTCCCGTGATGCTCGCAATGATTCATCAGGTAAGGTTCAGAGACAGTTCTAGAGCTATCCATATATCAATGGAGACTGACGTGCTTTTACATGCTGAATAACATTGCCCGGCGAGCCTCTCACGTATAACAGAACAGTCCTGTCGGTCCATTCGTCCCATACGATATTTCCATCGTCGTCATCGTCTTCACCTTCAATCCACTCACTTACCTTATAAGAACCAGAGAGGATGAAGCCATGAACGCGAGTGATGCCCCCGCATTTCCCGCATGGTATAGACGACTGAGAGATATAGTAATTTCGTGCCTTGACGTCCGGCTCAACGACCTTTGGAAACCAGCGATCAAATAGAGCAGGGTCTTTACCAACTGGAACATACCAAACGCGAGCGACACCATCCCATCTGGCACCTAGAGCCTTGACTTCGTCTTTCTCAGCAAAAGGAACCACAAGATCAATCCGAGACACTGATCACTACTCCGCAGTCACATACTTTCCTGAGACTGTAAACTGCGGGGAAGAACTGGAGCAACACAAGCACTCTATAGTACGTCTCAATCCTGCCTGAATAGCCCACTCATCCCTCCTCAAAAACCTTGACCGATTTCACACAGAGTCTTACACAAACTCTTAAACAAGCGTTCAGAATATTGTTTGAAAACAATACGTTATAGGTCATTCGATTTACTTCAGTGGGTTCGAGTCCCGCAGTTCGCACCACCATAACTTATTGTCTTTGTTCAGGTTTCTATTTCAGGATACGGATTCCGTTACATTTCCTTGATACCCTTTAAAAGAATGAAATCGGAAGATTCACTGGAAAAAATTGCATCTCGAGCCCATGCCACGGCATATCCAATGGTCTAATGTAGGAAAATCGGTCATCCAATCTCGTGTCGAGCATGTCTTTGCTGATCAGAAATCACAGACGGGACTGTTTATCCGGACAGTGGGTATCACCCGTGCCACCATGAGGATCGGGCTGGCCAACATCATCTACAACATGCACCGCTTTCTGCTCCTGGAGAGGATCAGTACCGCCTCTTAGAAAACCAGAGGATAATGCTTTCCGCTTTGCCTCAGATGCAGAGAGAAAAGTCATCACCCTGAACCATCAAGCTTTGCACGTTGAGCCCAAAATCAGGACACTGGGGCCTCAATCAACCATTCTTTGATCCCTTCAGATCATCTGTATTTTCCGTCACCAGACGAACATTAGCGAATATTTTCAAAAAGAGAGTTCTGCCGACGGCTGTCGCCATTGTTTCGGAGAGAGGAGGAGAGATACCCTCTTTTTCGTGATGACACGCCCCTGGCTGGCCACCCACAGGCCATACTCTTCGCTCCATTGAAGCATGTCGCCCCTTTACCCCCTTTCATCGTTCTTACCTGAGGAACCTGATAAGAGTTATTAATTTGAATAATCTATTTATGCGTTGACCGTGTCTATATCCATTTATATATAGACACCTGCAGACAGAACAGTGAGCTATGGCAGGAGGTAAAAGATTTTTTGTTTCCAGCCGAGGGCTTTTTGTAAAGGGGTCTTTCCCTTCTGTTAGAAGTTGACCGGTCTATTTTTGTCGGTCAAAGGGACAATGGTGATGCAGAATATCCTGTTTTGCGCTTCCAGATGTATGCCGCATATGCGGTTGCGGGTCCCTTTTGCCTGTCTTCCATTGTTTACGAGGTAAAAATGGCGTACGCGACAACCAACCCCTACACAGGGGAAGTTCTTGCCACTTTCCCTGAAGCCACAGATCAAGAGGTTCAGACAGCGCTTTCTGACGCCTATTCAGCTTTTGAAAAATGGCGTGATACGCCTTTTGCCGAACGTGCCCGCATCATGAATGCCGCTGGCGCCATTCTGCGGCGGGATGTTGACAAGTATGCCGGCCTCGGCACGCTTGAAATGGGCAAGACTTTTGAAGAATCCAAGAAAGAAGTCATTCTTTCTGCCGAAATTTTCGAATATTATGCGAAATATGCAGAAGAACTTCTGAAGCCGGAAAGCCTGCCGGTTGCTGATCCTGCCGAAGGAAAAGCCGTTCTGGTGCATGAACCGCTTGGTATTGTGTTCGCCATCGAACCGTGGAACTTCCCTTTTTATCAGGTTGTCCGCATTATCGCTCCGCAGCTTTCTGCCGGGAACGCTGTTCTGCTGAAGCATGCTTCCAACCTGCCGCAATGTGCTGCAGCCTGTGAAGACCTGATGAACGAAGCAGGACTGCCCAAAGGGCTGTTCCGCAATCTGTACGCTGCCCGGTCTCATACAGCACTGATCCTGAATGACCCGCGCGTATGTGGTGTCGCTCTTACGGGTTCAGAAGGCGCTGGCACAATTATTGCTGGTGTTGCTGGTAAAGCGCTGAAAAAAGCCACCATGGAACTGGGTGGTGCAGATGCCTTTATTGTTCTGGACGATGCAGACGTTGAAAAAGCAGCCAAATGGGCCGTTATCGGGCGCCATTGGAACGCTGGGCAGGTTTGTGTATCAGCCAAGCGCCTGATTGTGGCAGATGCGGTTTATGATCGCTTCCTGGAACTTTACAAAAAAGGCGTTGCCGAACTGAAAGCCGGCGACCCGATGGACCCGACCACCACGCTGGCTCCCCTGTGCTCTCAGGGTGCGGTAGATGACCTGCACAATCAGGTAACAGCCGCAATCAAGCACGGTGCCAAGGTTGAAGTCATTGGGCCGGAAGTTCCCGGAAAAGGCGCTTTCTTCCGCCCGCTGCTGATGACCAACCTGCATGGCGATAACGAAGCACGCCATTGGGAATTCTTTGGTCCGGTAACACAGCTTTACCGCGCCAAAGATGAAGACGACGCCGTTCGTATTGCCAACGACTCTCCTTATGGTCTTGGTGGTGCAGTCTTCACCAAAGATGAAGCGCGTGGTGCCCGCGTGGCAGCAAAGATCCGTACCGGCATGGTGTTCATCAACCATCCGCTGGTGCCGAAGGCAGATCTGCCGTTCGGGGGTATTGCACGCTCCGGTTATGGCCGTGAACTGATCGGCCTGGGGATCAAGGAATTTGTGAACCACAAACTGATTAACACGGTTGATATCGACGCACCGTTCTGATCAAACCGCCAGCAGTTGTCTTGATTGACTTCTGCTGGCATCTCTCTCCCGATCATACAAAATACAAATAAACGTTAAAATATACTCTATTTACAGATATTTTATAAATACACATCCCAAACAACATTCCCAAAAATGGACCTTTCCCTGCTTACTCCCTGAAAGAGGCTTGTAAAACTGATGGCATCCAAATCTGAAATTCTTATCGTCGGTGGTGGTGTGGCAGGACTGGCCCTTGCAACCCGTTTGGGAAAAACGATCGGAAGGCAGGGGAAAGCGCGTATTACCCTGATTGACAAAAGCTTTTCTCATGTGTGGAAACCCATGCTGCATTGTTTTGCAGCCGGCACTGTACTGAATGAAAATGATCGGATCAGCTTTATCTCTCAAGCCAGCAGCCACCATTTTGAATTCTGGCCCGGAGAAGTCATTTCAGTTGACCGCACTAAACGGGAAGTTGTTTTAAGCCCGCTTCATGCATCAGATGGCACAAAGGTTCTGGAAAGCCGCACTCTGAAATATGATGCCATCATTCTGGCTGTTGGAAGCTGTGCCAATGATTTTGGTACACCCGGCGTGGCTGAACATTGCCTCTTTATTGATAATCTGATTGAAGCCAATTCTTTCAATGAGAAATTCAGGATGGAAATCCTGAAATCCTTTGCCAATAGTTCCAAACTGGACATTGCCATAGTTGGCGGGGGCGCAACCGGCACACAGCTTGCCGCGGAACTTCATAAATCGCTTGAGATTGTCGATCCTCTCAGCTTGCACGCCTTTGGTAAGGCTCCTCCAAAACTTAGTGTGACACTCCTTCAATCCGGCCCACGTATTCTGCCTGCTTTTCCGGAATCGGTCTCCATCGCAGCGCAAAAAGAACTTGAGCGGCTGGGTGTTACCGTACGCACGTCCTCTCGTGTTGCTGCAGCAGATGCCACTGGCTTTATTTTGAAAGATGGCTCTCATATTGCAGCAACCCTGCGTGTATGGGCGGCTGGCGTCAAAGCGCCGGAAGTCACCAAAGCTTATGGGGGCCTTTCTCTCAACCGGTCCGGCCAGATTATGGTTAAACCTAATCTGAGTTCAGTTGATGATGACAGGATTTTTGCAATGGGAGATTGCTCCTTCATTGCAGATGAACCGTTACCCGCAACAGCACAGGTAGCGCGGCAGCAGGCCCACCACCTTGCCCAACATCTCCCTGCATGGCTGGAGCACGGCAAAGAAGTCCCATCCTGCATTTTCCACAATAAAGGGGCCATTGTTGCTTTAGGCAATTACAATGGATGGGCAGCGCTGCCGGGAGGCACTGTTTTAGGTGGTGGCATCATGCACGGGCTTTCAGCACGCCTTGGGCACATCATGCTCTATCGTAAGCATCAGATCGAACTGTTCGGTTATTTCCGTGGCATGGCCTCCATCGTTGCAGACTGGATAGAAGCCATTATCCGCCCTTCTGTCCGCCTGGACTAAAATCTGCATGGAAGGCTGACAAAAATTTCTGCAGGCTAACCCAACGCAGAGTTGGAGACGCCTTCCAAAATTTTCTCTTATTAAGATATGCAATTACGCCAGTTTCTGCCGTAATTGCGTCCATTCTGCTTCCACCCTATCGGCAACACGTCGCGCCACGCCAGACAAAGGGCGCGTACGATCATGCGCCAACGCCAAAGTGAGGCGAGGCGCCATTGCCCCTGCCAAGGGCGTAAATGCAAGATCACCTGTCTGCACTTCCTCCATAACATCAAGATAACTGAGAAGTGTGATGCCCAATCCCGTTCTGACAAGGGATTTGATCATTTGCACGTTGTTACCACTGGCAACCCTATAAGCGTTAAGCCGACAATCAGCTTCCAGTTTTCTGAATACTGAAGCCAGCGCCAAAGGCTCTTCTGGCACAATAACTGGATATTCCGCACAAACCGAAAAGTGAGCCTGCGCCTGTACGGTCACGGGATGACCCACTGGACTGACAATTCCCAACGGAAAAGAAAGCACGGACCTCACCTGTAAATCCCGCACATCTACAGGGTCCAGAAGAAAGGCCAGATCCCCGTCTCCGGCAAAAAGCCGGGCATTTAACTCGGCATTATCATGAATATGAATATTCAGAATAATACCCGGGTAGTGCTCCTTCAGACGCACGGCTATATCCGGCAGAAAAGCGCTTGCCAGCGCTTGGGGAGCCAAAATATCAATCTGCCCCCGCCGCATCCCCTTCAACTCATCAATCTGGCGGTTCAGGCTCTCAAAATCCTTTACCCACCGGCTCGCATGAGCGTGGAACAGTTCTCCCACCGCAGTAAGACGCATGCCGGACGCAAGACGTTCAAACAGAGGCGTTTGAAGTGCCTGTTCACCCAGCAGAATATGCCGGTCAATAGCGGAAGGGGCGATGCGCAGATCTTCCGATGCCTTGCGGATCGACCCATGGCGCGCCACAGCCAGAAAATAAATGAGGAAGCGAGAAAACGGATTCATTCGACTGTTCTCAATTTGAGAATGCATACTGCATGAAACAGATATATCCGATAATATACAATCAATGAAATACTCCTTTCTATGACTGGATGGCTTTTGCCTCCTCCTTCATTGTTTCAGGAGCGCCTGCCGTGACCACGCCCCCCCTTGCTGCCCGCACCACCGAAGCCAAGCTCCCCCGCGACAACACGTTTGAGCCGGATGATTGGCTTATTCTGGCTTCATACTGGTATCCAGTCGCCCTTGTGCGCGAACTTGAAGACAAGCCACTCGGCGTCACGCTACTGGATGCGCCGCTTGTCCTTTACCGTTCAGGGGACGAGATTGTGGTGGCAGATGATCTATGCCCCCACCGGGGCGTCCCTCTCAGCATGGGTAGAGGAGACGGGCAAAGCATAGCCTGTGCCTATCACGGCTTTCGCTTCGGCTCCGAAGGACGCTGTGTGAAAGTACCAGCTCATCCGGATAACGCCATTCCCAAACGGCTTACTCTGCGCACCTATCCTGTTATGGAGCGCTATGGCCTGATCTGGACCTGCCTGCGCCCACAGGAAGGAGAAGCTTCTCTTCCTTCCATGCCCCACTGGGATGATCCTGAATTTCAACAGATCAATTGTCCCTGGATTGATATTAACGGCTTTGCTGGCCGGCAGGTTGAAGGCTTTATCGATGTGGCTCACTTCGCCTTCGTCCATACCGCAACCTTTGCTGACCCGGAAAATCCTGTTGTGCCAGCCTACATGCCCAAAATAACCCCTTATGGGTTTGAAGCAGAATACCGGAGCAGTGTTGGCAATTATCCGATTGGTCATTCTGAAAAAGGACGGCTCGGCTTTGAATGGCTGAGGCATTTCCGGGTGCATGTGCCATTTACCGCAACCCTGGAAATTCATTTTCCCGACGAGAAACGGCTCGTGATCATGAATGCAGCCTCTCCTGTTTCTGCGCGCAAGACACGCATGTTTGCCCCCATCTGCCGCAATTTTGATACGGACCTTCCCGTGCAGGATGTATACGACTTCAATCTCAAGGTTTTTGAGGAAGACCGTGCTTTGGTAGAAGCGCAAAAGCCGGAAAACCTGCCCCTTGACCCTTCGCTTGAGGTTCATGTGATGGCAGATCGAAGTTCAATTGCTTACCGCCGCGCACTCCGGTCCATCGGTTTAAGCCAGTTTTTCACAGCTTAAAAAAATACTCAGGCAGCCTCTTGTTCACAACACATGTTTCCAAGAGGCTGCGTGCTGCCAAATCTGCTACCAACTGCCTTTTGGCACCCTTGCTCTACGCAAGCCTCGCGTTATCGAACGCTTCAATCGGCTTCTTACTTTGACGCATTCAAAAGCATGATTGACGTCTGCCAAGCTTCATCAAAAGGATGGGGAGCGTGGGTGATCTTGGCCATCAGCGTTGCCCCAAGCCATAATTGATACAGAGACGTCGCCAACTGATGTGCGGAGAGAGGAGATGAAATTGATCTATCTTTTTGCCCTGCTTTGATCATGGCAGCCAAACGTTTGATAACGGCAGCCACACCATTATCCATAACAACGCGCATATCTTCAGAAAGATCAGATATCTCGGCGGCCAGTTTCACAATAAGACATTTATCGCCCACCCGCCCCCCAACATGGGTGATACGCCAGCGTTCAAAATAAGATGAAACCAGCTCGTACCCTGTCTGAGTCTTCTTGGAACTCAAATGTTCCATATCTGCAAGGTAGTCATGGATATATAGCCTAAGAAGATCTTCCCCGAATTTTTCTTTCGATTCAAAATAGTGATAAAATGATCCTTTAGGAACCTGTGCCACTTCCAATATTTGAGAAATTCCCACACCGGAAAAACCCCGCTTTCCAATCAAAGGACGAGCGGCTTCTATTATTCGTTTCTTTGCAAGATCGTGTTTATTTTCAACAGCCATAACAGAGAATTACATATACCATAATTGCGAGAAATGTATTTCTTACTTTACGTTATAGAACATAAAAAATATACACGATGTCATAAAAAAATCTGTGATCGCTCTGCTTTCTTCAGCCTGCTCGGCAGAAAAACCATACTCACAGCAGGACGCCCGGTGTCCGGGCACTCGATTTACCCCTCTTCGGCAATACTGGGTTGGCATGTCTTGCCGGAAGCTGTTCGGATAATGGGCCAAACATTGAACATCCAACCGTCTGCCACTTGATTGACACATAACATTTCTGGGTTTTTATGATATATTCCATGTAGTTACTGAGGCCATCTGCACGTATCGTCGCTGACCAAAGCTTTATCTGGAACATGAAAATTTTTGTAAAAACAAGGCGGGATAACGCCCCCCAAACCACCCATCACATACGAAAGCCGCCCCTTCCCTTCTGGAAGCATTTTCTGGCTCCCGTTTCTATCTGTGTGCTTCTATCAGGATGCGTGGACGATCATGGCAAAGGTGCGATGCACGCTGCTACCTCACGCTGTTTCTCAAAATATCCGCTAGCAAAAGGCACTGCTTATAAACGCTTTAGCTGCATCTATCAGGTACACTCACAATACGGACCTGATGCAATGGGCACTCATTCCGCCCTTCTTCAGCAGATAGACCAAGCATCCTTGCGTGTAGGACTGGATATTGATTCAGGAGTTCTGACCGTAGCGGAAGGGGAAACAGCCCTCCATTGGGTGACAAGGAAAGCCTATTATCAGGCTTCCCAACACGCATCACCCCCAGAGCAACCCAAAACTCAGGGATTACGCAAATAACAGTAGAAAAGGAAACATGAGCAGAGCAATGCTTCCTCTAAAACAATATAACTGAATGCTCTTTCAACCCAGAATTTTACTGTGTTCTGGGCACAATAATAGGATCTGAAGATTTTTTATCAGAATTAAGCACAGCCCCACCCGATTGCGTGGAGTAAGTTGCGGTTGTGGATTGCTGCGGTGTTCTGGGAGGATGGAACGCTGAAACCGGACCGAACACACCGCCAGCAGATTTCTGCATCGTGCCTTCAGGCTGGCGGGCACAACCGCGTGTAATAATGGAACAGATACCATCTGTTCCGACCATTTCATCGTTATTGCCTGTGTAATGTACGTCAGAGACACGGTCATGATCCAGACGGATCACGGCAGAGCAAGTTGTTCCGCCCCCACCGCCAAGCTGTGCAATTGTTGTGGCAATATCACCAATCGGAATAAGGGTGGATCCACCATAGCTCGGCTGTGGCTGCGTTCCTGTGTAAACAAAGATCTGAGTTGTATCATTGATCTGTTTGGTGGCCGTCGGCAGGCCAGCACAGGCCTGCAGATCATAAGAGGTCATCCCGATCATTGTGATCTGCGCTTTATGAGCAGCCCGTGAATCAAAATACCCGCACCCACTTACACTCACAGAGAGTGAGGCAACCGCGACCAAACCCGCAATCCGACACTTCATTTCTTCGACTATCCTCACCCGTTGCCCAAACACTCACACTATGAAGCGCAGCACTTCTAAGTTACTGTGCTCTTTCCATACAATGCAAGAGGTCAAATAAAGTGTGGAATATTTCTTTTCTGACAAAATATGTCACCATCAGACCAATATATCGCTCTTAATTCTCGCTTGATTTCGTCCTTTTTATCAAAACAGACTGCCTCTCTTATCTTGCCATCCCTATCACTCCCTAGCATCATGGGCTTTTCCAAGCGCCGTCTACCACCTAAAGACAGCCAGACAAAACGGCCCGCGTGGCCAAAGGAGAATTTGCTGATCATGTTGGTCCTGTCCCGTCGTAAGGCGCTTGCCTGCTCCCCTCTTCTCGTGACCCTTTTTGCGCTGAGCGCCTGCATCAGCCCCGGCCAACCGCCAGCTCCCCCCTTGCCTGCCCTGGAAAAAGCTGCGCCATTCACGTCAGCTGACGCGGACTTTGTCCAAAAACTCAATGATATGGATCTTACCCACATTGCGTTGGCAAATATCGCCAAAACCCACGCGGCTCGTAATGATATCGCTCTGCTCAGCACAACCATCATAAAAGAACTGACAGAAAACCACGATACGCTAACCAAGTTGGCCACAACCCACACATTGACTCTGCCAGCTAAACCTTCTGCGCAAAGCCAAAAAGTCATTGATCAGTTGCAACATTTGCATGGCTCGGCATTTGACCGAAGCTACACCCGCTATTTCATGACCAGCAAAACCAAAATGAAATCAGTGCTTGAGGCTCAAATCACCACCTCCAAGAACACAGATCTGGTTAAACTCGCAACCGATACCAAAACCAAACTCACCACTTATCAATCAGAAATCAAATAAGAACTTTTCCAAAAACAGACCATAAACAAACAGACACATAAAATTTTCAGTTCCAATGGCTTCCTGTTTATAGTGCAGGAAGCCATTGTTGTACTTACATCAACAATAAGAACCTGATCATTCCATTCTGCTTTGATCTCACTGCCTCACAACTTAACCTAAAGTTATCACACACCCATCATTTTTTGGGCATTGACAGAATACGTTTCGGTTCAACAACATAGAGCCTGTGGTTCGCGGTTGACCTGATCTTTTATGGTCAATTCAGCCCGCCATGATGTTTGAGCAACGCATATCATTACGATCTGAAAAGGGTTTAAGATGGGATACCGGTGTCAAACGCTCTATGAACGATATAGCAGGCCATTTCTGCTGTTTGGCACGGCTCTTGCTACTCTTTTCACTATTCCCGCAGCATTAGCGGCAACGCCTGTTCACACAACGGCAGGGGTCAAAAAAGCTCCCCTTCATACCAAGCCGCATAAATCTCTATCTTCTACTCCCGCAAGTGCAGTGCGTTCTGCGCCGCCGCGACATCGCCGATCCGGCCCGCTGCATAGCAAAGACAATGAAGAAATAAACGTGAGTACGCGCCGCGTTGCCAGCCGTGGTGCTGAAGTCGCTGTAACGCGTAAGGTGATGGATCGCTTTGTAGAGGGCACGAACCCGATGCAGATCCTTGCCCAAACCACACCGGGAGCCAACTTTACATCAACAGATGCCTTTGGCCTTGATACCTACGGCAACACTTTCTACATGCGCGGATTTACGCAAATGCAGATTGGCGCAACGCTGGATGGTATTCCGATGGGAACTCAGGGTTTTGCCAACTACAATGGCGTGTCTATCACCCAGGCAATGATTCAGGATGACATCGGCGGCATGACGATGTCTCAGGGAGCAGGCTCTCTGGACACCTTCTCCGCCCAGAACCTTGGCGGAGCAATGACATACGTCACCTCTGATCCCAAGGACAAGGCTGGCGGCAAGATCAGTCAGACTTTTGGCAGTTACAACGCTTTTCGCACTTACGGCCGGGTGGATAGTGGTGTTCTGAACTCCACAGGAACAAAGTTCTACGCATCTTTTGCGCGCACCAAAACAAATATGTGGAAAGGGCAAGGTTACCAGAGCGAACTGCAAGCCGATGCAAAGGTTGTTCAGCCCCTTGGTGACCGCGGAAAAGTGACGGCCTTTTTTGGCTACGGTAACTTTACGCAGGGCAATTACCTGACAATGACCAAAAACATGTGGAAAACAATGGGGCGGAATTCCACATATCTGAAACCAGACTACGATAAAGCAAAACTTTGGGCATATTATGCCCAATATACATCTGACGTCCCCCCGGGATACGAAGGTCTTCTGTCTAATGACGAAATTGGTGATTATGCCTGGGATGCCTCGCAGATCCAGCGGACCTATCTATCCTCCATCAATACCCACTACGATTTATTCAAAAATGTAAAATCAGATACCATTATTTACGGTAACGTCAGCAGTGCGGTGCACGGTGGCACGAACAACTTTGTCACGTCTCCCTCTTATGGCACGCCCGAACTTCTGGCTGATGGCACGGTATCTGGTGTTCCCATGGCGCTCTCAATGGCGCATGCCTTCATGCGCCGTCTGGGCGGCACACAGAAATTTACCATTGAAGCCCCTCATCACAACCGTATTGAAACGGGCGTATGGTATGAAAACAACCATTGGATTTATAACCAAAGGCTCTACGAAGACGGTTTGAACTCAGCGCACAACTGGCTCTCTGACTTCAAACAGGGCACGGGGCATACCTGGTTCAATAACTCCTATAATACCAATACTTTCCAGTTCTTCCTTCAGGACCGCTGGACCATTATTCCCGGCATGAATCTTCTGGCTGGGTTCAAATCTCTTACACAGACAACGCATGGTGGCACCAAAGATGACTACACCCAGCAGTTGGCTGCTGAGGGATGGAACACTTATTATCGCCACGCAGCAAACGGCACCTTAACCGCATCGGCGGCCTTCCTGCCGCATTTCAATTTTGACTACCACTTTCTTAATCATCATGAGTTTTACTGGGATATCGCGGAAAATATGCGCGCATATGACTACTATTCCCAGACAGCAAGCAGCACGGCATGGGGTGGCTTGGGCAACTCCACCTACACCGCCCAGCAGGTATTTGATGCCAACAAGAAAGTTCTCCGCCCAGAACGGACATGGAACTACGTTGTCGGCTACCGATATGACACGCATCTTTTTTCAGCATCCGTCGATTTTTACCATACTGACTATTACAACCGCCTTGCGTCCATCACGGAAGGCAGCGCAAATACAGCGAACAGCGCTTACCTGAACGTCGGTCGGGAAACCATGAATGGCGCGGATGTGATGGGCACAATCCGCCCGGTGGAAGGGCTTGAAATCACCAATAGTTTTAGCTGGAACGATGCCGAATATCAAAGCCGTTCCATCAATTACGGGGGAACATCATACAACATCAAGGGTAAGCATCAGGTCTATTATCCAAAGTTCATGTATAAGGCGAACCTGAACTACACCTACAAACGTGCCATGTTCAACTTCAACGTGAACTATATTGGCTCACGCCCGATGACATATTTGAACGATGAAAAAATTCCGGCTTACTGGGTCGCCAATCTTAATCTTGCCTATAACTTTGGCAAAATTGGCTTTACCCAAAACCTGAAAACCACCTTTGGAATCACCAATCTGTTCAACTCCAACTATATTGGCGGGGTATATGGCGCAGCCTCCGTATCAGGAGACGATAACGCCAACCTGTTTGTTGCTGCTCCCCGGCAGTTCTTTGGCACGATTGCCGCTGAATTTTAAAAGAGTCGTTAACCGCACTGGACGTGTAAATTACGTCCAGTGCGCACAAAGAATTTCAAGGTTATCATGAAAAAAAGCTCTCTACTCATGGCATGTCTTCTCACGACAAGCCTGCCCGCCGTCGCGCAGCCATCTGGCGGCATCAGTCCGGACATGCCAGATCATTTTACAGTCAGCACTCAGGACTTTGATTTTATCCGCAAGGAAATCATGATTCCGATGCGGGACGGAGTAAAATTACATACCGTTATCCTTGTACCCAAAAACGCACACAATGCGCCCATTCTGCTAACACGCACCCCTTATAATGCTGATCACATGACATCTCAGGCAGACAGCGGCACCATGGCCTCTGTTCTACAAGGTTATGACAATATGCCCGACGTTATAGCCGATGGCGGGTATATTCGGGTTGTTCAGGATGTGCGGGGCAAATATGGCTCCGAGGGGCATTATATAATGAACCGCCCCATGCGGGGACCATTAAATGCCACAGACGTAGATCACAGCACGGACACCTGGGATACCATTGAATGGTTGGTGCACAACGTTCCTGAAAGCAACGGCAAGGTTGGTATTCTTGGTGTATCCTATGATGGTTACACCGCCATCACAGCGCTGTTTCATCCTCACCCCGCCCTTAAAGTTTCTGTGCCCATGAACCCCATGGTTGACGGATGGATGGGTGATGACTGGTTCCATAACGGCGCATTTCGGGAAGAAATGCTTTCCTACATCTACAATCAGGAAGCGACCCCAAAAAATACAGTCAAATGGTGGAGCAACCAGTATGACAATTACCAGCTTTTCCTGAATGGTGTCTCTGCCGGTGCCATTGGCAAAGCACATGGTATGGAACAGATCGGGTTTTTCCGGCAGATTTTAGCACACCCTGCTTATGATAGCTGGTGGCAGTCTCAGGCACTGGATCGTCTTCTCCCAAAAGAAGGTCTTACTGTTCCGACGCTTCTTGTTCATAGTTTGTGGGATCAGGAAGATAATTATGGTGCAATCGCGCTGTATTATGCCCTGCAAAAAACGCCATCTTCAAAATCTGATTTATGGCTGGCCATGGGGCCGTGGAACCATGGCAGAGAAATAAAAGACGCCAGCATGCTTGGCGCCATAGATCTGCATTCTGATACAGGGCTATATTTCCGTAAGAAAATACTGGAGCCCTTTCTGGCGCATTATCTCAAAGACAGCACTGTGCCCCTCCCTGCTCGCGTTACAACTTTTCGCACAGGCATCAATGAGTGGGAGACGATGCCCGCTTTGCCATCACAAGACTGCAATTCCACATGCACGACACTGCATCTTGCGCCTCAACATGGTTTGACGTTCGACGCCAGCACGCAAAAAGGAGAGACTGTGCAGTATGTATCAGACCCTGAACATCCTGTTCCGTATGTTCAGCGGCCTGTTCTCTCCAAAAATCTTCCTAATTCGGAATGGCAGTGGTGGTTGACGACTGATCAACGGAACGCAACCTCTCGACCAGATGTTGCTTCCTTCACCTCCCCGGTTTTGACAAAAGCGGTTTCCATTTCAGGCCAGCCTCTGGTGCATCTTACCGCCGCGACCACGGGTACAGATGGCGATTTTGTTGTGAAACTGATTGATGTTTATCCGGATGAAGTGCCCGCGCAGCGGGAGATGGGCGGCTACCAGCTCATGATCAGCGCAGATATTCTGCGGGGCCGTTACAGAAAAAGCTTTGAACATCCGGAGCCCATCCCTGCTAACGTTCCCCAAGTCTATCACATGAAACTTCCGGTTGCAGCCCACACTTTTCTACCAGGTCACAGGATTATGGTGCAGATCCAGTCCAGCTGGTTTCCGCTTTATGATCGTAATCCACAAACCTATGTCGATAATATTTTTAATGCTGCACCGGACAGCTACAAGCCTGCGACAATCAGTATCGATACCGCGGGAAGCTGGGTTCAGGTGCACTGAACCCTTACGCGGGCACCTTCAAGAAGCAACTTAAAGTCTGGAGCATAACTTGAGCAGAGAACACGTTAGACAACCACAAGCCTGATCAAGAAAACACTCACGCAGAAAGCGACAATATTTTATGGCATAAGCCTTCTGCCTGCGAATATGCCAAAATTCTTGCGGCTATTTCAAAAAATTAGGTATGTGCCTGACAGAGCCTTTTCATGGCAGAAAAAGTGACCGAAACCGAATGCCGGGGTGGTGTAATGGCATTTTGGGGATAACCTTCCCAATACCCCTTCAACTGCCCCTTAATTTTTGATCTCTTCAAATGGAATATTCTGAACGGGATATAGGCTCCAGTCTTTATAATCGAAATGCCACCACTCTTCAGGAAGTTGTTCAAACCCTTCATGCTGCATGGCATCTTTCAGCAAAGCGCGCGCTGTCTTCTGTTCTTCAGGAGCATCTGTATAATCTGAATAAGCTCGGGGCGTCATTTCATCAAAGCCGCTGGGCATAGGCACCTGCTGCCCCGTTTTCAGATCATATAACGTCAAATCCACTGCGCACCCGCGATTATGGCGTGAGCCTGTGGCCGGATCTGCTACAAATTGATGTTTATCGGCTGGTGTCGCATCCCAGAACACTTTTGTGATATACCATGGGCGATACGCATCAAAAATCAGAAGTCCATACCCTTTTGTTTTCAGAAACTCTGCTACACGCAGTAGCGCATCGGCCGCTGGTTTTTCCAAAAAAGCATGTGATGACGAATAAACAGGTGTTCCCAGAAAATTCCTATCTGTGGCGTAACGCACATCAAATTTGAACAATGGAGAGAGGTGTGCCAGATCAACCAATTCCGGTTTACGCAGCCCCATACCTGAAGCGGGAGGCGTAGCACGACGCGCTTGCTGCATAAGCTCATCTACAGGCTTAAGGGGCGTTATGCGAAAAACCATACTTGTCTGATCCTTGGCAGCATAAGCAGAAGATACGGACAGCCCGATTATCACGAACAAAGGGATCGCATAACCAGTTCTCATAACCCTTCGCCTCCTTGCTTGAAGCCATACAGACGGTTGCTATTGCAACCTTATCTACAAAATCATCTGAAACCTGAACAATAACTGCCAGAGAAAACCCAGTGTTGATCGGTGTAACATTTCCAGCAGAGGATGAAAGCCAATCTGCCTAACTGACACGCCTCCTTAGATACTTTCATTCAGCGCAAGCCACAATATCCGCCCCTTAGGCAGGGTGCTGAGGGAAAACAATTTAAGTGCTACTGGCGCGTAAGTGGCCCTCGTTTTTGTATTTACTTCCATGTAGAATTTACTGCATCCATTCCTAAAACATGCTGCAATGACAAAAAAATAGAGAAAACGGCCCCCGATCATCCGGCAATCTAAGGGGCTATATTTTCATTATGCACAGAATATGGCCACACGGCACCAACACCGCCCTGCCAGTTATTCCTATTTTTGCGATCCCTCCTCATTTAACTGACAAGAGAGCACCGCATTTTACTCAGAAGGGCAAACCAAGCCGATCAGAAAGACGGCCCCATAGAATACGTCCGGCAACCCCTGCTTTCCATGCAAAATGGCCAGCTATTGGTTTGATAGGAGACGGAGGAAAAAGGGGCACCCCTGCTCCACTAAGATAATTCGCGAGGTGCTGCCCCATGACGGTCGCCATTGCAACGCCCCGCCCATTGTAACCGAGGCATGCCAGTAATCCCGCATCCGGCTCATGCCAATGGGGGTAGTGGTCAAGCGTTATACCAAGTTGCCCGTTCCAGCCATGGGTCCAGCCGACATCCTGCAATTCTGGCCAGAGAAACAATGCACGTTGCACCAGATACGGAAAAGCCAAGGCTCCCTGTAGATCATGTGAATATGAACGGCCGCCCATTAACAGTCTTTTGTGCGCGTCCACCCGATAATAGGTGGTAATTTGTCCCAGTTCATACAGAACTTCATGTTGAGACAGGATACGCTCGGCCAGTGCATCCGAAAGCGGGGAACTGGCGACAATACCGCTAAATACAGGAACCACGGACCGCCGAAGCTTATCCCATGCCTTGTCCGTATAGCCATTGGTTGCGAACACCAGCCGTTGCGCAACCACGCTGCCTGCCCCTGTCTGCACATGCCATGCCCCCTCTTTACGGGCAAAGGACGCCACGCGCGTTGCACCGTAAATGGTAGCTCCTGCCCGTGTCGCTGCACGTGCCAATCCGCGGGTATAAGCGAGCGGGTCCAGTTGACCGCCCCGCATATCCAGCATCCCTCCACAATAAAGAGAGGTTCCTGTTCGGACTTGCATTTCTTCCGGCTCAAGCCACTTCACGGGCCAGCCACGTTCCAGACATTGTCGTGTCAGGTCACGCAAGGGGGCAATCTGCACCGGAGCCGTTGCCGCACGGAGTGTCCCTCCGCGCTGCGCAGCGCAGTCTATGGCATGGCGCTCAATAAGCTCAAACACGCGGTTCGGCGCATTCCACGCGGCGTCAACCAGTGCTGGACCATGAACCGGACCGAACTCTTTCTCAACCTCATCAGGAAGCGGCTTAAGACCGGGGTTAACCTGCCCTCCGTTCCGTCCGGAAGCCCCCCAACCGGGCTGTTCCGCTTCCAGCACAATGACGGATGCGCCCTGTTCAGCAAGATGAAGCGCTGTGGAAAGTCCTGTCAGACCTGCCCCAACAATAGCAACATCAGCACGCACTGGCCCATCAAGGGGAGGATAAGCGAGGCCAGCCCCGCCATCTGCGGCATAGAGACTGGCCACGGTTTTCATGCTGTTTCACCGTATCCAAGAATGGCCTTGATTTCCAGGAAGTCTGTCAGACCAAACTCACTGCACTCGCGCCCATTTCCAGACTGACCGTAACCACCAAATGGAGCCGCAACAGTCCAGTCTGCGCCATTGATATTTACGTTCCCGGCCCTTAACCGACGCGCAACCGCCCGAGCATGCTTCAGATCACCCGACTGAACATAAGCAGCCAGCCCATATGGCGTATCATTGGCAATCTGAATGGCATGCTCTTCATCATCATATGCCAGAATAGACAGAACCGGGCCGAAGATCTCTTCTCGTGAAATTGTCATATCCGGCTCTACATTTCCGAAGACAGTGGGCTTGACGTAATATCCTGTTTCAAGACCTTCCGGCTTGCCCAGACCACCAGTGACAAGAGTAGCGCCTTCTTCTATGCCCTTTGCGATCAGCGCCTGAATGCGGCCAAACTGGACATCACTGACAACCGGCCCAAGCTGTGTGGTTTCATCTGCCGGATCCCCCATTTTGAATGAGTCTGCCGTTTCTTTCGCAATGGCCATGGCACGATCCATTTTGGCACGCGGGACAAGCATCCGCGTGGGGGCATCGCAGGACTGTCCGGAATTGCTAAAGCAACCTTTGACACCTCGTCTTACAGCGTCTTCAAAGTCAGCATCGGGAAGAATGATGTTGGGAGATTTCCCGCCAAGCTCCTGATGCACACGTTTGACTGTATCGGCTGCCAGTTTTGCAACAGCAGCACCCGCACGTGTTGACCCGGTAATAGAAACCATATCGACATCTGGATGGCGCGCAATGGCCTCACCAACTTCAGGCCCATCACCGTTAATCATGTTGTACACACCGGGGGGCAGACCGGCTTCCTCTATGATTTCACTAAAAACCAGTGCACTGAGCGGTGCAACTTCGCTGGGCTTCATAACCAAGGTACACCCAGCCGCCAGCGCAGGCGCCACCTTGCACATGATCTGGTTCATGGGCCAGTTCCAAGGTGTAATCAGGCCAGCAACCCCAACTGGCTCCCGCGTGATGAGCATATTGCCGCGCTGTTCATCAAACACATACGTTTTGAGCGCGGAAATCATTTCCTCCAGATGAGCCATCCCGGCCCATGTCTGACTGTCACGCGCCCGTGCGATGGGAGATCCCATTTCCTGAGAAATAGCCTGCGCCATATCCTCAGAGCGTTTTTTATAAACAACCAGAATACGTTCCAGAACGGCCAGTCGCTCTTCCCGTGTGCTTACGGACCATGCGGGAAAAGCTTTGCGTGCGGAAGCCACCGCACGGTCCACATCCTGCGCATTTCCCATGGCAATGGTGGCGCAGGCTTTTTCAGTAGCCGGGTTAATGACATCAAGGGTGCGGGCACCAAGGGGCGCAACCCATTGACCATCATAATAAAACTGCAAAGCATGGGACATGATTGTTAATTTTCCTTATTATACAAGATTGGTATCGACCATCAGGTAATTTGTTGCGATAGTCATATAAATGACAAGGACTGACAGATCATGACGGCTCTGATGCTCGCGCAGGGAATGCTCTGGATTGCAATTTTGCTGACAACGGCGGTAACCCTGCTGTTGCTGGAACGCATAAAAGCCCTTTATCGCAAAATCGCTCCTCTGGGCGCGCTGGCTCCCACGCAGCCTGCCGTACACAGGCTGGATGCGCAGCATCTGACAACATTGGGCGGCCAAACGAGCGTAATTGGCGGACCAAGAGGGAACGGCAAAAAGCAGCTTCTGCTGTTTGTTTCGGGCGACTGTCCCGTTTCCCGGAAAATGGCTCCTATCACGCAGGATTTCTGCTACCGGGAAAATCTGGATCTGCTTTTTGTGGGTGACGATACGCCCCAAGCTCAGGAAGCCGCTTTGCACACCCTGCACATTGCAGCGCACCAGATGGTCAATAGCGCAACGGTAGGCCGGTTGCTGGGTGTAGACCGTGTACCATTTGCCGTTCTGCTTGGCCCGGATGGAACGGTGGAAGCCCGGGGGCTGGTCAACAACCGGGAGCATCTGGAAAGTTTGCTGGCCGTAACGGAAACAGGTCATGCCTCCATTCAGTCTTTTCTGGAAGCCAACCCGCATGCGCTATCGCCCTCTTAACGCGGGCACTGCGCAGCAGCGCGAGAAAGAACTTCTGCCCGTAGCTTCAACAGGTCTGTGGTGGTCAGGGGCTGTGCCCGCAACGTATGAACCTCTTGCGCAGTAAACGGTTTGGCTCCTGCGGGTGTGCTGCTTCTACCCAACCGGAACAGCACAAAATTCATGACATCCGCCAGTTCCTGATCATCCCGAATAAGGGACATGGACACACCCGGCACCCGCACAAGATAGGCTCTGCCTTCAGCAGAGCAGTCAAATGTGCCGACATGGTCGCGCAATAGCGGGACAAAAGTGCGCGGAGAGGCCCCTTCAATCCCGTGACACCCTCCGCAATGGGTCAGATAGTTTGTGGTCGCGTGATCCAATAGGGCAGCTTCTGATGCACAGGGATTTCCTCCCCACATCAGAGCCGCAAACGCGGCCCCTGCCAGCCATTTTTTTCCCTTTGCAGGCAGAAATCTGCAAGCAACTGCCATCTTATGGAATGGGATGCGCGGCATTCAAGGCGTTCCGTTCAGCCTGGATATCTGAACTCTTCTTGGGGGTCGCCCGGGCGGCTTTTACCTCGTCAGCCGTAATGGTCGGGCTGGGTTTGCTGTCGCTCAAGGAAGCCACATAGGTCAGCACCGCAGCAATATCGTCATCTGACAAGGCTTTCAGGGACGGCATGAAGCCCGCATAGGTGACGCCGCCCGCCTGAATGGGGCCGTGAAGACCATTCAACACCACATCCGCCAGATAGGTTTTCCCTTCCGGGCTGGAAGCAATTTTATCAATCCGGTTTTTGAGAACAGGAAACTGGCCGGGCATCCCTGCTCCGGCCGCCTGATGGCAAACTGAACAATTAGTATTATAGACCGCAGCGCCGTCAGACGCTGCATGGGCTGAGCCTGCCATTACCCCCAGAACGGAGGCGGCTGCACCGGCAAAGAGAAATAAGCCTTTTTTGATCATGATGCGTTCCCAACAATGACTGACGTGGAACAGTTGTAAATTAACGCACCTGTTCCGAAACACCAGATGATATCGTTATTGGCCTGAGGGCGATAACTGGGCTGATCTCCCTCACTGCCAAGACACATGGGCTGGCTACACGCGTCCTGCCCGCAGCAATCCCGATAAGCAACCAGATAGGACTGTCCATCTCCCGGGTTGAAGCAGGTGCCAATCCATGAGGTTGGAGACGGACTTGTGCCCGGTGGACAACTATGAACCCCACCGCCGCAAGACGCACACAGGAACCCGTCAATCGCGCAATAGCGCCAATAATTACAGGCGGTGGGGTCTTTCGTCTGCGCATTGGCTGCAAACGGTGTGGGGGCCTTGAACTTTGCTGGCTGAGGTTTGGCTGGTGCAGCAGCAGAAGCACGTTCAACCGGCAAGGTTGGTACCAGCGCGCCAAATGTCACCCAGGCTCCCGCCCGCCCAAGCAGACTACGGCGCGAACTCCGGCTGGCAACATGGCGCGTCAGACGCTCTACCGCACGATCAAGCAGACTGCGGCCCGTATCTTCTTTTTCTGAACGCGCCTTGTGGCGCGAAAATGCATCAGACTGCGACATGAAGAGACTCCTCCGTTAGGGCCTGACGCACCGAGGGCAGCGTGGCAACCAAAGCTTCAATTTCGCGGCGACTGCTGGCAATTTCCCGCGCGGTTATCACGCCTCGGGCATCCAACGCCACCAATGTGGGCAAACGTTCAATCTGCATGAGCAGCAACAACTCGGTGCTGAGCAACAAAGGCACACCATCCAGAGACGTACGACTGGCCATGGCGGAAAGAGCAGCAACATCCCCCTCTCCTATCAGGACCAGATCAAGATCGTGTTCCTTCGCCACAGACCGGGCGGTAGGCAGTGTTCGCTTGCAAACGGGGCAGTCTGCCGAAACAAACATCAACACCATGGCGCGGCCGGAAGGATTGAGGCCACCAACAGAAACAGCCGCACCGTCCAGCGTACGCGCCGTAATCTGAGGCAGTGCCTGACCGGCCTGCAAACCGGCAAGAACAGGCTGCACGCCAATAGGTGCCAGCCGTTCGTGCAACACCCCGATCTGACGCGCCAGCACAAACACCCCTACACCCAATGCAAGCACACAGACCGTTAACAGCACAGTGGAAACGATGAGGACAGTCATCATCAGATCCGCGCCTCACGCTTCAGGAGAGACACCGTGGCAACTGAAAGAAGCAGCATGGTAACGCCAACAAGCAGCCCTTCCACGCACAGGAAAAAAGAACCCGGCTGGCCACAAAGACCAACAAGAAAAACCAGAAACGCCAGAGCAGCATTGCGGAAAACAGAGTTCCACGAAAGACGGGCATCAATACCGGGAATACATCCACAGGCAAGATGTGTACGACCGCGCCAGACGTTAATGCCCATGGCTGTAGCAAACACCAGAAGAAGAAGCGCGGATATCACACCGGCAAGAAACGCGGCAAAGCCTGAAAAAAGCCAGACACCCAACGCTGTTTCCACAGCAATAATGCCATAGGCAGCAGGAAAAGCTGCATCAAGCGGTAGCAGACGATAGGCGGCAATATCTGACGCAAAACGGGAAATATCCGTAGCCTTTCCAATGCCGGTGAACAGGAACAGCGCACCAAAAGCGCCACTCCCTACCGCGCCCAGAACCTGTAAAGGAAGGCTTTGCATCCTCATTCACCCAGCGCGACCGTAAAGTACAGATCATCACCCAGATGCGGCATTTTTTTCATCTGCTTCCCGGTTTTCATATCCCAGATAAACAGGTCACCTTCATTATCATTGGTAAACAGAAGCGGTTTATCATCCTGTGTCACGCCCACCATGGTGGCCGGGGCAGGCAGAGGAATACGCCGCACAAGCTTATGCGTGGCTGTATCCAGTTCCCATACTTCCGTTCCCGCTTTTTTGTGGGTCCAGAATGTTCCCTGATGCATCAGCACAAACAGATGTCCGCTGGCATAATGCAGAGCAGAAAGCTGCCAGCCGCCGGGACGCCACGTTTTGGCAAAAGGCGCTTCGGCAGCCGGGGCTTTTTTCATGCCCGCAGCTTCCTGAATGGACCAGACAGGCTCAACCGTGCTGTCTGCCGAAAGAGCCGTGGGGTAAACCAGCCCGCTATAGGAGATAAACCACGTTTTGCCATCTGAACGACGAGTGGGGCTATGTTCAAAAACGGCATCTTTTTCAGGGTCAAAGAATGGTTTGGTGTGCGTGACGCTCACCTTGCCATCCTTCAGGCTGACATTGGCAAGACCACCATCGGCACAGATAGACGTAAACCCATCATTCCCCCACGGGTAGGCCAGAGCACACCCGGGCAAATCGACCGTCTGGCTTACCTTGTGGGCTGCTGTGTCAATGACGTGCACCGCATTTGTCGGCACCATTGAGAAAATATAGACGCGGCTGCCATCCTGACTAATTGCAAGATTATTCTTTTTGGGCGTAACCAGCGCCCTGCCCGGCAGAACTTCATCATTGGTGATGGTGAGTGTCTGGGGGTCATAGGCGGGCAGCAGATCAAGGCGGTCTCCGCGGTTACCCCGTGACCATACTGTTTCCGCCACGTAAAATGCGCGCCCCTTGGGGTCCTGCACGACGTTGCCATTATAGGCGGCCTGGACCATGCCCAGCAATTTGCCCTGATCCGCATCCACCACATAAACCCGGCCATCCTTGGCATGGGTGCCTACGGTGTCCTGCACAAGAATGCGATGCGGGGTAACAGGAGAAAGCTTGATGATATCGCTTTCTTCCTCCTGCACGACAGGTTCATCCGCCCATGCCTTGACTGAAGTGACCGAGAACGCACCAAGTGCCATCATGCCCAGCACAAGAGCCGCAGTACCGGAGCGAAGAGCGGGGAAACAGTGCATAAAGTCAAACTCCTTGCCTGATAGGCCAGATGAAGACACAGCAAGGCTGCGCAGGTAAAATAAAAACGTCATGCTCCACCATCGGATGCATGGATATTCCGATGAAGTTTTATCCAGCCCCCGACGGTAATCAGAATCAGCGCGATTGACCCGGCAGCCAGCTCATGCCGCGTTTCCGGCGTCATTAGCATGGACAGCAGAACCCCAAGCAGCAGAGTGATGGCCAGCCAGCCTTTCCATGCAGACAACCGGTATAAACGCAGACGGGCGCAGACAATCATTACATTATAGAACATAATGAAAGTTCCGGTTGTGGCAACCAGAAAAGCAAACATGACGCCCGGAGAGAATATGGCTGTTGCAGAGATCAGAAGCGCGACAGCAGAACTGGCAAGCACAGCACGGCGCGGAAGGTGCGCCTGAGGAGACATGGCTTGCAGAACGCGGGGAGCGTCTCCCCTGCACGCCATCTCATAGACAACGCGAGAGGTGGCGTATAACCCGGAATTCAGGGTGGAAAGCGTTGCCGACAAGATCACACCGGTCATGATCATGCTGGCATACGGAACATGGAAACGGGTCAAAACCATCAAAAAAGGCGAAAAGCCCCGAATGTTATCCGACCATGGTATCAAACACAGAATTAACACGATGGATGTCAGATAAAACGCCAGAAGCCGCAGAGCGACCGTACGGGTGATACGCGCGATATTTCGGTCCGGATTATCAGATTCCAAGGCCGCTATGGTCGCAATTTCACTGCCTGTCATGGAAAACAGGACCGTTGGAATGGCTGCCAGAAAGGCAAAAATGCCCATGGGCATCAAACCGCCATGCCCGAACACATTCTGCGCCACGGGTACGGGCCGATTTCCCAGCAACAGGCAGCCGATGACAACAAAGGAACAAATTGCCGCAACCTTGATCATGGCAAACCAGTATTCAAACTCTCCATAGTTTTTGACAGACAGCAGATTAATGGCTGTCATCACGGCAAGAATGAGTATCTCGATCAAAGCGTAAGGCAACGGAACGTACGGTGCCAGAAGGGATGCTGAGGCAATGACCTCCACACCAAGAGTGGTCACCCACACAATCCAGTAAACCCACCCGGCCACAAATCCGGATAAAGGACCTAAGGCAAAGTGAATCTGGTTTACAAAAGATCCATGGCCCGGTGCATGCAGCGCAATATCCCGCAGCATGATGTTCACCAGAAAAACAATCAGCCCGGATAAAACGTAAGAGATCAGGACACTCGGCCCTGCCGTCAGAATAGCACCTGAAGACCCAATGAAAAGCCCAGCACCAATAACACCGCCAAGAGAAATCATGGTGATATGGCGCGGACGCAAACTCTTGGCCAGTGCGGGTGCTGGCGCATGAGGTGCGCTGGAGAGGTTTTCAGAACGATGTGCCTTGTGGCGAGAAGCCTCTGGAACAAACATAGTCACAGAGTACTCGCTCCCGGCGCAGCAGAAACGAACGGGAAAGTCTGCCGCTCCAGCAGTTCCACAACAGCACGGTGAGCCTGCTCAAATGCCGCATCTGTATGAGGGCTGGCCCCGGCATCCGAATTTGCAATGGCAATACGGCCAAAGGGTTGCCGGGCTTTTACGCAGGGTCGGTCAGACGTTTCCGTGAAAACCCAGTCCAGAGGATCATACAGGCTATTATAGGTGTAGGCATAACCATGCGGCCAGCGATTAACCGTAATGGCCGCTATATCGCGGTCGGCATCAAAACCACCGGGGCCGAGAATACGCTGCAACTGCTGGCGTATTTCATGTTCAAACTGTTCAAAAGTCAAACCCAGCAAAACACTGCGTCCAGCGCTATGCTGATCCCGTTTAGACAGGCCCGGCATGCCAAATGTTTTGATCATACGGACCACAATGGGTTTTTCCGGGTCGGTGGGGGCTTTCAGCCCACCCAGGGAGGCTGGCTCGGCAAGCTGCACATCCTCAAAAAACATCCCCGGACAGGAAATTTCTGAAATCCCCAGTTTCTTGAAAGCCCGCCAATTTTTCAACGCGACATTAACATAAGCGATCGGCCCTTTGACTGCATAAGCGAGAGCTTCTTTCTGCGCAGCAGGAAGAGTGGGCACCATATAAGGGATGATCATATTCCAGCAGGCCAGTACAACCTGCTTGCCCCGAACCTTGCTGATTTGGCGTGGAGCTTCTTCTCCTGCAGGTGCGCACAATACCGAGACTGTCTCGGCCGTTTCTGGCGTACCATCATGCGCAATATTCAGCGCAAGCGTGCCTAACCTGATGCGAACAGGTTTTCCCGGTTGATCAAGCTTTGTGTAATCAAAGCTGGCAAGACCCATATCATCCTGAGAGCGAGCCTTTGTTGACTCTGGCACGAGATGCGCCACCAGAAGACGTGCAAGCGTTGCATTTCCATCCGGAAAATGCACTGTTTCTTCAGAATCTTTCTGTCGGCCATGCTGCCCCCCCTGTAAATCTGACAGCAGACCTTCAGGCAGTTCGCCCAACCCCAACCCCGAAAACCCGGGATACCCCATTGCCCATGCAAAAAGAGCCGGCAATGCATCGGCACCCACGCAAAACACCCCGGCTGCGGCCTTCTGAAATATGGCAGCAGCAGCAGGATCTATGTTGGCAACATTCAGCAGATACTCTTTGTAGGATTTGGTCGCGAGCAGCTTCTTTTTTTCAGAAAGGCTTTTTCCTGCCAGATAATCAGGCTGTTTTGAGTTCACAAGCCTGATCAGATCTTCACGCGCCTTGTCCGTAAGTGGTGCCGCTTTCAAGGCAGAGGCAGACACAAAACGCCAGTGATCTTCCGCCTGATTCTGGCTTTTGCGCATAAGATAATCGCGTTGCCAGCCTTCCTGATTAAAAAACAGGCCCGCTTGCAGGCCCATATCTTCGTACGTTTTTCCTGTCTTCGTATTTTCTTTTTTATAGGCTTCTATATCCACGCCAATGTCAGACAGGATCATGGATGCCCACTGGTTGTATCGCTGTGGTGATTCTATTTCCAGCGTTCCACCATTCAGAACCAGATCATGCCCGTTAACGGAAAACTGATTTCTTTTTGCGTGCCCGCCAAAATCATCATGATTTTCGATAATCAGAACAGTTTTGTCTCTACCTGCATATTTTCGAAAGAAATGTGCAGCTGAAAGCCCACTCAGTCCACCCCCGACAACAATAAGATCATACACTTCTCCCGTGTCTTTGATCTCTTTTTCCTGAAGAGTGCCGTCTCTCAGGGCGTGGGCCGCTTCAAATGCACCAGGATGACTGCCCCGCATGCCTGTACGTAACGGCGGGGACACAAAGTGATCAGAAGAAGAAGCCTGAGCAGAAGCTGATGGCTGAGTGGCAAAAGCACTCAGGCCGGTGGAAACCAGCATCCCCCCAACAAAATCGCGACGTGTAATGCGGTGCCGCATATCAGACCTATCATTATTCTGCTGATGGGATGGCTTCACAATCGGTTTAGAATTCTGCGCTTACTGTCCCAAAGAATTCACGAACGGCCCCTCGTTCAAGCGACTGATAATCTCCGGACATCGGGTTACCGTTCTGCCCCATCATGGAAATATATTTCGAGTTGAACAGGTTATAGACATTGAAATCTACAGAAAGGTTTTTGGCAAACCCAACCTTCCCAAAATTGTAGCGTGCACCAGTGCTTGCCAGCCAGTAACCGGGCACCGAAGTATCATTCACGTAGCTGTAGTAACGCTTTGAGTAGTAATGAACGTCAAAGTGAGTTTCCAGCCCTTTCCACCGATAAGACAGATTGGCTTTATACATAAACTGCGGAAAGTTTACGATCTTCTTTCCCTTGGTATAGTATATCCCATCAGAAGTTGTAATATTTCCGCCATATGTTGAATGGTTGTAGCTGACACTATTATAGATCGCCAATCCCTTGATAGGAGTAAGCGTAACAGCGGCATCTACCCCGTTTGTATGCACTGTTGTGGGAACAACCGTGGAAACGGGAGCGAGAATAGTGCCTTCCGTTGCGGCCTGAAGCCGGTTTCGGGCATCTACATGGTATCCGGCCAGGCTGGCCTGCACCAGTTTATCTGTATAGCGATACCCTACAGCATAGACCCAGTCTTTTTCTGGTGAGACGCTATGCTGAAGTTTTCTGAAAGCATCCTGATCCTGCACAGACCATGGGGAGTTCCCTACGCCATTTGGCAGGACCTGATAAGTCCGCATGTTTTCCGCCAGATCAAAATAGAATTCATGATGCTGAAGGAAATGATAACTGGCCCCCACATGCGGCAGAAAAGCACTTGATGCCGTCATGCTGCCATTGGGAAGAGCATCCACCCCCGTATAGTCCGGATTGTTGTAAGTTGCCCCTCCGGCTGTGGTTGCCAGAACAGATTTAAAGCCCGCTGTTACGCGCAGATTTTCGATAGGGCGCCACGTATCTTGCAAATGGAAGGCAAAATTGTTCGTTCTCCAGTTAAAGCCGTAGCCCTGCTGGAACGCTTTGCCATACGTGTTGTACGGACCAACCGTTTTAAGAGGAGCTCCTTCCCCTAGAGTTGGTTCATTGTACCAGAACAACCCAGCTTCCTGGTTGTTGTTTTCATACCATACACCAGCATCAATATTGTGGTTGGCGATTTTGTACAAGAAGCTGGTGGTAAAGCCATAGCGCTCCTGCCTATTCTGCCAGACTTCCTGAGAGAATGGTGCTTCTGTATCAGCAGAAGGCGTGGAGGTATCGGAATAAGTATAATACCCCGTTTGGCTGGTGCCGTAGAGAGTGGAGCGCCAGCGCAGTCTGTCTGTCAGGGCGAGATCGAAATTCAGCCCCCCGGTGTAATTGGTTTCGTGCTGACCACCATCATACAGGTACGGTTCGTCCCCGTTCTCCTCAATGGCATCTGTGGTCGGCAGGGAAATATTTCCAGCCACATAATTATAGGCTTTGGCGTAATTGGGATAAAGGTGAGGGGTGCGCCAGCCAAGCCCCTTCAACATAGCCAAAGAAGTATCCCAGTAGTTCCACTCAGCCAGATCACTCCAGTTGAAGAAAGCCTTCATGACGCTTTCATGCCCAATGGGCTGCACCAGCTTGGCATCCACCTGCTGCTGGAACTGAGAACCGCCTCCGGCCCACATCCCCTCATCCGAGCGTGAATAGGCGGTCATGAACTTGGTGCCCGTGCTGTTCAGCTTCCCACTATCCAAGCGAGCATAAGTGCGGAAGGAGCTATAGCTACCAAAACCCTGAGAAACCTTACCCCCCAGTTGATCTTTGGGATCTCCGGTCTCGAACTGCATTGTTCCGCCCAGCGTGGACGTGGAGGGCACAGCCACACCGCCCGGACCTTCAGAGATGATGCTGCGGTCAATATCATCAGAAATGGCAGCCTGGATGATATTCAGGCCGTTATTGCTTTCATAGGTCTGATCATTCAGCGGAATACCATCCAGCGTTACGCCCAGCTGATCCATAAAGAAGCCACGCACATAAATGCTGGCTCCCCACAAATCGATACCAAGAGGGTCTGTAGAACTGAAACTGACACCCGGCAGACGATCAGCCGATTTCAACACCGAAGTGCCGGGCGTAAACTGTTCCATGACAGCTTTGGAAACAACGTTATCCGCCCCGCGCGAAACACTGCGATGGGAACTGACTTCAACGGCTTCACTCCCCCCTTGCACCGGGCCCTGACGGTGCCGTGCAGCAGGAACGGTTCTGGCCGGAGAACGCGCTGGCGCCCGTGTGCCCGCATGTCGGGAACCGGGAGCCACATGCAGGCTTTGCGTAGGACGCGGCGCATGGTGGTTAACGGGAGTTTTGGGAGAAGCTACATCATCTGGTGCAGCCTTTGCCGACTCTGGAGAGAGCAGTGCAGGAAGTATCAACGTTGAGAATGACAAAGCGCATCGCAACGGCAGTTTGCGGCAGGCAACGGTGAAAGCCGCTGATTTTGTTTTTCTGCTCACGTGTGTTTCTTCCACTTTGAATATCAGATGCGGCAAAGGTTAAAAACGCTACTTGCGTTCAAAAGAGTCGAGGTCATGAAGAAAGAAACTCACGCGAGTTCCTGACAAAAGCGCCTGGCATGCATGCTATTACACACATACCAAACAGGCTGGACGCTTTAACTTACCTCTTATCACTCCCAGAAAACGTTTCATTTTCATGATAATATAAATAACAATGCTGAATCGCAACAGTTTTGTTGTCTTTTTTACACCCCGCAGCCCTCATCCATTAAGCTCCGGAGTGTTCAATATAAAAAACATTCCAAACAGAATTTTGTCAGCCTTGATGCAAATCTGCACACATTCGCCACCTTGCCATCAGGCAGAGTCTTTCATTACGATTAAAAAATATACACGACAGGAAAGGCGGGAAACATGGATGTTGGAGGTACGCTCTATGCCTTGCGCATGCAAAGGGGGTTGTCTCAGCGTGAACTGGCAAGGCGCTGTGGTGTTGCCAATGGCACAATTTCCCTTATCGAATCAAACGCCATCAATCCTTCGGTCGGGCTGCTGCGCCAGATCGTCAACTCACTTCCAATGAATTTGTCGGAATTTTTCGCGTTTGAACATAACGAGGAACGCAAGCTCTTCTATCGCGCCTCAGAACTGAGAGAAATTGGCGGCAGGGGCATTTCCTACCGCCAGATTGGCACAAACCTGAACGGCCGCGCCCTGCAGATACTGAATGAAGTTTACGCCCCCCGCACGGATACAGGAAAAACCATGCTCCGCCACACGGGAGAAGAGGGGGGTGTTATCATCAGCGGAGAAATAGAGGTTACCGTGGGGGACCAGCGTGAAATTCTGGGCCCGGGAGATGCTTACTATTTTGATAGCAACCTTCCGCATCGCTTCCGTAATATTGGCACGGAACCGTGTCACATTGTCAGCGCAGCCACACCACCTAGTTTTTGAAGACAGATGATTTTACTGCAACGTTACTGCCCCCAAAATGGGCCGTAACGTAAGTTGCTATGGCGGCAAGCTCTTCCGCTGTATAGGTTTTTGTGAAACCCGGCATAAACACCCGGCCCTGTACCGTTTCAAGGGATGTGCCCTCACGCAGAACCTGAATCAGATTAAGGGCTTCAGGATCTGACAGACTATGAGCCCCTGCCAAAGCGGCCCACTCCGACTGCCGACCCCGCCCATCTGGCAGATGACAGCCGGCACATGCCTGCACAAAAAGCATTTGTCCGCGGCTTTCCGTCTCAGTCCGGGTCTTGTCCTGCACCTTCAGACTACTTTGCACAGCAGGCCCTTCTGCTATGGGAGCAAGACTGCGCAAATAGACAACAATCGCGGCAATATCTTCCGGTGTCATATAGCGGAGCCCGTGCTCTACTGCTTCCGCCATCGGGCCAGAGGCAGGGCCTTTACCGCTCGCCTTACCCGTCGCCAGATAAGATTTCAGTTGCTCATCTGTCCAACCACCCAGACCATGGTCGGGGTCGGATGTCAGGTTATAGGCCCGCCACCCCATTTGCACTGTGCCCGCATACGCTTTGCTGCTCAGACCATACGTTAAAGTGCGTGGCGTATGACACTGGCTGCAGTGCCCTAACGCTTCCGTCAGGTAGGCTCCCCGGTTCCATTCAGCCGATTTTCCCGAAACAGGCTTGAAACGTTTGTCCGGATTATTCAACCAGTTCCAGAAGATCATGCTCCATCGCTGATTGAAGGGAAAGCTAAGCTGGTTTCTGGGTGGAACGGCATGCTCCGGGCGCAAACTGAACAGATAGGCCTTGATTGCAAGAGCATCTTCATCGCTCATCAGCGTATAGGCCGTATAAGGCATGACAGGATACAGATGCTTTCCCCCGCGCCCGACACCTGAGCGAAGCATTTTCAGCCATTCTTCATCTGTATAATCACCAATGCCAGTTTTCTTATCTGGCGTGATATTTACGGCAAAGATGCTTCCAAACGGGAGAGTGAATGCTCTCCCTCCCGTCAGCTTTGTACCGCCCGGTTCTGCATGGCAAGCAGCACAATCAGCGGCCCGAAACAGATACTCTCCCTGCTTGATACGCTCTGCGCCTGCGCTATGCGCATCAGAAGCATTTCCTTGCGCAAAAGCCGCACAATAAAACACGCAACCCAAGACAGAAGCTACCCCTGTCATCCAGTCTTTTAGGCGAAACATCATAGCGATGCATCCACCTTACTGAACTGTTTTGCAAAGGGAATACGCCGCAAGCGTTTTCCTGTTGCCGCAAACAGAGCATTCGCCAGTGCTGGTGCGGCGGCTACCGTTCCAACCTCCCCAATCCCGCCAATTTCGGCATCAGGGTCAGGCACAAGGTGCACACGGATATCAGGAGCCTCATTAAGACGCATCATACGATAATTATGGAAATTACTCTGCTCTACCTGTCCATTTTTTAAAGTTATTTCGTTATAAAGCGCCATGGTCAGGCCAAAAATAAGCCCTCCCTGTATCTGCGCCACAACACCATCCGGAAAGACAATCGGCCCACAATCAACAGCGCTATCCACACGGATCAGTCGGATTTGTCCGCTTTTCTCGACAGCCACTTCAAGCACCGTTGCGGCCCAGGTCTGAAATGAATAATGCAGAGCAATTCCCAATCCATGCCCAACCGGGAGCGCCCTGCCCCACCCAGACTGTTTGGCAACTTCATCCAGCACTTTTATGGCCCGTGGCTGATGCGCCGCCAGCTTTTTCCGCAACGCCAGAGGATCCTGCCCGGAAGTGTGGGCAAGTTCATCAATCATGCTTTCAACAACAAACACATTATGTGTGGGGCCAACACCGCGCCACCAGAGCGTTGTGACAGCATCCGGTTCATCCCTGACAAACTCCACAAGCTGATCCGCCATGGCATACGGGGTCTGAGCAGCCCCTTCCACCGCATCCGGATCCAGACCGTTCTGCATCCCTTCCGGGTACCACCGCGCGGTGACAGCAGACCCTGTTGTACGATGATGCCAGCCGCTTATCGTGCCATCTGCGGCAAGCCCGGCAGAAATCCGATCATAATAATAAGGGCGGAACTGGTCCTGCGTAATATCTTCCTCGCGGGTCCATATCAGTTTGACAGGATAGGACACCTGTTTGGCAAAGCGTGCGGCCTGACCGATCGAATTGGAATCAAGTCTGCGCCCGAAACCGCCTCCTATCAAATGGTTATGAACGGCAATACTCTCAGGCGGGAGGCCCGTTGCATCCGCCACTTCCTGCCTCGCCCGTCCGGGAACCTGGGTTCCTACCCAGACATCTGCCCCGTCTGGCCTTATATGCAACGTGGTATTGATGGGCTCCAATGCGGCATGAGCAAGAAACGGAAGTTCATAAACGGCCTCGATGCGCGTATGGGCACGTTTCAGCGCCTCTTCGGCATTTCCGGTTTTCAAAGCCGTTACGCCAGACTGTTCTGATGCCGCTTTCATACGTGCAACAATATCAGTCGTCGCAATATGGGCATTGGGACCATAATCCCACGCCGGGGCAGCAGCTTCCTGACCTTTGAGGGCGGCCCACATATGGCTGGCGATCACCGCAATGGCGTCAGGAAGTGTCAGAACATCCACCACGCCGGGAACCGCCAGGGCGGCGGCCCGATTATAGCCGGTTAAGCGACCTCCTTTAACCGGGCACGCTTTAATGCATCCAATTTTCATGCCCGGTATCTGCACATCTATACCAAACCGGGCGCTCCCGTTTGTTTTGGCCTTTGTATCCAACCGGCGCGGACTTGTTCCAATCACCGTAAAATCCGCCGGTGACTTCAGCGTGATTTTTTTAGGAACCGGCTGACGCGCTGCGGCCTCAGCAAGGGCTCCATAAGACGTGCTTCGCCCGCTTGCCTGATGAAAAACAGTACCGTGCCGTGCCGTGCAGGCAGACGCCGGCACCCCCCATTGTTCTGCCGCCGCTGCAATCAGCATCATGCGGGCGGCAGCCCCTGCTTCACGCAACGGCACCCAGCTATCACGGGTGGAAGAAGAACCACCGGTCTCTTCCTCACCGGCAACACTATCCACGTAAGCGGGATCAGCGGGGGCGGCTTCTACACTGACCTGATCCAGTCCCACTTCCAGTTCTTCTGCCAGCAACATGGAAATACCGGTATAGATGCCCTGCCCCATCTCGGCATGCCGCATGATCAGAGTGACAGACCCCTGCGAGGTGATGCGGATAAAAGCGTTAGGACTAAAAACAATCCCTGTTGCAGCATCCTGCGCTTTTGAAGCCCTGATAAGCGGCAACCCCGGGACGAATGCTGACAGCAGAAAGCCACCCCCGCCCGCCAGCACGCCGCCTAAAAGGGCACGCCGGGTTGGAAATGAAAGCCTCTCGCCTTGCGTGCGGTTCCATTTACGCATCCTGAGACGCCGCCCGATGGATTGCCTTGCGGATACGCACATATGTTCCACAACGGCAGATATTGCCCGCCATGGCATCATCTATATCGGCGTCAGTTGGATGTGGATTATTCTGCAAAAGGGCTGTTGCCGCCATAATCTGGCCGGACTGACAATATCCGCACTGGATGACTTCTTCAGCCAGCCATGCCTGCTGCACTTTTGCACCGGCTTCAGTCTGTTCGATGGCTTCGATTGTCGTAATGGAATGGCCGGCTGCTGCTGCAACCGTCAAAAGGCAGGACCGAACCGGGGCACCATCCAGATGCACTGTACAGGCCCCACACTGGGCCACACCGCATCCGTATTTGGTGCCTGTAAGACCCAGAATATCACGCAAAACCCATAGCAAAGGCATATCAGATGGCACATCAACCGTCTGCGCCGCACCATTGATATGGAGATCAAAACTCATATAGCCGCGCCCTTGCTATGGTGCTTATGCTGTGTCCGGCAAACATAATAACGCGTATAAAAAGCGACCATGCCATTTTTCATTCTGCAGGGTCGCTGATCGTCAGGGTCAGAGATCACCCGTCAGAAACTGGGCACGGCCCAAGCCAAAACTCCAATGTTCATCGGAATTCTGCACGATGGAAACCATCAGGTCAGCGGGAGCAAGGCCGCAGTCTTTTTCAAGTTTTTCTGCAAGAAGACGGTAAAACTCCGTAATCTGTTCTTTGGAGCGCGGGCGTGAAACAACCTGCAACAGAACAACCTTGTCTGTGCGCGGAATATCCAGGCCCGTATCTTCTATAATCATATGCGTTTTGTCATGCTCGGAAACCAGTTGGTACCGGTCTCGCGCAGGCACTTTAAAGGATTCAAGCATGGCAGCATGCGCAGAATCCAGCAGAGCACGGATTTCCGCTGCGTTACGGCTACCTTTGACAATATGGAAATGGAGAAGAGGCATAACAAAGCATCCTTATATCAAGACGAAAAAAAGAAAGATTATCCTACGCTTTCTATAACTTTGCCGAGTGTGCTCATCATGGTCTTCAACTCCTCTTCAGTCGAGATGAAGGGAGGCCCAAAGGAGATGATATCGCCCGTCACCCGCAGCAGCAGCCCCTGTTTCAAGGCTTCCTCAAACACGGCCGCCCCGCGCACACCAGCTCCAGCTTCAGCGGGTTTCAGTTCGACCGCTGCCGTCAGACCAATGTTCCGGATGTCTGCAATCTGAGGCGTTCCTTTCAGGCTATGCGCAGCGTCTTCCAGAACGGGCTCGAGCATCTTGACTCGTTCAAACAGACCTTCACTTTCCATGATGTCCAGCACCACATGGCCTACTGCCGCCGCCAGCGGATGGCCGGAATAGGTATAACCATGGCAGAATTCAATGGCGTTCTGCGGTCCGGTCATGAAGGTGTTGTAGATTTCGTCCGTAACAATAACACCGCCCATGGGCACAATGCCATTGGTAATGGCTTTGGCAAAGGTAATGATGTCTGGCTTCACGTCAAACCGTTGGGATGCAAACGGGGCCCCCATACGCCCGAAGCCGGTAATCACTTCATCAAAGATCAGCAGAATACCATGCTGCGTGCAAATCTCCCGCAAGCGCTGCAGATACCCCACCGGCGGCACAATCACGCCAGTTGACCCCTGCACGGGCTCAACAATCACGGCGGCAATGGTAGAGGCGTCATGAAGCGTTACAAGCCGTTCCAGATCTTCTGCCCGATCCGCGCCCCATGTGGGCTGACCACGGGTAAACGCCATATGCTTGGGATCATACGTATGGCGCAGATGGTCCACGCCCGGCATCATGCCTGCAGCGAACATCTTGCGGTTGGACAGGATCCCCCCAACAGACATTCCGCCAAAGCCAACACCGTGATAGCCGCGTTCACGCCCAATCATGCGGAAACGGTTTCCGGCTCCCTTGATACGATGATAGCCCAAAGCCACCTTCAGCGCTGTATCCACCGCCTCTGACCCGGAATTGGCGAAGAACACATGGTTCATGCCTTCCGGAGCCATGTCGGCGATACGTTGCGCCAGAGAGAGGGCTCCCGAGTGGGTTAGCTGGAAACTGGGAGCAAAATCCAGTTTCTCGAACTGCTTCTGGAGTGCCTCTCCAATCAGCGGATGCGCATGCCCCAGAGGGGTGCACCACAGGCCAGACAATGTATCAAACACCTTATGGCCTTCGAGCGTCTGATAATAAGCGCCTTTGGCGGAAACCATCGTACGGGGAGCCGGGTTGGCCCGCAATGCCCGGTTGGCCGTGAAGGGCTGCCAGTAAGTCCCTTTCTCCGCAGTCACAACCGGATCAAAGTTTGCTGTCATTTTCGACATAGGGAACGGTTCCTACTGTATCAACTATCAACGGCACAGACGCCTTCGGTAACAAACCGTAATAGGCTTTTGCCCGTTCGGCTATGTACAGTTGCAGCTTTTTCCCAAAAACTGTACTGATGATTTATGATCGATACGGCTTTTCCTCCTGTGAGACTGGACCCGCATTTACCGATCCCGCTTGTGTCTCAACTGGTTGATGCCGTTAAAACGCATATCCAGAATGGTCATTTCCCGGCGGAACAACGGATACCGTCTGTCAGGCGTATGGCTTCACTTTGCGGTGTCAGTCCTGTTACGGTCGCAAATGCCTACAGCAAGCTTGTTTCCTCCGGCCTTCTGGCAGCACGCGACAGAGGGGGATACTATGTAAAGCCCGTAACGCTCGTTACTTCCCCACGTCCGCCTGTCAATTCGCTCTGGCTGCTTCAGCATGTGTTTGAAGACAATGCTCCCATTATAAAAGCTGGGTGCGGCTGGCTGGCACCACCTTATATATTTACAAGTGCAGTCAAGCGTGAGCTGACAAATCTGGCACAAAGCCAGAACCTTGCTTCCATGGTCGATTATGGCAGCCCGTATGGCTCCCTCTCCCTGAGGCGTGCCATCAAGCGCTTGCTGGCCCGCCGTGATATCCCATGCAGTGAAGACGGCATCATTCTCACACACGGTGCCAGTCAGGCTCTGGAACTGACATTGCGGGCTTTCGCGCAGCTGGGCGACACCGTACTGGTGGATGACCCCGGTTACTGCAACCTTTACCCTCTTCTTCAAAGTCTTGGGCTAACCGCCATAGGGGTCGGCCGCACGGTGACAGGCCCTTGCCCTTCGCTGTTCGAGAGGGCAATCAAAAAGCATCAGCCACGGCTTTTTGTAACAACGTCCGTCCTGCACAATCCTACCGGCGGTTGTGCTTCCGCAGAAAATGTAGCGGCCATTCATGCCCTTGCCGTCAAGCATGGCATTACAATGGTAGAAGACAATATCTTTCTTGACCTCACCCCAGAAAGCCAGCCCTGTCACGCGCGTTACGACAAGCTACAGAACATTATCCATATTGGCAGTTTTTCAAAAACTATCGGACCTGGCTTACGGGTTGGATATCTGGCCTGTCCTCCAGAAATTGGAAAACGCATTCTGCGTTACAAAATGGCTGCTGGCTTAACCACCGCAGGCCTGAATGAAACGCTGGTGCATGGTATTATTCAAAGTGGTCAATATGGCCTCCACCTGACTGATTTACGAGAGAGGCTGTTCCAAACACAGAAGATCGTCTACCGCTCTTTGCAGGATGCGGGCATGAAAGTCTATCTTCGGCCTATGGGTGGATTATTTATCTGGGCACGTTTTGAAAAAAACGTTCATGCACAATCTGTTTCTGAGCGCGCGGCAACAAAAGATATCATGCTCGCCCCCGGCCATTTATTCCGCCCAGAACGATCCGATTCACAATGGTTTCGTTTCAATGTGACACATACAAACGAACCACGCCTTTACGATTTCCTGAAACAGGAAAACAATATTTAATAAATATAAGTTTTTTGTATGATCCATCCACACCCCTTACAGAGAAGATACCTTTTAAATCCACGCCTCAAAAATGGACAATTCTAAAAACATCTCGCGTTGACTTTTGAGGTACGATTCTATTCTTCTCGACTGTAATGGAATGAGAGAATGGACTAAAAAAGCCCGATTTCTATGACGTTGATGATAGGCTTACCCACCTGAGCGGTCCGGGTGGCCAACTTGATGCGTTTCCTGAAGCGTAGAGTTTGATATATTCGTCGAAAATTAGAAAAAATCTTGGAGTAGTTGAACGAAAGTAAAGTTAGCCCTCTTTCTTTTGATGTGGCTCTGATATTCAAGACTCGGATAAGCCGGATCATCAACGCCAGTCTGATGAACAAACCGAGTATCTAATCAACGATAACCTGCCCTTCATGATTTTCCGCAGGCTTTCCGCCACAAAACCTCTCAATTAGATCTTTTACCAGCTTGATCGAGACTACCTCGCGGTCAATAGGAGCAGCATGACACTTTGAAAGACGAAAACTGTTTTCATCGACAGGCACTCTTCCCGTTCGTCTAACGCATGTCCGTCTCTCAACCCAAGCAACAGAGAGTTCTGAATATTTCCCAGTGATATCCCATAATCAGCCAATCACCCTGAAAAAACTAACCAATTTCAGAACAATAATGGAATGTATATTTTGTCCATTCTACCGTCAGGTGTTCTTAACCCACCTGTTGGGCAAGATTATATAAATAGACCAAAGCGATAAACATAAGGCAGGCAGCCAACAAGGAGACTGTGAGTTTTCATAGCAGATAACGCCATGCCACCATTCGTCGAGATGGATAAATGTGACATCAATACCCAAAGAGACTTGCTCTAGGATTCCTACTTCGCAATACAGAACGCAAACTTTTTCTGAACATCACGAGAGTAGTATCCCTTTCACTCTTTGGGTTAGCGTTGCACAATGTGCGCTCATCCATGGCCGTTACGAAAGAATTCGCTCATGTCCATCCGCATTGGCGTCGCTGGCTGGTCGATCCCCTCTGCGCTGGCTGAACAGTTCCCGTCCACCGGAACACACTTGCAGCGCTATGCCACTCGGCTTTCCTGTGTTGAGATCAACAGCAGTTTCTATCGGCCACATCGCCGCACAACATATGAGCGCTGGGCAGCAAGCGTGCCGCCTTCTTTCCAATTCTCCCTCAAACTCCCCAAAGCCATTACACATGACCGACGCCTCGTCGATTGCCAGCCCCTCATTGAAAAATTCGCCGAGGAGACAAGCGGCCTTGGCGACAAACGAGGTCCCATCTTGGTACAGCTTCCTCCAAGTTTTTCTTATCCCGGCGATATTGCAGAACGCTTTCTTGAAGAATTGAAAAACCTGTTTCCCGGTCCGATTGTACTAGAGCCCAGACATGCAAGTTGGTTCGTCCCTGAGGTTGACCATATGTTGGGGAGGCAACAGGTATCGCGGGTAGCAGCAGATCCGGCCAAACCAATATCTGCAGCCGCACATCCCGGAGGATGGCAGGGTCTTGCATATTTCCGCCTTCATGGCTCGCCGCGCATTTATGAATCCACCTATGGCAAAGAGGCCATTGCAGCGCAGGCTAAAACTGTTGCATCCCTTACGGATCTGGGCAGGGTGGTCTGGATGATTTACGACAATACGACCATTGGTGCTGCCACCCAGAATGCCCTTGAGCTTGCTGCGGCCTTGGAGCGAAGCAAAAGCTGAGCGCTTCAACGTGCCTCAGCGCGTGCATCTGGAACGCAGAAAGCCGCCCTGGGGGCGGCTGAGTGTATGATATTGATTATTTCGGCTGGTTGCGGGGGCAGGATTTGAACCTGCGGCCTTCAGGTTATGAGCC
>Ga0214927_100120_pt1 | contig 47326 bp, 34 predicted proteins | sample Stichaenrichm16X_FD_168612 | JGI IMG/M metagenome (GOLD analysis project Ga0214927, IMG submission 168612) | Xylose enriched microbial communities from anaerobic bioreactor in Madison, Wisconsin, United States - 16X | ecosystem: Engineered > Bioreactor > Anaerobic > Unclassified | place: USA... | reverse complement strand
TGCCGGGCTCTCCTCGTTCCGCGGCCTCGAGCAGAAGGAATACGACAGCTCGGACGGCGATGCCTCGCTCCCCATGGTCCACAGGGTCATCTCCAACTTCAAGGCATACGTGGAGGGAGCCTTCCACAGCCTCTCCAAGAAGCACCTGCAGTCATATGCGGACTCCTACAGCTGGAGATACAGCCACAGGAGCTCCTCCGATGCCTGCATGGAGCTCCTCCACGAGATGTGCCTCATGCATGTCCCGCTCTCCGGCATCGCAGCCACGGCCACGGTCCAGCCGAAGCTTCCTGCGAGCTTGCCTAAGCCGTTTGCAGTTCAGGGAGCCTAACTATGCCGGAGGTACTCAGCCATTTCACGGTATTCATGAAGCGCTTCGTCCAGGACGGGGGATCCCCCTTCGACGTGCGCAAGCCAACCCCGAGCAAGTCTGAATTCATTGCTCAGATGGAAGACCGTTACGAGCGCATGCTTAACGGCCATGAGACCGAACACGGCCTCATCGAGGAGTAGGGCATGCCTTATCTATGGGATGATCAGGCTTGGATTGACTATCAATACTGGCAGAGTCAAGACAAGAAGACCCTCAAACGAATGAATGCGCTCCTCAAAGACATAGCCCGAACGGGTGGCAGAGGCATCGGGAAGACAGAGCTCCTCAAGGGCAATCTTCACACATTGGCGAGCGCACGCATCGATGCCCAGAACCGGCTCGTTTTCTCTGTGGATGGTGACATCGTGCGCATCATCTCGTGCCGTGGACACTGTTCGGACAAGTGATGGGCACTGCAGAGATACGAATTCTCAGATGCTTTTCTAGCCGCTACTCCATCTCTCTGTACATCTAGCTACGGGCGCCAGCGCACAATTATTGGAATTGGGACCTTCTTATGAACAAGGCCGGAAAGCTTCAAGCTCTCCGGCCTTCAATCTCTTCTGGTGGGCGATGAGGGGTTCGAACCCCCGACCTTGTGCGTGTAAAGCACCTGCGCTAGCCTCTGCGCCAATCGCCCAGAATGTCCTGAAATTCTATCACATGCCGACGCCTGAGTCATTTGTGCCTTGCGCAGCGTATACTCTGACCCATGAATACCTCACTTCTTACCTTGGCAGACCTGGCCCAGCTGCTCACCACGAAGGGCCTCCTTTCCGACGCGACGACACTTGGGCAGGATGCCCAAGACATCGCCGTGACGGGAGCGGACTGCGACTCGAGAGTCGTAGAGCCCCACCACCTCTTCATCTGCAAGGGCACCGCCTTCAAGAGCGCCTACCTCGTCTCCGCACGGGAGAAAGGTGCCTGCGCCTACCTCGCAGACGAGGCGCATGCAGATGAGCTCTCCTCCCTCATGCCGGACTTCCCGGCCCTCATTGCGACGGATCTGAGGGAGGCCATGGCATGGGCAGCAAAGGCAGCGTACGGAAACCCCGACGAAAGCCTCTCTATCATCGGCATCACGGGCACGAAGGGCAAGTCGACGACGACCTACATGCTCCGCGCCATCCTCGAGGGAAACGAGCCCTATTCTGCCTGTGGCCTCATAGGCTCGATCGAGACGTATGACGGCATGACTTCGCAGGAGTCCGTGAACACGACGCCTGAGTCTCCTGACCTCTGGCGCTATCTGGCGCATATGAGGGACAGGGGCCTTTCCTACGCCGTGATGGAGGTATCCTCCCAGGCCTTGAAGTATGACCGTGTGCTCGGCCTCAAGCTCGATATTGCAGGATTTCTGAACATCGGCGAGGATCATATCTCCCCGCTCGAGCATCCGAACTGGGACGACTACTTCCAGAGCAAGCTCAAGATCTTCTCCCAGGCGAGGTGCGCCGTCGTGAACCTGAATTCCGACCATGTGGACGAGATCTTGGACCGCGCCCGGACATGCAAGAAGCTCGTGACGTTCGGGGCCGGAAGGCCCGATGCCGACATCTGGGCAGAAGACATCGAGAGCTCCTGCGGCTTCGTCACCTTCCTGTGCCATACACCTGCATGGTCTGGCCCCATCACGCTCACGATGCCGGGCACGTTCAATGTGGAGAATGCCCTCTGCGCCATTGCCTGCGCCACAGAGCTCGGCGTGCCCTCGGAGCAGATTGCAGAAGGCCTTGCCCGCACGAAGGTGCCGGGACGCATGGAGCTCATCCGGACACCGAATGCCAAGGTCACAGGCATCGTGGACTTCGCCCACAACAAGATGGCATTCGAGAAGTTCTTCCCCTCTGTCGTGAAGGATTTCCCTGACCACCACGTGATTGCCGTCTTCGGCGCCACAGGAGACAAGGCGACGGAGAGGCGCTTCGAGCTTCCGGCAGTTGCGGGAAAGTTCGCAGACTGTCTCATCTTCACGAAGGACGATCCGGGCCACGAGCAGGTGGAAGACATCTGCCGCGCAATGGCAGACTCCACACCCAAAGACGTCCCCACCGAGACGATTCCCGACAGGAAGGCCGCCATAGCCCGTGCCGTGGAGCTTGGCTTCGAAGCGGATGGCCCTGCCGTCGTCTGTGTCCTCGGACGTGGCACGGAAGGCGTCCAGCACGAATGCGGCAAGCTCATTCCGGCACCTCTCGATGCAGACCTCTTCCAGGATGCTGTGAGAGACTGGTGTGCCAAGCATCCCGAGGATGCCAAGGCTTAAAGGGAGAGCCAGAAACAGCCTTCAGAGCATCGATTAGAGCCAAGGGCGCGCTTCTCTGCAGGAAGCGCGCCCTTTTCTATGTCAGCTCTGGCAAACGCGTGTCTAAGTTTCTCTGGCCCAACCAGCCAAAATGCCGCCTCGTCGGCAATGCCCAAGTCAGCGTACGCCCCTTTTGGGATGACGGCCAGATTGGCTTCGATGAGCTTTCCCGTCAGCCCAAAGCCATGGCAGGTCCCTCTCCCACATATTTGCTCAAGATGCCTTTAGGCACTCATGAACTCTTCCGCAATGACCGGCATATCTGTCCATGGTCCAAAATCTACCGTATCCAGGCGCTGGCGCCTCTGCTGCCGCTTTCTCGCATTATGCACGCCAGCGTTCTTGCAGGCGCTTTCATGCCTCCCCCTGAGCTTTTCGTAATCGATGTTCTTGTCGCCTGCCCCACCGACGAGACCCATCTGCTTCGCCTTGTGCTCGACGATTCTTGTCTGCGTAAATCCTTCGGGACAGACCATCTCGTAATCGATGAGCCACACCTCGAAACAGGGATTGGATATGATGAGCTCGATGCCGGAATCTTTGCATATGCGGTCTGCGTTCTGAAAGCTCCGGACCGTGAATTCATCGACATCCGTGATGACGAACGTCCGACGGAATCCGTCGACCCCTCTGCCACTGTTCGCCATTCTCTCCTTGCCCACAAGATCCTTGGCATACTTGGCCAGCCCGGCCGGATCCCTCCTCACCGGTCTGATCTCGACCACCACATCGTCGAGCTCAGACTCAAGCCCCCTGAGATATTCGGGTTCGGTCACTTCGCCATTCGTCACCACAAGATAGCGGCGCTTTCTCCTGCGTTGCGGACCTCTGCCTCGCCCTGCGCCAAGAAGCCTGCCCTTGTGCCTCTCTGCCATCATGCCTCACCCCCGAATGCTTCTGCCGTGCATCCGACAGACTGCAGCGCGCTTCCGATATCCCGTTCCGCCTGGGCAAAGGCTTCGTGGAATCCCGGCCTGGGCGAAGCCCCATAGACACCATGCAGATAGTTCCTGCCGAAGTTCTCGTCCCACCGGGAGGATGCGACCGATGTGACCGGATAGAGGGCAGAGCTTCCGTCCCTGCCCTTCTCAGCAAACCATATCTGGTCCTGGTCCAGCACCCGCTTGTCCGCTCCCGTCCGAGTGATGAGCGAGACATCATGAGTCGTAAAGATGAGCTGCGATTGATGAGGGTTCGTCAGCGGGTCCTTGAAGAGCGCTACCAGCTCCTGGACATAGTTGGGATGGAGGCTCGAATCAATCTCGTCCACGAATCCCACAGAACGCGTCGAGAGCAGCCTGAGCGCCAGTGAGAAGAAGGCGAGCACCGACAATGTGCCTTTCGACTCATCCTTCTCGCTGAACGTCTCCTCGAAGCCGCCTGCACCCCTATGAGTGAATGCGAATTCATAGCGTGGCCTCGGAGGCAGCTGTGCTATATCATGCGCTTTCTTCCGTCGCTCCGTGAGTGGAAGACCAGGGTTGCTGAGCGCAAGCATTCCCGATGCCAGATCCTCGTAGCTGCCTTCGCTCGGATTTCCCGCTGACTGGCTTGCTTTCTGAAGCTCTTCGAGCGGGTCCTTGCGCTGTACGACCGAGATGCCGAGATTGCTGCTTGCCATAAGCCGGCTCAAAGCCGCAGCCACAGGAGAGCCCTTCTTGAGCTCGAGAGCAAGGTTGTCCAGCTCAGCATGATACAGATCGGCCTGGAAGAAGCCGACCCTGTTGCGGAAGAACCCGTAGACTGGCTTGGCGAGAGAGACATTCGCTGCATAGAGGACGGCAATGAAAGGGGCATCAGGCCTTGTCATCTGCTCAAGGGGGCGCTTCATACCCGAAAAATGCTGGCCATAGCGGTACGCGTAGATACCCTCGTCCATCCTCTCGCGCTCATAGATCCGCGAAGACCTGTTCCCCTTGTAGGTGCGCAGCGATTCGAATGCGACTGTCCCAGACTCTATGCTCAGCTCGAAAAGATAGCGTTTTCCATCTGCCGCAATGAAGTCTGCCAGGAAGTCAGATGGTTTCTTTCGCGATTCCTCATCAAGCCTGAACGGCTGGCATCTCGCAGCGAGGTCAAAGCGAGGATCGAAGCCCCGTACCACGAAATCCGCTACGAACATGAAGGCTTCGATGAAGGCAGATTTGCCTGACGCGTTTCCTCCATAGATTCCGGCAACGGTCGATATGTCCCTATGTGGCCAGTCGTTCTCTTCGTGCTTCTGGGCATTGGTCGGGCGGCGCATCGAGAAGCGCTGTTCGTCGCGATAGCTCTTGAAGTTCGAGAAGCTGAAATCTATGAGCATGGCTTGCTTGCCCCCTCCCTGCCTTCGGTGCATCTGGTATCTCGTTCCTGCAGGGCTGTCAAAATGCCGTGCAGTGGGTTTTGTCTTATTCTAAGGCTATTTCTGCAATTTTTTGCAATATCATTTATGTATTGTATTTTTTCGCTATTAGTCAATCGCTGCATAGACCGCCAAGAGATGCGTGCGCATGCTGCACCCCTGTTTCTCGCTATGAAAAGAAGGGAGCCCCGCAGGGCTCCCTTCTTGCTGGTGTGTCAGACGGTACTAGAAGTTGACCGGCTCGTCGTAGTAGCAGCACTTCAGGATCTTCTCGAAGTCCTCCGGCTTCGTCTCACGCGGGTTCTCCGGCGTGCAGGCGTCGAGAGCGGCGTTTGCAGCGACCTTCGGGAGCTTCTCGAGGAACTCCTTCTCGGAGACCATGACCGGCTGGTTGTTGTCGTCGGCCTTGATGCCGCCCACAGCATAGTTGTTGATGGACTGCGGGATGTTCAGCTTGTCGTTCATGCCACGGATGTACTGGACAAGGTTGGAGACGAGCTGATCGTTCGTCTCGCCCGGGAGATGCAGAATCTCCTTTGCGACGTAGGCGTAGCGCTCGTTAGCACGGGAATCGCGTGCGTTCCACTCGATGGCCTTGCCGAGATACATTGCGTTTGCGCAGCCGTGGATGATGTGGCCACCCTCGAAGGCAGCACCGGTCTTGTGTGCCATGGAGTGGACGATGCCGAGAAGGCCCGAGGAGAAGGCGATGCCGGCGATGCACTGTGCCTCATGCATGTGGGCACGAGCCTCATGGTCGCCCGTATAGGACTTCGGCAGCCACTCGGTGATCTCACGGATGCCGTGGAGAGCGTTGGCATCAGTGAACATGGAGGCTGCAGTCGAGACGTAGGCCTCGAGGCAGTGCGTCAGAGCGTCCATGCCGGTGTGTGCGCAGAGCTTTGCAGGCATGCTGTAGGTGAGCTCAGGGTCGACAATTGCGACATCCGGCGTGATGTTGAAGTCAGCGAGCGGGTACTTGATGCCCTGCTGATAGTTGGTGATGACGGAGAATGCAGTGACCTCGGTGCCGGTGCCGGACGTCGAGGAGATGGCGCAGAAGTGTGCCTTGTGGCGAAGCTCCGGGAAGTTGAACGGCTTGATGATCTCATCCCAGGACTCGTCAGGATACTCGTAGAAGACCCACATGGCCTTTGCAGCGTCGATAGGCGAGCCACCACCGATTGCGACGATCCAGTCAGGCTGGAACTCGCGCATCGCAGCCGCGCCCTTCTCGACGGTCTCGACGGAAGGATCGGACTCGACGCCCTCGAACAGCTTCACTTCGAAGCCAGCGTCCTCGAGGTCCTTCTGGACATCCTGCAGGAAGCCGCCACGGCGCATGCTGTGGCCACCGGAAACGATGATTGCCTTCTTGCCCTTGAGGTTCTTGACCTCGTGGCGAGCGCCCTCTCCGAAGTAGACATCACGCGGATTGGTAAAACGACCCATTATATCCATCCTTTCGTCTGCCGCTGCCAGTCAGAGCAGCGGATACATGCTGTAGACGTCCTTCCCTGACGTCCCTTGCATGGACATGCACCGAAACCAAATGCCGATGCTCTGCCAATTCAGGTTCGTATCCAGATAGAGCCGTTATATTCACATCTATTCATCTAATCCGCGAGTGGATGCTATAGCTCGGCGACGTGACTTGACATATTGGGTCAAACGTTTTTTCCGCATAGGCTTGCTGCATAAAGCAATGCGCCCATCCCATGAGGGACAGGCGCATCAGCTCGTTCTTCTGCTGGAGACGATTAGGCAGTGACCTGCTTCTTCGCATCCATGGCCGGGGTCTTCTTGGCCTCTTCATAGTGCTTGCGGCCAAGCTCGCTCCACTCGGGCTCCTCGTCGGGGATGGAGCCTGCCTTCTTGGTGAAGAACTCCTTGAGGCAGTTGTAGGAGACGATGACGCCGAGGACGACGAGCAGGACAGCGAACACAAGCTGGAGACCAGAGGTCAGAAGCACGGAAGCTCCCTTCGCGGTCGTGCCGAGCAGGCCATACGTGGCGATTGCGGCGGTGCAGCCCATGATGGACTGGACGAGCGAGGTGAACGTGCAGCAGAGCAGGAAGACGACGGGGACGTAGAGCATCCAGCCCTTGCGGCCAGTGACCTTGCAGAACACAGCGATCGTGATCATCGTCATGCCGCCGAGGAGCTGGTTGGAAGCGCCGAAGAGCGGCCAGATGTTGAGGTAGCCGCCGAAGGTAAGGGACAGGCCGCAGACCAGGGTGACGATGGTTGCGAACCAGGGGTTGCCGACAACCTTCATGACACCGGCCTTCTCGCGCTCGACAGCGAGAGCGTCGTTGGACTTGGCGAAGAACTCCTGGAAGGAGAGGCGTGCAATACGAGCGACAGCATCAAGGGAGGTAAGAGCAAGAGCGCTCACGCACATCGTCATGAACACGGTGGAGACGGTCTGGTTCAGGCCGCACATGGTCATGCCCTTTGCGATGCCTGCAGCGAAGATCTGGAACGGGGTGGCAGCGGCAGCACCGTTGACGCCTGCGGTGTTCATGTCCTTGTACATGATGGCAGCGATGACGATGGCGATCATGCCGACAAAGGACTCGAGGACCATGGCGCCGTAGCCGACAGGGAGAGCGTCGGTCTCATTGGAGACCTGCTTGGAGGAAGTGCCGGTGGACACGAGGCTGTGGAAGCCGGAGAGTGCGCCGCAGGCGACGGAGACGAAGAGGACCGGGAAGAGGAACTGGCCGGAAGCGTTGGTGAAGCCGACGAAGGCAGGAGCGGTCATCTCGCCCTGGCCGTTGGCACCCATGACGAAGATGCCGAGTACAGCGGCGACAATCATGACGACCATCATGATGGTGGTGAGGTAGTCACGCGGCTGCTTCAGGGTCTGGATCGGCATGGCGGCTGCGAACACGAGGTATGCCATGGTCACAGCGATCCAGCCGTTCTCGTCGAGGTAGAGCGGAAGCTGCATGCCGACAGCGAACATGAGGACGAGCAGCACGACAGCGCAGACGAGTTCCTTCCAGCCCTTGAGGTCGAACTTGCGGCAGGCCCAGCCGAAGAGGATGGCAACGAAGGTGAAGAGCAGGGAGATGGTGCCAGCAGCGCCACCGTAGTAGGACTTGGCATAGTCGACAGCACCGCCATCAGCCACGGTCATCTTGAAGGTGCCTGCAACCATGGAGGTGAAGGCAGCGATGACGATGAGGCAGAAGAGCCAGCTGAAGAGCAGGAACAGGCGACGGCCGGTCTTGCCGATGTACTTCTCGATGAGCTGGGCAAGCGACTTGCCGTTGTTCTTCATGGAAGCATAGAGAGCGCCGAAGTCATGGACAGCGCCGAAGAAGATGCCACCGACGAGGACCCAGAGCATGACCGGGACCCAGCCGAATGCCATGGCGACGATGGTGCCCGTGACAGGGCCAGCGCCGCAGATGGAAGAGAACTGATGGGCAAAAACGGTAAAGCGGGAAGCGGGCGAGAAGTTCTTGCCGTCCTCCATGCGCACTGCAGGAGTCAGAGCATTCCTATCGACGGCCCACTGATTCGCTAGCCAGCGTCCATATCCGAGGTAGCCAATAATGAGGACCACCGCGCTAACTAAGATGATCGTGATACCGTTCATGTCTTCTTACCTCCTTAGCTTGGACGCCGCGTAGCAGGCCGTTCCCGTACTTCGACGTGTGGTGACGCTGGACATTACACTGATTTCAAAAGTCTGTTTTCAGTGCTGTGAGCGTCTTGTTGCCTCCACACTTCCAGAATTTCGCAATGCAATGAATATTTATGCACTATATCTATTATTTATCTTTCTATATTCATTTGTGCAACAATTTTGCAATCAAATGTACATCCGGAGCTTATTCATCGCGTAACTGACAGTTCATCTTTAAGCAACATTTGGACCAGATTCGCTCCATTTTTAGGCATAAAAAGTACCGTTCACCGAGATACGGGCTCCATTCATCCCGTATTGCCTTTCCTCATGAATACCCTGAACTGTGTCGAAACGGCTACCAAGGAGGCAGGAGCTCCCCCGCCTCCCCAAACTCCGGTACCATACGGGTACCATATATTCAGGAAACCTTGACGGAGGGAGGGATATGGCATTCGATCCGCAGCAGGAAGACTATGAGCGCATGGTCCTGCGCTTCTACCAGAGCATGTCGGCAGACGAAGCAAAGAGCGCAAGCCGGCGCTTCGCCTCGTTCGGCGAGCGCTTCGCGCACAGGAGGGACACCCTTCCCCAGACGGACACCGACCGCGCCTTCCACCTTGTCTCCGAAGCCGCAATACTTATCGACTACCGCCTCCCCTTTGCAGCAGAGTCTGCTGCAAACTCACTCATCCAGAAAGCGCAGAAGGAGCTCGGCGAGGCGCTCACACTCGACCCCGGCAGCACCGATGCGAGCCGCATGATGGAGGCAGCCGAGCTTTCCTCCTATGAAGGCTACTTCCGCTATCTTGCAGATAACGAGCAGAAGGCGCTTGATGAGGCAGACCGTGCCCGCGCCCGCCTTGTGCGCGACGGCGCCCCCGAAGAGGAGCAGCAGCTTGCCCAGCATCTTGCCTATGCGCCGTACCTTCGCTGGCTTGCCGCCGAGGCAGGACGTGCGCTTGTCTGCGGCCACTACCGCTTCTGCCTTGAGGTCGCAGGCCGTGCGCTTGCGCTCGACCCTCAGGACGAGGCAGGCGTCCTCGATACGGCTGCCTACGCCTACGCAAAGCTCGAAGACGATGAAGGCTTTGCTGCACTGAAGCGCCGCATGGCAGAGGCAGGACGTGCCGAGAGCGCCTGGACACGCATGGCAGCGCTCTCGCTTGCCTTCTCCGCTCATGACCTCGACCGCTCCCGCGACATCCTGCGCGAGATCCTCGCCAGCTATCCCGAGGCAGGCGATATCCTCGTCGCCCAGCACGAGCTTCCCGACGGCGTCTATGCCCGCCTTGCCGTGGAGCCCGGAAGCGAAGACGAGCTCATCCTCGCTGTCTCTGAAGGAGCGATCCTTCTGCAGGAAGGCAGGGACTCTGCAGAGCGGGGTACGCTTTCCACCTGGGTCTCCCAGGAAGTGCCGCGCCTTGTGGCAGAGGGCACCCGTCCCCGCCATATCGGGGCCAAGGCCCGGAAGGGCGGTCTCCGATGAATGCGACAGAAGAGCTTGAGGAAAGGTGCGCCCTCACCCGCTCGCGCAAGCTTGGCGGCCTCACGCCGGCAGGCTTCGAGGAGCTCAGGCGCGATGTCCACGAGAACCTTTCCGACTTCATAAAGACCGACGACCAGAGGGCCCTGAATATCCTCAAAGGCGCCCTTGCCCGCTATAACGACTCCGTGAAGGACGACGACCTGCGAGGCGACGACGAGTTCATGGCAGAGCGCAAGAAGCGCCTCTCTGCCCTTGTGGCAGCTGCCCAGCAGGCACAGGGAGAAGATCCCTCCTGCCTCGATGCTGCGCTTATCGAGACCCTTGCCCGCGACCTCGATCCCGAAGCGCTCCTCGATGCGCTTCTGCGCTTGGAGGGGACCGAGGAGAAGCGCTCAGGCAAGCTCCAGGAGCTCGGCACAAAGGAGACGGATCTCTGGGACGATGTCTATCTGAGGCCGCGCCTGCGCCTGCGTGCTGCCACCGTGAGGACCTGCGTCGATACCGCCCACTACCGCATGGCAGCCTCTCTTGGCCGCGAGGCGCTCGATGTGGCACCGACGGACGCCCTGGGCATCCGCTCGAGCCTGGCCCTGGCCTACGCCCGCCTCGAGGACGAGCCTGCCTTCAACGAGCTCGAGGCCGAGGCCGGACACCATGGCAACGCATGGTGGCACCTTGCCCGTGTGCTTCTGCTCTTCAAGCTCAACCGCATGCCGGCAGCCACCCGTGCCCTCAAGGGCTACATGCGTCTTGTGCACGGCGGCTCCTATGCCCTGCTTCGCCCGGTCTTCGTCGAGCTCTGCATCCCTGACAGGCCTGCCTATGCCCCGAACAGCTTCGAGGAAGCCATGCTCGCCGTGCATGAGGCAGACCCGATCGTGGCCGATACGCCTGATTTCATCAACTGGTGCGAAGACCAGAGCTGGCTTGTCCAGGACGCGATGAAGTTCTGCGATGCGGAAGGCCTCGACTGGAACGCCTAGGTGGATTTTCCGTCGTGGGAAATGCGTGGAGTCCCGATTTTGCAGAAAGCAGCGTGTACGCCCGCGTGCCCTCTGGTATAATCAGCTCCTGCCGTCCCCATCGTCTAGCGGTTAGGACATCGCCCTTTCAAGGCGGCGACACGAGTTCGAGTCTCGTTGGGGGCACCATGGAATGAGGGAAGCGCTCTGCCGGAAGGCAGGGCGCTTTTTCTGTGCCACGCTATTTCCCGAGACGCTGGAGCACGGTCTCGGCGATTGCCTCAGACGTGAGCCCTGCGCGCTTCCTCAGATGTGCCTGCGTATCTGCCTCGAGATAGGTGTCAGGAGCCGCGACTGGGACAAGCGGCGGCCTCTTGGCCAGAGGCGCCAGATATTCTGCCAAGGCGCTGCCAAAGCCGCCGATGCGCGTATGCTCCTCGGCAGAGACCCAGAGATGGGCGCCCAGGAACTGGTCCAGAAATGCTGAGTCGAGCGGCTTTATCGTCGCAAGCTCGGCAAGAGCGCAGGAGATGCCCTGCGTGGCGAGCGTCTCCTGTGCGTCTGCTGCCGCAGCGCAGAGGCTTCCTGTCGCTATGAGCACGACCTCGGCATCTTCTGGACCTGCCAGAAGCGTGCCTGTGCCGATCCTGAAGTCCACACCGGCATCTGTGGGCTCCAGGAACGTGCCCGTTGTTATGCGCACATAGGCCGGCCTCGGGTGCGCTGCAAGCTCCTCCAGGGCAAGTGCCAGCTCGGCGTTGTCCCTCGGAGATACGACCGTGAGGTTCGGAATCGCACGCATGTCTGCAATGTCCTCGAGCCCCATATGGCTCGCGCCGAGCTCCCCTACGGCGTAGCCCGCTCCCAGGCCCACCAAGATCACGGGGCTTTCCATCATGCCGAGGTTCACACGGATCTGGTCGAGCACGCGTGCCGTGATGAAGGGCGCGTAGGAGACAGCAAAGACAGGCCCCCCCTCGTTTGCAAGGGCCGCGGCCACCTCAATCTGGTTCTGCTCTGCGATGCCGCACTGCACGAAGGCATCGGGATGACGTACCTTGAGATCGTCGAGCGAAAGCCTCCGACCATAGTCGGAGACAACGACGGAGAGCAGCGGATAGGCATCTGCGAGCCGTGCCATTGTCTCGCCGAAGACCTCCTTGGAATCCTTTGCATCGAGCGCACGTGCCTCTCCGGCATCCATATGACGCATCTCACTCATGGGCTGCTGCCTCCCTCGCTGCTGCAAGCTCCACTTCAGCCTCATCCCAGAGCTCTCTGTCGAGCCCATGGTCATGCCATGCCGCCACGCCTGCCGCGAATGAGAGGCCCTTGCCCTTCACGGTGTGGGCAATGATGGCACGGGGAGCATCGTGGACAGACGAGAGCACCTGCCAGAGCGCACCGACATCGTGGCCGTCCACCTCCACGGTCTCGAACCCGAAGGCAGCAAATTTCTGCGCAAGAGGCGCTGTATCGAGGATCTCTGCGGTCGGTCCGTCGAGCTGCATGCCATTCGCATCGACTATCACCGTGAGCTGGGAAAGACGGTTGTGGCCGGCAAAGGCCGCTGCCTCCCACGTGCTTCCCTCATTGCACTCGCCGTCGCCCACGAGGCAGAAGACGCGCGAGGAGAGCTTCTTGCGTCTCAACGCCAGCGCCAGGCCTGCCGCATAGCCGAGGCCCATGCCGAGAGACCCTCCCGAGGTCTCGAGGCCACGCGCGGGGTCGCGCTTGGGGTGCTTGAAGAGCACCGCATCCGGCCCGAAGAGCCCTTTGTCCATATCTTCCTGAGAGATGAGGCCAGCCTTGAGGAGTGCCGGGTAAAGGCCGACAGCAGCATGTGCCTTCGAGAGCACGAAGCGGTCGCGCTCCTCCCAGGGCGTGCCGTCCTTGCCGGTATGCAAGACGGCACCAAAGAGGACGGCGTAGATCTCTGCCGACGAGAACGCGCCTCCGATATGGAAGGGCATGTCCGGATAGCGCTCAGCTGTCTTGATGACGCCCTCGCGGATATCGCAGGCAAGAAGGTCGAGACGGCGGCGCTCCTGCTTCGGAAGCATCTCTGCATCGCGCGGAGAGACCGCAGGGACTTGAGGACGCTTCATCTCATCCTGCAGTGCCACACCCATGAGGCTCTGGTCTGAGCGCAGCCAGGTCAGGCTCCACTCGATCGGGACATGGTTGTCGAGGCTGATCGTCTGCTCGAGCAGAAGCACCGGCGCCTCGGCAGGAAGCGCCAAGTATCCTCCATGCTCCTTGCCAGCGCAGGTCGCCGAGCTCCTCATGTTCGAGAGGGCGATCTCATGGCCCGAGCAGCGCTCGACGGCGTCGAAGAGCGACTCCTTCGTGAAGTCGGAGTCAGCCAGCCCCGGGCAGGCACCAAGGTTCTCCCATGATTCCTGGCAGACGATGGCTCGGCCTTCGACCGTGCGGACCCGGCGCATGAAGAGGACAGGCTCTCCTGCCTCGAGTCCCAGCTCCTGTGCGACCTCGGCAGGTGCCGGCAGCACTTCCTTTGCGAGCACCTGGGTCTTGAAGGCAAGCCCCTGCTCCTTCAGGGCATGGGCAAAGGAGAGCGGACGCGCGCCTCCCGGATGTGCCACGCCGGAGCGGGTCACGAACGTCCCCTTGCCCTTGCGCTGGACCAGGAGGCCTTCATCCACAAGCATGCCAATGGCACGGCGGACGGTGCCGCGGGAGACGCCGTAGCGCTCCATCAGGGCATGCTCGCTCATGATTCTCGAACCTGCCGGCCACTCGCCTGAGATGATGCGGCCACGCAGCAGCTTTGCCAGCAGCTCGTGCAGGAGCTGCCCTGTGCCTGCCTCCCTCAGAGGGACTGCTGCCTCTGGACAAGGGGCAGCATCTGCGCCAGGCGTCTTCTCGGCCTCACGCGCAACAAGCTGCGGCACCGGAAAGCTCCTCTGTGCACGCTTCTCTGCTATCTCTGCCATGGGTGGACACTTCCTCGTGGGCCCTGCTTTCCCGAAGGACAACTAGAAGACAGGACAGGTTATGGACAACTGAGCGTAGCCCATCATAGTGCACAGGAGAAGTCCATCATCTGCCAACGGCAAAGTCCGCAATATCTCTGCGAGGGACGATGCCCTGCTGGAAGTGCGCCGCACTACAAAAAGGCCGGAGCGCTATGTTCCGGCCAAGATAGTTCTGGTAGGGGCGGCGGGGCTCGAACCCGCAAGCCTTGCGGCGGCAGATTTTAAGTCTGCTGCGTCTGCCAATTTCGCCACGCCCCCAAGCGTCCTTCAAGAGTAGCGCATTGAGGACAAGATCAGAGCGTCGAGAGCGCAGGCGTCCAGGAAAGCGGCGCTTCCTCGCCGAGCCAGGCTGCTGCCGTGGCAAGCGAGAGGCCCGAGAGGAGGTCGTGCTCGCTTACGGTCGCCACGTCGAACCCGGTGCACTTCATGGCCTCAGAGATGGCAAGGGTGCCGCCGAGGATGACAGGCGCTCGCTTGGCCTGAAGGCCCTTCATATGCGCCCTCTCCTCGACCGTGAGGCTCGCGAGCCGTGCAGCCAGGCGCTCGACTGTCGTGCGCTCGAGCTCGTGCAGATGCACGTAGGCAGAATCGTAAGGGTCGAGCTCTGCATCCATTGCGACAAGCGAGGTCGCCGTGCCTCCGACAAGCACGAGACGGGTAGCTGCCTCAGGAAGCTCATCAAGCTCTGCCACCGCCTCCTCGAAGGGGCCATCGCAGAAGGCACGTGCCGCCTCGATATCAGCTGCCGCAGGCGGGTCCTGCTTCTTCAGGAAGAGGTCCGTGAGGCGGCGTGCGCCCACATTGACCGAGCGCACATGGTCGACATGCAGGCGTCCATCTGCCAGCTTTCCCTGGCTCAGCTCCGTCGAGCCGCCACCAGAATCTGCGACAAGCACCTCTTCGTCCGGAAAGTCCTGGACGACGCCCAGAAGGGCCAGAGAGCCTTCAGTCGTGCCCGGAATGACAGAAGGAACAAGGCCGAGCTTGGCCAGAGGCTCCAGAAGCTCCGATGAGTTTTCGGCATCGCGCGCGGCGCTCGTGAGCGTGCAGGCGCAGGCAGATGCTCCCATGGCACGGGCTTCATCCACATAGCCGCTGACGCAGGCGAGCACACGCTCGATAGCGGCAGAGGAGAGCCTTCCTGTCTCTGCCGTGCCTTCGCCCATGTTGCAGATCGTCGAGATCTTCTTGAGCCGGGAGAGCGCGCTCCCCTGCTCCTTTTCGGAGACCGCAAGACGCGCCGTGATCGTGCCGATATCGATGACTGCAATCCTCGCCATGACTACTCCTCGAACTTGTACTGGAAAAGCCCATCCAGGAACTTCGTGAGGTCGTCTGTATCGGCCGTCGCTGTGCTCGTGCCAGAGATCGTATCCGAGGTGGAATCAGAGCCATCGGAAGAGTCCTCGGCCACTTCGGAGCCTTCGCCCGTGATCGTGACCGGCGTCTCGCCCTCTTCGACGTAGCCATGCTTTCTGGCCTCGTCCTCGATGCCTTCCTGCGTCTGGAGCGAGCTCACCTCGCCCTGGAGGACCGAGTTGGCAGAGTTCAGCTGCGCATACTGTGCCTGGAGGTCCTGGGTCCTCCTCTGAGCCACATACCAGCTGCGGATGGGACCATAGAGGGAAAGGATGACAGCAGCTATGACCGCAAGGATCACGAGGCCCTTGTGTGAGCCGAGGATGCTCATCGGCTTGTCGGAGCCACGGCCGCGCTCCGCATCTGCAGCAGGAGAAGAGATGCCCTCTCTTCTGCGCCTGCGTGCTTCCTGGCGCTCCTGGACCGTGAGATTCTGAGGATCTGCTGCCTGCGTTGTCTGGACAGGTGCCTGAACCGGGGCAGCATATGCAGCGCTGCGAGAGGTACGCCTATGCAGCCGGTCATTGCCGACTTTCCTGAACGCATCGCCGTCGCCTGAGAGCCTCACGCCACGCGAGTTCGGACCGACAAAGACAGCAGGACGCCAGCTGGCCTGGCTGGTGTTTCCCGTCTCGTGTACCCGAAGACGCGGAAGCGACCCGGTCTTGCCGGCATCGCCCGTGCTCCTGCCGAAAGATCTAGGCATTCTCATTGCGTGCGTTTCCCCATCGAGACCCATAGCTGCCTGTTTCGTTTGAAGTATAGATACAGCCTGAAGAAGACAGAAGGACCAGCCGGCCCTTCTGTCTCTTTTATACCATGCCACAGCGCCTGCCATCCTGGCCTGTGCACAGTTTCCATTACTGGGCACTGCTGGCAATGGTCCGGCCACGAGGCCACATCGGCCCATTTCTCCGGCTGGAGTCCGAACCAAGAGCCAGAATGATTGCTGAAGACAAGGAGAATCCATGCCCGACATGGCATCAGCAAAACAGCCGGGCAGCCCGGAGACGGAGAAGAAGGCCTGCTGGGGGACTGCGTGCAACGGGACAGAGCTCGCAGACGGCCTTCTTCATGCGATGGCAGAAGATATGAGGAAGGCACCTTGCAGGGCATGCAGGCAAGATCCACCATGGCAAGCCCTGTGCAGATGCCAAAAGAGCCGCATCAGCAGGCTGAGGCAAGCGCGGCTTCAATTCAGAAAGGCGCAGGGACAGACCTCTTCTGCCCCTGCGCCATCTGCTGTGCACCTATTCGTCTTCCTCGTCGTCTCCGCCGACCTCTTCGAGGACGCCGAGCGCAGCAGGCACGATCTCCTCTGCCCCCTTGTGGAAGGGATACTTGAGCTGCTTCGTCTTCGGATAGTAGAAGGCGTGGCGCTCCTTGAACTTGAGCGCAAGCTTCCTCGGCACCTCGATGCCCTGATAGACAAAGCGTCCCTGGATGAGGGAGACCGAGGTGACGCCCATGCGCTGGCAGCGGATGCGGATGCGCGCCCTGTCGAAGAGGTTCCTGCCCGCAAGCGGCAGCGCCCCATAGCGCTCCTCGCAGTCCTTCTGGATGCGGTCCACATCAGAGAGCTCTGAGGCAGAGGCAAGCTGGCGGTAGACAAGAACGCGCTTGTCCACCTCAGGCAGGTATTCCTCTGCGAGATAGAAGTCTGCCGAGAGGTTGATCGTGACCTCGGGCTGCTCTGTCTGCGCCGTCTCGCCCCTGGCTTCGCTTACCGCCTCGCCGAGCATCTGCGTGAAGAGGTCGAAGCCGACGCTCGAGAGGTTGCCATGCTGCTCTGCACCCACAAGCGAGCCAGCGCCTCTGATCTCGAGGTCGCGCATTGCGATGCGCATGCCGGATCCGAGGTCCTGATACTCGTTGATAGCGGTCAGACGGTCCGTTGCCTCAGGCGTGAGCGGCTGCTCTCCCGGGAACATGAAGTAGGCATAGGCCTGGATGCGGCCACGTCCGACACGGCCCTTGAGCTGGTAGAGCTGGGCCAGTCCCAGGCGCTGAGAGTCCTCGATGATCAAGGTATTCGTATGGGGGTTGTCGATGCCGGACTCGATGATCGTCGTTGCCACGAGCACATCGATCTCATGCTCCTGGAACTTCATCATCATGTCCTCGACCTCGCGCGGGCTCATCTTGCCATGCGCGACGCCGATTCTTGCTTCGGGCGCTGCCTCCTGGACGCGCATGACCGCATCGTCGATCGTCTTGACGCGGTTGCTCACGTAGTAGACCTGTCCCTTGCGGGCAAGCTCGAAGCGGATGGCGGCGCTCACGACGTCCGGATCCCACTCGCCGACCGTCACCTTCACGGGCAGCCTTCCCGGAGGTGCTGTCATGATGAGCGACATGTCGCGGACGCCGCTCACGGCCATCTGCATCGTGCGCGGAATCGGCGTAGCGGAAAGCGTCAGCACATCGACCTGCTCGCGCATGTTCTTGAGCTGCTCCTTGTGCTGGACGCCGAAGCGCTGCTCCTCGTCGATGATGACAAGGCCAAGGTCGTGGGGGTTCACATCGTTCGAGAGCAGGCGGTGCGTGCCGATGAGGACATCGACCGTGCCCTCAGCAAAGCCCTTCAGGGCCTTCTTCTGCCTGGCCGGCGTGACGAAGCGGGAGAGCACCTGGACGTTGAGGCCGAAGGGCGTGAACCGCTCATAGAACGTCTGGTAGTGCTGCTCGGCCAGGATCGTCGTGGGGCACAAGACCATGACCTGGCGGGAGGAGCAGCAGCACTTGAAGGCCGCACGCAGGGCCACCTCGGTCTTGCCGAAGCCCACATCGCCGCAGAGGAGCCTGTCCATAGGCTTCGGCGACTCCATATCGGCCTTGATGTCTGCAATCGCAGACTTCTGGTCAGGCGTCAGAGGATAGGGGAAGCTTGCCTCCATCTCCTCCTGCTCAGGGGTATCCGGCGGGAAGGCATAGCCCGCGACGCTTGCGCGCCTCGTATAGAGGTCCACAAGGTCGAAGGCAAGCTTCTTTGCGCTCTTCCGGGCCTTGCCGGTCGCACGCGACCAGTCTGCCGTGTTGAGGCGCGTGAGGCGCGGAGCCGCACCATCCGGGCCGATATAGCGGGTGATCCTGTCCACCTGCTCAAGCGGCACGTAAAGCTTGTCGCCGCCTGCATATTCGAGGAGGAAGTAGTCACGCTGGCGTCCCGCCACTTCCTGGCGCACGATCTGGGAGAAGAGGGCGATGCCGTGCGTTGCGTGCACGACATAGTCTCCCGGCTTGAACGGGAACGTGACCGAGGTGGGATCGATCCTCTTGACCCGCTTCGCATGCTTTGCCATGCGAGCCGTGAGATCTGACACCGAAAGGACGCCCAGGCCTGCCGTCGGCACGATGATGCCAGCAGGGACCGGTGCATCGAAGAACGTGACCTTCCCCTTCTCGAGGGGCACGATGCTCTTTTCCGCCTCAGGATCGTCTACCGGGATCCTGTTCTCGGGGGCCGAGCCCAGAGACTCGACAAAGGGGATGGCCTCGTCGTTGAAGGTAAGCTCCAAGGCCTCGCGGGCACCTCTGTCCGGCACAGCGAAGATCACGGCCATGCGATCAGAGATCATCTGGCGGACGCTTCCCAGAAGCTTCGTATCGGAACCTGCGATATTCGGCTGCCTCACCTTGAGCTCTGCCGTCACACGCGTCCCCTGGCGCATGATGCTTGCAAACGAGAGGCGCTGCTGCCGCCCGAAATCGAGCTTCTTCGGGTCGGTATAGAGACCTTCCGTCTTCTCGCGCGCATTCTGCGCAGCAGATGAGATGTCGTCTGTCGCACGCTGGCAGTCATCAAAGAGCGCCCTCGGCTCTGCAAGCACGACAAGCGTCTCAGACGAGATGTGCTCCAAGGGCGATGCCGTGCTGCCGTAGAGCACCGGCAGATACTTCTCGAGATGCGGCGCATCTGCGCCCTGGCTGATAAGCTCGAGGTCCTCAGCGGTCTTCGTGCTCTCCTGCGCCGGCTTGAAGAGGGCCTTCTTGGCACGGATGATGCTCTCGGAAGAGAGTGCCATCTCGCGGCAGGGCCCCACCGTCACGCTCTCGAGCTCGCCGATCGTCTGGCCGGTCGAAGGCACCATGCGGCGGATCCGGTCGATCTCGTCGCCGAAGAACTCGATCCTCACCGGGCTTGTTGCCTGTGCGGGGAACACATCGACCGCATCTCCATGCACCCAGAAGGCACCCGGTGCATCCGCTGCGCCCTTGGGGCTATAGCCCATGCCGACAAGAAGGGCAGGGACATCCTCGAAGGGCACCTCATCGCCACACGAAAACGTGCTCGGCGCAAAGTAGCCAGAGCCCTTGGGCGGCACGCGGCGCAGGAGCGCGGCAGCAGATGCCACGACGACGCAGGGCTCCCCTGCCGCAAGGCGCGCTATCGCATGGCAGCGGGCACCGACGATAGCATCGTCGTAGCCTGCATCGGACCAGGGATAGTCCTTTCTCGCCGGATAGCGCGAGACCGATGGCATGCCGAGCCAGGCAGCAAGGGTACGCGCGGTCCTGTCTGCCGCCTCCTCGCCTGCCACGACCAGAAGGCACGGACGGGGATGCTCTGCCCAGAGCGCTGCCAGCACAAGCGGGCGTGCACTCTGGGCGACCGCGAGCGTCAGGTCGTGTCCTTCATGGTACTCATGCAGGGCTTCTGCCATCTCGGGCGCCGAAAGGAGACGGGCGCCCACACGGTTTATGAACATAGATGCAAGACCTCATATCTCTTCTGCCGGCGCAATCCGGCAGATTCATATCCGGAAGTCCCACGATAGCAGAGGGCGGGAGCCTCCCTCATCGAGAGAGGCTCCCGCCGCAAAATCGCTGCTTTTCAGCTCACATATCTGCTACTTGGCAGCCCTGCCGCTCTTCTCTGCAAGCTCCTTCAAGTGCGGAAGCGATGCCTTGATATCCTCGGCATCTGCCTGCCAGCACCAGTTGCCGTCAGCCTTGCCCGGCACGTTCATGCGTGCCGTGTCGTCCAGGCCGAGCACATCCTGGAGCGGCACGATAGCGACCTTCGCATCCGTTGCCAGCACCCGTTCCAGGAGCCTTTCTGCAAACTCCGGCGTGCCTTCCTCGCCGAAGCGGCTCTTGGCCCAGCCAAGGAGCGTCTGCGTGTCGTGCGTGCCCGAGCAGGCCACCTTGTGGTGGATCGGCACATACGACTGGCGCACATCCTGGTCGGAGAACTGCACGACGTCGAGTCCCGGGAAGCCGCATGAAGCGGAGAGGGCATGCACGGCCGGCGTGATGGAGCCCAGATCCTCTGCAATGAAGGGCAGGGGTCCGAGCTTCTTTTCCGCCTGCTCGAAGAGCGCACGTCCCGGCCCGAAGCGCCACATGCCATCCTTGGCGGAATGTCCTGCCGGGATAGAGAAGTAGGACGAGAAGCCGAGGAAGTGGTCGAGCCTCACATAGTCATAGAGCTCGCACGCACGTGCAAAGCGCTGCATCCACCACTCGTAGCCGGTCTCTGCCATGCGCTTCCACTGGTAGGTCGGGTTGCCCCAGACCTGGCCATCCTCGCTGAACTGATCGGGCGGGCAGCCTGCAATCGAGGTTGCGTTGCCGTCCTTGTCGATCGAGAAGAGATCGGGGTGGCTCCAGACATCGGAGGAGCCGGCAGAGACATACATCGGCATGTCGCCGACAAGCGAGATGCCCTTCGAGTGCGCGTACTCCTTGAGCTCAGACCAGCCCTGGGCAAAGATGAACTGCCGCTTCTCGTGGTAGGAGATCTCCTTCGCAAGCGAAGGATCATGCAGAAGCTTGTCCGAGTACTTCTTGTACTTGGCTGGCCACGTCTGCCAGGCACGCTCGCCCTCGAAGTGCTTGATGGCACGGAAGGTGGCATAGGGAAGAAGCCAGGCCTCTTCCTTCCTGCAGAATGCCTTGAAGGCAGGGTCTGAATCCTTGATGGCGGCAGCCTTCTTCTCGAGGTCTTCCTTCGTGCCTTCGATGAGGGCAGTATTGCCGGCAAAGGCAGAAAGGCCGGCGTACGGGCTGCCATGGCGGTCGCAGGGGTTCACGGGCAGGATCTGCCAGTAGCGCTGGCCGCCTGCAGCCAGGTAGTCGATGAAGTCACGGGCAGGCTTGCCCATGGTGCCAGGACGGCCGCCATTCGGAAGCGACGTGATATGGCAGAGGATGCCCATGCCCGGCTCGAGCGGACGGTCGAGCATCTGTGCCTTGTGGAAGTAGAGGACCGCCGTTCCCAGAGGCCAGAGGCCGACATGGACCTTTCCGTCATGCACCTCGAGATCCTGGCCCGACACGATATCGTCCACGGCCTCGCCCTGCATCGGCACCTCGAACTCATGGCGCTGGGAAAGGCCGCCATTCACGAGGACCATGACAGACTCATCACCTGCGGAACGCGTGAAGCCGAAGACATCCTGGTTCACGGCAAACGGATGGAAGTCGCCGTCCACAAGCACCGGCAGGGACTTCCTGATAGCGATTGCATTGCGGCAGATGTTGAAGCAGTCCTTGTCCTCATGCCCCCACGGGAAAGGCGCCCTGTTGTACGGGTCTGTCATGCCCTGGAGGCCTGCCTCGTCGCCGTAGTAGATGGAGGGCACGCCCGGCATGGTCATCTGCAGCAGCGCAGCATCCCAGAGCCTGCCTTTGGCCAAGCCCATCTGGTCGCGGGAGAGCCTGTAGGCGGCACGCTGGTTGTCGTCCATCGTATCCGGGTCGGGAGCGCCGCCCAGAAGCGTGAGGATGCGGCTCCTGTCATGGGAGCCCAGAAGGTTCAGGGCCGAATAGAACGCATCGTGCGGATAGTTCTCATAGAGCTGCTCGAAGCGTGCTGCCGTCTCGTAGGCATCGACCTTGTTCAGGAGGAAGTCGAGCACGGCTCCCCTGAAGGGATAGTTCATCGCAGAGTCGAGCTCGCCGCCCAGAAGGTAGTGCCTCGGCTCGCCGTAGGCAACCTTGTTCGAGGCATCTTCCCAGACCTCGCCAATGACAGCGGCATCGGCACGCTCGGCACGTGCGGCGCTCGAGATATCACGGATGAAGTCTTCGGGGAGCTCATCTGCCACATCGAGCCTCCAGCCACGGGCACCAAGGCGCAGCCAATGGCGGACGACGCCATCCTTGCCGCAGATGAACTCGTGGTAGCCCGGGTCCTCTTCGCGGACGTCAGGCAGGTCGCCCACGCCCCACCAGGAGGCATACTCGCCCGAGTCGTCGATCTCGTACCAGGAGCGGTACGGAGAGTCCTTGCTCTGGAAGGCGCCAACCTCGGGATAGTTGCCGTACTTGTTGAAGTAGCGCGAATCGCAGCCCGTATGGTTGAAGACGCCGTCGAGCATTATTGCCATGCCATGCGCCTCCGCAGCCCGGCAGAGCTCCTGGAAGGCCTCCGTATCGCCGAGCATCGGGTCGACCTTCATGTAGTCGGCCGTGTCATAGCGGTGGTTCGAGGCTGCCTCGAAGATCGGGTTCAGATAGAGCACTGTGACGCCGAGCGCCTCGAGATAGTCGAGCTTCTCTGCGATGCCGGAAAGCGTGCCGCCGTAGAAGTCCCAGGCCACGATATCGCCCGACGCATCCTTCTGGTAGCGGGGCTCGGTGTCCCAGTCCTCGACCAGGCGGCGTCCAGGGCCATTCCTCTTGACCGAGAGTGCCGCATCGACACGCTCGCGCCAGTCGGCGCCGCGTGCGAAGCGGTCCGGGAAAATCTGGTAGACGATGCCTTTTGTGTACCACAGAGGAAGCGTCTTCCTCGTGAGGTAGACAGAGATCTGCCAGCTCGAAGGCTCATACCACACAAGCTCGCCTTCACCCGACGTGGCGCCGTCCTTCGTGCCATACCAGCAGACGGAGCCATCGGAGCAGGTAATCTTGAAGTAGTACCAGAGAATCTCAGGATCCGGCACCTCGAAGGAGCCGGTGAAGTGCAGGTGGTCTCCTGCCTCCTCGCGGTCCATGTGATAGATGTACTCGCCTTTGCCGTCCACCCAGGTGCGGATATCGGCTGAGGCACCAAAGTCGTCCCAGACATCGAGGCTGAGCACGACGGTGCCGCCACAAGGGGCGGCACCAAAAGGACTCCGATACGTCGGATCCGAACTTATATGCAATGCGCGCAAGGTGACCTGTCTCTCTACCCTGCCTAATCGCGACGCTTGTTGTAGCGCTGGACTTCAGGGTGAAGACTATGATACAGGTCCAGATAGTCGTTCGCTGCCCTCTTCCAGCTGAAATCTTGCGACATTGCCTGACGCTGGAGCTGTGCCCACACGTCCTTGTCCGTCCAGTACACTTCGCAGCCCGTGAGAAGCGCATTGGTCATCTCATCGGCATTGATGTTCGCAAAGGAGAAGCCGGTCCCCTCGCCCGTGAAGCGGTTGTAGGGGATGACGGTATCCTTGAGGCCGCCCGTCTCTCGCACGACCGGAAGCGTGCCATAGCGCATGGCAATCATCTGGGAAAGGCCGCAGGGCTCGAACTCTGACGGCATGAGGAAGAGATCCGCACCCGCGTACATGCGGTGCGACAGCGCAGAGTCGAACGTGATGCAGGCAGCAAGCTGATCGTTGTACTTCCAGTCGAAGTATTTGAAGGCATCTTCGAGGTCCTTGTCGCCGGTGCCGAGCACGGCCATCTGGATGCCGCGGCTCATGAGGTAGTCCATCGCATAGCGGACAAGGCCGATGCCCTTCTGCTCCGTGAGGCGGCCAACCATTGCGACAAGAGGCTTGTCGGGATCGACAGCAAGACCCAGCTCCTCCTGGAGCGCCTTCTTGCAGGCAGCCTTGCCGGACATGTCTTCCTCGGAGTAGGCAGCCGCAATCTCGGGGTCTGTCTTCGGGTTCCAGGCATTCACATCGATGCCGTTGAGGATGCCCGAGAGCACGTTCTGGCGGCGGCGGAAGATGCCGTCGAGGTTCTCGCCGTAGAACGGCATCTGGAGCTCGTCGGCGTAGGTCGGCGAGACCGTGGTGAGGGCGTCCGAATAGCAGAGGGCGCCCTTCATGTAGTTGATGCCTCCTGGGCCTGCGGCCAGCTGGTCGCGTGCGGCAGGGATGCCTGCCAGGCCCAGGACATCGTTCAGCATCTTGTCCGAGAACTGCCCCTGAAACTTCGCATTATGGACGGTGAAGACCGTCTTGATGTTGTCGTAGAGGGGGATGTCCCGGTAGAACTCGCGCAGGAACACGGGCGCCAGGGCGCACTGCCAGTCATTGCAGTGCAGCACGTCGATGTCGCCGAGCTCCGGCACATGCTGGAGGCATTCCAGGATGGCCTTCGAGAAGAAGGCGAAGCGCTCTCCATCGTCGTAGTAGCCGTAGATCCCATCACGCTTGAAGTAGGCCTCGTTGTCCACGAAGTAGAAGTCGAGGTCATTGAGCGTGAGCTTGTCGATGCCGCACCAGACATTGCGCCAGGAGAGCGGCACGTAGAACTCGCAGATGTGCTGCATCTGCGCCTTGTACCCATCAGAGATCTTCGAGTACTTCGGAAGGATGACGGCGACATGGGCTCCTGCGTGCTTGAGTGCACGCGGGAGCGATCCTGCGACGTCGGCCAGGCCGCCCGTCTTCACGAACGGCACAACCTCGGACGCGGCGAAGAGGATGTTGAGCTTTCTTCTGACAGCCATGGATGCTCCCGCTTTCTCGGCGCTAGTCGTTGCCCTTGGGAAGGACCAGCACTGCGTCGGACGTGCCACGAAGGACCGTGCCAGCAGCAATCTCATTGTTGCGGTCGATGATCGCGTTCTCGATGTGGGCGCCGGCCTTGACCGTGACCGAACGGACGAGAATCGCGTTCGTGACGGTGGCGCCCGGCTCGATCACGCAGGCACGGCCGATGATGGAGTTCTTCACTGTGCCGTAGATCTTCGTGCCGGAGGAGACGAGCGAGTTCGCCACATGTGCGCCCGGCTCGTACTTGGCAGGCGTCGTGTCGTGTGCCTTTGTCATGACCGGCAGGTCGTTCGTGAAGAGCTGCTCCTGGAGCGCCGGATCGAGGAGCTCCATCGAGCGCTTGAAGTAGGCCTCCTTCGAGAAGATCGGCGCCACATAGCCCTCGTAGTCATAGGTGCCGACGCGGACCTCGTCGAGATCCTCCTTGAGGGCATCGAAGAGATCGAGGTGGTCGACATCGCGATACCAGCCCAGGAGCTCTTCGAGCTTCTGCGTGCCGATAACGAAGAGGTCCATGAAGGCAGCGTCGCCGAAGGCAGAGCCTGTCTTGATGCCGGCGAATGCGCCCTTGTCGTCCTTCACGACAGCATTGACGTCCTCGGAGTCCTCATTCGCACGGTAGGTGACGACGGTGATATCGTCGCCGGACGCGATGTGGGCATCGACGATCTTCTTGAGATCGGTCGTGTAGAGGAAGTCGCAGCCGGAGACGATCACATAGTCGGACTTCGAGCGGCGCAGGAAGTCGCGGTTCGCCTCGAAGTCGCGGATGAGGAAGCGGCCGCCGACGCGGCTCATGCCGAACGAGGATCCCGGAAGCGGGAAGAGGCCGCCGTTCTTGCGGTCAAGACCCCAGTCCTTGCCGGCGCCGACATGGTCGATGACCGGACGGTAGTTGTCCGGCATGATGAGACCGATGGTGCTAAGGCCTGCATTGACCATATTGGAGAGCGTGAAGTCGATCATGCGGTAGCGGCCGAGAACCGGCGTTGCCGCGACCGGGCGCACGCCTTCGACGAACTGGCTTGGATGGTGCGTGGAATAATTGGTGGTGATGAGTCCTACGACCTTTGCCACGGCTACTCCTCTCCCTTCGTAATCACGGCGTCATTGCCTGCCACTGCCGTATCCGCATCCTTGCTGCCAAAGTCGACATTCTTCTCGACGACAGCGCGCTCGCCGAGGATGGCATTGACGACGCGGCAGCCTTCCATCACACGGGCACCCGGCAGAAGCACGGAATCCTCGACGATGGTGTGGGGACCGACATAGACGCCGGCGGAAATGACCGAATGCCTGACCTGGCCCAGAATCCTGCAGCCATTGTCGACGAGGCAGTCATCGATGGAGGCGTCAGGGCCGACATAGTGCGGCGGCATCGGCACGGTGTTGCTCATGATCGGGGATTCCTGGTCGTAGAGGTCGAACGCCGGCTCGGAGCCCAGGAGCTCCATGTTCGTCTCGTGGTAGGAGGCGATGGTACCGACATCGCGCCAGAAGCCCTCGAAGCGGTACGTGTAGAGGCGCTTGCCGGCATCAAGCAGCTTCGGGATGATGTTCTTGCCGAAGTCGTGCTCGGAGTTCGGGTCCTTGGCATCCTCCTTCAGCGTCTCGACCAGAAGGTCGGCGTTGAAGATATAGATGCCCATGGAAGCGAGGTTCGAATCGGGATGCGCAGGCTTCTCGGTGAACTTGAGAATGCGCTCGTCGTCGTCCGTGGTGAGGATACCGAAACGCGGCGCTTCCTCCCAGGGGACCGGCATGACGGCGATGGTCAAATCGGCGTTGTGGCGCTTGTGGTTCTCGAGCATGTCGTTATAGTCCATGCGATAGAGCTGGTCGCCCGAAAGGATCAGCACATAATCAGGATCGTTCTGCTCGATGTAGCCAAGGTTCTGCGTCACGGCGTCGGCCGTGCCCTCATACCAGGCACCGCCAGACTGCGTCGCGAACGGCGGAAGGATGGAGACACCGCCCGAACGCCCGTCGAGGTTCCACGCCTCGCCCGAGCCGATGTAGGAATGGAGCAGATACGGACGGTACTGGGTCAGGACGCCGACAGTCGTGATGCCCGAGTTCGCGCAGTTGGACAGCGCGAAGTCGATGATGCGGAACTTGCCGCCAAACGAGACGGCAGGCTTCGCCACCTCGCTCGTCAGCGCCTTGAGCCTGCTGCCCTGTCCGCCTGCAAGCAGCATTGCGAGGCACTCTTTCTTGCTCATACCGATTCTCCCCTTTCAGCTTCCGGACAAGCAAAGGATTTACTTATCTATATGCCATATATCGCGGGCATACTCGCGGATTGTTCGGTCGGAAGAGAAGTATCCGGCCTTAGCGGTGTTGTGAAGCGCCGCGCGGTTCCACTTGATCGTGTCAGGATAGTCGTTCGTGAGCTCTTCCCATGCCTGGACGTAAGCACGGAAGTCCTTGAGCACGAGGTCCGGATCGTTGTTGACCATGAGGTAGTCATGGATGCTCTCGAAGTTGCCGGAAAGGCGCGAGAACGTGCCATCCACAAGCTCGTCCACGACACGTCCAAGGCGGTCGCGGTCGGCATTGTACTCATCCCAGGCGTAGTAGCGGCCGGATGCCTTGAGCTCGTCGACCTCTTCGGTCCGAAGGCCGAAGATCTTGATGTTCTCGTCGCCCACGAGCTTGCAGATCTCGACGTTTGCGCCGTCGTAGGTGCCGAGGGTGAGGGCGCCGTTGTACATGAGCTTCATGTTCGACGTGCCGGAGGCCTCGGTGCCTGCCGTGGAGATCTGCTCGGAGATATCGGATGCCGGATAGATGAGCTGGGCATTCGAGACAGCGAAGTTCGGGACGAAGGCGACCTTGATCGTCTGGTTCACACGGTCGTCGTTATTGATCACGTCGGCGACGGAGTTGATGAGGCGGATGACTTCCTTTGCGAAGTCATAGCTCTGGGCAGCCTTGCCGGAGAAGATGAAGGACGTCGGCTGCGGCTTGAAGGAAGGATCCGCGAGGAGACGGTTGTAGATGTCGAGGACCTTGAAGACGTTCAGGAGCTGGCGCTTGTAGGCATGGAAGCGCTTGACCTGGACATCGAAGATCGTGGTCGGATCGAGCTCGACGCCCGTCGTGTCCTTGATGTAGCGGGCAAGGCGCCCCTTCTCCGTCTGCTTGGCAGCATGGACATCCTTCAGGAACGACTCGTCCTTCTCATACGGGATGAGCTTCTCGAGCTCATAAGCATCCTTGAGCCAGCCATCGCCGATTGCATTGGTGATGAGCTTTGCATAGGCAGGGTTGGCCTCTGCGAGGAAGCGGCGGTGCGAGACGCCGTTCGTCTTGTTGTTGAACTTCTCCGGCGTGAGGTCGTAGAAGTCCTTGAGCGTCGACTTCTCGAGGATGTCCGTATGGAGGGCAGAGACGCCGTTCACGGAGTGCGAGCAGATGACGGAGAGGTTTGCCATGCGGCACTGGCCATCCCAGAGGATTGCCGTCTTCTGGAGCTGGTCCATCCAGTTCTCCGCATCATGCGGGAAGGACTCGCGGTAGCGGCGGTCGATCTCGTCGATGAACATGTAGGTGCGCGGAAGCTGGGCGCGGAGCATCGGAATCGGCCACTTCTCGAGGGCTTCCGGCATGATCGTGTGGTTCGTGTAGGAGACAGTCGCCGTCACGGTCTTCCAGGCCGTATCCCAGTCAAGGCCCTTCTCATCGACGAGGATGCGCATGAGCTCGGGACCGCAGAGCGCCGGGTGCGTATCGTTCGTGTGGATGCAGACATGCTTCGGGAGGTCTTCCCAGGCATCGGGGCCGAAGTTGCGCTCATAGGTGTGAAGGATCGACTGCAGGCCTGCAGAGACGAAGAGGTACTCCTGCTTGAGGCGCAGAAGACGTCCATGCTCGCCCGCATCGTTCGGGTAGAGAATCGTGGAGATGGCCTCGACATCGGAGCGGAACTTGAATGCCTTGGCATAGTCGCCGGCATTGAAGGCATCGAGATCGAAGTCAGGCGTATGCGGCTTTGCGCCCCAGATACGGAGCTTGTTCACGCAGGTGCCGCCGAAGCCGACGATAGGCACATCGTACGGGACGGCGTCTACCTTCTCGCCGCCTTCCCAGGTGAACCAGTAGCTGCCAGCCTCACCCTCGTGGCGCACGACCTCGCCGCCGAAGCGCACCGTGACGGTGCTCTCGAGCTTGCGGATCTCCCACGGGAAGCCATAGCGGAGCCAGTTGTCCGTCTTCTCGACCTGACGTCCGCCCTCGATCTCCTGGCGGAAGAGGCCATAGCGGTAGCGCATGCCATTGCCGTTGCCGGCGATGCCGAGAGCTGCCATGGAGTCGAGGAAGCAGGCCGCAAGACGGCCGAGACCGCCGTTGCCGAGACCCGGGTCGGCTTCCTTGGCGCAGAGGGTCTCAAGGTCTGAACCCATGTCCTTGAGGCACTCCTCGACGAAGTCGCGGATGCCGAAGTTCAGGAGGTAGTTGTCCAGAAGGGGACCGAGCAGGAACTCGAGGGAGAAGTAGTAGACCTGCTTCTCGTCCTTCGGGTGGCACTCTACCTCGATGCGGCGTGCCTTCTGGGCAATGAGACGTGCGAGGCACAGGAAGCGCTCCCTGTCCGTGCACTCTTCGAAGGTCTTGGAGCGCTCGGAGAGGCACATGGCCTCCAACTGCTCCTTGAAGTCGTTCTTGTCCTTGAAAAGCTGTGGCTGTACTGACATACGTACCTTCCATCTTGGGGCCCCGAGAGGCCTCCTATTCAACTATCGCTTCGAAGAGCGGGTTGTCCGCTTCTTCGGAGTTGCTGGGGTTTGAGGCTCCGCCGCCTTCTCGGCGGGAGCTGCCTTGGCAGAAGCTTTCTTCGGTGCCTCCTTCTTGGCAGGCGCCTTCTTGGGAGCCGGCTTCTCCGCAGCGGCCTCTGCTGCCTTGGCAGGAGCGGCCTTGGCAGACGTCTTGGACGTGGCCTTCCTCGTCCTGGGCTTTGCCGCAGGCTTCGGCTTGGGCAGGTCTCCCACACGCTTCAAGACGATGCCGCCGAGCGCCGGGATGCGGAGCACGACCGAGTTCTCGCGCCCGTTCCAGGGCACGTCCTCGCTCTTGATATCGCCGACATTGGCGATGCCGGTGCCGCCGAACTCCTTCTCGTCGCTCGTGAAGATCTCTTTCCAGATGCCAGGCGCAGGAATGCCGACACGGTAGTTCTCGTGCGCGGCAACATCGAAGTTGATGACGATAGCAAGGTCGTCTTTGGGGTCGTCGCCCTTGCGGACGAACGAGATCAGGGACTGCTTTGCGTTGTCGGCGTCGATCCACTCGAAGCCAGCGGAGTCATAGCCGAGCTGCCAGAGTGCAGGCTCCTCTTCATAGAGCTTGTTCAGCGCTGCGATGAAGACCTGCTGGTCATGGTGGGCCTCATACTCCTCTGCCATGAAGTACTGGATGCCCTCATACTCGCGCCACTCGATCCACTGGGCGATCTCGTTGCCCATGAAGTTGAGCTTGCCGCCGGGGTGGGTCATCTGGTAGAAGGCAAGCGCCCTCATGCCAGCGAACTGGCGCCAGTAGTCTCCCGGCATGCGGCCGATGAGCGAGCACTTGCCGTGCACGACCTCATCGTGCGAGAGCGGCAGGATGAAGTTCTCGTTGAAGGCATACATGATCGAGAACGTGAGCAGCTTGTGGTTGCCCGGCCTCCAGGGGAAGTCCGTCTGGCAGTAGTGGAGCGTGTCGTTCATCCAGCCCATGTCCCACTTGAAGTTGAAGCCGAGGCCTCCGACCTCAGGAGGATAGGTGACAAGCGGCCAGGCCGTGGACTCCTCTGCGATCATCATGACATCAGGATGGTAGCGCTCGACCGTGGAGTTCGTCCTCCTGATGAAGTCGGATGCATCGAGGTCCTCTTCCGTGCCCTTCGAGTTGAAGCGCTTCTGGGAAGGGTCGTCGATACCGAAGTTCAGGTAGAGCATGGAGCTCACGCCGTCCATGCGCAGGCCATCTGCGTGGTACTGGTCGATCCAGTAGAGGGCATTGGAGATGAGGAAGGTCCTGACCTCGCCCTTGCCGAGGTTGAACTTGTACGTGCCCCAGTTCGGGTGCTCCTTCTCCTCATAGAGCTTCCTGCCGGTGAAGTTGCCGAGGCCATGGGCATCCTTGCAGAAGCCGCCCGGCACCCAGTCGAGGATGACGCCGATGCCAGCCTCATGGCAGGTGTCGACGAAGTGCATGAATTCCTTCGGGGAGCCATAGCGGGAGGTCGGTGCATAGTAGCCCGTGATCTGGTAGCCCCAGGAGCCATCGAACGGGTGCTCCATGATGGGGAGAAGCTCGATATGGGTGTAGCCCATCTTCTTCACGTAGTCCACAAGCTCGACCGAGAGCTCGTCGTACGTGAGATAGGATCCGCCTGCGCGCTCCCCTGCCGGAGGCTCGGTGCCATTGCCGTTGAGTCCGTCGTCGTGGCGCTTCCAGGATCCGAGATGCACCTCGAAGATGTTGAGCGGGCTCTTCAGCATCTTCCTCTTGTTGCGCTCGAGCATCCAGGCATTGTCGCCCCACTCATAGTGGCGGATATCCGTCGTGACGGATGCCGTATCGGGCGGGCACTGGGCATGGAAGGCATAGGGGTCTGCCTTGTAGATGAGCTCGGCACCAGGCGTGGGCTCTATCGCATACTTGTAGCACTCATCTGCATGGACGCCAGGAACGAAGCCACACCAGATGCCGCCGGTCTCGGTCTCGAAGAGATAGTCTGCGTTCTCGTCCCAGCCATTGAATTCGCCGACGAGGCGCACGGAGGTGACGCCAGGCGCCCAGACGGCAAAGTTGTAGCCGTCCTCTCCGTCCTGGGTGGCAGGGTGGGCTCCGAGCTTGTCATAGCTCCGGTACCATTCTCCCTTTCCCATCAGGTACACATCGTCTGGACTTATCAGGTAGCGGGCATCCTTCGTCATTTCAGCCATGGACTATCCCTTCCCCTTCACCGGTACGACCGATGCGCATCCCTAGCGCATCTATCATACTCAAATGACGGCCCATTTTTGGCCGTTACGGACAATCTGGCATGCCGGGCTTTGTCCGTCTGCATGTCCTGCATGCCTTCTTTCAGCGAACCCATTATCATTTCTTACAGTTGCTGAACAACATGTTTCCGGCCAGAGGAGCGAAAATCGCATGCCACGGGAATCTCTCACATCGAAGAAGAAGCGTGCCGTCGAGGTATGCCGCCGCATGGAAGAGAAGTATGGCGGGGCCGAGAGCGCTCTTGACTACTACAACCCCTACACCCTCCTCATCGCGGTCATGCTCTCTGCGCAGACGACCGATGCCGGCGTGAACCGTGTGACGCCCGAATTCTTCCGCCGCTGGCCCGACCCCTACGCGCTTGCCCAGGCAGACCCCGCCGAAGTTGGCGAGGTCATACGCTCCATCGGCTTCTGGCGCGCGAAGGCAGAGCACGCCGTCGAAGCAGCCCAGATCATCGTGGCCGAGCATGGAGGCGAAGTGCCGAAGACCATGGCGGAACTGACGAAGCTTCCCGGCGTGGGCAGAAAGACCGCCAATATCGTCCTGAACAAGGCCTTCCACGACTGCGAAGGGATAGCCGTGGACACCCATGTCTTCCGCATTGCCACAAGGCTCGGCTTCACGAAGGCATCTGCCCCGCTTGCAGCAGAACCAGATCTTCTGAAGCTCATACCAAAGGAGCTCTGGCCTGACGTCAATGAGCAGTGGATCCATTTCGGCCGTGAGACCTGCAGGGCCCAGCGCCCTCTCTGCGAGGGCTGCATGCTGAAAGACATCTGCCCCTCCTTCGGCCGACCCGACCGCTACCGCAAGAAGCAGCAGAAGAAGGCCGACAAGAAGGAAGACAGGAAGAAGCAGGAAGACTGAGCATTCAATCCCTCTCCTCGCTTTCGCTTCTAGCGATTTTCAGAGCAAGTGCAACGCCTGTGAGCAGAAGGCCTCCTGCGGGCACTTCCAGCCGAGGCGCCTGCGCGGTCTGCGGTTGAGCATGGCAGAAGCCGCGTTCACCTCCGCGTCAGCCGCGCCATCCAGGCTCCTGCCCTTCGGGAGGAAGCCGCAGGAGCCCGCTGGCGTTCCTGTTGGTGCCCTTCTCCCAGGGGTAGCGGGGCGCGCAGAAGCAGACGGGGATCCCGAAGCGCTCCTGGATCTGCCACGCCCGCGCGAGCTCCCTTGAGACGGCCGGCTTGTCCCTGCCGATCGTCCTCGCGATTTCGCGGACGCCTTTGTGCTGCCTGGCGAGCAGCATCACGTCCTCGCGCTCCTCGATGCCAAGATGGCTGCAATGGCCCACGACTTCCTCCTGCGATGCATGTGTCTTCGCAAGCATCATCGCAGGAGGAAGTCGTGGGCCATTTCACGTGCTCAGGAAGCGTTGCGCTCGGAGTGAAGATCCGCCCTCTTATTCCTTGGCAAAGATGGTCCTTGCCCATCATCTGTGGCTTCCAGACTAGCTAAATCCCGCTGCGTCATATCTTCGCATGCGCCCTTCCAAAGCCGCACCATGCCATCGCCGCAAGCTGCACAGCAAGATAGCCAGGAAAGAGCCGCTGCGACTCTGCTCACAGGCGTTCTTCCAAGAATCTCTGTGCGCGCCTCTCTGGAGATGCCACCAAAATCGGGTGCAGTTATTGCAAGCGTGAAGAACGCCGCGACATCAAGCCTTCCCTCATCGAAAGACTGCCTGTCAAGAGCAAGATAGGTGCGGCTGGCTCCGCTCATTCTGTACTGCACGGGCCTTGAGGAAGAACGAGACCTCGCTATTCCTTCTGCAGGGGAATCTCGAGAATGACTTCCTGATACTCAACCTGCTCATTCCGCAATCGAGCAGCTCAGAAAGTGCTCGCACCTCTATCTCGGCTCCCATAGCGCCTGCTGTATGTTGAACTGGACAGGATCGATTCCGCCGGTCACAATATGCAGCTTGCAGTCTCTCTGCTTCTTTGGCTGGCATGACCGCTTGAAAACCTCAGTCATTCACTTTGCGCTTTTGCTGTCCAGGACCACTATCTGGCCGATGCTAGAAGTAGCCATATGCCACATCCCTCTCGCCGTTGACGCTCGCGATACGAGCTGGTTATATCCTGTGCCTTCGGTCAGGGCATTCTAAGCTTGTATATATTCAATGTCTGAGCTGGTATTTTGTAAGGTTCATGTTAGATGTCCATGAGGCTTGCCTAAAGTTATTTAAATCATTTTTGCAATTTATAGGATAGTGCTGGCGTTGGAAGGTAGCTCGAGCCGTCCTTAGCAAGAAGGCCGCTGCCCTTATCCGGAGCAGCAGCCTTCAATGCGGAAGCGGCAGGAGCGGCAAGCTCTCAGAGCACGTCCTTGAGGTCTCCCCTGTCGCATGCCTCTGCCAGAAGATGGGCAAACACCTTGTCTCCGTGCAGCCCGTCATGCTCGAACTCGTTCGTGACCCAGGCATGGGAGGCGCCCACGCGGGAGAGCGTATCGAGCTGGAGGCCGGAGTCCACATAGGCATCGTCGAAGTAGACGGCAGCCTGGAGAGGCACCGTATTGCGCTTCAGCTGCTCCTGGTCGTAGAGATGCCCGAACTCCGTATCTTCCATCAGAAGATCCATGGCAGGACGGAACGGAATGAGGGCCGGATCCTCATCGAACATCCAGGGAAACATGGCCTCGGCAAAGAGCATCAGAGGGCGCACAGAAGGTGCGAATTCAGGCCTTCCGGCCGCTTCCTGGGCTGCTGCCCACCTGATGGGATGCTCCATCTTCCCGTCTGCGTAGATGAACTCCTGGAGCGTCCAGTAGAGGGGGTTTGCAGGCGATGCCGTCATGTCCATGACCGCATGCCTGAAGCCATCCGAGAGCTCCACCTTCGCAGGATCTCCGCCCGCTGCAGCAAGTGCTGCATCTGCCGAGCCATCCCCTGCCACGAAGGCCGTGTCGAAGAGGTTGTGGAGGCGCTCAGGCGCAGGCTTCATGCCGAGACCTGCCCCTATGAGCTGGAGACGGCGGATGGAGAAGGGCGAGCCATCAGGCAGTGTGACGTCTCCTGCAGCAAGGCGGTCTGCGACAAGCGCGACCCGCCTCTCGTCTTCCGGATAGCGCTCGTAGAACCCTTGGGTCTTCTTCACCATGCGCGGGAACGTATGGGCATAGACATCTGCTGCGTCTGCCGGGATATGGGGGATGCCGCCGCAGGTGAAGGCTGCCGCCACCCCTTCCGGGAAGGTCGACAGGTTTGCCATGGTCAGGAACCCGCCATAGCTCTGCCCGAGCGTCACCCACCTCTCGCCCCCGAACTCAGAAAGTCTCAGATATTCGAAGTCACGGATGATGGAGTCAGCAAGGAAGCGCTTGAGATAGTCTGCCTGACGACGTGCAGGGTCTGCCCCTTCGGCCTTGGCCTCTGCACCGATGCGATTGATGACAGAGCCCTCGACACGGGAGGAGCGGCCGCATCCTCGCTGGTCGGGAAGGACGACGCGAAAGTGCTTGATCGCCTCTGCCATCCACCCGTCCGTATACGGATTCAGGGGACGCGGCTCTGCTCCTCCCGGGCCGCCCTGGAGATAGACGATGAGCGGCAGGTGCTCAGAGCCCTTCTCAGGGCTTCTGACGATGCGGTAGAAGAGCGAGATGGATTTCCCTGCAAAGGCCGAATCTGGGCTCTCGTTGGCGCTCTCGCGCGCCAGGAGGGTCATATCGTCCACGCTCACGCCCGCCAGCTCAGCAGGCGAGGTTCCGCGCCAGTCAAGCGGCACTGGAATCGAGTGGTCCTCCACAAGAAGCCCTGGCAGGCAGTACTCGCAAAGCTTGCTCATAGCCATCCCTTCTCCGGTGCATCCGGCACCGGCATCCGTTTCTGCCCTCCCATCATATCCCCCACCGGCACAGAAAAGCCCCGCAGGCATATAAGCGCCTGCAGGGCTGCCGAGTCAACGGGGAGGGAGAATATGCGCTTGAAGGTGGAGCTGTGCCTACACGCGGGCAAGAGCCTGGTCGAGGTCGGCGATGATATCGTCGACATCCTCGATGCCGATGGAGAGGCGGATGAGGTCCTCGGAGAGGTGTGCTGCCTTGAGCTGCTCAGGTGTGAGCTGGGAGTGGGTCGTAGAGGCCGGGTGGATGATCAGGGACTTCGCGTCACCGACGTTGGCGAGGTGCGTGAAGAGCTTCACGTTGTTCACGACGGAGAGTCCTGCCTCGCGGCCACCCTTGACGCCGAAGACGACGACGCCGCCGAAGCCGTGCTTCAAGATGCGGCTTGCCACCTCATGCGACGGATCGTTCTCGAGTCCGGAGTAGCGGACCCAGGAGACCTTCGGATGGTGCTCGAGGAACTTGGCGACAGCAAGAGCGTTGTCGCAGTGGCGCTGGACACGCAGGGACAGGGTCTCGATGCCGATGCCGATGAGCTGTGCTGCATACGGGGAAAGGGTCGGGCCGAAGTCGCGGAGCTTGTTCGCAAGGACGCGGGTCGAGAACGGAGCAGCCGGTGCTGCATCTGCGAAGACGACACCGTGGTAGGAAGGATCGGGACCTGCGATGGTCGGGAACTTGTCCGCCTGTGCCTTCCAGTCATACTTGCCGGTATCGATGACAGCGCCGCCGAGCGTGGCACCGTGGCCGCCAATCCACTTCGTGAGGGACTCGATGACGACTGCTGCGCCATCCTCTGCCGGACGATAGAGGTAGGGCGTTGCGAACGTGTTGTCGACAAAGACAGGCACCGGAGACGGCAGGGAGTTTGCTGCCTCGACGATGGCGGGGACATCAGCGACGTCGACGAGCGGGTTGCCGATGGTCTCGACGTACCAGAGCTTCGTGTTCTCCTTCGTGGCTGCGACGAAGGCGTCGATATCGTTGTTCTCGACGAACGTGGTCTCGACGCCGAGGTCGCCGAGCGTGTGCAGGAAGATGTTCCAGGTGCCGCCGTAGAGGGAGTCGGAGGCGACGATGTGGTCGCCTGCACCGACGAGGTTCGTGAGTGCGAGGATCTCTGCTGCATGGCCAGAGGCAACGGCAACTGCACCGGTACCGCCCTCGATAGCAGCGACACGGGCTGCGACAGCGTCGGTCGTCGTGTTCGTGAGGCGGCCGTAGACGTTGCCTGGCTTCGCAAGAGCGAACTTTGCTGCGCCATCAGCGGCGTCATCGAACTGGAATGCTGCGGATGCATAGATAGGAAGTGCTGCGGAGCCGGTCACTGGATCGGGTGACCAGCCTGCGTGTACCTGAAGAGTGTCGAAGTGCTTCTCGGGGTCCTGTGCGAAGGTGGGGTCGAGTTCGAATGCCATGATCTTGTGCTCTCTTTCTGGCGCCGGAGCGCGTGTCTTTTTTCTTCAGCGAAGCATCACGCCCGGTACCCTATGCCTTCATCTGAAGGCACATCACAAGAGCCCGGGCCCCTGCATGCAGCGCATCCGATATGTCGTCGTCTTTTCCATGCGCTGCATGTTAGCGCAAGCCGAACGCTCGAGGCGGCTCAGAGCTATACCTGTATCCACCTCGTAGTTATCTCTCGAATAGATAACCTGATTTATCTGCGCATATATAGATAAAAGAAGCATTCAGACTCGAAAAATCGGTCCTTCGGGAGCCTCGGTCTCTGGGCCTCTCTGCCGGAAGAAGATCTTCTGTCCATACATGCTGCACACACAGGAGCTTTCCAGCGCAGAAGCCCGCACGTCCGCCAGAGGAGCGCCTCCGCATGCAGCTCTTCAGGCCGTCGAGACGACCGCATGCCACGTTCTGGATCCGTGGGGGCAGCAGATGCCTTCAGGCCTCACGCATCCAGGAAATCAGACAGGTCGATTTCCTTCCCCACGGCACCAGCCTCCATGTTCGCAATGGCTCTGTCCATCTCAGCCAGCGTCCTGGCATCGATGCTGTCCCTGCATGCATCCTTGTCAGAGCCGCTGCCGGAAGGCGCCTCCCGCTTCCCTGGTGCCATCTCTCCGTCCGTCATGGCGTCCATGATGCGCGCGTTTCCGTTTCTGCAGCACTTGCCCTGCTGAGAGCCAGGTCTCGGCTGCCCACTGCCTGCCCATAAGAATGGTCCCGCACGCCGCCTAGTGCGCACGGGACCAGAGCATCGCTCAGATATCATGCAGCCTGGAGGCTGCCCCCCATCTGGTCTAGTAGTTGACGACTTCCTCCTGGAAGTAGGACTGCGGGTGGTTGCAGACCGGGCAGACCTTCGGAGCCTCAGGGCCGACATGGAGGTGTCCGCAGTTCAGGCACTTCCAGACCTTCACGCCCGGACGGCTGAAGACGTCGCCTGCTGCGACATGCTCCTCGAGCTTGTTGTAGCGCTCCTCATGATGCTTCTCGATAGCGCCGACCATGCGGAACTTGGCTGCAATCTCCTTGAAGCCCTCTTCGTCGGCCTTCTCAGCGAAGCCCTTGTACATATCGGTCCACTCGTAGTGCTCGCCTGCAGCAGCATCCTTGAGGTTCGTATCGGTGTCCGGCATGGCTCCGCCGTGCAGATACTTGAACCAGAGCTTTGCATGCTCGCGCTCGTTGCCCGACGTCTCGGTGAAGATGTCGGAGATCTGGACATAGCCGTCCTTCTTGGCCTGGGATGCATAGTAGGAGTACTTGATGCTTGCCTGGGACTCGCCAGCGAAGGCAGTCTCAAGATTCTTCTTTGTCTCGGAATTCTCGAAATCGACAGCCATGGGTTTCCCCTCTCAATCATGCATGCTTTGCCAGCCCCTTGCTGGCCCTCTCCGCATGCTTATTGATTCTTATACCCATTAAGCACGATATCTTGCAAGAGTTTTTCGACAGAATCCTTCATTTCTGAGGTCATCGAGAATCGACTCTGCCATCTCCTGGCTGACAGAGGCACGCCCCTGCGCCTCTTCCTGGGAAGAGAGTGAACGCGCAGCCTCCTCGGCCGTGATGCCGGCATCCCCTGCGGCAAGGACAAGGCGAAGGAGGGCTGCCCTCTTCTGGCGATGCGATCCCTCGAACTTCGACTGCTTCGTATGGGAGGCAGACCTTCTGGAGGGGTTCGGCGCTACACGCTTGAGATAGGCCCCGAAATCGAGGAGGGCATAGTACCAGGTCCTCGGATCGTCTGTGGGGTCTTCTGCCGTCTTGGGGCAGCACCTCTCGACGAGAGGCGCTATTGCCTTGTCAGGCACCGCTGTATCATCCGGGAAGAGCTCATGCAGGAAGACCGTGCGGACATTCGTATCGAGATAGATGCCTGGAAGGTCGAAGGCAAAAGCACGGATGCCTGCTGCTGTCGTGGGGCCGATTCCTGGAAGGGCAACCAGCTCCTTTGCGTCTGTCGGAAAAGAGCCAAGCTCGGAGATCTTCTGTGCTGCCTCATGCAGCGCCAGGGCACGCCTGTTGTAGCCCATGCCCTGCCACTCCTGGAGGACATCTGCCGTGGGCACCTGAGCCAAGGACTCCACATCAGGAAAACGCTCAAGCCACCTTTCCCAGCGGCCAAGCACACGCTGAACCTGTGTCTGCTGGAGCATGACCTCGGAGATCCATATCGCATACGGGTCTCTGGTCTCCCGCCAAGGAAGGTCGCGCCAGAGGATGCGCCCCTGCTCGAGCACGAGATGCCGGAAAGATCCGAGCTCCTCGTCTGTGACAGAGCCTCTCATCACTCAGCTTCGCCACTTGCAGCATCCTTCTTCTCTGCCGCGCGCTTCTCCATGAAGGCATTGAGGTCGGAGATGAGCTCTCGTGTCTTGGCAGGATCTGCGCCGAGCGCAGCCTCCTTCAGGGAGAACGAGGAGAGATAGGCCTCCAGGAGCGTCTGTGCGCCGCACCAGATGGGATTGAAGGGGCAGAAGGGCTTCCTCGGGCAGGGCGTCTGGCCCTCGCCGCAGACATCGCAGGCTGTGAGCATCATGGGACCCTGCACTGCCTGGACAATGTCCAGAAGCGTCACGGTCTCTGGGTCCACTGCGAGGCTCATGCCGCCATGCGCACCGCGCGTGCTTGCGATGATGCCGGCCTCTGCCAGATCGTGCTGGATGGAACGGGCGAAGGAATAGGGGATGCTGTTCTCTTCGGCAGCGGTCCTGACCGACAGCACCGTATCGGGGTCACGCACGAGTGCCGCCATCATCCGCAATGCGTAATCGGTCTTTCTCGAGATATCCAACGTGCCCTCCACGCTCTGCCAGCTCAGTATCACTGGTCAGAAGGATAGCGATATTCATGCGTCATGTGGGCAATTGTCACAAATTGCGCAGCATCTGTTTTTGCCATACTGCAATCAGGGAGCACTCTTCCCTATTTCCACTCCAGAATCGGGAAGCCTTCACGCTTTGCAGCCCGCTCGAGCGTCTGGCCGGGCGTGACCGCATAGCCATGCTTTGCAGTCTTGAGCATCGCGTAGTCGGAGAAGTGGTCGCCGTAGGCATAGGCGACTTCCCAGTTGCCCGGTCCGAAGGCACCATCTGCCCATTCCTTGACGGCACGGGGCTTCTCCGAGCCCTGGGTGACGTCTCCTTCGACCCTGCCGGTGTAGTTGCCCTCAGGGTCCACTTCCATCTTCGTCGCAATGACGGCATCCGTGCCGAGCACTTCCTGGGCGCAGAGGGCTATGACCTCGAACGTCGCAGAGACGAGCACGGTGACGCAGCCTTCGCGCTTCCTTTTTGCGACCTCGGCGATGGCTTCCTTGCGGTAGCGCTTTATCAGCACCTCGTTGTGGAAGTCCACCATGATCTGGCGGATCTCTTCGGGGCTGTAGTGGGAAAGGGCAGAGAAGATGACCTCACGAGCCTCATCCTGGCGATAGGGCAGATGGAGCTTGTAGCGGGCACCCCACCAGCCAAGGCGCAGGCCTGTAGCCACTCCGAGATAGTTATGCCTGAAGAGATAGAGCGAGAACAGGGCACCGGACTGTCCGTCGATGCACGTGCCATCGTAGTCGAAGACGGCCAGCTGGACACGCTTCTTGTCCTCTTTCGGGGCTTCCCCCATGCAAGATCCCTTCCACCTTCGTCCTGGCACACCGAGACCAGAACCCGCCCTGTTTATGCCCTCCTGCCGCCGGCAGCTTTCAGAGCATCTTGGCTTCCGGCAGAAACTTCTCTGCATACGAAAAAGGGCTCCCGAAGGAGCCCTGAAGGTGCAATGGCGGGATATGCGGGGCTCGAACCCGCGACCTCCGACGTGACAGGCCGGCGCTCTAACCAGCTGAGCTAATACCCCGTTCGGTGCGAGAGCTATATTACGCGAAATCGAGCGTCGAAGGCAAGCCCCAATTTGAAAAACTTTCCCAAAGGCACCTTCTTCTGGATATGAGAAGGGCTCTGCGCTACATTTCCGCAGCTCAGAGCCCTAACAGAATGACTTGTGAAGGAATTGTCGTTACATGAGGCTGACCTGGACGGTACCAGAATCCGTCGTCACATCAAGATTCGACCCGTCGAGCACAGCCTCGGCGATCTGGCCCGAGCCGCCCACAGGGTTGCCGTCAGAGTCCACGACGGCAGAGGCAACAGAGCCGTCAGCCGGCACATAGGCAATGACATCCCAGGTGCCATCGAGGTTCTCGGGGATGATGAAGGCGCCCTGATAGAGTATGAGCGAGACCGGAGTGCCGGAGAGCTGGACGACCGTCGAGCTGTAGTTGCCGGAGCCATCAAGCTTCGCAAGCACCCAGCCGCCCCCCTGCTCCATGAGGCCATACGACGCGTCGTGGTATGTCATCGTGTCGTTCGAGGCTACCTGCTGCTCTTCCTGCTGCGTCTGGGCATCCTCGCCCGTCTGCGTCTGCGTCGTCGAGGAGAGCGCATTGTTGAAGATGACGATCACGGCGATCACGACGACAGCGGCAGCGATTGCGATGCCGGCGAAGAGCTTCTTGTTCGTCTGCATGCGGGGAGCTGTGCTTTTGACCTTCGGGCGGTTCCTGCCCTGGAGGCGGACATTTCCCTTCCTCGCCTTGCGCATCATGTGCGAGCGGGCAGCGGCTGCTGCCTCCTCGGCGTTGTCCCTCGACGTGAGGACTGCGCCCTCGCCACTCGAGAGCTTCTGGAAGGCACCGGTCTCCTCAGGGTCGACACCGATAGGGCGGGGTGCGTCTCCCTCGCCTGCAACCGGGTCCTCCCCTACCATCGGACGTCCTGCAGAATAGGGGGACGTCGAGGATGCGTAGCCCGTCACATCGGGGCCGAATCCTCCCTGCGCATGCCGTGCGGCATGGCGGGGTGCATGCTTCTGATTGTCGAAAGGCACTTCTCTGCCTCCTCGTTTCAGGTTTCATGCCTGCACCCGGATGGGCACAGGCATCCCGTCTACATTTTCTGTCAAGCGGCAGGGGCTCATGCTGCCCCGTCCAATAAAGCGCGAGGTTCGCACAACCTTCTAAGCCTAGAGGACGCGCCTCTCCTCTATTGCATGGCCAAGCGTCACTTCGTCTGCGTATTCGAGGTCTCCGCCCACGGGAAGGCCGCTTGCAAGGCGGCTCACCGTGATGCCGAGAGGCTTTATCTGGCGGCTCAGATAGGAGGCTGTCGTCTCGCCTTCGACATTGGGGCTCGTGGCCAGGATGACCTCCTGGATCTCTCCGTCCGCGAGGCGAGCCATGAGCTCGCGCACATGGAGCTGCGCGGGTCCTATCTTGTCCATAGGACTGATGACGCCACCCAGGACGTGGTAGAGGCCGTGATAGCTTCCTGTGCGCTCTATCGCCTCGACGTCACGCGGCTCTGCCACGACGCAGACCTCTGAGCGGGTGCGCGTCGGATCTGCGCAGATGTCGCAGGTATCCCCTGTCGCATAGTTGAAGCAGATCGGGCAGAAGTGCACCTCGCGCTTCACGTCGAGGATAGCATCGGCGAGGCGCTCTGCCTCCTTCGCATCCGCTTCGAGGAGATAGTAGGCAATGCGCTGCGCCGACTTCGGGCCGATGCCAGGAAGGCGTCCCAGCTCGTCCAGAAGCCGCTGCAGGGCATGCTCCGTCCTTTCCGCCATCCTAGAAGAGTCCCGGGATGTTGAGGCCGCCCGTAATGGAGCCAAGCTCGGAGGATGCTGCAGACTGGGCAGAGTCGAGCGCATCGTTCACAGCAGCAAGGATCATGTCCTGGAGCAGGTCCACGTCCTCGGGATCGAGAGCCTTGGGGTCGATCTCGATCGACTTGAGCTTCATGTCGCCCGTTGCCACGACCTTCACGGTGCCACCGCCTGCGGTGGCGGTGACTTCCTTGTCCTTCAGGCCCTCCTCTGCGGATGCAAGCTGTTCCTGCATTGCACGGGCCTGCTGCATGATTGCATTCATATCGAGATTGCGCTTTGCCATCGCGGTGCCTTTCCTGTCTTCAGTGACTCTATCTATTCGTCTTCGTCGTCCGCATCGTCTGCGGCTTCCTCGATGCCGGTATCTGCATCGTCGTCTTCGACTTCCTCCTCGTCAGGGGAAGGCTCGACCACGACATTGATGCCGGGGCCGAAGACCGACTCGAGCATGTCGGCAATGTCCTTTGGTATACCCTCGGTCTCCTTGAGAGGCGTGCCTTTCTGGGGCTCTGCCTCATCGCTCACAGGAAATCCGCTCGAGGCAGCTTCCTTTGCAGGAGCTGCCGCTGGCGCCGGTGCAGGTGCGGGCTTCGGCGCAGGAGCAGGGGCCGGCGCTGCCACCGGTGCCTCTTCTGCATATCCCGCCACGTCTGCATCGCTATAGGGCACCTGCTCATCTGCTGGCGGCTCGTCCCACGGCATGGGCTCAGGTGCAGCTGCCGGCTGAGGCTCAGGTACGGGAGCAGGCGCTGGCGCTGCCGCAGCCGGTGCAGGCGCTGCCTGCGGCTGTGGTGCCGGTGCCTGGACTGGAGCGGGGGCCGGAGCGGGCGCTGCCGCCACCGGCGCCTGCTGCACGGGTGGCTGAGGAGCACGTGGCGCTGCGGCACGCGCCTTCGGCTTCGAGCTCTTCGCCTCCACATAGTTCGGATAGCGAGGGCCGAAGACCGCAATGATGGCAGGACGGACGATGGAGTCGACGTCTCCCCTGGCCAGCATATGGAGCGAGAACGAGGAGCCCTTCGGAAACTCGATCGTGAGGCTCTCGCCGTCGTCTGCGACCGCATGGCTCGAAGCCAGAAGCGAGGCGCGGGCAGGGTCCTTCTTCCGGAGGCTGTCCTGGACCTGCTTCCACATGCGCTGGAGACGCGCTGTGTCCTGCACAGGAGCGGTCGGAGCCGCTGCCTGCGGACGTGCCTGAGGGGCTGCTGCAGGAGCCGGTGCCGGAGCTGCCGGACTCGGAGCAGGAGCTGGCGTGTAGGCAGGTGCCGGAGCAGGAGCTGATGATTGCGCAGGCGCCTGTACCGGAACCGGTGCAGGAGCTGCCTGGACAGCTGGGGCTGGAGACTCAGGTACAGGTGCTGCGGCGGGCTCTGCCACGACTCTCGAGCTCACCGGCACAGGAGCCGGCGATGCCATGACCACACCAGGGGCAGTGAGCGCTGCGACCTGCTCTTCGAGGTCATGCACGCGCTCTGCCAGGGACTCGAGCGTGAGATCCGATTGCGGCCTTGCCATCTTCGTGAAGGCAATCTCGAGCACGAGGCGCTGGTTCGGCGCCGTGCGCATCTCCGAGGAGGTGTCTCCCAGAAGAGAGAGCACACGTGCCAGCCTGTCAGGCGTGCCGAAGGCATCTGCCTCCTCCTGAAGCTTTGTCACATCTCCTGCCGCAGCGGGGACAAGCTTGGGGTCTGCCCCAGCGACAGAGACGACGTAGACATCGCGCACATGGGCGGCAAGCTCGCGCGTGAACTGCAGGAGATCGCGTCCGGCATCCACGAGTGCCGCTGTCTCGTTCATGAGCTCTGCCACATCGCGGCGGGCGATGGCAGAGACGATATTGGCAAGCGTCTGGCTCTGGACCTCGCCGAGGGCGCTTCTCACAGCGGAAAGCGTGATCTTGTTGTCGGAGAAGACAGCAATCTGCTCGAGCGTGCCGAGGGCGTCTCTCATGCCGCCTCTGGCATGGGCGGCGATGAGGGCCAGGCCCTCATCTTCTGCCTCGAAGCCCTCCTTCGCACAGACATCGGCCAGATGCGCCTTGATGTCGTCTGCAGAGATAGCGTGGAAGTCGAAACGCTGGACACGCGAGAGAATCGTCTGCGGAATCTTCTGGGGGTCGGTCGTGCAGAGGATGAACACGACATGCTCAGGCGGCTCTTCGAGCGTCTTCAGCAGCGCATTGAAGGCTGCCGTCGTGAGCATGTGGACCTCGTCGATGATGTAGACCTTGTAGGAGCCCATGGAAGGCGCGAAGCTCACACGGTTGATGATCTCCTCGCGCACGTTGTCCACGCCCGTGCGGCTTGCCGCATCGAGCTCATAGACATCCGGGTGCTCCCCTGCCGCGATGAGGCGGCACTGCTCGCATGTGCCATCGGGTAGCTGGCCTGGCCCCTTCTCGCACATGAGGGCCTTGGCCAAGATCCTTGCCATCGTCGTCTTGCCGGTGCCTCTGGGGCCGCAGAAGAGATAGGCATGCGAGACCCTGCCTTCGAGCACAGCATGCTCGAGCGTCGATACCACATGCTTCTGTCCGACGACGTCCTGGAAGGTCAGGGGCCGATATTTTCTGTAGAGCGATTCCATCTGGTCTCCTGGAGGGAGGGTATGTGCTCAGTCCAGTATACGCGCGCACCCGTCTGACAGAAAGCCGGGCAGGCAGAGCTCCAGATCCAGAAATGTCCCTGCACTCTTGCACGGGCATCTCTGCAAGACGTACAATTGTTCTTAGAACAATTGTACTTCAAAAGCTGTATATGCAGTGCTAGGGCACTCGTGTCGCTCCAACCGCGAGAGTGGGGCGACATATGGCTGCCTACGAGGAGCTTTTCAGTTTCGCGTCCGTCCTGTTCGCAGCAATGACAATCGGACTCTGGGTGGGCTGCCACACCGGACGAAGCGGAAAAGAGCCGTCCTTTGCCTGAGCGGATAGCGGCCACTCTCCAAACCTTACAGCAGTCAAAGGAGCGGCCAAATTCCCGCTGCCACGGGAGCCGTCTGCGCTATCCATTCTGCCGTGCCGCTGCCTTAACCGTGCACAGAAAAAGGGCTCTCTGAAGCTTCTGGTGGGTAGCAAAGACTGCCCATCCGACCCCGCAAGCGGGATGATTCCGTCGGCGGTGGAGGCGCTCAGCCGTCTGCGCTCGTGGACGACGCACTCGAACATGCCGGCGGTGAGATTCCGGCGGCTCGCGGTGACGGGACTGGCGAATGTGCGTTGGTGCGGATGGGGGGCGGTTCGCAGTCCCGTCAGGCGTGGACGTGAAGACCGCGAGCGCCATCCTCGGCCACTCCAACGCCGCGATGACCCTCAACGTCTACGCGGATGCACTCGCCGACAGCAAGAAGGTGATCATGGGCCTCATGGGCAGGATCATGTCCGCGGGGCTCTCGTAGGCCGTAGAATCAGACATCGCCAGCCGCAGGACGACCAGATGGGCGGGTTTGGAAATGGATCAACAGAACAAGGACGGGAAGCCGAAGCTCGACCCCGAGGGGCAGATAGCCTTCCTCAGGGGCAAGGGGGTCACGTTCGAGCGGATGGACGAGGCAGACGCCATGCGCTACCTCTCGCGGGAGTCGTACCTCTTTTCAGCGTACGCGTACCGGACGCTCTTTCCCAGGCGCGTCGGAGGGGCGCACGACGGCGAGTACGCGAACCTCGACTTCTGCGACCTGGTAGACCTGGAGCGGCTCGACCGAGAGCTCAGGGCGGCACTCCTTCCGCTCGCGCTCGACGCGGAGCACCTCGCGAAGGCGCGGGTGCTCGACGAGGTGGGGAGGCGGCCTTCCGAAGATGGCCACTCCATCGTGCGCGACTACATGGCGGCGCTCTCCCCCTCCGAGCGTTCCCGGAGGGAGGCAGAGATATCGAGGCTCCGGCGCGACGAGTACTCAGGCGACCTCCAGAGGCACTATGCCGGGGAGATGCCGATATGGGTGCTGCTCGAGCTCTCCTCCTTCGGCACTGTCGCGGACGTGTACCGCTACTGCGCAAGCCGCTGGGACGACGCGGCGATGCTCGACGAGCACTACATGCTCAAAAAGGCCAGGGATGTCCGCAACGCCTGTGCCCACTCGGCCGCCATCATCAACGGGCTCGGAACCAACGGCCACGTTGCGAGGCCGGCGCCAAGCGAGCTCACGACCGCTCTCCGCGAGGCGGGGTTTTCGAAGCGGTCACGCTCCTCGCGCATGAGAAACCCGCGACTCC
>Ga0214927_100119_pt1 | contig 47714 bp, 39 predicted proteins | sample Stichaenrichm16X_FD_168612 | JGI IMG/M metagenome (GOLD analysis project Ga0214927, IMG submission 168612) | Xylose enriched microbial communities from anaerobic bioreactor in Madison, Wisconsin, United States - 16X | ecosystem: Engineered > Bioreactor > Anaerobic > Unclassified | place: USA... | reverse complement strand
TTTGGAGCTTTATGTCAAGTGTTTTTTGTGATAATTTTGCAGAAATCTGCGCATGAAAAAAAGCCAGGAAAGCCGCAATTTACGGGCTTTCTGGCTTAGGTTGACCACGTTGGTGCCAGGCACTGTTGAGAGGAATTCATAATTCCTTAATATATCCTTAACGGTACCTGGCACTAAAATAGAGGTCTCAAAGAATGAGCTTCTTGCGAGAGCAGTAGCTGATTCCAGGGCGAAGGCTGAAGTTTTGACGAAAGCTGCCGGAGTCACGCCTGGTGAGATACAGACAATCGATTATTCCTGGGGCGAAATAGATTTCTCGGTTTCGCCGATGGACAAGATGATGCTTGCAGAGTCAGCACCTTCCTATGGTTCTTATAACATGGACATCGAACCGGACGATATCGACGTTACCGATACGGTGACGGTGGTATGGGAGATCAGCTGATAAATCATAAGCGAAAGGCAACAAACGCATGGAAGCAGATGAAGACCGTTATTATAAGCTTCTAACGAGCACCAGAACAAAAGATGATGTGATAGGGATCCTGGAAGAACACAAGAACGATGCTGATTTTCCTAAAATGGTCACATATTTCTGCATGACGCAGGCAGATGTAATTGGAAAATTATATACCAATTATACAAGGGAGGCTCTGTCTCAGGATTCTCAGGTAGACTTATATCACCGCATGATTCAGTATCTGCCTGAGGGACATCCTTATTATCTGGCATTGGATTCTTTTTATGAGGGTGATTTTGACAAGTGCCTGGATTACATCAGGGAAAGTTTGAATAAAGACAGGAAATCTTTCAAGGATACACCGATGCCTCTGGAAGATTTCATCTATGCTTATGTTAACACTTTTAAGAATGCATTTCCTGAATTCTGGGATGCTGTTACTCAGGAACTTCAGATGATAAATACTGAGCCGGGTATCAGAGAATTCTGCAAGATTGTTCCGGTCATATATGAGTCTGATGATTACTATGAGATCATTCAGTCTCTGCTTAATGTGCAGGAGATTACCGGTCATAGATCCTGCACGGATGAACTGCTGGGCTATGAATATTACTGTGATAAAAAATACGAGAATGCCATTGCGTATTTTGAACGGCTGGATCTGGAAAAAGAGGCACCATTTTTCTTCACTGTATTTGATATCTATTTCTTCATGGCATGGTCATATGGCAGCATAAAGGACTATAAAAATGAAATCATGTATTATCAGAAATCATATGAGATAGCTCCGGAGATTCAGTACACGCTTAATAATCTTGGCTATGCTTATTACAAGGCAAAAATGTATAACAGGGCTCTGGAGATCTTTCAGAAGTGCCTTGATGAAAAAGCAGATGTCAAGTATGCTGCAAATAATTATGTGAGAACGCTTCTTGCCATGAAACGCTTTAAAGATGCGAAGGCGTTTGTAAAGGGAACAAGTTATAAAATCTATAAGTCCTTGCTGGATCGCGTCAATAAAGCATCTTCCACAAATAAAAGAATTTCGAAAGACCCGGAGCTGCTGTCTGATGACAATGAAACTGAGGATTCGGATACAGAACTGGCGACAGAAGATGCTGATGTTACTTTGGGTGTATCGAAGCAGCAGTTCTCTGCAGAACATGTTCTTGAAGATGAGATATTCAGCCGGATACAGGCCGGAAAGCCAACATTCGGAAGAATGCTGAAGATATATAAGAGGCACGGAGAGTTCGGCAGACAGTATCCGCTGCAGGGAGTCGGACGGCTCGACCTTCTTGCAGAAGATAATCTTGGTGAACTCTATGTCATAGAACTCAAGAAAGACAGCGGCTATGACGATGTTTACAAACAGATCTGCAGTTATCTGGACTGGTTTGACAAGAACTGGAAAGAAAAGGTTCCGGTACATGGTATTATCTGTCTGAATAACCCGTCAGAGAAGCTGATCAAAGAGGTACATGATGATCCGCGTATTCAGCTATATGAATATGCGCTCTCGTTTGCTGAAAGGTAATTGCAATTCAGATCATACAGCCAGACTGTGATCATCTATAAGGAATCAATATTTAGGAGATTTTGCGGAATGGACAGCATTTTTCACAGAGTAAGTATCAGAAAATATCAACTACAGCCGGTTGAGAAGGAGAAGATCGAGCAGATCCTTCGTGCCGGAATGCAGGCTCCAAGCGCCTGCAACCAGCAGCCTTGGGAGTTTTATGTAGTAACGGATCACGAGAAGATCAAGGCCCTTGCGAAAGCAAGTCCTTATTCGGCGTGTGCTGCCGGAGCGCCGGTTGTTATTGTACCGTGCTCCAGGACAAGCGGACTTGCGGCTCCTGAACTTTCACTTGTTGACCTGTCTATTGCTACAGAAAATATGTGGATTGAGACCGACTCATTAGGACTCGGCGGTGTATGGCTTGCAATAGCCCCGGACAAAGAGCGTATGGAAAATGTCAGAAAGGTTCTTGATCTTCCTGAGACATTAGAGCCGTTCTGCCTCTTTTCACTCGGATATCCCGCCGAGTCGCGTCCTCAGCAGGACAGATTTGATGAGAGCAGGATTCATTACGTCAGCTGAACGGGATGAGATGTATGTAAAGTACAGTCCATGTACCAACTGGGGATGGAACGGTTCTAATTTTTAAAGGTAAACAGGTATGACCATGGGATCTAAAATTAACCCACTGCTGACACTTGAGTATATGCAGACGGAACATGAAAACAAATACTTTGACCGGAAGTCTGCACAGATCCGTGTAGCTGAGCTGGCGCCGCTTATTTCCGCTTTTGCAAATGCTGATGGCGGCACAATCGTGCTTGGAATCAGTGACAAGAAGAAAACACTGGAAGGTGTCAATTCTGTCGGAGAAGATAAGATCAATGATTTTATCAATACACCGAAAGATCTCTGCAAGCCAATGCCGCGATATAGAGATGAGTTCGTGGATATCACAAATGACAAGGGAAAACCCGATCGTCTGCTTCTGCTTCACATAATGAGCAGTGATCGACAGATCATCCGGACAAATAATGACGAAACCTGGCTTCGTATCGGGGACAGGACAAAGCAGATGCTTGGAGATAATCTGTTGAAATAGGGCTTATCAGCATTAATGGAAGCAAGTATGACAAGACGCATACTTATTCATTAAAAGAAAACTAATCATCCTTGCCAAAATTGGCAAGGATGGCGAGGTCTTGGCAAGGATTTTTTTAAAATAAACAAAATTTTTCTTTACATTGATTCCTGTTATGCTATAATTGTTTTGTTTGTGGGGCGCGGACTCGTGTCCTTGACTCGTAGACAGCAATTTATATTTTTGAAAGGGAAAGAAAGGAGATTTCACAAACAATGAAATTCAAGAGTAACTATCTTCAGGAAGTCTATGATGGACTTGAGAAGCACTATCCGGAGCAGAAGGAATTCCTCGAGGCAGTAGGAGAGGTTCTTATGTCACTCGAGCCAGTGGTTGCAAAGAACCCTAAGCTCGAAGAGGACAACGTCATTGGACGTCTCGTTGAGCCAGAGAGAGTAATTCTTTTCAGAGTTCCATGGATCGATGACAATGGCAAGGTTCAGGTCAACCGTGGTTACAGAGTTCAGTTTAACTCAGCTATCGGACCTTACAAGGGCGGCCTTCGTTTCCATCCTACAGTAAACCTCTCAATCCTGAAGTTCTTAGGTTTCGAGCAGATTTTCAAGAATTCACTTACCGGCCTTCCTATCGGCGGCGGCAAAGGTGGTTCTGACTTCGATCCTAAGGGAAAGAGTGACAGAGAAGTTATGAAGTTCTGCCAGAGCTTTATGACAGAGCTTGCAAAGCATATCGGAGCTGACACAGATGTTCCTGCCGGTGATATTGGTGTTGGCGGACGTGAGATCGGCTACCTGTATGGCCAGTACAAGAGAATCAGAAATGAGTTCACTGGTGTCCTTACAGGAAAGGGCCTGACATACGGTGGATCTCTTGCCAGAACTGAGGCTACAGGATTTGGTCTCTGCTACTATACCGAGGAAGCTTTAAAGACATTAAAGAACGATTCCTTCAAGGGAAAGACAGTAGTCATCTCTGGTTCAGGAAACGTTGCTATCTATGCATGCCAGAAGGCTACAGAGCTCGGCGGCAAGGTCATCACTATGTCTGATTCCAACGGATACGTTGTAGCTCCGAACGGAATCAAGCTTGACGTAGTTAAGCAGATCAAGGAAGTTGAGAGAGGACGTATCAAGGAGTATCCGGCCCGTGCTAACGACGGATCAGAGTATCATGAGGGATGCTCAGGTGTCTGGGGCACAAAGGCTGATATCTATCTTCCATGCGCTACTCAGAATGAGATCGACGGAGAGAGCGCAAAGAAGATCGTTGCTAACGGTGCTATTGCTGTATGCGAAGGCTCTAACATGCCTTCTACACCAGAGGCTATCGAGGAGTACAAGAAGGCAGGCATCATGTTTGGACCTGCCAAGGCTGCAAACGCAGGTGGTGTTGCTACATCAGCTCTCGAGATGAGCCAGAACTCTGAGAGACTTTCATGGACATTCGAAGAGGTTGACGAGAAGCTTCAGGGCATCATGAAGAACATCGTTCACAACTCTATCGATGCTGCTGCAAGGTATGGCTGCGATGGAGACCTTCAGATCGGTGCCAATATCGCCGGATTTGAGAAGGTTGCCAATGCTATGCTCGCTCAGGGTATCGCATACTGATTGTAGATTTTTCTGAAGAGATATTGTAAAATAGGACTGCTGGCCCTTTTGGGCTGGCAGTTCTTATTTTTTTTTGAAAGGAAGATCTTTATGAAAGCACCATTTTCAGAATATCTGAAGTCTATAGCGCCAGGACTTAAAGAGCTGATCGGCTTGTTGAGAAATGACTATGATTATGTCAGTGCTCTTGCAACGGATTCCAAGGGACTTTTGATCCGCGTCTCGCAGGGCAACAAGACAGTTGAAGGTAAGACACTTACTACAGAGAGAGGAATCGTCGTCCGTGTCCATAACGAGGACCATTACGGTGAGTACGCGCTGAACCGTTTCGACCCGGCTGATCCTGCCTCTTCCTATAAGCTTATCAGAGATGCATTTGAAAAAGAGGAAGAGCTCTTAAAAACCACCGGAAGCAGGATGTATAAGACTGGGAAGCTTAGTGACGAGCCATGCACTCTTTTTAAAGAGATGGAGACAGAGGAGATTCCGGAGACCTGCGATGTTTCGAAGCTGATCGACTTTATGACGAAGCTTTCTGACAGGGGAATGACGTTGTCTGATGAGGCAGTCGATGTCAGGGTAACAGCCCAGTCCACCCATATTTCAAAGATGTTCCTATCTGAGAATAGAGACTTAAGACAGTCTTATGTCTACTCTGAGGGGACGGTCATCCCTATTGTGGCAGCCGATGGAAAGACCAATTTCGGCTACTCGGGAGTCTCAGATCTCTGCGGTCCTGAGATTTTTAAAGGACTCGAGGGCTGTGTTGACGCTGGTATGAAACAGGCTCTCGACAGCCTTCACGCTGAACCGGTAAAACCGGGTGAGTATACGATAATCACAAGCCCTGAGGTCACAGGTCTCATCGCTCACGAGGCGTTTGGCCACGGCGTAGAGATGGACCAGTTCGTAAAGGGAAGAGCATTGGGTGCCCAGTACATTGGAAAGAGAGTGGGTTCTGACCTCGTTACAATGCACGAGGGAGCGCTTATCGCGCGCGACGTCACAAGCTATGCGTTTGATGACGAGGGAGTTTTAGCAGGCGACGTCACAGAGATAAAGAACGGCATTTTAAAGACCGGTATCTGCGATGCTCTCGCTGCGCTTCGTCTCGGGATCAAACCTACCGGAAACGGCAAGAGAGAGAATTTCGAGCACAAGGTTTACACCAGAATGACAAATACGATGTTTGATTCAGGCACTTCGAAAGTTGATGATATGATAAAGTCGGTCGACTATGGCTTCCTGCTCGAGGGTATGGAGAGCGGAATGGAGGACCCGAAGCACTGGGGCATTCAGTGCATCGTAAAGCTTGGCCGCGAGATAAAGGACGGAAAGCTCACAGGAAAGGTCGTATCTCCTGTCATCATGACAGGCTATGTTCCTGACCTTCTCGGACATATTTCAATGATAAGTGACGACAGAGAGTGCTTCGGAAACGGCGCCTGCGGCAAGGGACACAAGGAATGGGTCAAGGTTTCAGACGGCGGCCCGTATCTTAAGACAGTAGGGAGGCTTGGATAATGCTTAACGATATTTTAAATATTTTAAAGGACTCAAAGGCCGATGCCTGGGACGTAACCGATGAGCTGATAAACCGCTTTGAATTTTACTTTATAAAGCACAGCCTCGATCAGTACCGCTGCGTAGACACCGAGCACATCAATGTGACCGTCTACAAAAAATCACCCGACGGGAAATACCTGGGCTCAGCTACAGAGGAGATCGACCCTACAGCTTCTATCGAAGAGACGAAGGACAAGGTCGAGACTCTTTTATCGAGGGCTTCCCTTGTAAAAAATCCACTCTATTCCCTTAGAAAACCGGTTGACGTAAAGCCATCTGAATACGATGCCGACCCTTCGAAGATTTCAAGGGATTTCATCGAGACTTTAAATAATATAAATGAGACAGAGACTCTAGACATCAACTGCTACGAGATTTTTGCATCATCGATCGAAAAGCGCCACCTCACCTCAGAGGGCATAGATACTATAGAGAAATATCCGGTAAGTTTCTTGGAGGTTGTAACTAACGCGAGAGATGACGAGCGCGAGATCGAGCTCTACCGCTCATACGACAGCGGCACCTGCGACAAGTCCCTGCTCAAAAAAGATATTGAGAAGACTTTAGCTTATGGCAGGGACAGACTCTTAACCGAGCCGACTCCGGATCTTGGAAAAGTATCTCTTATGCTTTCGACCGCAGATGCTCTCCAGGTCTGGAACTATTTCGCTGACAGAATAAATGCCGGGATGGTCTACCAGAAGGCAAGTGACTGGAAGCAGGGCGAGGCATACGCTTCGGACATTTCCGGAGATAAGGTCACTCTCTCTTCAAAAAAATTCCTGCCGAATTCCAGCAAAAACAGCACCTTTGACGATGAGGGAGCGCTGATCCGCGACGAGACTCTTATCTTTGATGGTGTCGTAAAGAAGCTCTGGGGAAACCAGAAATTCTCGTCCTACCTGGGTCTTGACGACACTTTTATCCTCTCAAACTACGAGGTCGCTCCGGGCTCTTCAAGCGAAGCTGATCTAAGAGCCGGAAAATATCTCGAGGTCGTTGAGTTCTCGGACTTCCAGGTCGATTCGATCACCGGGGATATTTTTGGTGAGATAAGGCTTGGCTACCTGCATGACGGATCTTCTGTAAAAATCGTATCTGGCGGCTCTGTATCCGGCTCGATGAGAGACTGCGCCAAGTCGATGCATTTTTCAAGTGATATGACGCAGTACAACAACGCCAGGGTTCCGTCGGTCGTAGTCCTTGACAATGTTACTTTAACGGGTGCGGAGTAATGGCGGAAAAGAAGCATTTTTACGTCGTAAAGAGCGGCAGGAAGACCGGAATTTTCAAGACCTGGGACGAGTGCAGGGCGCAGGTGATCGGCTTTAAAGGGGCCATTTACAAGGGCTTTGTGACGGAGCAGGAGGCGCTTGAGTATTTGAACTCGGGAATGGGACATGCAGTCAGCGCAGCTTCGGGCTCTGGTTCTGCACAAGGCTGTACGTCCCGGGCATCACTTAAAAATATTCCTGCCGACAAATGCCTTACAGCTTATGTTGACGGCAGCTTCCAGAAAGGAAAAAAGGCATACGCCTTCGGATGCGTGTTTATTTTCCCGGATGGGTCAATTCAGAAGCTTAATGGTGCTTACGACGACGCGGCAGGCGTCGCCCAGAGAAATGTTGCAGGCGAGATGCAGGGCGCATTGCACGCTGCCCGTTTCGCGCTTGAGAATGGCTTCAAAGCCGTAGACATCTATTACGATTATCAGGGCATCGAGATGTGGGCGACAGGACAGTGGAAGACCAACACTGATTTGACTAAAAAATACGCCGCCGAGATGAAGAAACTCGGCAGCGAAATTCACATTTCATTTCACAAAGTGGCAGCGCACACAGGCGTCGAATACAATGAGATGGCCGATAAGCTCGCGAAAGCAGCGCTGTGTGACTGAGGTTTGCAAAAGCAGGATGCTGGGATAGAAATCTTAAAGAATAAAATGTTGGTCTCAATATAGGCTAATGGCGCGTCAAAATCATAAACTATATTTGCTTCTAAAAATACCAGGCTCTGCGGTTACGGACTCTGGAAGAATTTTTGCCTACAGTCCGTAATCCTCAACTTGCATTTACGTACTCTGACTAGTTTTTAGCTTACAGTCCGTAATTCTCAACTTGCATTTACGTACTTTGACTAGTTTTTAGCTCACAGTCCGTAATTCTCGAATTGCATTTACGAACTCTGACTAGTTTTTAGTTCACAGTCCGTAATTCTCGAATTGCATTTACGGACTCTGACTAGTTTTTAGCTCACAGTCTGTAATTCCCGACCAGTATTTACGGACTTTGAAAGATCTCTTGCCAATAGTCCGTAATTCCTGACTAGTAATTACGGACTATACTACAGTTTTCGTATACAGTCCGTAATTCTCAAATTGCTGTTATATATTTCCGGCTCCGCGACAGCCAATATTGAAAAATTAGCAAAATAGTGTGTGTACCCTATTGCCCTCCTATGCGACGCAGCTTCGAACAAATGAATCACTATCAATGTGACTGAGCTGGATTAAGTTGTCTGAAAATTAAGAAAGTGGGACAAAAAGAACCGTCCCTACTGTCCCAGTTTTTGGAGGGTGTCGAAGAAGCCGGGGTAGGAGATCTTGACGCAGTCGGGATCGTCGAGAGTGGTTTCGCCGGAGGCGCTTAGTGCGGCAACTGCGAAGCTCATTGCAATGCGGTGATCTTTGTGCGTTCTGATCTGCGCGCCGTGGAGAGGGCGGCCGCCGTGTATTATGAAGCCGTCGTCTGTCGGGGTGATATCACAGCCCATGGCGGAAAGATTCTCGGTTACTGTGTCAATGCGGTTTGATTCCTTGACCTTGAGCTCGGCTGCGTCCTTTATTGTGGTGGTGCCGTCAGCGTAGGCGGCCATCACGGCGATGACAGGGAGCTCGTCGATAAGAGCGGGGATTATGCTGCCTTCGATAGTAGTCCCGTGAAGAGAGGAGGATTTTACGACGATGTCGGCAACGGCTTCGCCTGAAACAGTTCTCTCGTTGATGTAGGAGATATCTCCGCCCATGGCCTCGATAACTTTTAAGATTCCGGCACGGGTCGGATTCGTATTTACATTTTCGACAATTATCTCTGCATTTTTTGAAATAAGGCCGGCCGCCAGAAAATATGCGGCAGAAGAGATGTCGCCAGGGACAGTGATGTTTTGCCCGATAAGGCGGGGTTCAGGCTCAACTTCTGTGTAATGCCGCGATTCGTCAGTAAAGACAGAGGCCCCGAAGCCGCGAAGCATCAGCTCGGTGTGATTTCTGGAGATCGCAGGCTCTGTGACTGAAGTCTTTCCGTCAGCAAAGAGTCCGGCGAAGAGCACACAGGATTTGACCTGGGCTGAGGCGACAGGAGACTTGTAGTCGATTCCGTGAAGAGAGCCGCCGTGAATCGTCATTGGAAGGCAGCCGCCATTGGAATCGATAGAAGCGCCCATCTGCGTGAGAGGGGAAATGACGCGCTTCATCGGGCGGGTCTTAAGCGACTCGTCACCAGTGATCGTCGAAGAAAAATGCTGTCCGGCAAGAATTCCTGACATTAGACGGGTAGTCGTTCCGCTGTTCCCGGCATCGAGAACATCTGACGGGGCAGAAAGACCGTGGAGCCCTTTTCCGTGGATCGTGACTTCTGATCCGTTCCGATCGATAGATATTCCCATTTTTTTAAAGCAGGAGATGCTCGAAAGGCAGTCGGCTCCCTCGAGGAAGCCGTGGAGATATGTGTCCCCTTCGGCAATCGAGCCAAGCATTATTCCCCTGTGTGAAATTGATTTGTCTCCCGGGACGATGACAACTCCGGAGAGTCGGTCAGCTTCTTTTATGCAGTACATAGCCATGTCCTTTCAACAGTTTAAAAGCGGCCTCGTAGTCGCTTTCAGAGTAGAGTTCGATAGAGAGCACGCCCTCTTCAAATTCACGGTTGTGTATAAGTCCGATATTTTTGATTGAAATAGAAGATGATGCGAGGAGAGTAGCTACGCAGGCAATTTCACCCGGCTCATCGCGGAGATCCGAGTAGATAACAAACTCAGACGGAAGGATGCCGGTCTTCTTTCTGATAGGAAGGCTGTCGCGGTAGTCCTTTGCGGCCTGAAATTTCTCACGGATTCTGCTGCCATCGCCGGACTCTATAACTGATTTGAAACTGTCGAGCACGTCCTCGTATTCGTCAATAAGCTTTAAGATCGCGTCTTTATTTGACAGGCATATATTTTCCCACATAACGGGCGACGAGGATGAAATTCTCGTAATATCCTTAAAACCGCCGGCTGCTATAGTTTTAAGCAGATCGTCTTTGTCGTTGTTTTTTACAAGATTTACAAGGGAAGCCGAGATCACATGAGGCAGGTGGCTTATGCAGGCGACTGCAAAGTCGTGTTCCTTAGGCTCAAGGACCATGGTCACTGCACCGAGTGAACTTATAAACTTGTCGAAATACGGGACGATCTCCTTTGCCTTTGCACTCTGATAAGTCAGAAGGTAGTAGGCGTTTTCGAGAAATGACGGGTCAGAGTAGGAGTATCCGGTGTTTTCGGAGCCTGTCATAGGGTGGCCTCCGATGAACTGATCCGAAAGCCCGAGCCGGTCGATCTCGCGGGAGATATCGTTCTTTACGGAGCCGACATCGGTGATAAGAGTCGAGCTGTTAAGGTATGGCTTTATCCTTGACAGATATTGTATATTTATTAGTACCGGGGAACAGAGAAAAATCACGTCGGCGTCTGCGATCTCTTCATCTGAAAGGAGATCATCATTTAAAATAAGTCCGTCGGCGTGTGCTTCCTCAACGGTCTTTTTGTGTCCGGCTGTGGCGTAAAGCCTGATATCCGGGTATGTGGCGTGGATAGCTTTGGCAACGGAGCCGCCTATGAGCCCGAGCCCCACAAAAACTATTTTTCTTGGATTAAAGTTCATCGTAATCTTGTTCTCTTTCTTAATTCTTAAGAAATAGTTTATATCATGCCAAATTTAATGTCAATCACAGGAGCGGCGCTTCTTGACAAAACCGGCACATACGCTTAAAATCTATACTAATTCTGAGCTTTTGTTGGAGGAAAAAATGAATACTATTTATAATCATCGCGCTGTTGAAGAGAAGTGGCGCAAGGTTTGGGAAGAAAAACCGGTTAATCCAAAGGACGAAAGCAAGCCGAAGTACTACTGCCTCGACATGTTCCCGTATCCTTCAGGAGCAGGACTTCATGTAGGGCACTGGAGGGGCTATGTTATCTCTGATGTCTGGAGCCGTTATCAGCTGATGCACGGCAAGTATGTCATTCACCCTATGGGATGGGATGCGTTCGGGCTTCCTGCGGAGAACTATGCTATCAAGACCGGCCAGCACCCGTCTATTTCTACAGCTGCAAATATAAAGAATATCAAGCGTCAGGTGCAGCAGATCGGCGCTTTATACGACTGGGATATGGAGATCAATACCACTGATCCGAAGTACTACAAGTGGACCCAGTGGATATTTATTCAGATGTTTAAGCACGGTCTCGCATACGAGAAGAAGATGCCTCTGAACTGGTGCCCTCACTGCAAGGCAGTACTTGCGAACGAGGAGGCAGAGGGCGGTGTCTGCGAGAGGTGTGGAACCCCTGTTACCAAGAAGAATCTCCGTCAGTGGATGTTAAAGATCACGAGTTACGCCGACAGGCTTCTCGAGGGACTTGACGATCTCGACTGGCCTGAGAGAGTAAAGAAGATGCAGAAGGACTGGATCGGCCGTTCATACGGTGCCGAGGTCAATTTCCCTCTGAAGAACGATCCAGACAAGCACATCACAGTATTTACGACAAGACCTGATACTTTATACGGTGCCACATTTATGGTACTTGCTCCGGAGCACGAGATGGTAAAGGAGCTTACGACTCCAGAGCAGAAGGCTGAGGTTGAGGCATACTGCCAGGCTGCTGCAAACAAGTCAAACGTCGACCGTGTCCAGAACAAGGAGAAGACAGGTGTCTGGACTGGTTCTTATGCTATAGATCCGCTGAATAACGCGGAAGTTCCTATCTGGGTTTCTGACTATGTCCTCGCAGACCACGGAACAGGAGCCATCATGTGCGTTCCTGCCCACGATCAGAGAGACTGGGATTTCGCAAAGAAATTCGGCCTGAAGATCATCCCTGTTATAAGCCCGGATGGCTCCGATATGTCTGATATGAAGGAGCCTTATGTTGAGGCGAAGGGAAAGATGATAAATTCCGGTGACTGGAACGGAATGGATTCAGATAAGTTAAAGAGTGAGGCCCCTGATATCATCCAGAAGATGGGTATCGGGAAGAGAACCGTAAGCTACAAGCTTCGTGACTGGGTATTCTCCCGCCAGAGATACTGGGGCGAGCCGATTCCTATCATTCACTGCCCTCACTGTGGAGCGGTTCCTGTACCAGAGGATCAGCTTCCTGTAGTTCTTCCTGACGTCAAGTCATACGAGCCTACAGACACAGGTGAGTCACCACTCGCATCCATGACGGACTGGGTCAACACGACCTGCCCTGTCTGCGGCAGACCTGCCAAGAGAGAGACAAACACTATGCCTCAGTGGGCCGGATCTTCATGGTACTTCCTCCGTTATGTAGATGTTCATAACGACAAGGAGCTTGTTTCTAGAGAGAAGGCCGACAAGTATCTCCCGGTAGATATGTATATCGGCGGTGTTGAGCATGCAGTACTTCATCTGCTCTATGCCAGATTCTGGACGAAATTCCTCCACGATATCGGCGTAGTTGATTTCGACGAGCCGTTCAAGAGACTCTTCAATCAGGGCATGATCTTAGGACCTAAGGGCATCAAGATGAGCAAGTCACTTGGAAATGTCGTATCACCTGACGATATGATAAGAGACTTCGGCTGCGACGCTTTGAGAATGTACGAGCTCTTTATCGGACCTCCAGAGGTCGACAGTGCCTGGGATGACAGAGGCATCGAGGGAATCAGCAGATTCCTCAACAAAGTTTACAAGCTCGTTGTAGAGGAGAGCGCAAAGGACGTTCCTGAGACCAAAGAGCTTGTCCGCCTTAGAAACCAGATGATAAAGACCATCACTACGAGACTTGAGTCATTTTCACTGAATACCGTTGTCTCGGGATTCATGGAATATACGAATACTTTTGCAAATATTGCAAAGAAGGGAGGAGTCGACAAGAAGACTCTCGAGGCCCTTACAGTCCTTATGGCACCGTTCGCACCACACCTCGCGGAGGAGATGCACGAGATCTTAGGCTACAAGGAATCAGTCTTTAAAGAGCAGTGGCCGACATGGGATGAGAAGCTTACAGAGGAAGAAGATGTCCAGATGCCTGTCCAGATCAACGGAAAGACTAAGAAGGTCATTAGCCTTCCGAAGGACGTAAAGAAGGACGACGCACTTGCGGCCGCAAAGGAGGCTATCGCTGACAAGCTGACCGGAAATGTTGTAAAAGAGATATTCGTACCTGGCAGAATCATTAACTTCGTAATGAAATAAGGAGCCGCTTAATAATGAATAAAATTGCTATGAAGACACCGCTCGTCGAGATGGACGGCGATGAGATGACGCGTATAATCTGGAAGATTATAAAGGACGAGCTTCTGCTTCCTTTTATCGATTTAAAGACTGAGTACTACGATCTCGGACTAAAGCACAGAGACGAGACAGACGATCAGGTGACTATAGATGCCAGCAACGCTACAAAGAAATATGGTGTTGCCGTAAAGTGCGCTACTATCACCCCGAATGCAGCCCGTGTCAAGGAGTACAACCTGAAGAGAATGTACAAGTCCCCGAACGGCACTATCCGTTCGATCCTCGACGGCACTGTTTTCAGAGCACCGATCATTGTAAAGGGCATTGAGCCGAACGTAAAGACCTGGGAGAAACCGATCACGATCGCCCGTCACGCTTACGGTGATGTTTACAGCGCGACAGAGATGAAGATCCCTGGCCCTGGCAGGGTAGAGCTTGTCTACACTAAGCCGGACGGCACAGAGGAGAGAGCCCTGGTTCATGAGTTTGACGGACCGGGAGTTGTACAGGGACAGCACAACATGATCTCATCTATCGAGAGTTTTGCCAGAAGCTGCTTCAACTACGCTCTTGAGAAAAAACAGGACCTCTGGTTCGCATCGAAGGACACGATCAGCAAGAAGTACGACCATACGTTTAAGGATGTATTCCAGGATATCTACGACAGCGAGTACAAGGATAAGTTCGAAGCCTGCGGCATCACATATTTTTATACACTGATTGATGATGCGGTTGCCCGTATCATGAAGAGCAGAGGCGGATTTATCTGGGCCTGCAAGAATTACGATGGAGATGTCATGAGTGATATGCTCTCATCCGCGTTTGGCTCACTTGCTATGATGACTTCAGTCCTCGTTTCCCCTCACGGATACTACGAGTACGAGGCTGCTCACGGAACAGTTCAGAGACACTACTATAAGTATCTTAAGGGTGAGGAGACTTCTACGAACTCAGTTGCCACTATCTTTGCATGGACTGGCGGCTTGAGAAAGAGAGGAGAACTCGACGGTATTCCTGAGCTTTCAAAGTTTGCTGATGCGCTCGAGAGTGCTACGATAGAGACCATCGAGTCTGGAAAGATGACCGGTGACCTGACCCGCATCACATCGCTTCCGAACCCGACGAAGCTCAATACAAGAGATTTTATCCTCGCTATCAGAGAGAATCTTGAGAAAAAATTAGGTTAATTTTTATGATATTAAGTGTTTCCAATCTGACAAAACGTTTTGGAGAAAAGGTCGTTTTTGAGGACCTGTCTTTTCAGATAAGAGAACATGAGCACGCAGCCATTGTCGGAAACAATGGCTGCGGCAAATCGACGCTTCTTAAAGTCATAGTGGGCGAAGAGCCCGCTGACTCGGGAAGCGTTGTTTTTGCTAAAGACTCAAATTATGGTTATCTGGCGCAGTATCAGGACGCGGACTATCCGGGCACGATCTGGGATTACGTCTACCATGCGAGAGAAGACATCATCGAAATGGACCAAAACCTCCACAGGATGGAGTCTGATATGAAGACTGTAAGCGGAGATGATCTGACGAAGCTTATGGATTCATACCAGAAACTCAGCCATCAATTTATGCTCGCAGACGGAGAGTCCTATGTCTCGAGAGTCGGGGGAACGTTAAAAGGATTAGGCTTTACGGAGGACGATTTCCAGAAGACCATGACCGAGCTTTCGGGAGGACAGAAGACCAGAGTCGCTCTCTCGAAACTCCTTGTCACAAATCCGGACCTCCTGCTTCTCGATGAGCCGATAAACCACCTGGATCTCCGCTCTATCGAATGGCTTGAAAATTTCCTGATGAATTACAACGGGGCTGTTGTGATCGTAGCCCACGACAGATACTTCCTCGACCGGACAGTTACACGCTGTATCGACCTCTCAGACCTTAAAGCCCACGACTACAAAGGCAACTATACTGAGTTTATGAGGCAGAAGGATCTCTTTCTTTTATCAAGGGAGAGAGAATACGAAAAGCAGCAGAAGAAGATCGAGCACGAGGAGAAAGTTATTGAGAAGCTGCAGAGCTTCAACCGTGAGAAGTCGATCAGGCGGGCAGAGAGCCGCAAAAAAGTCCTCGAAAAAATCGACCGCATAGAGAAGCCCCAGGAGATGGACCACTCTATGAAGCTCTCGCTTCAGCCAATCTCCACGAGCGGAAATGACGTGCTTACAGTAGAGCACCTCTCTAAGGCATTTGACGGCAATCAGATTTTTTCAGATATTTCATTTGAAGTGAAGCGTGGCGAAAAGGTCGCACTGATAGGTGACAACGGCATCGGAAAATCCACTATCCTAAAGATCATAAACAACATCTTTCCGGCCGATTCGGGAAAGATAAAGATCGGCACCGGTGTTACGATCGGATACTACGATCAGGAACAGCACGGATTCAATGAGGACAACACGCTCTTCGATGAGATGCACGACGCCTACCCGACGCTTAACAACACGAGGATAAGGAATGTACTTGCAGCGTTTCTATTCAGAGAGGACGAAGTCTTTAAACAGATAAGAGACCTCTCCGGTGGCGAGAGAGGACGTGTCTCCCTTGCAAAACTGATGCTTGCCGGTGACAATTTTCTGATCCTCGACGAGCCTACGAACCATCTCGACATGGACTCGAAGGAGATACTTGAGCACGCTTTAAATAATTACGAGGGGACAGTCCTCTATGTTTCGCATGACAGATATTTTGTAAATCAGACTGCGGACAGGATACTTGAGCTTAAGTCCGACGGAATGCACGAGTACCTTGGAAATTATGACTACTACCTGAGCAAACGTGACGACATAAAGACAGACTTCGGCCTTCCGGACGACACTGCAGAAGATCGGCAGGAGGAAAAGCCGCAGAGTTCAGCCGATGACTGGAAGAAGCAGAAGGAAGAGGCCCGCGCCAGACAGAAAAAAGAGCGCGAGATAAAGAACATTGAAGAGCAAATCGAGGACCTGGAGACTGAAAAATCCGGGATCGAGAGCCAATTTGCAGATCCACAGATCGCGAAGAATTCGGCCAAGCTCAACGAACTTACCGCACAGTTAAAAACTCTTGATGATAGTTTAAAAAAGCTTTATGATAAGTGGGAGCGGTTGTTAGGCGGTGCCGAGTGAAACGACGGCAGCGCCTTATAAACCGCCCCTGCGATAGCCGTCCGCGATTGGCGAGCGCGAAGCGCGAAGACAGAGCGGAAACGGCGAACCGTGGGAGCGGTTGTTAGGCGGTGCCTAGCGAAGCGTGGGAGCGGTCGTCAGGCAGTGCCGAGTGAGGAATAGATGAACAAAGGTATTTCAAAAGCTGTCATACGCAGAATGCCGAGATACTACAGATATCTGGGTGAACTTATTGAGAATGGAGTCGAGAGGATTTCATCGAATGAACTCAGTGAGATGATGCAGGTCACGGCGTCTCAGATCAGGCAGGATTTAAATAATTTCGGAGGATTCGGACAGCAGGGCTACGGCTACAATGTGAAGTTTCTATACGACGAGATCGGAAGGATCTTAGGTCTTACCGAGATCCACAATGTGGCCCTCTTCGGAGTAGGAAACCTTGGACATGCTATCGCAAACTATGTGAGTTTTGAGAAGCTGCCTTTCAAGATGATTGGTCTTTTTGACGTAGATCCGAAGAAGAAGGGCATCAGGGTGAGCGAGATCCCGATTATGATGCTTGACGAGTTCGAGGAGTTTTATAAGACAAACCGTGTAGACATAGCGGTGCTTACCCTTCCGAAGGATGCAGCCATGCCTGTCGCGGAGAGGCTTGCCAACCTTGGAGTCCGGGCATTCTGGAATTTTGCGCATGTGGATCTTGTGATGCCGAAGGGGATAGTCGTAGAGAACGTACATCTGTCAGAGTCACTGATGCAGCTCTCATACAATATGACCGGGAGGTAAAAGCATGGACAAAAATAGTATGGATCTCGATGAACTGAAAAGTATACTTAAAGTCACGAAGATACCCATACTTGTTCTGGACCAGAAATGGCACAGGCTCTTCGCCCTCGAGGGCAAGCCGGACGATATAAAGAAAGCCGAAGTCAGAGTTAATGAGATCCTTAAAGAACAGGGAAAACTGAATAACGAAGTCAGAGAGCTCAAGGTCGTAAAGAAGAAGCTCATGAAAAATATCGTCGAAAATATGGAAGACACCCATGTCTCGAAAAAGACTCATATGGCGAATGTCGGAGATATGATAGACGAGACAAATGAGAAGATCGCGGCCGATGAAGACAGACTTTTAGAGATCCCGAAAGAGCTTAAGGAAGCAAACGACGAGCTGATGATCCTCACTGCCGAATTTTCATATGACAAGATGAGGACGAATACAAGCGAGATAAAAGAGATATCTGACTGGATAAAACAGATTCGTGTCGAGCTTAAGAAAAAGATCATCAAAAAGCAGAACCGCGAGATCAACAACAGAGAGATCTATTCCTATATGCACGATATTTTCGGCAAGGATATGCTCGGGCTTTTTGATATAAAGGCTGATACGGATTTAATACTTACGAGCAAGGATTCATATATGGCCGAAGTCCAGCCGAAGGACGATGAAGGCGGAACAAAAGGAGAGTGGAGATCGAAGAAGTCCGATGAGAAGCTCAATTTCAAGAAGAAATCAGATAAAGAAGAGGAAGGCGGATCTGGCAGCGGCCAGGAGAAAGACAGCACAGAAGAAAGCGATGATGCAGATGGAAAATCTGACGACACTGACTCCAGCGAAAGTAAAGAGACTTCTTCCGAAGAGGATTCCGGGAAGTAACAAGGGCACTTACGGAAAGCTCCTGTGTATCGCAGGAAAAAAAGAGTGCGCGGGCTGTGCCATCTTAGCCTCTGAAGCGGCACTTCGATCCGGACTTGGAATGGTAAAAGTCCTTAGCGCGAAGTCCAATTTTACGGCGCTTATGAGTCATGTGCCGGAGGCACTTTTTTCCTCGGATACTAAAAAAGAAGCGCTTTCAGGTGATTTTTCCTGGGCGGATGCAATCGTTATAGGACCGGGGATCGGGACCGGGAAAAAGGCGGCTGCAGTTCTTGCAGACGTTCTTTCGACCAGAGGGATTCCTGCCGTAATAGACGCTGACGGGATTAACCTTATTTCAGAGGATGAAGGCCTGAGGGATGCTCTTAGGGAAAAGGCAGAAGAAGATACCGTAATACTTACTCCGCACCTGATGGAGATGAGCAGGTTTACAGGTATCCCACCTGCTCTTATAAAAAACGATATTGCAAACACAGCGCTCTCCTATGCGAGGTCGTACAACACTGTAATAGCGCTAAAAGACGCCAGGACAGTCACGGCATCCCCGGAGGGAGACCTGATAAAAAATACTACTGGGAACAATGGAATGTCTACGGCAGGTTCAGGTGACGTGCTCGCTGGACTTGCCGGCTCGCTTCTGGCCCAGGGACTTAACGGTTTTCGGGCGGCATCAATTGCAGTCTTTTTGCACGGCCTGGCCGGAGACATTGCAGCAGACAGATATGGAGTCCGGGGCATGAAAGCTATGGATATAGCGGAGTCACTGCCGGAAGCATTTTTGAAAGTGGAGGAAGATAATGGATTTTTACAGGATATGCGCTAAGGTCGACTTAAACGCCATTGAAGAAAATATACATGCAGTGAAATTAAGATGTCCGGATCAGAAGATCTACGCTGTGATGAAGGCCGACGGCTATGGATTCGGAGCGGTTCCGATCGCAAAGGATCTGGAAAAAGACGATGAGATCTACGGCTATGCAGCGGCCACCGCAGAGGAAGCTTACGAGCTTCTCGAAGCCGGCATCAAAAAGCCGATACTGATCCTTGGGTTTACGTTCACCCACTCTTACGAGAGGATTATAAGAGAGGGAGTGCGCCCTGTCATTTTCACTAAAAAAATGGCTGACGATTATGCTTCATATGCCAGGCAGCTGGGAAAGAAGGTGTTCTGCCATATCGGAGTCGATACCGGAATGAGCCGTATCGGCTACCAGGTAAATGAGGGGAGCGCCGACGAGATCGCTGCTATTTTTAAAGAGCACTCTGAACTTGTGCCGGAGGGAATTTTTACACATTTTGCGAGAGCAGATGAGGGCGCAGATACAAGTCATACCGACGAGCAGTATGCGAAGTTTATGCATATGATCGATATGTTAAAGGTGCGCGGAGTTAATTTTAAGATCCGCCACTGCTGCAACTCGGCTGCATCGATGGAATACACAAAGGACAAGCTCGACGCGGTGCGTCTCGGAGTTACGATGTACGGCATGTGGCCTTCAGACGATGTGGACCACAGCTTCCCGATACACAGAGCTGTTTCACTCGTTTCGCATATCGTCCACTTAAAGACAATTTCTGCCGGCACTGAAGTAAGTTACGGCGGGACCTATGTCGCAAAGGCTCCTACAAAGATCGCCACTGTCCCGGTAGGATACGCAGACGGATATCCGAGGTCTCTTTCAGGCAAGGCGGATGTTATTATCCATGGAAAGAGATGTCCGATCGTCGGCAGGATATGCATGGACCAGATGATGGTCGATGTGTCTGATGTGCCGGACGTCGCACCGATGGACGAGGTCACTCTTATCGGAAAAGACGGAGACGAGGAGATCACCGTTGAGGAGCTCGGAGATCTTTCAGGAAGATTTAACTATGAGCTCGCCTGCGACCTTGGAATCAGGATTCCAAGACTCTACTACAGGAACGGCGAAATGGTGGAGAAGAAGAAATTCTACAAGTAAATATGGGTATTTTTTCTAAAAAAGACAGGAAGAGAAGTCTTCACAATTTAGATCCCGATATTACAGAGGAAGAACTCATCTCGATGGTGGATACCAGCCGCCGCCAGGGAAATATCCTCGCGTCTGAAGCCGCGATGATCAAAAATATTTTTTCATTCGACGAAAAGGACGCGAAGGACATCATGACGCACAGGGCCGATATTGAAGCCTTAGACGGCGACTGCACATTAAAAGATGCGATAGATACCTTTGACAACAGCCACTTTTCAAGGTTTCCGGTCTACATAAAGGACCTTGACAATATCATCGGGACTATCCACATGAAGGAGCTTATGCACTTTTCGCTCCAGCATCAGGATTACGACAAGAAGATCAGGGATATTGATGGGCTTATAAGAAAGGCACAGTTTATACCTGAGACTCACTCGATAAACACTCTTTTTACGCAGATGCAGTTCGAGAAGCTGCATCTTATGATCGTGCTCGACGAGTACGGCCAGACGTCCGGGCTTGTTACGATGGAGGATATCTTAGAGGAGATAGTCGGGAACATTCAGGATGAGCACGACGAGGAAGAACAGCTTATCATAGAAAAAGGCCCGGGGGTTTTCATTATGAGTGGAAAGACTCCGCTGTCTGACGTATCTGAGAGACTTGGAGTCGATCTGTCCAATTTTGAAGATGAGATAGAGACTTTAAACGGGCTTCTTATGTACATTCACGGCAGCGTTCCTGTCGATGGGAAGAGCTTTGTGGTGACTGCGTTTGGCTTCAAATTTACAGTCCTCTCTGTCCACGACAGAGTCATCACAAAGGTGAAGGTTGAAAGAAATCAGCAAAAATGATAAAATAAACATTGATAATTTTTTAAGAAAGGAATTTTTATAAAATGTCAGGACATTCAAAGTTCGCGAACATCAAGCACAAGAAAGAGAAAAATGATGCTGCAAAGGGAAAGGTCTTCACAGTCATTGGACGTGAGCTCGCCGTTGCAGTTAAGGAGGGAGGTCCTGATCCTGCAAATAACAGTAAGCTCCGCGATGTTATCGCGAAGGCCAAGGCTGCGAATATGCCGAAGGATACTATAGAGCGTGGAATCAAGAAGGCAGCAAATGATGCGAACAGCGTCAACTACGAGACAGTCACTTACGAGGGCTATGGTCCTGGCGGTACAGCCATCATAGTTCAGGCTCTTACGGACAACAAGAACCGTACAGCCGCAGATGTAAGAAATGCTTTCTCAAAGGGCCACGGAAATATAGGTACACAGGGGTGCGTATCCTATATGTTTGATAAAAAGGGACAGATCATCGTTGACAAAGAGGAGTGCGATCAGGATGCCGATACTCTTATGATGACAGCTCTCGATGCTGGAGCAGATGATTTCCAGGAGGAGGACGACTCCTATGTTATCCTGACTGCTCCTGAGGATTTCTCGACAGTCAGAGAGAAGCTCGAGGAAGAGAATATTCCTATGGCCGACGCTTCGGTTACTATGATCCCTCAGAATTACGTGACTCTTGAAAAGGAAGAGGACAAGACCAATCTTCAGAGAATTCTCGACTGGCTCGATGACGACGAGGATGTCCAGGAAGTATATAACAACTGGAACGAAGAGGACTGATTCCTATCAGTGAAGGAGGATAAAGGTTATGAAGAGGATACTTTACGCGGCTAGTGAGTGCTTTCCATTTGTGAAGACCGGGGGTCTTGCAGATGTAGTGGCAGCTCTTCCGAAGGAGTTCGATAAGAGCCAGTGGGATGTCAGGGTAGTAATTCCGGATTATACCTGCATACCGCCACAGTTCCGCGACCAGTTCAAGTTTGTCACGAGCTTCCAGATGAACGGAGGCCCGGACATGGGCATGAAGTATGTAGGAGTCATGGAATACGAGTACATGGGCGTCCACTATTACTTCATCGACAACTTAGAGTATTTCGAATGCTTTTATCCTTACGGTGATGCGAGATATGACATTGAGAAGTTCACCTTTTTTGACAAGGCAGTTCTCTCGATGCTTCCGGTCATCGATTTCAAGCCGGATCTTATCCACTGTCACGACTGGCAGACAGGATTTATTCCGGTTTATCTGAAGAACGAGTTCCAGGCGAACCCGTTTTTCCATGGCATAAAGACTATAATGACCATCCACAACCTGAAGTTCCAGGGTGTATGGGATATCGATACCATGATGGGGTTATCGGGCTTCCCGGCAGAGCTTTTCACGCCGGACAAGCTCGAGTTCAATAAAGCTGGAAATATGTTAAAGGGCGGTATCGTATACGCCGACTATATCACGACAGTTTCACCTACATACTGCGAGGAGATTCAGACACCTGAGTATGGAGAGGGACTTGACGGACTTCTGTCCTCGAGACATTTCGATATGCAGGGTATCGTGAATGGTATCGACACGATCACCTATGATCCGTCGACTGACATGTCTATTTTCAAGCAGTACGATGTATCAAATTTCCGCCGCAACAAGAAGGTAAATAAAGAGAAGCTCCAGGAGGAGCTCGGACTTGCAGTCGATGGCAAGAAGTACATGATAGGTCTCGTCTCGAGACTTACCGACCAGAAGGGCCTCGACCTGATAAATTACTGCATGGACGGTATTGCGGATGAGAATACGCAGTTCGTTGTCTGCGGCACCGGTGAGAACAGATACGAGAATATGTTCCGTCACTATGCGTGGAAGTATCCGGACAGGATTTCTGCAAATATCTGCTACTCCGAAGACCTCGCGAGAAAGCTCTACGCAGCCTGCGATGCATTTCTTATGCCGTCGCGGTTTGAGCCTTGCGGACTGACTCAGCTTATCTCTTTCAGATACGGCACAGTGCCTATCGTAAGGGAGACTGGCGGACTCAAGGATACCGTAGAGCCTTACAACGAGTACGAGAAGACCGGCGACGGTTTTTCATTCAAAAATTACAACGGCGATGAGCTTTTAAATATCGTAAACTACTCCAAGTACATCTTCTTTACGAAGAAGGCTGACTGGAACAAGATGGCAGAGCGCGATATGAAGAAGGATTACTCATGGAACGCATCGAAGTTCAAATATGAGGGCCTCTACAATTACCTCTGCGGCTGGTTAGAGCAGGAAGGTTAAAAGGTAAAAAGAGCAGGAATGTCAGACAAAAAAAGGAAAAAAGCTGCAAAAAAGAGACAGGACAAAGCACCTGATTCAGAGGTGAGAAGAGACCTATATCTGTGGCTTTCCTTGGCGGTCTGCATCCTGCTCTTTTTGAGTAACTTAGGAGTTGGCGGACCGGTAGGGGGAGCGGCAGGCCGCTTTTTCTTTGGGCTTTTCGGACTCATAAATTATGTGCTTCCGATAGTCCTCCTCTTCGGGATATTTTTTGCAGTATCAAATAAAGGCAATGCCATTGCGACAGTAAAGATCGTTGCGGCATTTTTCTTTATAGTATTTTTAGACGGCATCGTTTCTGTCATTTTATTCGGGCAGAATCAGCCGTCGCCTGCCAGGGCGTATCTTTCGTGTTACGAAGAAAAAAGCGGAGGCGGCATGATCGGCACCCTTATCGCGATTCCCTTCGAAAAGGGATTCGGGACCGTTGCCACGATCCTTCTTTTTCTTATTTTTATGATAATCTGCCTGGTCCTCGTGACCGAGAAGGGACTTCTTAGCAGATTCATCGATAAAAAGTCACGCGATTTCCACGAGAGGCAGGAGAGACGGCGCGAGGAGGACTTGGAAGAGGACCCTCCAGAGAGGAGAACCCGCAGTAGAGAATTAAAAAGAGCTTCCCATGTTGTCACTGAAAGCAATATCATTCCCTCCGCTGATCAGTTTATTAAAAAGCCCGATGACAAGAAGCAGGGGCTTCGGGAGATAACGAGAGGCGACATCGAGTCAAAAGAGAAAAACGCCTCCGAAAAGAGACAGGAGATACCGGAACCTGTTGAAAAGCAGGAAGTCGACCTCTACAGCGGAAAAGACGTAAAGACTCACATACATATGGGAATTTTCGGAAGGGATCGCAGCAGGACAGCTGAAGAGAAAAAGACTTCAGAGCTAAGAGACTTCGATGAACCGGAGGTATCTGAAGTTACAGTTACTGAGGTAAACTCAGATTCAGAGGCACAGGAGGCTGCACCGGTATCTGAGAATGTGGATTTCGATACAGAATATACGAACCAGACCCAGAGTGAACCAGATACGACCGACTATAAGCCAGAGACATATCAGGAAGACGCATACGAGCCTGCCGACGATGTTCAGATAATTAAGGCTGAACCTGACGAGCAGGACGAGCCTGAAACTGTATGTCAGGACGAGACAGAGCCCGCGTGGCATACAGCAGCAGCGCAGCGACAGGATAAGCCGGTGGCTGCAGCAGGGCCGCAGCCTTCAGTTGCAGAACCGCAGACGGCTCCACCTGAGCCGCCGGTCGAAAGGCCTTATCAGTTCCCGCCGGCTTCGCTTCTTACTGAGATGAAGCAGAACGGAGGAGGAGACTCGGAAGAGTATCTGCAGGAGACTGCGCAGAAGCTTGAAGTAACACTTAAGAATTTCGGTGTCGATGTCACGGTTACCGATGTGACCTGTGGCCCTGCCGTGACCAGATATGAGCTGCACCCTAAGCTTGGAGTAAAGGTCTCAAAGATCGTAAATCTGGCGGATGACATCAAGTTAAACCTCGCTGCAAGAGATATAAGGATCGAGGCCCCGATTCCTGGAAAGAGCGCAGTGGGAATCGAAGTCCCTAATAAAAATATCCTGACTGTTCCATTCAGAGAGATGGTCGAGTCAAAGGAATTCAAAGAGGCGAAGTCAAAGATAGCTTTTGCCGCAGGGCGGGACATTGCAGGACAGGTCGTAATCTCTGATATTGCGAAGATGCCGCACCTTCTTATCGCCGGAGCCACAGGTTCCGGAAAGTCGGTCTGCATCAATACTATAATCATGAGCATCCTCTACAGGGCAAAACCCGACGAGGTGAAATTTATAATGATCGACCCTAAGGTCGTCGAACTTTCAGTGTACAACGGAATTCCTCACCTGATGATCCCGGTAGTCACTGATCCGAAAAAGGCAGCAGGCGCCCTGAACTGGGCAGTCCACGAGATGGATGACAGGTACAAACAGTTCGCTGCAGCCGGAGTTCGTGACATCAAAGGCTTCAATAAAAAAATTCACCACGGCTGCATGACGAACAGCGACGGAGTTGAGGTCAACGTCAAGAAGATGCCTCAGATCGTTATCATCGTAGACGAGCTCGCGGATCTTATGATGCAGTCTCCGAAGGAAGTCGAGGCTTCAATCTGCAGACTGGCCCAGCTTGCCAGAGCCTGCGGAATCCATCTTGTCATCGCGACACAGAGGCCATCTGTAAATGTCATAACAGGACTTATCAAGGCAAATATGCCCAGCCGAATTGCATTTGCAGTGACAAGCGGCGTTGATTCGAGGACTATCCTCGATATGAACGGAGCCGAGAAGCTGCTTGGAAAGGGCGATATGCTCTATTTCCCGCAGGGCTATGTAAAGCCGGTCCGTGTGCAGGGAGCCTTTGTACCGGATGAGGATGTATCGAGAGTCGTCTCATTTTTAAAGAGTGAAAATGAAGCCGCTGCAGAGGACACGGCCGAGATAAATGATTTTATAGAGCAGGCGACGAGTTCGGATGCAGTCGCTATTTCAGACGGAACAGAGCCGGACGACAGCAGAGACCAGTACTTTGCAGATGCCGGAAGGCTCGTTATCGAGAAGCAGAAGGGCTCCATTGGAATGCTCCAGAGAAATTTTAAAATAGGTTTCAACCGTGCCGCAAGGATCATGGATCAGCTCGAAGAAGCAGGGGTTGTCGGTTCAGAAATAGGCACCAAGCCGCGGACAGTCAGGATGACACTTCCGGAATTTGAAGAGTGGCTTAAGAGTGCCGGCAATTAGAGATTACTTGTAAACAGGATGTTGAAAGGAAAAAGAATGAAGTCAGACATTGAGATCGCACAGGAAGCCGAGAAACTCCCAATCCAGAAAGTAGCAGAAAACGCCGGAATCCCGGTTGATTCCCTTGAGCTCTACGGAAAGTACAAAGCCAAGCTCTCCGAGGAGTATCTGAAGGAGCTATCCGGAAAGAAAAACGGCAGACTGGTCCTCGTTACGGCAATCAATCCTACACCTGCAGGTGAGGGTAAGACGACTACAACTATCGGACTTGTGGACGCTTTAAACAAGCGCGGCAGGAAGGCAGTCGCAGCACTTCGTGAACCTTCACTCGGCCCATGTTTTGGCATAAAGGGTGGAGCTGCCGGAGGCGGATATGCCCAGGTAGTTCCGATGGAAGAGCTGAACCTGCATTTTACAGGTGATTTTCATGCTATTACATCTGCGAATAACCTTCTTGCGGCAATGCTTGACAACCACATTCAGAAGGGCAATAAGCTGGGAATAGATCCTAGAAGCGTTGTCTGGAAGCGCTGCATGGATATGAACGACAGAGTTCTTAGAAATATAGTCGTTGGCCTCGGCAAGAAGTCAGACGGAATGCCAAGAGAGGATCACTTCGTGATCTCGGTTGCGAGTGAAGTCATGGCAGTGTTCTGCCTGGCAGAGAATCTGCATGACTTAAAGGAACGCCTTAAGAAGATAATCGTCGCCTATAATTTCGACGGAGAGCCTGTTACGGCAGATGACCTCAAGGCTACAGGCGCCATGGCAGCTCTGCTCGTAGACGCATTAAAGCCTAACATCATACAGACACTTGAGCACAATCTCGCTGTAGTTCATGGAGGACCGTTTGCAAATATCGCGCATGGCTGCAACTCAGTCCGCGCCACACAGGCAGCACTTAAACTTGGAGATATCGCTGTTACAGAGGCAGGTTTTGGAGCTGACCTCGGAGCAGAGAAGTTCTTTGATATCAAGTGCAGAATGTCAGGCCTTAAGCCAGATGCGGTAGTTCTTGTTGCCACAGTCCGCGCATTAAAGTATAATGGCGGAGTAGATAAAAATAACCTTAAAGAAGAAAATCTCGACGCCTTGAAGAAGGGCATCGTAAACCTCGAAAAGCACATCGAAAACCTGCAGAAGTTTGGAGTGCCAATCGTAGTTACCCTGAACTCATTCGACACAGATACAGAGGCAGAGATAAGTTACGTAAAGAAATTCTGTGAAGACAGAGGATGTGAATTTGCCATCTCAGAAGTCTTTGCTAAAGGCGGAGAGGGCGGACTTGCCCTTGCTGACAAGGTTATCGAGACACTCGATAATAAGAAGGGAGACTTCAGGCTCCTCTATCCTGATGACATGCCACTCGAGCAGAAGGTCGAGACAGTCGCAAAGGAGATTTACGGAGCAGACGGAGTTACCTGGGAGAAGTCAGCATTGAAGAGCCTTCAGAAGCTTAAAGACCTGGGTATGGATAATCTGCCTGTCTGCATGGCAAAGACACAGTATTCACTCTCAGATGACGCGAAGAAGCTGGGACGCCCTTCAGGATTTACAGTCCATGTCCGCGAGGTTTACCCTTCGGCGGGAGCTGGATTTGTAGTCATCGTTCTCGGAAATATTATGACGATGCCTGGCCTTCCGACGCATCCGGCAGCAGAGAATATCGATGTCACGGACGACGGACGCATTACGGGCCTGTTCTAAGAAATAGATTGGAGAAATATGTCAGCTAGGATAATCGACGGGAAGAAAATTTCACAGGATATTAAGGATGAGGTGAAAGAGGAAGCAGCTGCCCTTAAAGCCAGGGGAACAGAGCCATGTCTGGCAGTTGTTCTGGTAGGAGATGACCCGGCAAGCCACATCTATGTCAGAAATAAGATGCGCGCCTGCAAATATACCGGGATCAGATCTGTTTCTATTGACCTCCCGGCGGATACTGAGGAAAGTGAGCTCTTAGAGAAGATACAGGAACTGAACGCTGATACTTCAGTTCACGGGATTCTGGTACAGCTTCCGCTTCCTCCGCAGATAGATGAAAATAAGATTATTAATGCCATAGATCCCGATAAGGATGTCGACGGATTTTCACCGATATCGGTCGGAAGGCTCTCTATCGGACTTGAGGGGTTTAAGTCCTGCACTCCGGCTGGCATCATTGAGCTTATAAAGAGAAGCGGCATTTCCATTGATGGAAAGAACTGTGTCATTGCAGGCAGAAGCAATATCGTAGGAAAGCCAATGGCGATGCTTCTGCTCCGTGAGAATGGTACGGTTACTGTCTGCCATTCGCATACAAAAGACTTAAGGAGCATCACGTCTAAGGCAGATATTCTGGTCGCGGCGATTGGAAAGCCGAAATTTTTTAAAGCAGATGATATAAAGGAAGGTGCTGTGATAATCGATGTCGGAATGGACAGGGACGAGAACGGGAAGCTTTGCGGCGATGTCGATTTTGACGATGTGAAAGAAAAGGCCGGCTATATCACTCCTGTACCTGGAGGCGTCGGCCCGATGACCATAGCTATGTTGATGAGGAACTGCCTCGAAGCAGCTTGTCGCCTATGAGAAAACCAAGGCATTTTAAGCTTATCATAGTGCTTGCGGTCCTTGTCGCGTTAATGGGAATAGTATATTTCAGATACACGCACTCATTTTCATACCAGTACACGGCGGCGAGACAGGCGGATGCCAACAAGGACTATGATAAAGCCATAGTTCACTACAGGAGGGCCCTCGGGTCAGATCCCGAAGACATAAAGACTCTCTGTGCTCTCGGAGAAGATTATCTAAAGACAAAACACCCGGCTTCGGCGGAAATCTATCTGCTTCGGGCTGTAAAGCTTGACGGAAAGTATGAGAAGTCTTTCGAACTCCTCTTAAAGCTCTATGAGAGTGAAGGCGACTACAATCGGATGGAGAATATATACAAGTATGCGAAGTCCGATTCGGTAAAAAAGATATTCAAGGATTACCTGATAAAACCACCTGAATTTTCGGTAAAGGGTGGAAAATTCAGCGATGACGTATCTCTTACGCTCTCGCTTCCGAAAGACGCAGATGAAGATTACCAGATATTCTATACGACGGATGGCAAGGCGCCGAACGGAGTTCACGGTCACCTCTACGATGGAAGCGTTATCTTCCTGACACAGGGAAAGACAAAGGTAAGGGCAGTCTGCCGCAACAAAAACGGTAAATTCGGAGAAGTTTCTGCTGAGACGTTTAATATTAAATATATTAAGCCTGAAGAGCCGAAGGTAACTCCGAACGGCGGCACTTTTAAAAAGAAGACCAAGGTAAAGATCACGGCAGGAGAGGACTGCACGATCTATTATTCCTGGACTAATAAGAATCCAGACAAGAAGTCGAAGAAATATACCAAAAAGATCACTGTCCCAAAGGGCTACCATGTGCTTTCAGTCGTGGCTTACGACAAACATGAACTGAAGAGCAAAACCTACCATATGGGATTTATGTATTACCCTGAATCGGAATAAGAAAGGATTTTATTTTTGGCAGAGATTGGTATTGAAATCCCGGAGAAGGATTTGATCAATATATTCGGGGAGTTTGATTCACATGTGAAGATACTCGAGGATAATCTCGGTGTAGACTTTGTGCTGAGGGGAGACACTCTTAAGCTCTCCGGAGACGACCAGAAGATTGACAGGGCAAAAAGGGTTTTCGATGAGCTGTATGAACTCTCAAAGAGAGGCCACCAGATCACCGATGGCGACGTAAACTATGCCCTTTCAATAAAAAATCCCACGACAGACCATCCGCTTGTCGAGCTCGACAGCGATGTGATCTGCCATACGATCACTGGAAAACCGGTAAAACCGAAGACTATCGGGCAGAAGGAGTATGTCGATACGATCCGCAATCGAATGATAACATTCGGGGTCGGACCTGCGGGAACCGGAAAGACGTATCTGGCCATGGCGATAGCCATCACGGCTTTTATGCATGAGGATGTCGAGAGGATAATTCTGACCCGACCGGCTATAGAGGCCGGTGAGAAGCTCGGATTCCTGCCGGGAGACCTCCAGCAGAAGATAGACCCGTATCTTCGCCCTCTCTATGATGCGCTTTATCAGATCATGGGTGCTGAGACGTTCCAGAGAAATATGGAGAAGGGTGCGATAGAGGTCGCACCTCTTGCCTATATGAGAGGCCGCACCTTAGACAACGCCTTTATTATACTGGATGAGGCGCAGAATACGACACCGGCCCAGATGAAGATGTTTCTGACGCGAATCGGATTCGGGAGCAAAGCTGTTATCACTGGTGATCTGACACAGAAGGATCTCGCTCCGGGAGCGAAGAGCGGTCTCGATGTAGCACTAAAAGTCCTTCGAAATGTAGAAGAGATAGGCGTGGTCAGGCTGTCGGGAAAAGACGTCGTAAGACACCCGCTTGTCCAGAAGATCGTAAATGCCTACGAAGAATATGAAAAGAAACAGTCAGCAGGAAAAATCAAAAAAGACAGAAGACGCAGGCCTTGAAAAGGTTTATACTATTGAGGAGAGGGTCTACCCGAAGAGGGTGGCGGCTCTTCTCATTTTTGTGGTATCGACTGTTTTATTTGTGGCATTCGATGCCTGTATGAGCTCACTTGCCACCGGAGGACTTATCTGCGAAGCCATTGTGATAATACCCGCTTCTCTTGCGGTACTGCTTTACCTTATACACGAGAGAAGGGCGGATGGTCTGTGGTACAGGGATACGGACTATATGACTTTTGCCCTGATCTATCTTGTTTCAGGGGCGATAGTCAGCGCACTTTCCCTTTTTCTTCCGGGAGTTTTTATCCCGGCAGGGCTTATCGCTTTCATTCTCGCTTCGACTGGAGACGGGGCGCTTTCAGTCTCGGCGTCGCTCCTGCCGCTTGTATCACTGGCATTTTCGCATAGATATGGTGGCAATATTTACGCTCTGTTTTTCTGTGAAGTTATTATAGCGGTTTCACTAGCCAGGCTGATAGTAAAGTCGAAAACTCCTGAGAAGGTCCTTTTATTTTTGGCGGTCACGGCAGTCTATGCGGCTCTGCCCGCTTCGATAAGATACTTTGAAAAAATCGTGCTCTCAAAAAAGGACTTGTTTTTTGCGGGTGGAATGTCTATAATTACGGCCGCTTGTGCAGTGATTTTATTACCGGCACTGTACAAAGTGCTGCACCGCGAGAGGCGGGACAGATATGAGACTATTTTAGACGATGACTATTCACTGATAAAAGAGATCAGGCTTTTTTCAGAGGAAGAGTACGACAGGGCCAGAAGGCTTTCAATCGCGTCCCTGAGGGCTGCAAGAGAGATCGGAGCAGATGCCGCACTCGCGGCAGCCGGAGGATTGTACTACAGAGTTGGCCTTATCAGGGGAGATAAAGAGATAGACTATGCCATGCAGATAGCTGCCGAGAATGATTTTCCGGACCAGCTTACGAGGATTCTCTACGAGTACAGAGGACTTATAAGAAAGCCTACGTCAAAGGAGTCGGCTATAGTTCATATGGCAGACGCTGTTATGGAGAGGCTCGACGCTATTTCAAAGGAATCTGACAGGATGAAGAGCGACTGGAACAAGCAGATGCTTATATACTCTTCTTTAAATGAGCTGTCATCAAGTGGATATTACGATGATTCAACCATCACGATGAATCAGTTTTTAAAGATCCGTGATATATTAGTTAAGGAGTTAGAATGACTTTATTGATTGATGACCTGGTTAAGGAAGGACTGGATTTCGATTACAAAAAGGTTGCCGAGGATGTGGTAAATGAGTCGCTTGACATGCTTCATTTCCCGCTTCCGGTGCAGGTTTCGCTTTCACTGGTATCTGAAGAGGAAATCCACGTCGAGAACCAGCAGTTCAGAGGAGTGGACCGTCCTACAGATGTACTTTCGTTTCCGATGCTCGAATATCCGGCTCCAGGAGATTTTTCCCTGATAAAAGATGACGAGGATTCGATAGATCCTGATACCGGAGAAGTCGTTTTGGGAGATATAGTACTCTGCACTTCGAAAGTCATTGCGCAGGCCGCTGAATACGGGCATTCTGTAAAGAGAGAGTATGCATTTCTGATAGCTCACAGCATGCTTCATCTGATGGGCTACGATCACGTCGATGATCAGGAGAGAAAAGAGATGGAAAAACTTCAGGACCAGATTCTTGAACATCTTGGAATCGGAAGGGACTAAACTATGAGCCGGGCAAAAAAAAGCGACGCCAATTTTATAATGCAGGGCACAGTGCTTGCCGTTGCATCTATAATCAGCAGGGTCATAGGACTTATTTACAGGCTCCCTCTTACTGCGATCATTGGAAAAGAGGGTAACAACTACTATGGAACAGCCTATGAGATCTACAACACCATCCTTCTGATCTCTTCATACAGCATTCCGCTTGCGGTCTCAAAGCTTGTTGCTACGCGAATGGCGCAGGGACAGGCGAAAAACGCCTGGAAAGTATTGAAGGGAGCTCTTATCTTTGCATCTATAAGCGGTGGAAGTTTTGCTCTTATAGTATGGTTTGGAGCTGATTTCTTTACATCAAAGCTCCTGGCGACGCCGCTCGCATCGATAGCACTTCGGGTACTGGCTCCGGTCATTTTTCTTGTAGCTATAGCCGGAGTTCTCAGGGGATTCTTCCAGGGCTTAAACAGCATGGTCCCTACGGCTATCTCGCAGATCATGGAGCAAATAGCAAACGCCATCATCTCAGTTGTCGCAGCCTGGATGCTTTTTGCCTACGGCCAGAAAGTAGGAGCAGTACTCGGAGATTCGAAAGAATATGCAGCAGCCTGGGGAGCCGCCGGCGGAACGTTAGGAACTGCTATTGGCGCAGTTGTTTCTCTGGCATTCCTTATATTTGTCCTGATGGTCTACAGGCGCCGTTTCCACAAGAAGATGCGCCACGACCACACGACGAGCTCAGACAGCTACGGCTCTATAATGTGGCTTCTTCTTACGACTATTATCCCGGTGCTTCTTTCGACGACACTTTACAATATAAGCTCAATAATCGATCAGTCGATCTTTAAAAATTTCGCGCTTTTCCAGGGGTATAAGCGGCACGCCGTTGACATCTGGTGGGGTGTCTACTCCGGCCAGTACAGGGTCATCATAAATGTCCCTATCTCTATAGCTTCGGCCATGGCGTCATCCTCTGTTCCGGCACTTATCACGGCATACAAGGGCGGTGATATGGACCTTGTAAGGAGCAGGATACACTCAGCCACGAGATTTATTATGGTCATAGCGTTCCCGTGCACTGTGGGAATATTTGTCCTGGCGCAGCCAATACAGATGCTTCTGTTCCACGATACAGACCCTACCTCGGGATATATGCTTATGGTCGGCGCTGTCTCGGTACTTTTCTATTCTCTGTCGACTCTCAGCAACGGCCTGCTTCAGGGAATTGACAAGCTGAATATCCCTGTAAAAAATGCAGCTGTTTCTCTTGTAGCTCAGGCTGGATTTCTGCTCGCCGCAATGAAATTTTTCAAGCTGAATATTTACGCAGTAATCCTCGCAAACGCATTCTACGCATTAATGATGTGCGTCCTCAACGGACACGCAGTAAAGAAGTATTCAGGGACCAGACAGGATATAAAGTCGACTTACCTGATACCATTTATCGGCTCAGTGATCATGGGTATTGTGGCATTCCTCGCATATACACTGGTCCACATGCTGACCCGCTCGAATCCTATCGCCACTATCATTGCGGTTCTGGTCGCAATTGTTGTTTACTATGTAGTTATGCTTCTCCTTGGAGGGATCACGAGGGCAGAGCTTTCGAGGATTCCAAAGGGTGATAAGCTGATAAAGCTTGCAGAGAAGACTCATCTGTTAAAATAACAGACTAAACGGGGGTGCTTAATGATTAATGATGTGATAGTTGTAGGCGGCGGGGCAAGCGGTCTGATGGCCGCGATAGCCGCCAGAAAAGCAGGGGCTTCTGATGTTATAGTCCTTGAAAAAAATACAACGTTTGGAAAGAAACTGCTCGCCACAGGAAACGGGAAGTGCAATTTTACGAACCTGACTCTCGATGGCAGCTGCTACCATTCGGATGATATCGACAGGACGATGGAAATCATTAAAAACTTCGATCAGGCAGCACTCCTTGAGTTTATGGGCTCTTTGGGGATCGGCATAGAGTACAGGGACGGCTGGTGCTATCCGAGAAGTATGTCTGCTGTCTCCGTGCAGCAGGCAATCGTCTCCTGTGCCAGAAGGCTTGGCATTGGCCTTAAGGGTGGAAAAAAAGTACTAGACGTAAAAAAATCCGGAGGCACTTTCAGAGTCGAAGTCGATGGATATACTTACGTATCAAAGAGCGTTGTCTTAGCCTGCGGCGGTTTTGCTGATCCGAAGAGCGGAAGCACCGGAGAGGGGCTCTGGATCTTAAATCACTCAGGAATCAGGATCAAAAAACCACTTCCCGCATTAGTTCCGCTTGTCATTAAAAATAATCCGCTGAAAAAGGCCTCCGGCGTTCGTATAGACGCAGAGGTAACTCTTATCGTAGATGATCAGGAGATATCACGCGAGTCAGGTAATCTGCAGATTACGGACTATGGCATCTCCGGAATCCCCGTTTTTCAGATCTCATCCGAGGCGCTAAGAGCTTTAGATCAGAAAAAATCAGTAAAGGTAAGGCTTAACTTCTTTCCTGACTATCCGCCTAATGCTGTAAGATCTCTTCTCGAGCAGTCAGTTTCAAATGCTTCCGAGAACCTTCTCCCATCTGATCCGGGCAGACTTCTTCTGATGGGACTTCTCCCGGAAAAGCTTGCGGAAGTCATTTCAGGTATGACATCATCACAGAAATTCAGTATAGAAGATGTCGATCCTGTGTCGATGGCAAATTTTGCAGAAAAGTACATGACGGATCTTGTACTCGAAGTAAGCGGGAGCAGGGGATTTGAAAATGCGCAGACGACTTCCGGCGGCGTATATTTCGACGAATTGGATGAAAATCTCTCTTTAAAGCAGATCCCGCACTTATATGTCTGCGGCGAGGAAGTCGATGTGGACGGCGTCTGTGGAGGCTACAACCTGCAGTGGGCATTTTCCTCGGGCTATACGGCTGGACGGGCGGCAGGAAGCCTATGACGGAAACAAAAGATATGAGCTCTGAAAAAAGTCCGGATTCTGACATTAAGAAAAAACTTATAATCATAGCCGGCCCAACGGCTGTTGGAAAGTCTGAGTGCGCTGTCGCGCTTGCAGAAAAGATCGGCGGTGCCGTGATCTCAGCCGATTCGATGCAGGTCTACAGAGGAATGGACATAGGAACTGCAAAGATCACACCGGAAGAGATGCAGGGAGTAGAGCACTTTGGAATTGACATACTTGATCCCGAAGAAAATTACGACGTGACAGAGTTTGTAAAGATGGCCCACGCTGCTTTGGATAAGATATATTCAGAGGGCAAAGTCCCAATCCTCTGCGGGGGAACGGGCTTCTACATTCAGGCACTGGCCTACGACATAGACTTTGGCGAGGAGAAGGTCGACTACGACTACAGAAAAAAACTCTCGGATTTTGCCGAAACCAATGGTAATGAAGCTCTCCATGAAAAGCTGAGTGAGGTGGACCCGGAGAGCGCAAAAGCTATTCCTTCCGGCAATGTCAAGCGTGTCATAAGAGCTCTCGAGTACTATAAAAATCACGGAGAGAAAATTTCATCGCACAATTTAGAGGAACATCAGAAAAAGTCGCCGTATGATCTGCGCTTTTTCGTGCTTACGGATGAGAGGCAGAAGCTATACGACAGGATCGATGCGAGAGTTGATAAAATGATGGAGGCTGGTTTTCTCTCAGAAGCCAGACGAATATACGATCTTTTAGGTGACAGGGACTGCACGGCTGCAAAGGCGATAGGATATCGCGAGCTGTTTTCATATTTTAAAGGTGAATGTACGCTGGAGACGGCAGTTTCCAAAATAAAACAGGACACCCGGCACTTTGCGAAACGACAGCTGACATGGTTTCGAAGGTATCCTGAGGTCATCTGGATAGACCGCGGAACGTACCCGAAAACCTCGGAAATAGTTGATTTTATGGCAGATCAGTTTTAAAATACATTTGGATTGTGGTTAAGCATTGGAGCGATTCAATGCTTTTTTGTTCTACAGGAGGTTTTATGACGTACGACGAGACACTGAGGCGGAAGAGTGGAATACTTGTCACGACACTTTTTATCTGCCTGTTTTTGAGGTCTATAGTAAACGGAATTGTTGCCAACAATTGGGGGCAGGTTATCCCATTCCTGATCGGAGGAGCCATTATCTGTGGTGTTCTCTTCTTCATGGTAAAAAAGCTGCCGCCGGTCATTATGATGTATGCTCTTATTATCGTACTGTCGATATTTACTATAGTGCTGATGCTTACGTATCCGGTATCCGCGAACTATCTGATGTTCTTTCTGCTTCTGTTTTTCGCAGCTATATATGGCGACATGAGGCCTATAGCGATACAGGGCGCGATAAGTGCTGTCTGCATGATCGTGTTTTACCTGATGTTCCGCGATAAGATCGCCGGCTCATGGAGCATCGATGCGATGGCCATCTGTGTCGTCTATATCATAAGTGGCTGCATAGCGCTGGCGTCTGTCGCGAAGCTCAACCGTGAGCAGTTCGATTCTGTTCAGAACTCTGGAAAAAATGCAAAGAAACAGTCGAAGAGGGCACAGGACCTGCTCACTGAGATCAGTGCCTCTCTTGATACACTGCAGGAGACCGCAGGAAAGATCAAAGAGAGCATAGTTGTTACGAAGGACATCTCCTCACAGATAAAGATAGCTGGAGAGGACGTGGCGCAGAGGACACAGTCCGTAGCAGATGGAACTAAGGTCATCAAGGATGAGATCCAGGAGAGCACGAAGAAGATCACCGATATGGCCGATATGGCCGCTGAGATGAAGGCGCTTTCCGAAGAAAATGCCGGAAGCGTGCACGAGGGAAACTCGCTTGTAGCCGATCTCTCAGGCAATATGCAAAAGCTGGAGCAGACTATGTCAGATGTATCGCAGTCAGTCACAAAGCTCTCGACACAGACGTCCCAGATTGCCGATATTCTGACAAAGGTGCGCGATATTTCAAGTCAGACGAATCTTCTTTCACTTAATGCGTCGATCGAGGCTGCAAGGGCAGGTGAAGCCGGAAAGAGCTTTGCGGTAGTAGCAGAGCAGATAAGAACCTTGTCGGACAATTCAGCAGCTTTCTCCGATCAGATAGGTGAGATCGTAGAGCAGATCAATGCGCAGATGCAGTCTGTGACTGAAAAGATAGCACAGAGCCAGAGTGATGTAGACGAGTGCAGGAAGTACGCAGATACTATGGCCGATTCGTTTAACAAGATAAATACGAACACGGACAGCGTTCTTGACAAGTCCGGCTCGATCGAGGCCAATACATCGGATATGAAGGAATTCATGGAGAGAAACTTATCGAACGTCTCAGAGATCACCGACAACATGGTATCGACATCAGCTGCTATCGAGGAGATCTCTTCAAGCATCGGAAATCTCGATGACAATATAAGCCATATCAGAGAGGGCTACAACGATATCGTCCTCACCACAGAAAACCTTACGAACGCAGCAAAGCAGAACAAATAAATAAGCTTATATGGCAATAAAAAATCCTCCCCGTTTGTACGGAGAGGATTTTTTTATGGAGAAAATTATGTTATTTTTTCTTCTTTTTCTTCTTGTCCTTTTTATCTTTCTTATCCGAATCGTCATCCGAACTCTTGTCGGATTTCTTTTTGGAATATTTGTATTCAGGGAGCTGGTACTTGGCTCTGTAGCCGTCTTCCAGGAGGCGGAAGCTGTCGTTTCTGGCTTCACGCTCACGCTGTGAGAGCTCGTGTACTTCGAAGTTGTTGTCCTCGGCAGAGAGTTCGTAAGCCGCGATATTCGAACAGTGGTCGGCGACACGCTCGAGGTCAACCATGATATCTGAGAGGTAGAGTCCCTGCTCGACCGTACATTCTCCACTCTGGAGACGCGCGACGTGGTGATCATTTATCTCGAGGTTGATCTTGTCGATCGTATCCTCAAGAGGATCGATACGCTTTGCAAGCTCGATATCGTTTTCTCTTAGTGACTTGTCTGTGATAGTAAGGATCTCACTTATAGCATCGGTAAATACATGCATCTCCTCCAAAGCTCCGCCAGAGAAGGTGACATCGTTCTCATGCATCGCCTCAACAGACTGCATGATATTTAAGGCGTGGTCACTGATACGCTCGAAATCGTTCGTAGAATGAAGAAGCGAAGCGAGAGTGTGTCCATCATCATCGGAGAGAGAAGTGGCGGCAACCTTTGAAAGGTAGTCGTTCAAATGGTCTTCGTATTCGTCGACTAATGATTCAAGACGGGAGACTTCGTGAACTTTACGCTCATCGTAATCGTAGATCAGATCGATAGCGTTGTCCATCGCATCTCTGCTGTGCTTCATCATCTCGAGAAGAACCTTCTTGGACTGATCTAAGGCGAAAGCAGGTGAAGAGAGGAAACGGTCGTCGAGGATAGTAAATGTGTGATTCGTCTCGGCTTCCTTCTTCTCGTCTTCAGTGATAGGGAATAGCTTTCTGACAATCTTTATCAGGATGTCTGAGAACGGCAGCATGATAAGAACTGCGGTGATATTGAACAAACTGTGGAAAACGGCGATCGAAACAGGCGATGCCAGTTTGCTCATGAACGAAAAATGTACGAAAGCGTTTATAACATAGAAGCCAACCATGAAGACTGATGTCTTTATAATGCAGTAGATCATCTGCATCCAGGAGGCGCGCTTGGCATTTCTCGAAGCATTGACAGATGAGATGATACCAGTGATAGCAGATCCGATATTCTCACCCATGATGATAGGAATAGCTGTGGCAAATGTCACGGTACCTGAAGTCGAAAGCGCCTGCAGGATACCGATGGATGCTGATGACGACTGCAGGATGGCTGTCATGCCGAGACCAACGAGAAGACCAAGGAATGGGTTGGAAAACATCGTAAGGACGCTCGTAAAAGTCTTGTCCTTCGCGAGAGGAGATACAGCGCTTGACATACCGCTCATACCAATAAGCAGGATAGCAAATGAGAGGAGAATGGCTCCGACATTTCTGCGCTTCTCTTTCTTAGAAGAGAGAAGCATTATAAGTCCTATAAGACCGATCACAGGCGAGAAGTTCTCAGGCTTGAAGAGCTGCAGAAGAAGCATGTCGCTCTTGATTCCGGAGAGAGAAAGAAGCCATGCTGTGATAGTGGTTCCGATATTAGCTCCGAGGATTACACCTACGGACTGCTCAAGGCTCATGATGCCTGAGTTTACGAAACCGACGCACATGACGATCGTCGCACCTGATGACTGTATGATACAGGTGACTAAAGTGCCGAGAAGAGCGGCCTTCCACTTGTTGTTCGTGAGGCCTTCGAGAATTTTCTCAAGCTTGCCGCCTGAGACTTTCTTTAAGGCCTCGCCCAGGTACTCGATTCCGTATAGGAAAAGAACGAGGCCACTGATAAGTTTCAGCAGAATAATGATATTCATTTTTCTTTCCTTCGATTTCTTTACATAAATTTCACACAAAAATTACAGTTTAAGTCTAAATGATTTTACCCCTGTATGCAATACTTAATTTAAATTTTACATATTTTTAACATTACATGACAGGGGCAGATGTATAAATTAAATCGGGAGGAAAGACTCGATTTTTGCATTATTCTTCAGGGTACATCTGTCTGAAGAGGCGCTTTCCGGTTTCGGTCTTAAAGATCTTTTCAAATGCGTTTTCGCGGGCCTTTAAGTCCATCTGGTCTTCGTAGATATTTACAAGAAAATCGGCTTCGACTAAGATCTGGTAATCAATGCCGTCGATATTCGTGTAGGTGTGGTGGTGGCCTACAAGGAACGAGACGCGGTTTACCACCTGCTCAGGGAATCCCATATGAGTCAGAAGCTTTGCAGCCTCTGGTGCGCCGAGCTTCTCCTGGTATTTTCCGGCAGTCGTATGGAAATGCTGCTCGGCCTTGTGAATCCCGATGTCGTGGACCATAGCTGCGATCTCTGTGATCTGCCTTGTCTTAAGCGGCAGATGCTCGCCGACTGAGATCAGGTGGGCATAGTAATACACCTTTGTAAAATGCTGGATGCGCTTCGCGTCGCCCTCGTCGTAATCGGCCATAGCCATATATACATCCTCTACAGATGGTTCCTTTTCTATAGAGAGTTCTTCGGATTCGAAGTTGTAGACGCCACTGTCAGGAATGCAGTAGCCGATATAAGGCCTTGTCTTTCTCTCGCGGACAGCTGCACCGGTATCTATGTAACAGAAAATAAGACCCTCTTCAGCGCCTCCCTCGGCAAGAACCCTGCCGTCCGGTCCAACTACAAGTGAGTTACCTGCGAAAACGAGACCGTCCTCGTTTCCGACTCTGTTTGCCATGGCAATGAACACGTTGTTCTGGTAAGCTTCAGCGACGATCTCAGCCTTAAATACGTCGAGCGGCTCGCTTTTAAGGTTCGCAGAAGGTATAAGCACTATCTCAGCGCCGGCAAGTGCGCAGGCCCTTATCGTCTCAGGGATGTGCCTGTCGAAGCAGATGACTACGCCAATATTTCCGTAAGGAGTCGGAAAGACCTTGAAAGGCTCCTCGGCAGGAGTGTAGTAGTCGCCCTCGAAGAAATTCTCGGCTGTAAAAATATGGTGCATATCGCTCTTTCCGACGAGACGTCCGGACTTCTCAAAGAAGTAGGACCTGTCGAAAAGTCTTCCGTCCTCTTCCTTAACGTAAAAATTCGGGCAGAGATAGATGCTGTCTTTTCTGGCCTGTTCGGCAAATCTGGTCAGAATCTGATCGTTCGCTTCTATTGAAAAAGCGTCCCTCGGGATGCCCATGCCTTCAAGCATTTTGGAAGGGTACTTTGGGAAAAATGGTGTGAGCGTAAGCTCAGGATACAGCAGAAGATCAGCTTTGGCAGTGGAAGCGCTGTGGGCAAGACCGAGCGCTCTCTGCTCATTTTTCTTCTTGTCAATATCCATCTGCATCTGCGCGATAGCTAATTTCATGACTTCTTCCTTTCTGCCTTTGCGACGAATTTCTCGTCAGTTACTATAAAACGCTCGTGAGTGCCGCGCCCAATGATCCCGGCCTCGTCCGAAGCCTCCCAGGAGAAAGTGAGCTTTCTGCGGTCGATGGCGGTAAGAGTGGTCTTTACAGTGACTTTTAAACCTACAGGAGTGGCGGATTCGTGGGAGAGTGTCATTGAGATCCCGACTGTCGACTGTCCGTCCTCGAGCTCGCCTGCGACAGATGACCAGGCAGCTTTTTCAACAAGTGCAACCATTGCCGGAGTTGCGAAAACAGGGAGCGTTCCGCTTCCCATGGTAACTGCTGTATTTTCGGTCGAAACGCAGGTCGTTGCTTCGCCGGATATTCCTTCTTTTAACATATGAAAAAATCTCCTTTCATTTTTCCAAAATTATAACATAAAATTAAACACAATACGAAAAAAAGAGCATTTCAGCATTTTTTAAAGGAAATAAGTGAAAAACAGAGAAAAATCCATGATTTCGGGTGTTGCGATTAGTAGTACAAAAAACTATTATATACATAGTTGATAGCACTCCTAAGTATTGAGTGCTAACAAATCGAAATAAAAATCAAGGAGGTATTCATCATGAAACTGAATCCGTTATCAGACCGGGTAGTTTTAAAGCAGGTAGAAGCTGAGGAGAAGACAAAGTCAGGTATCATCCTCGCTGACAGCGCTAAAGAGAAACCGCAGGAGGCTGAGGTTATCGCAGTAGGTCCTGGAACAAAGGACGTTACGATGCAGGTTAAGGCTGGACAGAAGGTTGTTTACAGCAAATATGCCGGAACTAACGTAAAGCTCGATGATGAAGAGTACATTATTGTAAAGCAGGACGACATTCTTGCTATTGTTGAATAATTTTTGAAAGGAAGTATTTAAGTCATGGCAAAGGATATTAAATTCGGTGCTGAGGCCAGACAGGCACTTCAGAACGGCGTTGATAAACTCGCAGATACAGTTCGTGTTACACTTGGACCTAAAGGAAGAAACGTAGTCCTCGATAAGAGCTATGGTGCACCTACTATTACTAATGATGGTGTTACGATCGCCAAGGACATCGAGCTTGAAGATGAGTTCGAGAACATGGGCGCACAGCTTGTCAAGGAAGTTGCTACAAAGACAAACGATGTAGCAGGTGATGGTACTACAACAGCTACTGTTCTTGCTCAGGCTATGATTTCTGAAGGCATGAAGAACCTGGCAGCAGGTGCAAACCCGATCGTCCTTCGTAAAGGTATGAGAAAGGCCTGCGATTGTGCAGTTGACTCTTTAAGAAAGATGTCTTCAAAGGTTTCAGGCAAAGATCAGATCGCCAAGGTTGCAGCTATTTCAGCAGGTAACGAAGAAGTCGGCAAGATGGTTGCAGATGCTATGGAGAAGGTTTCAAATGATGGTGTTATCACTATCGAGGAATCAAAGACCATGCAGACAGAGCTTGACCTTGTAGAAGGTATGCAGTTCGACAGAGGATATATTTCATCATACATGGTTACAGATACCGACAAGATGGAAGCAGACCTCGATGACCCATACGTCCTTATTACAGATAAAAAGATTTCAAATATTCAGGAGATCCTTCCACTCCTTGAGCAGATCGTTCAGAATGGCGCCAAGCTTCTGATCATCGCTGAGGATGTTGACGGTGAGGCTCTCACAACCCTTATCCTGAACAAGCTTCGTGGAACATTCAATGTCGTAGCTGTAAAGGCACCTGGATATGGCGACAGAAGAAAAGAAATGCTCCAGGATATCGCAATCCTGACAGGCGGCCAGGTTATCTCTTCAGAGGTTGGTCTTGAGCTTAAAGATGCTACAATGGATCAGCTCGGCCGTGCAAAGAGCGTTAAGGTTACAAAAGACAACACAACGATCGTTGATGGCGAGGGCGACAAGCAGGCTATCGCAGACCGTGTTTCACAGATTAAGAAACAGATCGCTGATACTACATCAGAGTTTGACAAAGAGAAGCTTCAGGAGCGTCTTGCAAAACTTGCTGGCGGCGTAGCAGTTATCCGTGTAGGTGCTGCTTCTGAGACAGAGATGAAGGAAGCCAAGTATAGAATGGAAGACGCTGTAAACGCCACAAAGGCTGCAGTTGAAGAAGGTATCATCGCAGGCGGCGGCAGTGCTTACATCCACGCTGAGAAGGCTGTTGAGAAGCTTCGCGACACACTTGAGGGCGACGAGAAGACAGGTGCCAATGTTATCCTGAAAGCTCTCGATGCACCTCTTTACTTCATCGCAGACAACGCAGGACTTGAGGGTTCAGTCATCATCAACAATGTCAAGAACTCTAAAGAGGGCGAGGGCTTCGATGCTTACAATGAGACCTATGGCAACATGGTTGACAACGGAATCATCGATCCTGTCAAGGTTACACGTACAGCCCTTGAGCAGGCATGCTCAGTAGCAAGCACACTTCTTACTACAGAGAGCGCAGTTGCTGATATCAAGGAACCTGCAAACGTTGGGACACAGCCGCAGCAGCCAATGATGTAAAAAGCAGACTACTGAGAAACTTTACAATATGCAAAAAGATACCACTCGATGATATATCGGGTGGTATTTTTTATTTCACTGAAAAGGTCCAGTGAATCTCTATGTGGTCAGGAAAGACCACAATGTCTTCTATCAGCGATCTGAGGAGTTCCCTCTGCTCTTGTAGAGAACCGCTCTGAATGATTTCATCGAATGACCCTAGCAACTCTATAGCCTCATCTCTCGAAACGCTCTGAGGGGTCTTCTTCTTCGTTTCTGACAGGACTTTTTCTAACTTCTTCTTTTCTTTTTGGATTGCCTCTGACTTTTTCTTTACCAGGTCGATGTCAATGGTCCCGATCTGATACAGATCGATGATCTTTTCTTCCTGTTTCTCCAGCTCTTTGATATGCTGCCTGACCTCTTTTATATTGTCATCTGATGCTGTGGCCGGATCCACAGATCCTTATATCGCTTCACACGGAAATGCTGTTAAAAGGAATTCGACTTCGACATATCCTTATCTTCCTACAAAAGAAGGAGAATATTTCTCTGACTGTAACATCATTCAGGAAATAGACGATCTTCCAAAAAGGAGCAGCAGTTTCAGAGGATATACCCCGAATCCGCCCGGACTTAAATCATCCGGCCTCAGCAAAGTAGTCCTGACTACTGTTACCCAGCCTAAAAATGCAGTAAAAACCCACGACCCGAACACTCTCTGCTATCACTCAACAACATTATTTGAGTCTTCTTCACCTTCTTCGGACACAACGTACACGGTAGATCACGATGGAAAGCAGGACAGAGTGAGCAGAGATTATACCCTTGTCTGCTATTATATCGATGCATGGGACCGGGCTGGAAACCACACCAAAAAACTGATCCTTACTCCAATGTGCAGGGCTTTGCTGTTAAGGCGTATCATCTCCGGCTCATCTTATGACTGAAAAATATATCTTGACAAATATAGGGAAAGTACTATAATATAATCATAGGAACAATATATAGATATTTCTTCAGAGGTGAACACATGAAAAACAAGATCAGATTACTGGCATTAGCCATGGCATCGCTTATAGCCGTCGGATCAGCAGTACCGCAGACAGCAGCAGGAGCAGCAGTGAAGACCGATTCTGCTTCGGGAACAGCGGCTAAACCCGCTTCCAGCAGTTCTTTTATGGATATCACTTATGATAAGGATGGTATAGTAAAAGGAAAATTCGGTAAGGGCTTTACTTTTACCTATAACAAAGAAACCGGTCAGATGAATATCTACGGTAAGGGAAAGATCGTATCCGCCAAAAAAGATGATAATATATTCTTAGCCGGTTTTGATAACGAAAAAGTCCGTCAATCATTTTTTTATTATAATGATTATTACGATTGTTATGATCATAATACTAAAATATCATCCATCGTTTTTCACGATGGTATAACCGAGATAGGCGACAATGCCTTTTTTGATTGCAAATCCTTAAAAGAGATAACCATCCCGGACAGCGTAACCAAGATAGGCAGAGATGCTTTTCATTACGATGAAAAGCTTAGCAGCATCAGGTGGAGCAGAAACCTTAAATACATTGGTGCGTATGCTTTTTCTGGCTGCGGCTTCAAGAAGATATCCATTCCGGACAGCGTCAGGGAATTGGGAGGAGAGACATTTTCCGATAACAAAGACCTTGTCGATGTAACTGTAGGCAGAGGCTGTGCGAAGTTCGGAGGTGATGAATTTATCAATTGTGACAAGCTTAAAACTTTTAAATTTAATTGTCCAAAAAAAGTCAAAGCATCTTATAAGATTGTAAAGAAGGGAAAAAAGTATCGAATCTATAAGTATGCTGGAAAGAAGAGACAGAGCCTGATCAGGAATAAGGTGGTCAGGATCGGAAAGAAGTATTACTATGCCGATAAGAAGGGATATACTGTAAATAAGGTTAAGGCCGTAAAGGTGGGAAAGAGTATTTATCTTGCTACTCGACATGGATATGTCTATACGAATAAGACCGTTAAAGTCGGAAGCAGAAAATACAAGACCGGAAAAGACGGCAAAGTTAAGTGGGTCGGGATTGAAAAGAAGTATTACTATGCCGATAAGAAGCATTACTACACAGTATGGACATATCTATACCCCAAACTTTTCCCCGACCATTTTAAGAGCTTGATTAAGATCTTGAAGCTGTAAGTATTAATTTTATATTGTAAGAAAAGACCGTCATTCTCTTTTAATGGATTTATGGCGGTCTTAATTTTTATCAAAGAGGACATTATGAAAGGATATGTCGAAAGCTTCATAGTAAAGCATAAAAATAAAAACGTGGCTAAATTATCAATAGATATTTACAGTGGAGAATTTTACAGCTTTGAAATGATAAATGCTAAGGAACTGCCGGTCATTGGAGATAAAAAAGGGTATCAGTTTAAGATGTGGTTTGAGAACAGATCGATACCCAGTGGCCGGGATGATCTGGAAAACATTCTAAAACGGGCAGGATGTAAAACTCCGCAGGAGCTGCTTGTTAAAAATCTCGCACTAAGCCTTTCTGATTCATACTGGATATGTCCGGAATCTATAAAAGATCTGACCTGGGAACAGGTCAATCCATATGATAATTTCAGCTCTCCTGTTATTTTTCATGATGGAGAAGGCAGAGTGTACTATTCCAGACCAGACAGTTCGTTGAATGGTTCTCTCTCAAAAGAAGCCAAAAGACGGTCTGATGGCTGGCATCTGATAAAGCATGATGGCAGTGGATCAGGTGAAGGTCTGATGAATATCAATGAAAAGTTTGCTTCCGATCTATATGAGCGGCTTGGATTATCTGAATATACACCATATTCCCTGCATTTTAAGAATGGCATCTGCGACAGCTGCGACTGCAGGTTTTTTACTGATAAAGAGCATGAACTGATCTCTGCTTATAATGTTACCGGTGGACTCGGAGAATTAGGAGAAGAGTATGATGGGAAAGAAGAACTGGAGAAGTTTGTTGACATTTGTACCGAAAACGGTCTTGACAGGACTTATGTGAATGACTTCATTGATGCCATGATCCTGACGGATTTTCTTATAACAAATACTGACAGACACTGGGAAAACTTCGGAGTGCTCAGGAATCCGGATACTTTAGAATTTGAATCCATGGCTCCGCTCTTTGATTCAGGGACATCGATGCTCTGCCGTGATCCATATGCCGACAACAGGCTTGCTGTCATAAAGATCGAGACTCATGGGATCGAGAGGCTTCAGGAAGATCAGCTAGAGCTTGTTCACAAGCCGGATATCATAGACCTTAGTCTGGCACCATCCGTAAAAGAAGTCAAAGATTTTTATATCAGATGCGGAGTAAATGAAACGCACGCGGAGCAGATTTCAAACGGCTATGGCTTTAAACTGGATATGCTGCATGAATTCCAGCAGGGATTAAGAGTGAGCATTGCATCAGAGTTTGCAAGCTTGGGGGATCCGCGCCGTTTAGGCGGATATTCTGACCACTCTATATCGAGTTGATAAGAAGATCTGGAAGATCCTGATCACAGCGGAGTGGAGCAGTGAGAGTTTGAAAAAAGTCTGTAAAAGTTTTCATATAGGGTCTTTCATGATACAATTATTTTAATTCATGGAGGGCCTATTATTATGGCAAGAAGAGAAAAGCAACCAGTACACCACGTTCAGATGACAGATGGCAA
>Ga0214927_100113_pt1 | contig 49192 bp, 52 predicted proteins | sample Stichaenrichm16X_FD_168612 | JGI IMG/M metagenome (GOLD analysis project Ga0214927, IMG submission 168612) | Xylose enriched microbial communities from anaerobic bioreactor in Madison, Wisconsin, United States - 16X | ecosystem: Engineered > Bioreactor > Anaerobic > Unclassified | place: USA... | reverse complement strand
TGAATTTCTTCAAAGGTAATTTCCCATTCGTTATGACACTCGATCCCATCGAAAGTCACCATTGGGAACAAGGCGCCCTTCAACCCCTGTTGCTTGGCGTTATGGTACGCACCGTCTAATTGCTTGTAACGATACATCAAGAGGTTGCGAGTTACTTTGGGATCGGTAATACCTAAGTAAACGGGCACTGCGAAAGCTTCGGTATCCCAGTAGGTTGCACCACCGTATTTCTCACCAGTGAAGCCTTTCGGGCCAATGTTCAAGCGTGAATCTTCGCCATAATAGGTTGAGAACAGTTGGAATAAGTTGAACCGAATTCCTTGCTGGGCTTCGGTATCCCCATCAATGACGATATCGGATTTGTTCCAGCGATCAGCCCAGACCTGCTCGTGAGCCGTCAGCAAATCATCGTATGATTGGCCGGCAACTTGGTCACTTAATTGATGCATGGCATCGGTTAAAGCGGCTTGAGTGTCGTAATCCCGTGAGGTAACAACGATTACACGTTTTTCAAGTTGAGCGGATTCGTTGGGCGCTAAAGCACCGGAGAATTCGTTGACAACTTCTTTTTCGCTGGGTTGAGCTACTTTTTCAGCAGTCAAGTCAGTGACATTGCGCATTTCCATTCCCGAAGTGAACCGCGGCGTCCCAAATGGATTAGGGGTCGTTTCAGCTAAGACGTTACCTGAGTCAGTTCCCTGCTCAGTTGAGAGAACTTCCCAGAAACGTTCGTCGTAGTTGGCATCCTCATTCTTAACGTCGCCATCGATCGCTGAATCCATCACGAGGTCCACTTTATTTGAGCCAACGTTTTGAACAGTGACCCGCTGAACGGACAGTTCCTGCTGGGCAACACTCAAGAAACGTTCAAATTTGACAGCTACTTTGGCATCACCCTTGGTTACCGTAAATGAGCGGGTTAGCAAAGCCTTTTTCATATCAAGGTTGAGCTCAAAATCGCTGAACTGGTCTTTCGCCAGGTCAATAACTTCGCCATTAATCTTAACGTGCATTTTAATAAAATTAACGGCGTTGACAACTTTGCCGAAGTAATCGGGATAACCGTTCTTCCACCAGCCAACCCGGGTCTTGTCCGGATACCAGACACCACCGAGGTAAATCCCGTTGAGGGTGTCACCGCTGTAGTCTTCTTCGAAGAAGCCACGCATCCCCATGTATCCATTTCCCAAGCTGGTCATGGATTCCTGGAGTCGTTTGTCTTCCGAGTCAAAGTCGTGGGTCACAATATTCCAAGGAGCGACTTCAAAAGTTCTTTTCATAAGTTAACGTCCTTTCTAAGCTTTGTAAGTTTCTTTAATGAATCCAACTGAGGCAGCACCTAGGGCCATGATGATCCCGGCTAACAGGAACATGTTAGGCTGTGCGTTACCCAATAATGGGAATAAGCCGAAGCTGGCAAGTGAGGCAACAATTTGTGGCAGGCAGATTGAACCGTTGAACAGTCCAAGATAAGTCCCCATATGTTCACCAGACAAGGCGTTGGTAACCATGGTTAATGGGTAGGTGTTCATCGATGCCCAAGCCATTCCAACTAAGATAAATGACAGAATCAAAATGTATTGAGTGTGAATGAAGAATACGGAGATAAATCCAACTGCACCAAGGGCCAAACTGATTGAGTAGCCCAACTTGTGGTGATTGTTTGGCATTTTGGCCAAGACATATGACCAGATAACCGCAGCGATTGATTGAACGGCAGCTAAAACACCGTACCAGTTACCGGCAGCTTGATAGCCTGCAGAAGCGGCATTGGTAGTGTTCCAAACGTTGCTGGCAATCGCACCGGCTGAGTAGGTCCAGAGATATTGAAAGGCAATCCAGCAGAAGAATTGAACTAAGGTAACGGTCCAAAAGACTTTAGGCGCCTTTTTCAGCAATGACCACCAGTTACCACCGGTTGAGTTGGCTTCTTCAGTAATTCCATGATATTTGGCGTAAGTCTTAGGATCATATTCATGAACCTTGAAAATCGTCAGCAAACTTGTCAGTAACAGAATTGCGGCACCAACATAGAAGGAAATGACAACTGATTGTGGAACGACACCCTTTTCAGCCGTGTTGGCAACACCAAATGCGGTAAAGATGAATGGGAAAATAGCTGCGATCACCGCACCACCGTTTGACAAGAAGCTTTGAATCCCGTATGCGTAACTCTTTTGGTCATCATTGACCATATCGCCGACCATCATCTTGAATGGCTGCATGGCGATGTTAGACGAAACATCCAACAGGGCAACGGTTACCGCCCCAAATACTAAGGCCGTAATCGATGCGTACCCGAAACCAAAACTCCCCGAGTTAGGCAGCAGACACATGACGATGATGGCAATTAACGTTCCCAGAGCCAGGTAAGGCAGGCGGCGGCCGCCAAGCTTAGGTGCCCAGGTTCGATCTGAATAGTAACCAATAATCGGTTGAACGATTAAACCCGCAAGTGGTGGCAAAATAAAGAACCAACCCAACTTGTTGGGGTCTGCCCCAATTGTTTGGAAGATCCGGCTCATCTGTGAGCTCTGCAGGGTAAAGGCAATCTGCACACCCAAGAAGCCAAAGTTAATCATCCAAATGGTACTGGCAGGAAGTTTAGGCAAACCAGACTTCTTGGTTGCAGCTGCGCTACTTTGTTCATCCATTTCATATTCCTCCAATTCAAAATATCATATTAATAATAGCGTTTACATTTTGTATTATTGCACGTTTTAATCAATGTTGCAAACGGTTGCATGAAATTAATTGAGCATTTTTAAAATCGGATCGGCGAAAATAGACTGGTACCGGTTACTTTGGCGAGATGTCAATCGTCATAAAAATTTCTTGTGGCATTTTGATACCTACTACTTTTAGATTTGTATTTATGAGAGAAAAAAAGTTTTTTGACTTTTTTCACTGATATATAACGGCTGTGGTCTAGACCTCATGTGCAATATGAAAATAAGACGTGTAAAACTGCGCTAACCTTTCATTGCACTTCAATCAAAAATGTTTTATATTGAACAAGCATTCACAAGTAACTTGATGGACACAATTTCATAAGGTGGTGAGATTTACATGTTGTTAGGTAGTGTTGAAGCCGGTGGTACAAAGTTTGTATGTGCTGTTGGTAACGAAGATTATCGCATCTTGGATCGGACACAATTTCCAACGACTACGCCAAAAGAGACCTTGCAAAAGACTGTTGATTATTTCAAGCAGTTCAAGGATCTCAAGGCAATCTCAATTTCTTCCTTTGGACCAATTGAGCTCCGTAAGAACTCGCCTAAGTATGGGTACATTACAAATACCCCGAAAAAAGGCTGGGCCAATACGGATTTTGTAGGTCGAATTAAAGAAGATTTTGATATCCCGATTAGTTGGACAACCGATGTTAACGGGTCCGCTTATGGCGAATACGTCATGGCAACGCTGTTCAACGAAAAGATCAATTCGCTGGTCTATTACACGATTGGTACCGGAGTTGGTGCTGGTGCAATTATCAACGGTAACTTCGTTGGCGACATCGGACATCCTGAAATGGGACATGTTCGATTGAAACGTCATCCAGACGACCTGAATTTCAAGGGGATCTGTCCTTACCATGGCGATTGTTTGGAAGGTTTGGTTTCCGGACCAACTTTCGAACCAAGAACCGGTAAGAAAGGCCAAGATGTTCCGCTTTCAGACCACACATGGGATATCATGGCATTCTACGTAGCCCAAGCCGCAATTCAAGTCACTTTGATGATGCGTCCGGCCAAGATTGTCTTTGGCGGTGGCGTTGTCAGCGAAGGATTCTTGAAGAAGGTTCGCGAGCAGTTTAATGAGTTGATGAATAACTACGTTGACGTTGGCGATCTCGATAAATACATCGTGATGCCATTGGTCAAGGATAATGGTTCAGCAACCGTCGGGGATTTTGCTTTAGCTTTGAAAGAATACAACAAGTAACAACTTATTTTTTTGGGAAGTTCCACAAACGTTTGCGGAACGAATGAATTTTAAAAGGAGATTTTTTATATTATGAAAGCACTCGTATTTACTGGAAAACAACACATGGAAATTCAAGACATTGACAAGCCAGAAGTAAAGCCTAACGAAGTTCGTGTTGACACTGCTTACGCTGGTGTTTGTGGAACCGACCACGCCCTTTATAACGGCCTTCCAGGTTCAGCCGATGCTGTTCCTCCAATCGTCTTTGGTCATGAAAACTCAGGTGTCATTTCAGAAGTTGGCTCAGATGTTGACGGCTTCAAAGTTGGCGATCGAGTAACTGTTGACCCTAACATCTATTGTGGCAAATGTTTCTACTGCCACACTGGTCGTCCAGAACTTTGTGACAACCTCTCAGCCGTTGGTGTAACTCGTAATGGTGGCCTTGAAGAATCCTTTACTGCTCCTGCCACAAACGTTTACCCTATTCCTGATAACGTTTCATTGAAAGATGCAGCCGTTATCGAACCCATCTCATGTGCCGTTCATGGTATCGACTTGCTTAAGTTAACACCATACCAAAAAGCTTTAGTTATCGGTGATGGCTTCATGGGTCAATTATTCGCTCAAATTCTCCAGTCTTATGGTGTCCACCAAGTTGATTTGGCCGGAATTATCGACGAAAAATTGGATTTGAACCGTGAAAAATTAGGTGTTACCAACACTTACAACACCACTCGTGACCAGATTCCTTCAGATTACGATGTTGTTATTGAAGCCGTTGGATTACCACAAACTCAACAACAAGCTGTTGAAGCTACTCGTAAGGGTGCTCAAGTATTGATGTTTGGTGTTGGTAAGCCAGATGCTCATTTCGAAATGAACACTTACGAAATTTACCAAAAGCAATTAACTGTTCAAGGTTCATTCATCAACCCTAACGCATTCGAAGACTCAATCGCCCTTCTCCAAAGCGGTGACTTGAACGTTGATGCCATCATCAGCAACGTCTTCGACTTGGACGAAGTTGAACCATTCTTGCAAGGAAAGACTAAAGGCGTTTCAAAGGCAGTTGTTAAAGTAGGTGACTAGTTTGAAAAATAATGAGGAAACCGCCAGCCAAGTTCTAAATGGCCGGACGATCTCGATGTCTAAATCCATTACGTTTTTCATCATTTCTTTGGTGATTAACTCCGCCGGAAACGTGCTTACCTTGGTTACCAGCGCCCAAATCCACCCTTCCTACTTGGGATCGGCTTATTGGACCGCCGCTGAAGCCAACCTGGCAGTTGCGTTTGGCTGGAATCTATTTTGGACATTCTTAATTCTTGGGGTCGTGATCACAATTTTAAATGCCATCCTGGTTGGACACTGGGATTGGCGGCGCGCACTTGGAAATCTGATCTTCATGGTTCCCTTCTCAGCGTTGATTCAAGTATTCGAAGACTTCTTCCTTGGTAAGTACCCGGCATTGTTTGGTGGTTTTCCACCAGCCAAGACGCCATTCATGATTGGATTTTATATCCTCTTGAACTTCTTGGGTGTCGCAATGATCGGAACTGCCATCTCCATTTATCAGCGAGTCAACCTGGTACTGCACCCCGCCGATGACTTGATGCAGATTCTGCGTTTCAAGTATTTTAAAGGAAATGCCAACACAGCGATGTGGGCTTCATACATTCCACCAACACTGATGGCAATCTTGGCCTTCGCAATCACCCGTCAATTCACCAACTTGGGAATCGGAACCATCTTTGCGTTCTTATTCCAAGGCGGAATTACCGGGATCGCGGATACTAAGGCCTTCCCTCACCTGAAGCATCAAGCTTTGGACGTGGGAAAAGATTAGAGCGCGACGATAGCATCTGTTGCATCTGAACACATCTCAACACCCAATCGCACGAACATTTGCCCAAGGTGCTTTATTAAAAATCAACCCTGGTTTTTACTGGAAGTTCCTTGGGCTTGGGTTTCCTCGTAAATGAACGCGGTTACACAATTAATATGAAAGAGGCAATTAAACATGGCAATTAAAGATGATATTACAGGAATTCAACACGTTGGAATTCCATCCGTTGATTTGGACAAAACAATCGCATTTTATGAATCACTGGGCTTTGAACAAGCCGGCTTATTCCATAACGGTGAGAACCGTTGCGCATTCATGCGTTTCGGCAACTTAACCATTGAAACTTGGGAAGGCGATCCAACTGCTCGTAAAGCTGGTGCGATCAACCATATTTCACTCAATACACCAGATGTTGAAAAAGCTTTCGCTGACGCCAAGGCTCAGGGATTACGCATGGTGAATGATGAAATTCAATCCATTCCTTCATTCTGGGATAAGGGGATTAAATTCTTCAACATCCTTGGCCCTAACGAAGAAACAATCGAGTTCTGCCAAATCCTGTAGGACAGAGTGTGACGAGCAACGGGTGATGCGGTGTGTAAGACCTAAAAGATTGAAATCCTGGTCTTGGATTTAAAGCTTTTTGGTCTTACACGTTAGCATTAGTTGCCTCAGAACACGTTTCAGCTAGATAACAGGGGTTAACAAACGGGGCTAGGGCAAATGCTTTTTGTCCTAGCCCCATTTGTGTTTTATAATTAAATCATTGAATGATTCCAAGAAGGGAAGTACTAATAATATGGCTCATATTTCTTTTGATGGCTCAAAATTATCAAAGTTCGTTCACGACAACGAGCTCGGTGAAATGCAAGCATTGGTGAATGCTGCGGACGATGAATTACGCAAAGGCACTGGTGCCGGCAGCGATTTCCGTGACTGGCTGACTCTGCCAAAGGATTACGATAAAGAAGAATTTGCCCGCATCCAAGCAGCTGCTAAAAAGATTCAGTCAGACTCCAAAGTCTTGGTTGTCATCGGGATCGGTGGTTCATACCTGGGCGCTAAGATGGCCGTTGACTTCTTGAATGACACTTTCTTCAATTATTTGCCAGATGACCAGCGCAAATTCCCACAAGTGATGTTTGCCGGTAATTCATTGAGCTCCTCATACGTTTATGATCTAATTAACTTGATCGGCGACCGTGACTTCTCAGTGAACGTCATCTCTAAATCAGGTACGACCACTGAACCTTCAATTGCATTTCGAATCTTCAAGGAACGTCTCATCGCCAAATATGGTGAAGAAGGCGCTAAAGAACGAATTTACGCTACAACTGACAAAGCTCACGGTGCTTTACGCAAAGAAGCTGACGCCAGTGGCTATGAAACCTTTATCATCCCCGATGGTATCGGTGGCCGTTACTCAGTCTTGAGCCCAGTTGGCCTGCTGCCAATCGCTGTTTCCGGTGCTGACATCGAACAGTTGATGAAAGGTGCCGCAGATGCTTCTGATGAATACAGCGATCCTGATTTGACCAAGAATGAGGCTTACCAGTACGCTGCCTACCGAAACATCTTGTACCGAAAAGGCTTCACCACTGAATTATTGGAAAACTACGAACCAAATATGACCTACTTCGCCGAATGGTGGAAACAGCTCATGGGCGAGTCCGAAGGTAAAGACCAAAAGGGAATTTACCCATCATCTGCCAACTTCACAACTGACCTGCATTCCCTAGGTCAATACATCCAAGAAGGCTTGCGAAACCTCATGGAGACGGTTATCAAGTTGGATAAGCCAAACCACGACGTTGACATCCCTAAAGAAAAGGACAACTTGGATGGTCTGGGCTATCTTGAAGGCCGCACAATGGACTATGCCAACACCGAAGCCTTCCATGCGGTAGTCCTTGCCCACACAGATGGTAACGTGCCGAACATGGCCGTTCACATCCCGGACGAAACACCATACACATTGGGATATTTGATCTACTTCTTCGAGGTTGCGGTTGCCATTTCCGGTTACTTAAACGGCATCAACCCATTCAATCAACCAGGTGTTGAAGCATACAAACAGAACATGTTTGCATTACTTGGCAAACCTGGATTTGAAGAAAAAGGTAAGGAACTTAAGAAGCGCATCTAACTTCACTTAATTAGAAAACAAACCCGCTCGCTGACATCATTGATGTTAACGGGCGGGTTTTCATTTGAACATATATTTATTCAAAAGATTGGGCCCCGTTGTTATGGATTAGCGCTTCGGTAAGACTAATTCTGTCATCTTCATTAACTGCTTAATGGGTTATTTCAGGAATCAGCTTACATGCATTTTATGCTCTTGATTAATTTGGAACAACTAGAGGTTAAATGGCGGTACCCTGGCGCATCATTGGCGTCACGTTGGCGCTCGATTCGGCTCAAATGACGATATGCTATAAGCGTCAAATCGATTTGATACCTCAACCGCTGATTTAATGCCGGAGTTAAATTAGCCAACAAAAATAAACTTAAAGAAAGAAGATTTTAATTATGGATGGAAAATATTCAGGTACAGGAGCACATTTGGAATATAAAGTAAGTCTCGATCGAAAGACTGAGGCAATGCAAACATTTTATGTTAAAGAAACTAAGGATACCGCTGGCACAGTTACTAAAAGGGATATCTATGCACTACAACGAAGTGGAAATGATGATTATCTCAGTCATTGTGAACTAAACAGTAACACGGGGGTCTATGAGCAAGTGGACACAATGGAGCTAGTTAACTTTGGACATGGTCAATTGTTACAATACTTCCAGCATAACGGCAATGACTATTTTTGGGTAGGAACCTATGCTAGCCAAGATGCTACACAGCCATTTCCATGGTCACAACAGATTGGACGGATTCAATATAAACCAGGAACTAGCTTAGACTACAAACAAACCACCCGCTTAACCGGGCTTAGATATGCTCGTAAGGATAAGCCCGCATTTAAACATGCGGTTCGGGTTGAAGGGGCTCTCTCTAGCAAAAGAGATAAATTGTTAATTCTAGTAATTGATGATAGCTCACCTCACCGCGGACACTTTGTTTTGTATGATAACGAAGCCCTTAATACAGTTTTAGACGGAGTAGAGGGAAGTACAAACCCATCAATTTCTTGTAATGATGGGAAAGTCATTAAGGCTGCATTAAAGGATTTTGTTAGCGATAAAGTAGTTTCATTATCCTACGACTCATCTATTGAAGGAGTTGAACTGACTGATAATGATGCTGTGTACTTTTCCTCCAGTGCCGAAGGTAAAAATCGAATTGGTATTAGCCGATCAGCCTGGGGATCGTCATCTTCAATCCACAAACTGGTTGACAATTCAAATTGGACTAGTGGAGAAACGGAGGGCGAAGCAATTCAGTTGCTTGGAGACAATGTTTTAATTGGAATTACACAGTATCCCAACGGTGATGGTACTGGCAGTCCAAGAAATAATAGTATCTATCGCTTCCCCAAGTCAGCATTTAACTAACAATGACGATGTGAGAACTATGTAAGCTACAAATAAAGGCACAGAACTAGCAAATATACTAGTTCTGTGCCTTTATTTGTCAAAATTCATAACGGCTTGGCTAAATTAATGCTCCAAACAAAATCTTCCCACGCACGATTAGGATTAGGAGCATAAATTCCAATCACATAATCGCTCATAGCATCACGCTTGTTAGCTGGGTAACCCTCAGAAATGAGTGTCTGCTTAATCTTGGTAATTCGTTGCTGATTTGTCCATTTGTGAATAGAAGGCCCTAAATAATTAGCTACTTTTTGTAAATTAATTCGATCTGTAAAATACTGCTTAAAAGGATCATTATCGTTTGCATCCGGATCAGCAGTGAACTGACCAAGATTTGATAATTTAATTGAGAGTTTAGTATTGGGAAAAAGGTTTAAAACTGTGCGAGCTAAAACTTGAGATGGTGATTTTTTAATATAATTTAAATAATCTTGATCACTAGTAAAGCCTACTGTACTTAGATAATTTAATTTTCGATAATTTCGATTGTACCCCTTCGCTAGGTATCCCTGCCAGATCCGTCCATACCGTGAAGAATTACCCTTAGGCGTCACAATAAAAGCGGCATAGTATTGACTTCTTTTACCATTGTGAAGATAGGTTTGTTTAGTTAATGCAGAAAGCCAAGAATTAGGAAAATCCTTTAAATTATAAAGGACTTTAGTGTGCTTCTTGTTCCAAACATAGACATTGTGGTGTTTGTATTGATTCTTTACATGAAGAACACCATTATTATTATAAGAATTAAGCGTCTTATAGGTATTAACATGTTGCGTGTCAATTATTCGATAACGGTCTTGAGCGTGGGCTATTTGACCAGTCAGACCAAACAAAACAAGTATCAAGCTACACATTAACAATAATAGTCGTAAATGTCTGTTCATAGATATCCTCCTTAATACCATCAGTATACTCCGAGTCTGCGCCCAATAAAAAGCTAAACAATTTTAATAATGCCTGGAAAACACTGATGAAACTGAATTAATTTTAATTGGAATTCGAGCTGGTTCTCATAATCGGTTATTTCCGATCAGAGCAGCTCGACGAAGTGCTAAAAAGCGATGATAAGTAGGGTTACTTTAAATCAAATAGTACAAAAACAGCCCCTAGTCGTTACTTACTAGCGATTAGGGGCTGTTTTAATAGGTTTTCCAAGGGGCGATAACTCTTATCGACCCTTTTTAAATTTAAATATGCAGCTTGCTTTAGTCCAGACTAAACTTAGTAACTCACAAAACTCACACCATCTCATGTCCAACAATGATGTGATCAATTACCTGCTCATCCTCTGCTGGTTTATCCAGTAATAGCTTAACTGCCGACTGCCCCATTTCATCTGGATGAATATCAACAGAATGGAAATGCTGATCGGTGAGTTCACTTGGTAGTGAATTGTTGTAACCAAGAACTTCGACGTTTTTATTAGGATTAATCATTTTGAAACGGTGGTACATTTGCAGACCACTGTAATCATCAATGGCGACGATTCCATCCATCTGCGGATTGTCGCGAATGAATTGATCTTCTAATTCATCATTCTCTTGAGTTGACAGCACGACAGGCGATTTGCCGGCCTGCTTCATCGCTGCCAGGTAACCCTTGCGCCGATCGATTTCATACGGCCAACCGTTATGGGTTTGGACAAAAATTGGATTCTGGCACTGATAGTGATCAATTAAGTAGTTGGTGCCGTCAAATCCGGCCTGGACGTTATCGTTATCGACATACAGCCAATCTTGTCCGGCTGCCGGTTTACCAATTGTCACAAAATCAACGTTTTCTTTTTGCAGCATTTCGATAACCGGGTCATTTTGGTGGGAGTACAGCAGGATAAAATGTTTGATTTGGGCGCGGGTAATCATTGATTTAACATTCTCGATTACCTGCTCAGTACTGTCGCCAATCGCGATTGATAGGACGTAGTTGCGACTGTTGAGCTGCGCGTTAATCCCCCGCAAAATACCAACGTAAAAAATATTGTCGACAACCCGGTTATTAACTGGGAAGACGACGCCGACGGTATTGGCTTCACGATTGGTCAGATTCTTAGCGTTATAGTTGGGCTGATACCCCATCAAATCCGCCGTTTTCTTGACGCTGCGGCGAGTCTTGAGACTGATGCGTTTATTATCATTGAGTGCCCGTGACACAGTGGAAACCGATAAGCCCAGCCGTCTGGCAATGTCTCGGATTGTAACCATTTGAATTGCCTCCCCTCTACTAAATTTTACCCTTTTTGAAGTTGCGATCTTGTTAAACTTTTGTATCAATTATTAATATTGAACGCTACTACTAGATTTTGACAGTATTATGTGATAATTTCAACGTATGAGGTGATTATGGAAATGAAAAAGCACAGATCATTAGCTGCCATCTTGGCGGTTGTTGCAAGCTTTGCACTAATTTTGGCTGGCTGCAGCAGTTCTTCAAATAAGAGTTCCAACAACAATTCTAATAAGGCCAGCATGCAAAACGAGACTCAAGATAAATCCGCTAAGCAACTGTTAACATCAAGCGATAATCTTTGGTACATGAATGGTTCGATTAATTACAACAGTAAATCAGGCATTGATGCTTACAAATTCAATTCAAAGAACCATACCGTGACCATTTACAGTGTCAACAAGATGCACAAGACCTACAGTGAAGCTAAGCAGGCAAATGATCTGGACAAACAGGGAACGCTGAAGTACACCTTCAAGAATGACTCGGCTGACAAACCGGTGATTTACATGAAGGGTAAACTTTCAGATATCCCAATGCATCAGACAATTTCAGTGAAAAATACTGTGAGCGGCAAGAACCATCAATCAAAACTGGCAGTGACCGGCTACAAGGTCGTTCGAAACCTGGATAACGATCCGGCTCCCCAAGTTTGGGTAACGCCAAAAGACTAATTAATTTTACCAGAAGAGACAATGGCAGAATCACTTTTGCCGTTGTTTTTTTGTATCCTGCATAAGCCTCAAAAGGAGCGTGTTACCAGCCCACGGGCCTTTTTTCGCTGTTAAACAGTCAGTTATGGTAGGATAAAACCATTCAACTTGATCAAAGAAGGTATTCGAACATGAAGGGCAACAAGCTATTACGACGGTCAATCAGAACGTTTTTTCAGAACTGGGGGGCTTACGTCAGTTTAGTCATTGTGATTAATTTATTGTTGGGCATCGTTGTTGTGCCAATCATGCAGTATATGACTGGTCTGATTCTCGAAGTGAACCGGATTCCCTACTTATCGTACACGAATGCGGTCTGGCTTTTGACCCAACGACCACTGGCGGTGATGGAACTGTTCATTTTGCTGCTGGTTATCTTTGCGATGGTCTTTTGGCAGTTCGCGTTTCTGCTGTCTGGGATTAGCAACATCGCCCTCAAGCAAAATTTGAGTCTCTGGGGCGTTTTTAAAATTGCCATCCATGACATGCGTGGATTGCGACTGGGCAGCTTCCTGTTCTTTATTGGCTATTTTATTTTAGTTCTGCCATTTTCAGTTGCCTACTTGAACTCGCCATTGCTTTCAAAAGCGACCATCCCCGTCTTTATCTTGGACGATTTGGAAAAGAATCCGTTGATTGCAGCCCTGCTCACAGTCCTGGGCATTGCCGTCTTTTACTTGGGAATTCGACTGATCCAAGTCCTGCCGATGATGATTATTCACCATCAAAAGGGACTGGAAGCCGCCAAAAACAGCTGGCAGTTGACCAGCCACAATACCTGGCAGTATCTCTGGCGGATCTTCGTACTGGGAATCATCAGTTTCGCGTCAACGACCTTGGTATCGTATTTGCTTTACCTTTTCCAGACTTATCTGGATGCCCAGTCAAAAATGATTGGCTTTGTTGGTGCCGTCACCAACATGGGCCTGTTGACCGTCTGGCAGCGAATTGTCGCCTCGTTTAGTGTGGTTGTCTTCATGCTGATCTTGTTAATGGTCTTGGATGAGTCCAAATGGCATTCAACGGCGGCTGTGGTCCGTTTACCTCGGAAGCGACGGATTGGTCGGCGGGCCATGGGAGCCCTTCTGATTGGCCTGTTTTTGGTCGGAGACGTGGCCTTTAATGCTGTCTATCTCCAAGGAGCGCTGCTGACCAAGCCAATCACGATTTCCCACCGTGGCGTGGATGACGGTAACGGTGTTCAAAATACAATTCCGGCACTGAACAAAACCAGCAAAGAAAAGCCTGATTACGTTGAAATGGACCTCCACGAAACCCGCGATCACCAATTCGTGGTCATGCACGATGAAAATTTATGGAATTTGGCTGGGGTGAATAAAGATCCTTATCAATTGACCCTCTCCCAAATGACCAAGATGAAAGTTCATGAGAACGGCCACACTGCGCACATTGCCAGCTTTAATCAGTATTTGCGGGCTGCTGAACACGATCACCAAAAGCTATTGGTTTAAATTAAAACTACTCATCACGATAGTCCAAACATGCTGCAGCTATTTATTAAACGTTACGAAAACCGCCTGCTACGGGATCACGATCGGATCCATTCACTGGATTATCATGTGATCAGCGGCTTAAAGAAGCAGGCTCCTAAATTATTTGTCAGCTATATTTTGCCGTACAACTTCTCGTTCCCCCAAACCAGGGCCAATGCTTACACCATGGAAGAAACCACGTTGAACGAAACCTTTGTCAACGAGGCGCATTTCCACCACCAACAAGTGTATGCCTGGACGGTCGATGACGAAGACGACATGACCCGAATGCTATTCTTGAACGTTGACGGGATTATTACTGACAACTTAACTGAGCTGAAATCAACCATCAACTCTACGTTTGATCATCCAAGTTATGCTCAGCGGCTGTTGATTTACTCGAATGAATTGCAGGATGAAGAAAATTAGTTATCCAGGACATCAAAAAGGGAATCCCAGCTGGGATTCCCTTTTTGATAACCTAATATTCTTCTAAATCAATTTAGGCAACGTCTAATTTGCATCAAGCCATTCAGCTTCAACCTTACGCCAAGGAGTCCCAAGCTGGCAGCTCCACTGGTGCTTGCTTCAATAAGGCCTTTTGATCATCTGAAAGGTATTTTTTGTGGACCACGACTTCGTAGACGTAGTCGTCCATCCAATCGTCACTCATGGTGAAGTAGCCCTTCTCACCATTCTTGTCACCCCAGGAATTTTCAACTTTCCATTTGGTGGGGGTCTCACCATCCAGATCAACCCCGGTAAAGGTCATTGCGTGCGACACTTCGGCTTGATGATATTGCAGCCGGGCTGCCTTGTCCATCTCCAAGTCGACATCGAACAATTTCGTGTAGCGATACAAGTGACTGTCCAGGTAGCCTTTCTTACGGTCCATTTGTTCGAGGACATCGTTGCCAAACCAGACCGTTTCGCCATCCTTGAGCTGAGCAATGGTAGCGGCCTTCAAAACATCCATCGGCAGATTTAAAAAGGCAATCTGCTTTCCGCCGACAACGTTGTTTTGACTTGGCAGTGAATATAATTGGTTGTAATCTTTTTCCGGCGAATTGGCTAACACCACATAATCATCCAAATCGACACCGAAGTATTGATCATAAAATTGTTGAGGGGTTAGACCGGAGACCCGATGATACTTTTTGTCATCGTCGCGATAGGCAAAATCAACGGTTGCCGGTGGTTCACCGAATGAATAGGCCGTGATTCGGTAGACTTCACTCAGCATTTGTTTGCGAGCGGCACTGATCGCCTCATCGCTCTTTTCATCCTTGACCATCGACCGCAGTTTGGCAGCGTCAATCCGCAGTTTTCGGTTCATAACCGTGTCAAAAGCACCGGTATTCTCAACGTTCGCCGTTTCCGGAAAATCACTGACCGGCATCACACCATATTTTTGGACCAATGCCGCTGCCATCGCCCATTGGCCGCCATCGTCGCCAGGGAAGCTCAAATAATTTTCAACTTCCCGGTCATTAGCCGGCCGACTGGCGGTCGCTAAAATTCGGTCATAGAAGATGTTGGCGCGCTCAATTTTATCCCAGAAGAATAGGTACTTTTGTGAAAGGTTGAAGTCCTTCACCTTATATTTGGCAGCAAACTGGTGCCGTAAAGTATTCACCAAAGAAAACAGCCAGCAGCGACCGCTTTGCTTTTGGTTGGTCACCGAACCGGTCTGGAGGTCCACTGAAAATACTGGATTCAATCGTACTTGGACATCCGGATCCTGAGCTGCTTGGTTGATGCCGTTTTGTTCGATTATTTTCGACAGCACATCACTCTTAGGTGCGTTCTTGAAATCACTGTGGAGTGCTGAAAAATCTTGCTCCGTTAAAACACTATTCTTATCAGTCATTCAGACATCCCTCCTATGTAATTGTGTCATATTGTAAATCTTTTCTTGGTTGGTCGCAATGCGGCATCTGTCACTTGCTCAACATAAACGCGGTGTGGAAGATTCCTGTCACTGAGTCGCAGTCCGCCGGCCCTGCCTGCCGTAGTGGCTTGGATTTCGAGCCTGTAGTCTCGAAATACCAAGATGCTGTAATCGCGACTTTCAGTCGCTTCAACAGCATGGACACTACTGCTGGCAATGCCGGCGGACTGCGACTCGGCTATTTTGAGGATGCAATTTAACCAAACAAACTTGGCAGCTTAAACACTATTTACCCGCAACGGCATCACTGAATTAATACAATTTCGGCCAAAACAAAATTCCAATTCTCTTTTCCAACACCGCTTAAAGCTGTAAAACAAAAAAGTCTACAGGATAATCTGCAGACCCAAATGAGGATTACCTACTGTGTTAGATACGCTTCTTAAGCCGTGGCGTCACCAAATAAGCAATTAAGGCACCGACTGCTCCTTGAATCAAGTTGGTGCCAATCCCAATATAGCCGGCATAAATGTTATACAGAACCGAGTCTGCCACAAAGTAGCCGATTACCATAATGACGATCCCGACTGAAACAGCGATTAGTTTGGTCCACTTTCGATCGGTATTTTTACCAGCGATCAAGCCGACAATCAAGCCTTCTGCGCCGTGGACAATCAGTGAAAACCACATGTATTGGCCATAGCCGGAGATCAGGTCCAATAAGAAACCACTGGCACCACCGACGACTCCGCCGACTCTGGGTCCCAGTAACAGCGCGCTGATAAAGATTCCAGCGTCACACAGATTAATATTGCCATGGGTCATTGGAATTGGGATGATAAAGAAGCGGCTGATCGCAACCGTGACGGCGATAAACATCGCCGTTAAAACCACCTTGAAAATATCACTGCTAACCTTGCCGCCTACACTTTTACGATCCATTACTGACTTCCTCCCAATACATAATCTTCTTTATTTGCTTCAGTAAAATCATACTTGGCCCGACTTCCGCCAATCAATTTTGGCCGTGAAGAAAGGCAGACCACATTCGCCGCACCGACACGGCGATTGGTCATGCGGACTGGAATCTGAACGTATTTAACGTGCATCCCAATCTCGGTTCCCCCGATGTCGATACCACCAAATGCCGTGATGTGCTCCACTTCAACCGGGTCATCCATTCGTTCATAGGCAGCGACTTGAGTACCGCCACCGGCATGCATTGCCGGAACCACCGAGACAATTTCTAAATTGTTGCGCTCGGCAACCTTCCGTTCAACCAAGAGGGCCCGGTTGATGTGCTCACAGCCCTGAATGGCAACGTGAATATTGCGCGGAATTAAAAATTCTTCCAAAGTCGACACAACGGCTCGACCGACGTCCAATCTGGAATTGGTCCCCTTCCAGTCACCAGAAATTTCACTGGTACTGCAGCCAACCACAAAAATGCCATTTTCCGGGAATGTCACCCGCTCAAAATATTCAGTTAAGACAGCCGACAAATCACGCTTGATTGTTTGTAAATCCATCTTTTACACTTCTTCCCCTGTTTGTCCTAACGTAAACTTCGCCACATTGTACAATGACCTGGTCAAATTCAACCCAAATTTCCGTTGGTGTTGCGGTGTGCGGCTGGTCAGGCTCACTGCATCGTACACCCCAATAACTGCCTTTTGAACCGCTGTATCAAAATCCAAGTTAAAGTTCAAATACCCAACTAGCAGTGCTGAAAATAGATCCCCGGTGCCATAAAAATGACCGCCGATTAAAGGCGAGCCGGCCCATTTAAGTTGGTCGCCCTTGACATAGACACAGCCAATCCCGCCGTCACGGTGGACTCCGGTGACAATCACCTTGGCTTTGGAGTGGGTCGCTTCACGATAATCGGTAACAGCTTGATGAATTCGGTCATCACTGGCATTAACTCGGAGGCGTTCTCCACTGAGCAGCCCCAATTCGGTAATGTTTGGGGTAATAATCGTGGCAATTGATGCGAGTCGCTTAATGGCATCCAAGTAGCCAGGTTCAAAACCGGCATACATTTTACCCTGATCACCCAAAACTGGATCAATCAGCAGGTCAGGCAAGCTAACTCCCGAGAGATAGTCGTACAAAAGGTTAGCTGTACTAATCTTACCAACGTAACCAACGATTCCTGAATTAAATTGAAGATCATCCAACCCATTCCAGTGACCAGTTGCCCGCCTGATAAAAGAATCAGTATTCTGAGTAGTAGGCTTTCCAAAACCTTCCGTTTGAGTTGAAAGCAGTTCTGTCGGCAAGGTTGCCGTTTGCAGTCCAAACGCTGAAAATACAGCGATTGCGGCAGTAGCCGAAAGCCTGCCGACCGCGGAAAAATCTTCTGCAATTAATACACTCGGCTTGATAATGATCATCCTTCCAATCATGTTTGTTACAAATATTGTACCCCATTGCCAAACTAAAAGTTAATACCTTACACATTAAATGTAACATTCTCTCATCAAAAGTATTTTAAGTATACCAAGAATTCCAGAAGAAACAATAGACAGTTTGCTGTTAATGTCAGCGACTCTGGTATAGTAGAGCTGTAAATAGTTTGGAATATAGAAAAGAGTGATCACCATGAACTTTGCCACTAAAACCGGCATCACAACCCTGGCGCAAACTTTTATCATGGGCTCAATTGATGCCTACACCTTTCAAAATTTTGACGGTTCATTTGTCAGTGCGCAAACCGGAAACCTGGTTATTTTCGCTTACGAACTCGCCACCAAGGGTTGGAGTACGGCTTACATTCGCGTACCGGTATTACTAGGATTCCTACTCGGAGCATTCATCTCACAAGCCTTTAAACACATTCAACTGGCAAGCGATCGTCGGTTCAACGTCCTCTTGCTGTTCAGTATCATCCTATTGGGAATTCTGGCAGTGGCGGCAGCATTCCACCTGTCGATGCTCAACATGTTATTCAGCCTCGGCCTCTTCTCGGGTTATGAACTGACCGTCTTCAACAAGATTGGCACGACCAGTGTGAACAACGGCATCATGACTGGGAATTTGAAAAATTTTGCAAATAATTCCTATGAAGCCATCTTTAGCCACGATCGTGAAGCTTTGCTCAAAGCCGGCCGCTTTTTGAGTGGGATTATCATGTTTATTCTCGGCATTATCTTCAGTGCCTACCTGCTTCATGCTGCCGGGCCAAAAGTCTTTGGGGCCGCGTTGATGATCAATCTGGTTTTGTTGATCATCCCATTATTTAGTTGGCGAAATCGTCAACGGGATGAAACAATGAGTTGACATTCACTTATATTTGAGTTAGATTAAAAAGCAATTAGAAAACTTACGAATTATCAAGCTATGAGGAGAAGAGTAACCACTCAGATCGATTTCAGAAAGCCTGGCAGATGAGAGCAGGTATCGAAATGACGGTGAAGATGAGCTCCAAAGGGCATTAAGCCGTTCACGCGGATTAATCGGTAGGAACCGTTAACTTCCCGGGTATCATAGGTACCGTTGAGGCGTTGTCTGCAAAGGCAACGTGAATAAGGGTGGTAACACGAGCATTCGTCCCTTGATTGTCAATTTGACAGTCAGGGGACGAGTGCTTTTTTTCGTAAGTGAAACTTTTACAATTACAGGAGGATTCTCACATGACAAATATAGCAATTACAACTAAATTTCCATATCGGTACGACGTTGTCGGCAGTTTATTAAGAACACAGGCGTTAAAAGACGCCCACGCCAAATATCATGCCGGCCAAATCAGTACAGCTGACCTACAAAAAGTTCAACACGCTGAAACAAAAAAGATTGTTGACAAGCAAGTTGAGCTTGGCCTCAAAGACATTACCGACGGTGAATTTAACCGCAGCTGGTGGCACCTGGACTTTCTTTGGGGATTAACCGGCGTCCAAAAATACGACTATCACAAGAGTTACAAGTTTCACGGCAGTAAGACCCGCACTGATAACGCTGAATTGTCAGGCAAAGTCGCCTTCAACCCTGATCATCCCTTCTTTGACAGCTTCAAGTTTCTCCAATCAATTACCCCGGATGGTGTGACCCCCAAGCAAACCATCCCGTCGCCAACGATGCTTTTCCGCGACAATCGCAGTGATAATTGGTCAAAGTTCTATGATACCTGGGATCAATATTTGACTGATGTCGCCAAGGTCTACCATGAAACGATTTTGCACTTCTATGAACTCGGTGCCCGCTACGTTCAATTAGATGACACCACTTGGGCATTTCTAATCAGCAAGTTAAACGAAACTGCCGATGACGCGGCTGCCCATGCGAAATACGTCAAATTAGCCGAAGATTCTGTCAAAGTCATTAACCAGCTGCTGACTGGTTTGCCGAACGACCTGACCGTGACGACTCACATTTGTCGTGGCAACTTTAAGTCTACCTTCTTATTTTCCGGGGGTTATGACGATGTCGCCGAGTATCTGGGCCAGCTCAATTACGACGGCTTGTTCCTGGAATATGACAGTGAGCAGGCAGGTGATTTTTCACCACTTGGCAAGATTTGGAATGGCGATAAAAACAAACGAATTGTCCTTGGCTTGATCACTTCCAAATCACCTGAATTAGAAGACAAAGACGCGGTCATCAACCGGATCCATCAAGCAAGCGGCCAGGTCCCATTGGAAAACTTGGCACTCTCAACGCAATGTGGCTTTGCCTCAACCGAGAAAGGCAACAAGCTCACCGAACAGCAGCAGTGGGCCAAACTTAAACTGGTCAGAGATATCGCCCGAGAAGTTTGGGATGTCGACTAGCTGTTAGCCAATCGAAAAGAGGCGTCGTTATGGATAAAATTAGGGAAAAATACTCGCAAGCAACTAATCGCCATGTTACCCACTGGTTCGGATTGGCCATTGGCTTGGTTGGTGGTCTCACCATCGACGCACTATTTAGTTTTCGGACCGGGACGTTTTTCACTTTTATCGGAATTGTTCTGGGAATGAGTGGGTTGCTGGATTTTAAACAGCGTTAATCGTTTCAAACCGTCTGCCAGCTGCCATCTAACTGGCAGATTTTTATGAGTTGCCTCAGGATCGAAAAACAGGTACACTTTTATTAAAAGATTTCTCATAATTATGTAAAGGAATGATGACCATGCTCGCCTGGATCAGCCTACAACACAGCATCGTAGAGATCAATGCACTTCAGTGATGAATGACACTTGGCACATCCCCAAACGGACAGGTTTCAAATAAACCGTTTGGCTGTGCTTATCTTAACTGGAGTGCAACTAATGACAATTAAATATCCCAGTACTATTTTCAAAGGCTACGCGTACACTTTCTTTTCCTTTTTCGGGATCACCTCACTTTGGGTGATTTACCTGCAGATGCAGGGGCTCAATCTAGTGGAAATCGGTTTATGTGAAAGCATCTTCCACATTGCCAGCTTTGTTTTCGAAGTGCCATCGGGGGTATTGGCGGATCGCTTTTCCTATCGTTTCTCACTTTTCTGGGGCCGAATTGCCTCGATTGTCTCGGCAACCCTCATGCTGGTAGCCCACAGTTTCTGGCTGTTTGCCCTGAGCTTCGTGCTGGGTGCGCTGTCGTATAATCTCCAATCAGGGACAATCGACGCGCTCATGTATGATTCATTGGTGGCCCCTCAACAGACCCAACGATTCCCCAATGTTATCAGCAATCTCAACGTGGTGATTGAATTTTCGCAAACGGCCGGTGTCGTGATTGCCGGATTTTTGGTCCACTGGCATTTCGAATTGACCTACGTCGCGGCAATTCTGATCGGCATTTTCGGTCTGATAACCGTTCTATTAATGAAGGAACCGACTGTTCCCAAATCAATTGATCTGCCAAAACAGACGGTCAAATCAATCATCGTCATGGCCTATCGGACGTTGAAAACTAATCGTCAACTCCGCGGTCTGATGATTTTCCAAGCGGTTTTTGATGGGATTTGTACCAGCTATTACTTCTATTTCCAATCCTTAATGGAAACGCACCATTTCTCTGGCTTCATGATCTCCTTGTTGATGGTGATTTCTGCTGGAATGAACATCGTCGGCATCAAATTGACCCCGTGGATTCAGAAACGCTTGGCAAAGCCGGCGTTGGTAAGTGGCGTAAGTGCAACGTTGGTCGGGCTACTGCTGCTCACATGGATTAACTGGATTTCAACGTTAACGATACTGTTTTTGTTTTCCCAACTGCTGGCGTCATTAATTGAGCCGATCTTCAGCAGCTACTACAATGAAATGATTGCTTCACAGCAACGGGCAACTTTACTGAGTGTTGCCAGCGTTCTGTTTTCAGCTTCAATGATCTTTTTATTCCCACTAATGGGCTGGCTGGTTCAGATTCAAACATTTTCGTTTGGCTTTGGCGTGATTGGCTGCTTGATGTTGGTATTGCTGTTGTTAAGTCAAAAGTATTTTAAGTCTGCAAAATAAAAAGAGGTCGGTTTTAAAGTCCCAGGATGGGATTTTGAAACCAACCTTTTTTCATTTTAATGTTTAAAGCAATGCTTCACCCTTATCGTGATCAACTAGCCGTTCACTTTCTGGCATCATGCTACCACCGGTTGCCCAGACAATGTGGGTGGCATTAGCGGTGTTGAAGGCGGGCACTTCGGTAATTGCCCGTTCGATTGCGGTAAAGCCAGCTGCAGCTGATGGTTCGACTGTGATATTCTCAGTATCCATCAGCTGGGCTTCATATTTGTAAATCGTTGGATCTTCGAAAGTAACGCTGCCAAATAATAGCGTCCGCATCATCTTGCCGGCAATGCGCGATGGCCGGCCAACTGCCAAACCGTCAGCCGCAGTCTTCCCGTCCAAGCCGATATCAAAGACCGAAATTGCATTATTCAACTTTGTCATCATCCCCAACGTCACGGATGGAACGTGAGTTGGCTCACAGAAGATTGCGTGGATGTATGGCCCAATAATGGTCTTGAGTCCAAACGTCACGCCACTGGGACTACCGCCAACACCAGCAGGAAGATAGACAATCACTGGATGATCGCGATCAACTTTGATTCCCTGCTGCTTAAATTGGTGCTGCAGACGAACGGCCGCTACCGCATAACCAATGAATAAGTCAGCTGATCCCTCATCATCGATAAAATGAATGCTCGGATCTTCTGCTGCTGCCTGTCGAGCTTGTGGAATGACTGAGGAAAAATCAGTATCCAACTCGACCACATTAACCCCATTGGCCCGAAGTTTGGCCTTCTTCCAAGCTTTGGCATCCCGTGACATATAAACGGTCGTCTTGAAGCCAAAGGTTGAAGCGGCGATGCCCACACTTAACGCTAAATTCCCGGTGGAGGCAACCATCACCCCGTATTGGGCAAATAACTGCTTATATTCCGGCGATCTTAAAATCGCATAGTTATCAGTTTCTTTGAGATCCCCTTTTGTCATGGCGACATGTTCGGCGAATTTTAATACTTCATAGATTCCACCGCGTGACTTGATCGATCCGGAGATAGGTAATTCACTGTCGGCTTTTAAATAGAGACTCCCTGCCAGCGCAGTGGCCTGGGCCTGATTCCAAGCCGACTTCATTTTGGTCAGCTCGATTAATGGTGATTCAATCACCCCATGCATCCGAGCAGTCTCTGGGAAAGCAGCTTCAATAAATGGTGCAAAGCGATCCCAACGGGCCACTGCGTCAAAAATATCAGCTTTTGAAAATGGCAGTTCTGCAGGCTGGCCATAATCAGGATTCTTCCAAAAAATTGGTGTTTCATTCATCAGGTCTTTAACCTGTGGGTATTTAACTTCCAATGATTGTGTATTGTCCATATCGATGATCCCCTAAAAAATATTTACTGCTATTGTATTCTGAAATTAAGGCAACACAATGCTGCCACATCAACCTTTACCAAGCTTTAATCATGGTTGCAGGCAGATGTCACTTTCCGAAGCGTTTGTCGGCGACATCCCCATGACAGCTTACTCGTTGACCTGATTGGTACTTGGTGCATTGTGCTTAATAACATCCGGTACCTTAAATTTCTTCACTTGGTTCACATTTGAATAGGTACTGGTGACCTCCTCGGTAATCGACTTCTTTGATGATTTATCCTGATACTGCATATAAATATGGGTATTAGTTGGTAGATAAGTCTTCTTATTCAATGTGTATTTGTAAATAAATTTGGTAATTGTGACCTTTTTCAAGACATTCTTGGTACTCTCGCTGTTATTTGCTTCAGCCAAAATAAGCTTCTTGGCAACCATCGACCCTAGCTTGCCATGGCCATTATATGAGAGGACATCGGTTGTCTGGTTCTTTGTAAGCTTCAGATGTTTCTTCAGATACTGCATGGCTTTAACCGCAGCGCTTCCGGAGACCTGTCGACGAACACTTTTAATCAGTGGGCTCTTTTTAGGCAGGCGTTGTTTGGACCAGCTATTATCAGCATGAATGTAGACAGTCCGGCCATCAATGAAGTAATCATAATTTTTAACCAAACCAGTGGCATTATTCAGTTTGGCTTGAACAATCATTGGATCAAGGTGGAACTTGGCAGTAAATTTGCCAGTGGATGTTTTTTTATTTTGCGTATTTTTATTAACCAGCACAACATTGCCGCTCTTAATGCCATGAGCGGCCTTCTGTGCGTGATTGACAATGGTAACAGTATCAGAGGGTTTATTAGTCGATTGCTTTGATGAACAGCCAGCCAGGACGATGCCCATGATCGCAACTGCTGCAATAATTACTTTTTTCATCAGATACTCCTTATTCGCATTTAAGTCAGGTTAAACATTGACCACAAGACCACGTAGGCTCCGGTCACAACCAGCAGCGACAGCCAGTGGGCCTTCAGCACTCTTTTGACGGATTTGAACCACTTCGAGAAATAGTAAACTGAGCGGTTCTTCTGAACCACATTGATAATCTGAAAGGCAGTCATTGTGGCGCAATATATCAAGACGATGTAAGAAATTACAAATAACAGATCCATGGCAATTCCCCGCCAATTTCCGGTTAACACAACCATCAAGAACTGCCAGAGATACGATCCAAGCATACCAAAATAAAAGAAACTGGGAATGACAATGGCAATTCTGGTGGGAAAAATTGTGATCACCACATAAGCGGCCAACAACAAAATTCCCCGCAGCAGCCCTTGAAGTAGGCGGTGATCATTGATGGAAAAGCTGACGGCTAACGGCTGGTATTTGAAAATGGCGGACGCCAAAAAGAAGGCAATCGCTCCCCAAACAATAAAAATCAGGTAAGTCGAGCGCCGCAGCTTCAGGTTTTCTAGCAAATAACCACCTCCTTGTGGATTGAATTAATTAGTCAGTGACAATTGTGAGTTGGGGTTTCCATGTTTTGGCCGTTGTATCGGGAACGATGTAGACACCATAATGGCCATTAACGGAATTGGTGGTCAAGCTGGTGACGTGACTGGCAACCACAGCGGCATAATACTTCAAGGCATCGGTTGTCCGATATTTGGACCAATAAGAATAATAGCCGGTCATTGTTTTGGGATCGACCTGTTTAACAGTAAAATTAGTTGTTTTCGCATTTGTCACGCCAGCTTTGGCCGCGGCATCTCTGGTACTGATATCCTCAGTGGCAAGCAGCTTGGCCATCGTGTCTAATTTGGTATCCGCGGTACTTTGGGTTAATTTGGCAGCTACTTGATCCATCACCAACTTTTGAAATTGGCTTTGCGGCAAACTTGCCAAAGTTGTCAAATTATCCTCAAAGAATTGAAGTGATCGCTGAGCTGAGAGCGAAATAACCCCCTTTGCGGCAGAAGCATGACGTGAGGGATTAACGCCTTTAGTCAGATAGTTGCGCCAAATGAAGCCATCAGCCCCATTCCCATAGTTGTAAACTTCGTAGTAGACATGGCTTGAATTGCCATGCTGCATCACAACACTATTTTTAACGTACCAAGTTGTATTCGGGTAATTTTTGAGGTTATGCAGCCGTTTGGTGTGGGTCGCATTCCACAAATAAACTGCACTTTTGGATTTAGCGTGATAGGCCACGGCCGTGCTGCGACTCAACACTTTTGTCCATATGTAACTTGAATCGGTGTTCGTTGCGGTCGAATTGGCAGTAGCCGCGGTGGTATTTCCTGAAACTGGAAAGCTTGTAGCGGTGAAGACGCCAAACGTCACCAGGGCAAGCAATAATAACTTTTTCATGATGTTTTCCTCCTATGTACCAGCCAATTAATTATATCAGAAAAATGGGGTGAAATATCGCCTTTAGTGAATATATACGCAAGAGAGTGGGGCGCGAGGCGTTTTGATCCCAGAATTTAAGCCAATCAACGAGTTATTCCCGTTCTTGGAATAACTCGTTGATTGGCTTAAACGGCCGGGATCAGCCGATTGCCGCACGTTTATTCTGGATAATAGTGGGGCTGGGGCTCAAAGAGTCTAGCATTAGACCTGATAGGAACTGAGATACAACTAGCAAACAGTGTTGTCTCAAACTACTTTTATTCTAATTTATTTTTGGTATGACAATCCCCGCCGCAGACGTTTCCAAAAACTGGTGTCGTCGGTCTGTAAAATCAAGCCTTCATAGATTTGACCAATGTACCAAGTCAAAAGGCCGATACTGATGACCAGAATCGCCAGTGAAATGCTAATTTCCAACCCACTCGCGTTGTCATTGATAATTCTCATGGGCATGAAATACGACGAGAAGAATGGCACATACGACAAAATTTTTGAAATCAGCGCGTCTGAATTGCTTTGAAACGGCATCGTCAAGAAGAAGGCAATCATACTCAGATAGATGGCAGGCTGAGCAGCTTTCGGGGCATCTTCTGCTTTGGCAACCAGTGCACCACTAAATGCCGAGATGATCGTGTAAATGATCACGCCTAAGAAGACAAATAGCAGGTTGATTCCCAGCATGTTTTTAATCACATCATTGACCAGTGTCTGGTTGTCCGAAATGAGTTGCTTGATGTTGTCCAGATGCATGGCAATCTGGAAAAAGCCGTAACCACCAACAATATAGACAATGATCTGGGTCAGGATAACGCCAAAGACACCGATAATCTTGCCGACAAAGTACTTCGAGGCTTTGGTACTGGAGAAAATAATCTCCATGACTTTAGTGCCCTTCTCGGAAGCAATTTCTTGGGCGGTCACAGAAGAGTAAGTGATCAAAATCATATAGATCATGAAGACTAATACCCAAAATGAAATGATTTTGGCCAGGTTGGCACCGCCATGGTTGGTTTGAATTTTTTGTTTGAAAGCCGGCTGAACTGCCAGTGATTTGGTTTGTTTGGCACTCAACTTTGCGTTCGCCAGGTTAAGCTGTTGCTGAGACTGGGCAAGAAAGACGTTGATTTTGGTTCTCATCCCGCCGCCTAGAGAATCACTTGAATGATAGACACCACTGACTTTTGTCTTGTCCGCCGATAACACCAGGTAGCCAGCTAGATTATTATTGCCGACACTTTTCTTAGCGGCTGCAGTGGTAGTGACGCTGGCTTTCACGTCATCCCGATTGGCTTTGATAAATTGTTTTCGGAGTGCCGGTTGATCAGAAATGACGGCAATTCGCTGTTGATCTGAACTGGAAGTCGCACTGGTGTAGCCGATGCCTAAAGAAATTGCCAACAAAATGAACGGGGAGAGCACCAAGACGATGAAGCTCCAAGACTTAACTTGGCGGAGATAGGTTTCCATGGCAACAATTAAGGTTTTATTCATGAGAGATCCCCGCTTTCATTCTGAAAATTTCATCAAGTGTTGGTGGCTGCTGACTAAATTCTTCGATGTATTTACCGTCAGTGAGCTTCTCAAAGACTTCAGGTCCCTTACTGGGATCATCCAATCGCAACAAGAACCGAGAACCGCGAATATTTTGGACTTTAACGACATGTGGGAGCTGGTTCAGCTGTTCTTCAGTCCAATCGGTCGTGACATAAATTTCCGATTTGCCAAACTGATCGCGAACTTCGCTGATGGTGCCGTTCAAGACCACTTCACCTGTCCGCAGCATGACCAGCCGGTCGCAAACTGCCTCAACATTTGCCATATCATGGCTGGAGAAGATAATTGCTGCGCCTTGATCACGGGCTTCCAGAATTGCCCTTTTCAACAAATCAGCATTTACCGGGTCCAGGCCGCTAAAGGGCTCATCCAAGATAATCAACTTTGGGTGATGGATCAGGGTCACAATCAGTTGCACTTTCTGCTGGTTTCCCTTTGAGAGATCCTTAATCTTATCGGTTTTCTTACCTTTAACCGCAAACTTTTTCAGCCAGTCGTCAATTTGTGGGCGAATTTCTTTTGCAGGTTTCCCCTTCAATCGTGCTAAATAGACAATCTGCTGCTCAATGGTTAGTTTGGGCATCAAGCTGCGTTCTTCAGGCAGGTAGCCAATCGCATCAAAATCAGCCTCTTTGATGGGCTGACTATTCCAGCGGATCTGGCCATCGTACTTGAGGAAGTTCAGGATGCTGTGAAAGGTGGTCGATTTGCCAGAGCCGTTTTGGCCGATTAATCCGGTGATCTGGTTGTCGGGAACATCAAAACTAATGTCGTCCAATGCAGTCAGACTGCCAAATTGTTTGTGGAGATGATTGATCGTGAGCATGCGAATGCCTCCCATTTCTTTTGAGCTTATCATACCATAATCGTCTGGCGGATTTTACGGAAAACATTTGATGTCAATGGATTTGTACATAAAAAGCAGGATCGCAAACTTGCAATCCTGCTCAGAATCATTTTAATTATCGATACTGTTTCATTGGTTTGACAAAGTGCCAACTGCGCTGATGGTACGCTTGATCCCAGAATTCCCATTCCAGTTCGCAGCTCTTCAAGAATTCTTCTTTGACCACATCCAGATGATGTTGATCGTAGTGTTCCGCTTCACGGTCAATCAAAGCAAATAACTGGGGTAAAATGCTGTCACTGTCATCTTCCATGTCAGCGTAAAAATCAATCCATGGTTTAAAAACATTGTCGTCGGTATTCTTACCCTGCTTCACAAACCGGTTTGCGATTTCCAGGTAAGTCCATGGACACGGGGTCATGGCCGCAACAACATCAATTAAGTCGCCAGTTCGCGCAGCACGATACATGTGTTCGTTGTACAAGTACGTGCCGGGAGCTTGCGGTTCGTGCTGCAGGGTTTCGTATTCGACCCCTGCCACGTTGCAGAAGTTGTGATGCGGATGAATTTCACTATTCAAAATAAAGTCAATTTGTTTGGCAAAGATGGCCATATCCGCTCTGGTTTGCGATTTTTGAATGGCATCGGCGTACACTTTAATGAACGCATTCAGATAGTTGTAGTCCTGACCAACATAAAAGGTCAGCGCCTCTTTTGGTAAATCCCCATTGCCGATTCCTTCAACAAATGGATGTTGATAGATCTCGTGTAAAATTGGCTGTCCAGCTGCGACTAATTCTTCAGAAAATTTCATGAGTCAGTGCTCCTTAAAGCAAAATTTTCAAACAGAACGCGACCGGACTTGGCACTTTTCGAACTCATTATTCCACTTCCCTACGTTGGTATTAACCAAATCAGGTTCAAAGGGATTGGCAAGTCGCCATCTCAGCACAAGGCACCCCTAGTGATCTTATTTGAATACCCAAAGTTTACCATATTTTGAAGGATATTTTACGATTTTCTTCGTATATGATACGCTGAAAGCAACAATTTTCTGAGGATTGGGGGAATTTTAATATAAGGAGAGTTGTTTCATGAAATTCAATTGGAAGATCGCACTCATCAGTTTTTCCCCATACATCCCTTTGATCGTCATTTATTTGTTAATCCACTTATACGTCGCAAATGATGTTGTCGCTTTGCTATTCACTTTAGGTGTTTTTTCAGCCGGATATATTTTTGTTCATTATAAGTATGCCAAGACTTTCTTCAGTAACCATCCTGAACTTGATCTACAAAACTTTGAATTCAACACAGTCGCAAACGTTGTTTTGGCACTGTGGATCATCGTCATGGTTGGCCTCATAATTCTCAGGCTTTATCCACAAAGTCCAGAAGGCTATCTATTGGCATTTGATTTATTCTACTCCGTCATTAACGGCTTCAAATCCTACAGGAGAGCTGCAAAATGACATTTAACTGGAAATACGCTCTATTCACCAATGCACCAATGTTCCTCACGCTGATCATCTACCTCGGAATGACTGCATTACGCATTGATCCGATCTGGCTAATTCTTGTCGTCGTTGTAGTCTGGCTCGCATGGTATACCTATGCCAGTTGAAAAGTCTACTCTCGGCATCCTGAATTTAATTACCATAACTATCAGCGCGGTACAACTTCAATTGTCATCATCACAATTTCGACGATTGGTTTTCTGTTCTTACTCTTAAAGCTTCAACTAATAGCCAACATCGCGCTCTTTATCACTTGGTTGGCCGTCTCAAACTTCTTGGTAGATGGGTTCGCCAAGTATAAGGGCCTACCATAATGACCCGACAATTTCAAAAACCGGCGTTGTAAATCTCAAACAAGATTTACGGCGCCGGCTAGTTTATACTCATCTTATATTAGGCGTTCTTCACAGCAAACATCGGCAAAGTATTCAAAAATACACAGTCATCCCGACTAGTTGCCCGTCCCTCAGCCAAAATAGAACAACGTTGAACAACATTGGCACCCACTTTCTTCAACAAGTGTTCTGCCGAAGCCAGTGAGCCGCCTGTACTGATCACATCATCCACAATGATCACCCGTTTGCCTCGAAGCTGTTCTGCGTCACACCCATCCAAAACCAGCTGTTGATGATAGTCAGTGGTAATCGAACGCATCCCAATCGCAATTGGATTGCGCATATAGGCCTTAACACTTTTGCGCAAGACAAAATAACGTGGGTGATGGGTAATCATGCTCAGTTCTTGAGCCAATGGGATCCCTTTACTCTCCAAGGTCACCAGATAATCAAACGGAATGTTAATCCGCTTGGCCAACTCCTGAGCGGCATAACGGGTTAACTCAGCATCCCCCAATAAGACGAAGGAGGCAATCGCCGCCGTGTCTGTGATCGGGATAATCGGTAATGTCCGCTTCAGTTTGCCAATTGTTAATTCATATTCCTTCTGCATCTTGATCCTCCAGATTATATAAGATAGAAAGAAAGCATCAAAAACGACTAATATGTGTGAAAATCGAGGCTTTTCACAGCCACAACTGTTAACGAAATTTTTATTTTTATGTTTTTTGTTCGTCTATGTATATGATAATACTCTATTTTATCCTTTTTATCCACATATGATAGTCCAGACACGAATTTTGCAGCAAAAATGTCAAAATGTCACTTTCAGCTCACAATCCGTCACCTAAGACGACACATTATGTGGTCTATTTTGGGAATCATCCACAAGATACCCCCATATATAGCCAAAATGGGTCTCAATCAATCCAACTATTTGTCACTCCCAAAACCACCCTTAGTGTGATTCAAATTTTTTTGAAGCTCACCAATCCGCGAGTCCACGCGATTATGCAGGGTACAAGCAAATCTGCCGAATACACAATATATTGATTCTGAAACCGGTTAGATATACTATATATAGTATCAGTTCGAGCAATTCAAACGAAATGAGAATATAATGTACATATGGGAGGAATCATTATGCAAGCAATGAAACTTTCATCAGTTTCACTATCTGATGAATTTATAAAACAAGTTAAAGAAGAAGTTACGCCTCACTGGGGAGAATTAGGCTGGGTTACCTACAAGCGGACTTATGCCCGTTGGCTGCCCGAAAAGGGCCGTACTGAAAACTGGGACGAAACCGTTAAACGGGTGGTTGAAGGAAACATCAACCTTGATCCTCGTCTTCATGAAGACAACGTTGATCCCCAAGTTGTTGATGACTTAACCGAAGAAGCCAAGAAGCTCTACAAGCTGATCTATGGCCTTTCAGCTACTCCATCAGGCCGTAACCTTTGGATCTCTGGTACCAGCTATCAGGATCGTAACGGCGACGCCTTGAACAACTGTTGGTTCATCGCGGTTCGACCACAATCATATGGTCACAGCCATATTTTGCCAGAGTATCTCCAACCAGACACTCCTGCCGTTTCGATGCCTTACTCATTTATGTTTGACCAATTGATGAAGGGCGGCGGCGTTGGTTTTTCTGTCACTAAAGACAATATTCATAAGATTCCTCTAGTTGATAAGAAAATCGACTTGAAAGTAATCATCGACAAGGATAGCAAGTCATACCAGGATTCTCTTGATATGGGAGCAACTGACAAGGATGAATGGTTGAAGAATCATTCAATCAAAGACGTTCGTTACTATCGTCTGCCAGATACCCGCGAAGGTTGGGTGGTTGCCAATGCGCACTTGATTGATATGCACTTCAATGGCACTAACGCCGATGGTAAGACTGACTTAGTTCTGGATATGAGCGACATCCGTGAAAAAGGTGCTAAGATCAAGGGCTTTGGCGGAACTGCTTCAGGTCCAATGCCATTAATTGAAATGTTAATTGATATTAACAGTCTGCTCAATTCACGCGTTGGCCGTCATTTGTCATCGGTTGATGCCACTGATATTGGCAACTTGATCGGAAAGACTGTCGTTGCCGGCAATGTCCGTCGTTCAGCCGAATTGGCTTTAGGCTCAGCTGACGATGAAGATTTTATTACGATGAAGCAGGATAAAGACAAGCTCTACCATCACCGTTGGGCATCAAACAACAGTGTGGCAGTTGATTCAGAATTCGACAACTACGGGCCGGTTGCTGATTCAATCCAACACAATGGCGAACCAGGAATTGTTAACTTGGAGCTTTCCAAGAACTACGGCCGTAAGATCGATGGTCTGCAAAAAGACATCGACGCCAATGTTGAAGGAACCAACCCCTGTGGTGAAATTTCTTTAGCAAATGGTGAGCCATGTAACTTGTTTGAGGTCTTCCCTTACGTTGCCAGTCAACAAGGTTGGGATCTTGATGAAGCCTTCACTTTGGGAACTCGTTTCTCAAAGCGGGTTACTTTCAGCAATTACGACTGGGAAGTTTCCCGAAACGTCATTGAAAATAACCGTCGGATCGGGATTTCAATGTCAGGAATTCAGGATTGGATTTTGGCTAAATTTGGTAACCGAGTTGTTACCGGTTATGAAGATGCTAAAGATCCTGAAACTGGCGAAGCTATCAAGAAGCCAATTTACGATCCACGAGTTGTTAAAGAAGTTGATGGCTTGTACAAAGCCGTTGTCCGCGCTGACAAAGATTACTCTGATACACTTGGATGCAAACCTTCCATCAAGCACACCACTGTTAAGCCATCAGGAACGGTTGCCAAATTAGCCGGCGTTTCTGAAGGCATGCACTTCCACTATGCTGGTTACTTGATCCAACGGATTCGTTTCCAAGATTCAGATCCACTACTGCCAGCTTTGAAGGCTTGCGGCTATCACGTTGAACCAGATGTTTACACGAAGAGCACCATGGTTGCCGAATTCCCAATCCGCGCTTCCCACGCTGACAGCGAGAACTTCGCTTCAGCCGGAAACGTTTCGATTGCAGAACAATTCGCAACCCAAGCCTTCCTGCAGACTTACTGGTCAGACAACGCCGTTAGTTGTACCGTTACTTTCCAACCAGATGAAGGCGACCAAATTGCCCCATTGATGAGACAATACCGCTTCACCACCAAGTCAACTTCATTGTTGCCATACGTTGGTAATGAGTTCAAACAAGCTCCTAAGGAACCAATTGACGAGAAGACTTATGAAGACAAAGTAATGGAAATCCACGCCGATGTCGCAACGGTCTTTGCAAAGCAAAACGATAACCATGATAAGAAGGGTATCGAACTGGTTGACCAAACCGATTGTGCTGGCGGAGCATGCCCAGTGAAATAGAGTGCGAGTCGCAGTGTCAGTTGCGTCCGAGCACGTTTCAACTAGGCAACTGCTAAATTAATGCGTTCAACCTTGGCCCCTCGGTCCCCCGCCGATCGGCCAAGCCCTAAAACAGATCATTCCCACGGAGAGGCCAGGGCAATTAACTTGCTGCTGGCCTCTTTCATTACATACATCATGGAGGTATCACAATGTTAAAAATCTACACCAAAGTCGGCGATCACGGTAAAACCAAGCAGGTAACCGGAAAAATGGTGCCGAAGTACGACCTGCAAATCGAGGCATTAGGGGCACTGGATGAACTGGATTCATGGCTTGGCTATGTAATCTCAGTCCTGTCCCCCAAGAGTGCTTCACTGGCACCGACCATCCAAACAATCCAGCGAAACCTGTATGAATTACAGGCAGATATCACCGTTAAACGTCATCACAACATTACCTTTGACGACACCAAAAAGCTGGAAGCAGAAATTGATGAAATTATGGCCAAATTGCCTGCCATCAAAGCCTTCATTCTCCCTGGCGGCAATCAAGCCGGGGCGTCGCTCCAATATGCCCGAGCTCTGGCAAGACGCGCTGAAAGAATGGTCGTTGAGTTAAACGACAAGCAGCAACCGCTCAATGATGAAATCTTTGAGTATCTCAACCGTTTATCAGATTACTTATTCGCCCTTGCACGTTATGCCAATTACCTGGAAGGCTACGACGAGATTAAAAGTAAATATTAGTTGGGAAAAGGCGAATCGGAAACCAGTTACTGAATTGGTTTCCGATTCGCCTTTTTAATTTGTCATTAGAGGTTCTCCATTACACGTGGATCGTATGTTCCGTCGTCTGACCAGTAATTAATTTTAGCGTGTCATCAAGGGATTGCTTGACCATATTCTTAACGGCAATGTCGGTGTAAAAAGCCACATGGGGCGTTAAGAAAACATTGTCCATGGCCTTCAACTTGGTATATTCCTTGAGGGGAATGTCGCCATCAAACGACTGATTAAAAATCTCCGTCTCATTTTCAATGACATCGATACCGGCTCCGGCAATCTGATGATTTTGCAGAGCATCAATCAGTGCGTCTGTATTGACGATGGGACCGCGGGAACAGTTGATGAAAAACGCGGAGGGTTTCATTTGTGCAAATTGGGTTTTGTCGATCATATGGTAATTCTCATCACTCATGTAGGTATGCATCGTGATGAGGTCGGCGTTTTTAAAAATGTCTTCCTTGGAAGTATATGTAACCAGATCTCGAAATGCGGCGTTTTCGTGAATGTCATTTCCCAATATTCGGGCACCAAAGCGTTTAAAAATCTTGGCAACCGTGCTGCCGATGCGGCCAACCCCAATGATGCCAATCGTCATTTCCGACAACTCCCTTGAGCGCAAACCTTCAACAATGTAGTCATTCTTGGCCATTCGTGATTGAAATTGTGGGATATGACGGACCAAATTTAAGGCATGGGTCAATGTCATTTCAGCGACCGCTTCTGGTGAATAGGAAGGAACATTGGTAATGGTCAGGCCATTTTCTTTTGCCCATTTCAGATTACAAGAATCAACCCCTGCCGACCTCAATGAGAGCTGAGTGATGCCAAAATCACGGAGTTTGCGATATAAATCCGGTGTTTCGCTGAGCATGCTGCGTTGACGGTAATCAATGCCGTCATACCCTTTAGCAAGATCGACAGTATCGTCGTGTAATTCCACGTCATTGAAATCAACCTGAACATCTGGATGCTCCGCCGCCCATTCGAGCACAAACTCTTTTTCGTATCCTAAAATGTTGTATGCCAAAATCTTTTTCATCACGCCACCGTCCTCATTGTGTTATATTATAAAATGATTAGAATTTGGATATAATATACCTCATAAAGCCGGTGGTGTCAAAATCATTTCAATGGCTGGCCGTCATCTCACAATCCCAAGGCGTCTCTGATCATCGTCAAAATATGCTGTTGGTCGTTTCCAAAAACGGTCGATTGTCGATAGGCCAGACCAATCTTGAAGACTGGCTGGGCCTCATCGGTCAATCTTAAAGCGACCACATTGGGATTATTAATCTTGACGGCTTGGGTCAACAGGCTGACACCAATGCCGTCAGCAACCATATTGACGATGCTTTGTGCCTCACTGGATCTGAAAATCACCTGCGGCCGAATGTGATTTTGTTGGGCAAGGGTGTGAAAGACCCGATCGTGAACAAAATTATTTTTAAACAAAATAAACGATTCCTTCTTTAACTGGTTGAAAGAAACTTCAGTGAGTTTGGCCAAGGGGCTGTCCTTGGCAACGAGAATCGAAAACGGCTGCTGATCAAATTCATCAACGATCAGCTCTGAATCAGTCACATCATCCACGTACCCCAAAAATGAAACGTCCAATTGACCGCTTTTCAGATCCCGGAGCGCAGACAGCGACCCTTCTTCGACAGTTTGAATGTGATTAAGATCTGATACCGGCAGCTGCTTTGCGACCATCGGAAAGTAATTAGTCTCAATAATCGGCGGCATTCCAATCACCAACTGCTGGCGGTGACTATTTTCAATCTCCCGGACTGCGAGTCGGTAATGATACAAAATTTCATTTGCATGAACTAACAGTTGCTCCCCCGCAGTCGTCAGGGTAATTGCCTGGTGTGGGTTTCCCCTGACTAAGAGTTGGCTGCCAAATGCGGCTTCAAGCCGTTTAATCGCAGCAGAAATTGTCGGCTGGCTGACCGAATAGTCTTGGGCAACTTTGGAAAAATTCTTTTCGGTTGATAGAGAAACATAATACTTTAAATCATTCATATTCATTTTGAGGTCCGCTTTCTAAAGGATATTCTTGTTAACTATTATAAATCATAATAGACTACGTGCACATTGACTATATAAAGTTGAACAGACTATTCTAAAGGAAATGATCAAGAAAGAGGCAATTAGATGACACAATCAATTTTGAATGACCCATTTAAAAATAAGGGAACGGCCTTCACAGAAACTGAACGTCAACAGTTAGGTTTGGTCGGGATGTTGCCGCCAATGGTTCAAACACTGGATCAGCAGGCTGAGCAAGTATATCAGCAGTACCAGTCCAAATCATCCGCTTTAGAGAAGCGGGTGTTCTTAATGAGTATTTTCAATGAAAATCGCGTCCTATTCTTCAAGACATTCTCACAACACGTCGCTGAATTCATGCCGATCGTTTACGACCCGACAATTGCGACTACGGTTGAACATTACAGTGAACTCTTCGTTCAACCTCAAAATGCCGCATTTCTGTCAATTGACGATCCAGATTCAATCGAAGAAAGCCTCAAGAATGCTGCAAATGGTCGCGACATTCGGCTGCTTTGTGTGACTGACGGCGAAGGTATCCTAGGTATCGGCGACTGGGGCACCCAAGGTGTTGATATTACCGTCGGCAAACTGATGGTCTACACCGCCGCTGCAGGAATCGACCCCAGTCAAGTTCTGCCGGTCGTTATCGATGCCGGTACCAATAATGAGGGGCTGCTGAAGAACCCGCTATACCTGGGCCTTAAACAGCATCGGGTGCGGGGTCAACGATACGATCAGTTCATTGATCAATTCGTATCTGCAGTCGAAAACCAGTTTCCAGACGTTTACCTGCATTTTGAAGACTTTGGTCGTTCCAATGCAGCCAATATTTTGAATCGTTATAAAGATGACCAACTCGTCTTTAACGATGATATTCAGGGGACTGGAATTATTGTTCTTGCCGGCCTCATCGGTGCCCTCAATATTTCTAAACAAAAGTTAACTGACCAGACTTATTTGTGCTTTGGTGCCGGAACAGCCGGTGCAGGGATTACCATGCGGGTTTATAATGAGATGTTAGCAGCCGGCTTATCACCGGAAGAAGCGAAACAGCATTTCTATATGGTTGATAAACAGGGGCTGTTATTCACTGATACCCCTGATTTGACGCCGGAACAAAAACCGTTTGCCCGTTCGCGAAGTGAGTTTGCGAACCCGGACAGCCTGACTGATTTGCTTTCCGTTGTCAAAGCCGTGCACCCAACGATTATGGTTGGAACTTCAACTCAACCGGGAACCTTCACGGAATCCGTTGTGACCGAAATGGCTGCCCATACGGAACGCCCGATCATCTTCCCGATTTCCAACCCAACCAAGTTGATGGAGGCCAGCGCCGCTGATTTAATCAAATGGACTGATGGCAAAGGATTGATTGCGACCGGAATTCCCTCTGATAACGTGGAATACAAAGGCGTTACCTACCAGATTGGTCAGGCGAACAATGCGCTCATCTATCCCGGACTGGGGCTTGGGGCAATCGCCAGTGCTGCATCAGTGCTCAACGACGCAATGATCTCCGCTGCTGCCCACTCACTTGGCGGTATTGTCGATCCGACACAGCCAGGGGCCGCCGTTCTGCCTCCTGTCAGCAAGCTCAACCAGTTCTCAGATACAGTCGCAACTGCGGTCGCACAGAGCGCGGTTGATCAGAAACTTAACCAGAAACCAATTGAATCAGTTCGCGATGCCATTCATCAAACTCAGTGGCAGCCAGAATATTAATATTAACGGGAGGACATATGACTGAATATCGGATTGAAGAAGATACCCTCGGAAAAGTCAAAGTACCAAAGAAGGCACTATGGGGGCCACAAACTGAACGGAGCCGACACAATTTTCCAACCGGCCCTTTGATGCCGGTTGAGGTGATCCGGGCACTCATCAACATTAAACTTGCGGCGGCCACAGTTAACCAAGTGCAACAGACACTAACCCCCGAAAAAGCCCGGTTGATTGAAAAGGCCAGTCGCCAGTTGTTATCGCTCAACGATAGCCAACTCATGGCTGACTTTCCACTTCACGTTTACCAAACCGGGTCGGGAACGCAAACCAATATGAATGTCAATGAGGTCATCGCAAACCTCTGCGGTCAATTGGACTCAAAACTGACGATTTTGCCTAACGACGATGTCAATCACTCTCAGAGCTCAAATGATACTTTCCCGACCGCGATGAACATTGCTGCTACCTTGGCCGTTCTCAAACTAAAACCACAGGTTGAACATTTGATTGCAGTTTTAGCCAAAAAGCAAGAACAGTATTGGGACGTTGTGAAGATCGGTCGAACCCATCTTCAAGATGCGACCCCGATCACGTTTGGCCAAGAAATTAGCGGCTGGGTCAGCGCGTTGACCCACGACCTCCACTTTCTTGACGAAACCAGCCAGACTTTACTGGAGGTCCCGATTGGCGGTACCGCCGTTGGAACCGGCTTAAACACGACGCCGGACTTTGCTTCCGCAATGGTAGCCGAACTCAGTACTGCATATGGGTTGCCGTTCAAAACCCAAAATCAGTTCTACGGTCTGGCCAACCATTCAGGCATCACGGCAACCCACGGCGCCGTGCGGACACTGGCAGCTGATCTCCTGAAAATAGCCAATGACATCCGCTTTCTTGCCAGTGGGCCACGGGCCGGCTACGGTGAGTTGAGCATCCCGGCCAACGAACCCGGTTCATCCATCATGCCCGGCAAAGTCAACCCAACTCAAGCAGAAGCCATGACCATGGCTGCGACGCGGGTAATGGGCAATGATACGACAATTGAAGTTGCCGCCAGTCAGGGTAACTTTGAGATGAACGTTTATAAACCAGTCATCATCTTTAGTTTCTTGGAGTCAGTCGAGTTACTAACCGGGATTATGACGAACTTTACCGATAAAATGGTCGCTGGCATCACCGTCAACCAAGACCGAATGAAGCAGTTAGTCGACAATTCACTCATGACCGTCACTGCCTTGTCGCCGCACATTGGTTACCACAAGGCAGCTGAGATTGCTCAAAAGGCCCATCAAGATGGCACAAAGCTGAAAGTCGCCGCTTTGGCACTTGGCTATGTGACCGCTGATGACTTTGATAAATGGATGAAGCCGATTAATATGACTAATAATGATCGAAAATAACAGTGTGGAGCAATGAGCGTTTAGCTTCCAGAATAAAAGGGGACTATCTAAACATCCAGAGGTTGGATGTTTAAATAGTCCCCTTTTACGGCCGGAAGCTGCTCATTTTTCCACTATTCGGCTAGATAATATTAAAAAATGTTTTTTTGGGGGGCAAACTATTCAGCGTTACCCCAGACCCATAAAATGTAAGGATCCTCCCACATTTTTAAATCCAATTCTAAGAACCGTGAACCATCTACCGAGTCACCGGCCCCTGCCAAGACAGCATCCCGCCGCTAACATTAATCACTTGATAACCAGCCTTGCGCAAAATCCGGGCCGCTCTTAGACTTCGTCGCCCAGATCGACAAATCAAATACCAAGGCTGTGGGGCAGATACTTGGGTGATATTGCCAGGCAATCCGGATAACGGCACATTCTTTGCAGCTGGAATGTGACCGGCTTGATACTCATCAACCTCACGAACATCAAGAATTACCGGCTTATTCGGTAGTAGCTGCTTCAGTTCAGATGGGCTAATTGACTTTATCTTTGAAAATAACAATACATAACGCTCCTTTAAAATGATTGATATATCGAGTATAAAAGAACTCTGGCAAAAGTGAAACCCAGTTTCTGATTCAGTAGCAATACTGGTTTGTGAAAAGTCCCAAAATTTTGTATGGTAAACCCAACAGAAAGTGAGGGATTCATTATTCGAAAAGCAATCCACGCCGCAAATGCATGGCTGCTCTTTGCCATCGGCATCGGCATCATTTCAGCACCTTTCGACTTGCTGCTACATCATGAAAGCAACTTTTTTGACCTACTCAAGACATTTTTTGAAAATGGCTTACTCGGATTTTTAGGATCGGTACTACTAGTGCTGGTATTGGGTTGGTTACCGGTATTTCTGATCGTTGGTTTTTTCCTTTGGCTGAACAATCTGGTTTCAAAACATGACTATTTTAAATAGTTATCCGGAAAAAATGTTTAAGAACAGAAATCCCAAATAAGCGCTGATTAACTCAATCCAGTATTCCTGAACTGACATTTTAACCGCACCAAGCCATCTCCCCAGATAGTGGTCACTTTTGATATACATATTATTATGAACCGTCCGTAATGCCACCAGGGAAAAGAAGTAGATGCTCGCACCAAACGCCAAGGTATGAAGTAGGAAAAAACTTCCACTCCAAAATTGACCCTTGATAAACAAAAAGATGACCACCAATGCCCCAATTGCAAACATGGCATAATACCAAGCGGTTGGAAACAGGATTGACCACTTGGTATGGATCAACGAAAAAATTAAAAAGGTTAATGGCACTCGCCAAGCAAAATAGGTCGTATCTATGATAGACGCGCGAGAAACACCGAGGTTTTCGGTTGCTGGGATAAGATGGCTAAAATGCGGCAATACGATGAGTAGGGCAATCAACCAGATAAAACCGCCATATATTAAAAGCGCCTTAACCACAGTGTGATTGATCCGAATTTTCCCCATAGATCAACAACTTCCTTTAATCAGATTTCCCCCTCAAAATATTAGCTACTAGGTTATCATGAACCGAAACAAAATAAAACTGCCATCAGCAATCCCGATGACAGTTAATGCTACCTAACAACTTCTTGAAAGGTCCCAATATCCAGTGCCAGGGTGATCGTCAACACCAGAATAATTTGGAAAAAATCGGCTTCCTGGAACCGTCGATACACAATTGACATGAATGGATCAACTAGAAAGTAAGCCGCTACTACATTCAAAATAACAAAAATAATCGCAAACACAATTCGCTTTGCACTCATGAAACCGCCCCGTTCCGCTCGCCCTAATGTGTCGAAGTTGCTGTAAGTGTACAAAGTTTGCGGAGGTAAGTCAAGCAACTTGCATATGGTATTATAAATATAATCTAATATATAACTTTGATACAATAAAACCCCACTGCCAATTGCGACAGTGGGGTCTCTTTTAACGATGCGCTTTATTCGCTTTAGCTTCATGAATAATCTTCAGAGCCCGCTTACGGATCTTGATACTTGGGCTCTTCAAGCGACGATAAGCACTCGCGAGATCTTGTTTTTCCATATCGATCACTCCTTTGCCGCTGTTATCTTACCAGCTGGCCTTGTGAACACCAGGGATCTGACCCAGGTGGGCATACTTGCGGAAGTTGAGACGTGACATGCCAAACTTACGCATGTAACCGCGGGGACGACCGTCCAATTCGTCACGGTTCCGCAATCGGTTAGGGTTAGAGTCCTTTGGCAGCTTGGCCAAGGCCTCATAGTTGCCTTCCTTTTTCAACTCACGACGGATGCTGGCATACTTTTCAATCAAGGCTTCTTGACGTTTATTCTTTGCAATCTTAGACTTCTTTGCCATATGAGTCCTCCAAATAAGTGTATTTTTGATATTGTGGGTTTTAGGTTATTTTGTGTACACTCAATAGTAACGGTTACTATTATGCCAAGAAACGTCGGACCTGTCAAGAATAATCATTAAGAAGCATGGGAACGTCGGTGAAATCGATACGTTAGCTCGATAATGATAATCCCGCCCCACAAGCCAATCGGAACCGCAGATGCATTATCTCCAAGCTGAAAATGGAAGTACCAGCCAGCCAACACAATGATCGTTGAAATAATTGCCAAGAGACAAAATATCTTTCTCAAATTCGGCCATCGTAAAATGGTCGGTCGAGCATTTAACTCATCCTCAAACCGTTTGACCCGCACCATGACAAGCATATTCAGCAGTGCCACTAAAAGTAGGAACACGCCTGCAGCTCCGCCGTGTCGAATAAATATCATACTGATAATAAATAAAATATCGATCGTGATTGTAACCTGCTTAATCGGCCGGATCCATTCCAAGGCTTCTTTTTTCTTTAAATACTCTTTCATCCCAACATCCTCCTTCAAGAGGACGTCCAATGATATATGGAATAGATCGCTTAACTGAATCAAACTGTCAATGTCAGGATAACTGTTTTCAGTCTCCCAACTGGAAATGGTTTGTCGGGAAACATTCATTGTGTCAGCAACCTGCTTTTGCGTCAAACCCAATTCAATCCGTTCAGTTTTTAATCGTGCACCAAATCGCATTGTCATCCTCCTTTCTTATGAGAATAGTGTATAACGCAAACCCATCAGAAACCTAGCAAAGAATCTAAGCATGCTATTATACAGGTATTTAGACGAACAGAGTGACGCCGGAATCCCACACACAATGCAAAATCGTGCTGGGCCAGAGATTCTTGGTACGATAAAACATCCAGCCAAAAATGAGGCCAAGTGGCAACACATTGGCGATGTTAATGAGCCAAGCGCCCAGCGTCAGTCCTTCGAGATAGTAAAGAGGAAAATGACTGATCTGAAATAAGATTGCTTGGATAATATTGGCGGTGACAATCCCGTATTGCTTCATCAAAAAGTTCATGAAGAACCCCCGAAATAAGAACTCTTCAATCAAGCCGGCGCCCAAAGTCACACTCAAAAACTCACCGCTTTTGAACGGATCGTGCTGAAGATAAAAGCCACGGTGGGCACTAAACATCAAAAAGAACAGGTAAGCAATAAACATTGCCAACACGATCCAAAACACGGTCGGAAAGTTTCCGTTATAAAGTTTGCGTTTGTCAATCCATAATTGGGCGTTCGTCCGACTAATCCAGAACAGTCCCAGGCCAACCATGATCACGGCTTTGATCCCCAAACTGACCAGATCGCTCGCCATCCCTGTCGTGTAGTGATGCTCAATGAAATTGATAAGTTCGCGACCGAAAAGCCAGAGTACAATCAGAAACACGTAACTCAGGTAAAAGGTCGTCATCGACCAGGTTCTTCTCAAAATAATGCCTTCCGTTTCGTCATATTTAGATTTTGATTATATCACTATCCGAGAACAACCAAAAGTGAGCGACAAATCAAAAAAAGGCCGGCGCGCAATTCACAAGAATTGTGTGCCGACCTTCTCAATGGTCATGATTAACTATCAGTTTCAACCCAGTGCTTTAACAGGTAGACACTTCCAACAGACTCCAACGCGGTAAATCCAAGCAGGTAAATAGTTGCGTAATAGATACTTGCAATCGTATCTCCATTCATATTAAAGAAGTGGTTCATAACACCGTCGACTCGATTTTCAATGATCGAGAAGACATATAGAAAAGCTACAATAACAACAACGTACAGAACGAACCTAAAGAATTTTTGCCGAGAATCAGGTAGGAAAGCCGTCAAGGCATCCCCGGTCAAATGAATCAGCGTGATCGATGCCCATAAAAGAAGGGTCATGGCAATCGCTAATAAAATCGCACCGATGGTCACCAGAATCATATTTCGAACAAAATTTTGCTTATCAGAATTCATGGTGTAGTGAAACATCTTCTTAAATTGAGCCCCAAAATCTCCCCAAAACGGAATCGCAGCGATCACCCACAGAACTACCTGGGTAATGCCGGCGTACACCATCCCGATGAACGAAGATAGCAGGTTAACAGAGTATAGCTTGGTGTCACTTGCCGGAATCAACCGGTAGGCGTCGCTCACGAAAATGTGCTCACTGTTCCGAGACATCAACACAAAGGCAACGATGGCGACAAATACCGAGTACGAAAGTGTGATGGCAAGTGGCGTATCGGTCTCCAGATCTCCGCGATAAACTTGATAAATCAGCGTTAATACAATGGCAATCACATCAATTAAGACAATCCGGTTCATGATCCGCAACTTGGGCCGAGTCAGCGATTTAAGTAAGTCATAGAAGCTAGTCATCAATATCATTCCCTTCATAAATACTTTCGTAATAGTGTTCGATTCCTTCAGCGTACTTTGAACGAATCTCTTCGGCACTCTTCTGTGCGTAAACTGTTCGATCTTTGATGATCACGACTTCATCCAAGATGCTGGCAATTTCGGAAACGTAGTGATCGGAAACCAGAATCACAGCGTCATCACTCTTCCATTTGATGATACTCTGAATGATTTTCTTCCGTGACATACTATCAATCCCGCCAAATGGCTCATCCAACAGATAGACCTTGGTATCACGTGACAGCGTCAATCCGATAATCAGTTTCTCTTTCATCCCTTTGGAGAGGGCCGATAACCGCAAACCTTCATCAATCTGAAGAAACCCAGCCATTTCGTTATACTTTTTGGTTGAGAAATCCGGGTAGACGTCCTCATAGAAACGGATAATCTTATCAATTCGCATGCTGGGATTAAATCCATTCAACTGTTCACTGAAGCTAATGGCTGATTTCTTGTCTGGAACCCCATCCGTGCCGGCCACGGTAATGCTGCCGGAAGCACCCTTGGCAACCCCGGCAATCAGCCGCATCAATGTCGTCTTACCAGCACCGTTTTCACCGAGGAGGCCAACGATTTTGCCCATCTCAATGTTTAAATTAACGTCTTCCAAAATGCTTCGATAATTTCTCCGGTAATTCAAATTCTTGATTTCAATCGTGTTTGTCATGATTGCACCTGCTTTCTCTTATTGATATAATCCTGCAAATAATCGACAATTTCCTCATCGCTCACATTGAGTTTGCGGAGGTTTTCATATAAATCCTGGAGTTGTTCTGTAATGAGGAGCTTTTTGAGCTTTTCAATCGTTTCCCGATCCTCCGTCACAAAGTTACCCTTGCCACGCTGAGGTTCAATAATTTTCTCTGAAATCAGCTCGCCTAATGCTCGTTGGACGGTATTGACATTGACGGTAAGGTCAACGGCCAACTGCCGGACAGCCGGCAGCTTGTCACCAGGGGCCAACTTACCCACGATAATTTGGCGATAGATATAATTCTTAATCTGGTAGTAAATTGGGATCTTGTCATCGAATTTCATTGTCCCACCTCCCTAGTGTTATATTTTACTATTACACTATAACGCCATTTTGGCAAAAGGACAAGGAAAACCATTATTATTAATCATCTATGCAAAAAAACCGCTACACAGCTACGCGCAACGGTCTTGATAAATCAATTTTTATTAACAATCTTGCCACCATCCATGTGAATCACTTCGTCACTTAGATATGCAATATCTTCTTTATCATGGCTAGCAAGAATCACGGTACTCCCAGCATCGGCAATTTCTTTGAGTGTCTTTCTCAGAAGCCAAGTGCTTTCTTCGTCCAAGCCATTCGTTGGTTCATCTAACAAAAGTAACTTAGGCCGTTCGAAGATCGCTTGAGCAATGCTTAACTTCTGCCTCATTCCCAAAGAGTAGTTAGCAACCTTCGTGTTCCAGTCGCTCTCACTCAGTCCAATTTTCCCAAATGCACTCTTAATATCCTTTGTTGTTGCAATTCTTTTAATTTTCGACAACGCTACCAAGTTTTGGAAACCGGTAAGATCCTTAGGGAATGTTGTATTCTCAATTGTTACACCCATACTCTCAGGGAAATCAAACTTATCATGGAGAACTTCCCCATCCACAATTACCTTTCCTGCTGTTGGAATTAGTAGTCCAGCAATTGATCGAATCAACATAGTCTTCCCCGAACCATTTCGACCGACTAATCCATAAATTTTTCGTCTTTCAAAGTTATACGATACATTATTTAAAACCAAAGTATTTCGAATTCTCTTAGAAACATTTTGTACTTCTACTCTCATTTCTTATCCTTTCAAAAAATCATAGTTCTTAATTAAATATTTAAATTGCAAGACCAACCATGATAACACAATAACGCCGGCCACAAGAACGACTTTATTGTTTGATAAGATTACCCTGCTATAGTTTATAAATTGTGGAGCAAAAATACCTGTAACCTCTCGAAGCCCCTTTAATTGAAACATTGCGTGCCCTATAAATAAGCATCCGGAATAAATAACCAAAGTGTTTAAGTAGGCCACTGCAACCGTGTATCTGAGTACTATCATCAAAAATGTTATAAGTAAAGTAGCCCAACCCAGAAAGGTTATTACAAGTACTGATATAGACCAAACGATCGGTACACCTCCAAACATATAATTAGCTACCATTTGAGTCACGCTCTGGATGATCACAAACACAAACACATTATTGGTTATTCCCCATGAAATTTTCCGACGGCTATGATATCTTGATATAATACTAGTCATATGGGAAAGTAAATTTCTATCTAAAACAGCCGTGAATTCTCCAAGTACACACACAAGTAACAGTATGCTTATTGCAAACTGGATTGAATTAAACTCATATGGAACGTCAGCTATACCATGAAATCCGATTAATTCATTGAAGAAGCCAAATGTTAGGTTTACGATTAACAGACTTCCCGCTATCCTTATGACTTTCATAAAATGTCCTCAAACTTAATTCGCAATTTAACAAGCATACGCATCAAAATCAATATTAATGATAGTCTCGCAACCGAAACTACAATATCCATGATAGTTAGCTGATTCTCAAAGAATAACGTAAAGTGATTTATTTCCAACAGGGGGTCCCATAAATGGAGCCTGGGAAAAATTAGACTAATTAATGCATTGGTCACTATAACTATTCCCATCCCCAGGTAGTATGGACGATTAACTGTCATCAGCCGGTAAAACTCGCCAATGATACTCAAAAATAATCCTGTAGAAATAATCGTTTCAAAAATTAATATCCAAAATGAAAAATTTGCAATCATCGTACCTAATGCAATTTGCGCCAAAAATACTCCGACAACAATATAGAGAGCACTAAAGATCAGACTGTCAGTCGTCAGAGTTCTCTGGAATTGTTTATAGCGGCTTACTCGTGACATCCGATAACAGTGAACGTAGCTTAACTGGTTATTTATCATAATCAGACCTACAAACATATTAGAGAATATCACTCCAAACATTGAATTGGCGAAATATCCCGAGTTAGTTTCAAAAAGCATTTGCACATTCTGCTTGAAAGTATAGTGATCCGATAAAACAGCGTTGTTAACCCAGTATGTTATTAAAAAAATGCCCACACCTGACAAATATAAGGCGCAATACATCCACTTACGTTTATTTGAAATAGACATGCTTACTCCTTAATCTGATCACTACATTTCCTATTGTAATTACTACCACACAAATTAGTAAAAAACTAATCAGTGAACCAATGTATTCATTCCAATCATACTCAATAAATGGTTGTGTAAAGTATGAAGAGCTATATGGCAAAGCAATCATGAAAATCCATAAGCCAAGAGATATAGGATACACCAAAATGGTTTTCCTAATGCTAAGGGCAAGTACATATATAACTACCGAAAATAGTCCAAATGCAAGGCTCACTATTATCACAAACAAAATATATGCTACGTATGGGTGCTCAATTTCCAAATGTAAAAGGTGTGAATACTTTGCTGAATCCTCCATCCCCATAAAACTCGTGCCTTTGTGAAATAGAATTATGGCGACAACAAAATCACAACCAAATAAAATCATATAAAATGTTGAAAAGATAAAGAATTGAACTAACTCTGACCTAACAAAAAACTTATCCAGTGTTCCCATACGTGTACTCAGTAGATAATTGCTGCCACCATGAGTTCTTTCAATTATCCGCTGAAGTGTAATCATTATAATGAAAATGGGCATAAACCAAATCAGAATAATCTGTAAAAATTGACCTGATGAATTCCCGGCTAAAAAGGCAGCAGTAGGTGGGTTAATGATCTCCTTGCTGGGGATACCATTTGGATATAACTGAAACAAACCAGGAAAGTTACTTTGCCATGCGAGAAATTCTGCCAGCAATACAATTAATACGCAAATAAGGATGGTTCTCTTACTTCTTCTTGAACTTATAATGGCACTAATTTCAGATAACAACATCGAATAGACCTCCAAAATACCAAGAATGCTCACAATAAATGTGAGCATTCTATGCGGCAGTCAACATACTAATCTTCAGGATTCCAATAACCGCTGACCTCAGGTTCATTCGCATTCAAATTATTATTCTGCGCAGTCAGTGCAATTAAAGCTCCATTTGCGTCACTATTCGCACTGTACTTATGTTCTCCACTTCCCTCATGGATATCGTAAGATTTGGAAACATTACGATTCAATAATCCAGTATTCTCAATCCAATAGGTTGCCACCGAGTTAGAGCCCTTCTCAGTATCATGTTGCATGTTAACCATCCAGGGTTTAGATGTATTAGACCTATATTCATCCTCTGTCTGTCCATTGCCTTTAAACATTCCCAGCTTAAAATCAAACACTGTATCGACATCTGCACTCACTTCTGTCATAAATGATGGGGCAACAGCTGCCACACTCAGTAAAGAAAGAGCTGCGTAGGTTGCTAACTTTTTCATTCTTGAAATTCCTCCTAAATAAATTTAATAAAGCATTAAAGAATAGAATCTTAAAAATCCTAATGCTTCAGAACCATTATTTCGGAAAAGTGGCTGGTTTACAAGAAAGCATTACTTGCGCAAGCAACGCTTGATATTTGTTCAGCTTACACAAATATTTCATCTTTATGTCAAACGTTAATTCGGCGAAATTTTGACACCAATTTTGATAATATTCATAAAATATTTAAAGAATATTCATACATTTTTCACATCCATACTGTTGAATGTAATTATGATAATATTCGATAAATGGAGGTAGAATGATAAATCTTGGAAATAACTTAAAAAAAATTCGTGAAAGCAGTGAACTTTCACAAGAAATTATTGCATCTAAATTAGGGGCTGAAACTTGAAAGTATGAAGACAGACTGATCCCTTGGTATCACAGGGCATATTTTAATTAATTTAACCATTTAGCTTGCTGTTAACAGCGAAACTAACCGTTTCGGCAA
>Ga0214927_100110_pt1 | contig 50756 bp, 55 predicted proteins | sample Stichaenrichm16X_FD_168612 | JGI IMG/M metagenome (GOLD analysis project Ga0214927, IMG submission 168612) | Xylose enriched microbial communities from anaerobic bioreactor in Madison, Wisconsin, United States - 16X | ecosystem: Engineered > Bioreactor > Anaerobic > Unclassified | place: USA... | reverse complement strand
CTGAATGCATGGCCTGTTTCTATTATTGCTATTTTACCACGTTTGTATTGCGACAGGTGAAAAATGACTGACTGCTATAAAAAAACAAAGCCTAGAGCGTTTCCCTCTAGACTTTGTCGACAGTCTGGCGGCATCTCGTTTTGAGATGCCGTTTTTTGTGTTATAATAAACAAAACGGTTCGACCGACAGGGGAGTGCTATGAAAGAATCCTTATCCGCAGACGAGATCCAAAGGCTCGTCGCCCGCGTCCGCGCCCTTTCGGACAAAACAGAAGCGCGGCTTGCCAAAAATCCATACAACTTCTTTTATCAGGGCAAATCCGTCGCCTACGCGGAAGTCATGGCCCTGTTGGCCCGGGAGCTGGAGACCTCATCCCACGAAAAAAAGGGCTGAACCCTCAGCCCTTAAAGATTTTTAACAACGCGGCTCCACCGCAATCAATTTAAAATAAATTAAAAAAAGGAGGAACCATGCAGCCAGATTATAAAAAGCGCAGAAAGATTTTGTTCATCTTCTGCATCATTTTATTTGTGGCGCTCATCGGCCTGGCGGCCTTCCGCCACTTCACGCACACGTCGAAAAACGCGTCGAAGTCGGCGATGGCGCCGGTACCGGCCGTCACGCGCACAATTCAGAGTTAAACGCGCAGGAGCGATTCAGCTGTGGTGACCACCCAGCTGATTTTTTTTGCGTTAATCGCCGTCGCCAGCCCGAAGACCAGGAACACCAGCGTCAGCATCAGCGACACCAGCCAGATGATCCCGCAGGTGCGGAAGACCTTGTTGTCGTTCTCGTTGCGGCTCGAGATGAACAGCCACAGCATGCCCATCGCGACAACGGCGGCGACGAAGACGAAGCCCAGGACGATTAGCGGGCGGTTTACCGCGCGGATCTGCGAGTAGGTGAAGGCCCCGCCGAGCACCGAGAGCACGCCCAAAAGGGCCGAAACAGGAATAGATTTCGATTTCATAACAACCTCGTTCATTTGTTTTTTAAAGGATTTGATTACAGCCATTATACACAAAAGCGGGGCGGCCGGCTTAAAAAAATTAAAATTGGCCTTTGACAAACCGAAAAAATCGTGCTATATTGTATACAAAATTAAATAAAGCAACACCAAACCGTTGAGACGGAGATAACGTCAGTGATGCTCATACAGAGACTTCGGGGAGCTGAGAGCCGAGGAGAAAACAAGCTGAACAAATGGACCGTTGAGGGCGCAGTGAAAGGCAGTGCCGAGTATTCTGCGACGTGTGGGCATACGTCAGTTGCCGGGAGTATGTTGGTACTTCGCTAAGGGCACAGGGTCATACCTGTGAATCAAGGTGGCAACGCGGATAGTGTATTTAGAATATCTAGAATTATTCGTCCTTGACAGATGGATCTGTCAGGGACTTTTTTATTACAAAAAAATCTTCTCGGACAGAAAGTTGATCAGAAAATACAAGAGAAGGAGAACGAACATGGAAGTTTACCCAAAGCTATCGGAAGTCAAAGCCGTCGCGGCCTCCGGGAAATACCGGGTCTGCCCGGTGAAAACGGAGATCCTCGCCGACCGCTGCACGCCCATCGAGGCGCTGAAGATCCTCAAAAACGTGTCGGCTCACTGCTACGTGCTGGAATCGGTGGTCCACCGGGAAAACTGGGGACAATACACCTTCCTCGGATTTGACCCGAAGCTGGCCATCACCTGCAAGGACGGCCAGATGCAGGTCGGCGACGTCAGCCTGACCACCGACGACCCGTCGGCGGTGCTAAGAGACGTGCTCTCCAAATACAAAAGCCCGAAGCTCGAAGGGTTCCCGCCCTTCACCGGCGGCCTGGTCGGTTACTTCGCCTTTGAAAGCTTCGGCTACGCCGAACCGACGATCCGCACCGCCCAGGACGATCCCGAAAATTTCAATGACATCGACGTGATGCTCTTCGACAAAGTCATCGCCTTCGACCACATCGCCCAGAAGATCGTGCTGATCGCCAACGCCGATTTGAAAGATCCTGAAACGGGTTACCGCAAGGCCGAAATGGACGTGAAGAACTTGGCCGAGCTCATCAAGCACGGCGTCAAGAAGGAAGAGCCGGCCGGCCATCTTAAAGGCGAGCTCACCCCGATGTTCGACAAGAATCAGTACTGCGCGATGGTCGAAAAGACCAAGAACTACATCCGGGAAGGAGACATCTTCCAGGCGGTCATCGGCAACGGCCTCGTTGCCCCCTACGAAGGCAGCCTGCTCAACACCTACCGGGTGCTGCGCGCGACCAACCCTTCGCCCTACATGTTCTACTTCTCCGGCACCGACGTCGAAATCGCCGGCGCCTCCCCGGAAACCCTGGTCAAGCTCAAGGACGGCGTGCTGCACACCTTCCCCCTCGCCGGCACCCGTCCCCGGGGCGCGACCGAGGATGAGGATCAGGCCCTCGAGGCGGATTTACGGCAGGACGAAAAGGAGCTGGCCGAACACGACATGCTCGTCGACCTCGGCCGCAACGATTTGGGCCGCATCAGCCAGTTCGGCACCGTCCAGGTCGAAAAGCTCCACGTGATCGAGCGCTACTCCCACGTCATGCACATTGGGTCCACCGTCCGCGGCAGAATCCAGGACGGGAAGGACGCCCTGGACGCCATCTCGGCGGCCCTGCCGGCCGGCACCCTGTCGGGCGCGCCGAAAATTAGAGCCTGCCAGATCATCGGCGAGCTCGAAGGGCAGAAGCGCGGCATCTACGGCGGCGCCATCGGCTACATCGATTTTACCGGCAACATGGACGTCGGCATCGCGATCCGCCTGGCCTACAAGCGGGGCGGCAAGGTCTTCGTCAGAAGCGGTGCCGGCATCGTCGCCGATTCCGTCCCGGAAAAGGAATATCAGGAATGCTTGAACAAGGCCAAGGCGGTCGTCGAGGCCCTGAAGCTGGCTGAGGAGGTAGACGCATGATTTTACTCATCGATAATTACGACAGCTTTTCCTACAATCTGTACCAGGTGGTCGGGAGCCTCGACCCGTCGATCGAAGTCATCCGCAACGACGACAAAACCGTCGCCGAGATCGAAGCCATGGCCCCGGACGCGATCATCCTCTCGCCCGGGCCGGGCCGCCCGAAGGACGCCGGCGTCATCGAGGACGTCGTCCGGGAGCTCGGCGGCAAGATCCCGATCCTCGGCATCTGCCTCGGCCATCAGGCCATCGGCGAGGCCTGTGGCGCCACCGTCACCTACGCGGCCAAGCTGATGCACGGCAAGGCCTCGGCCGTCACTCTGGATCAAGCCAGTCCGCTGTTTGCGGACTGCCCAAAGGTGATCCAGGCCGGGCGCTACCACTCGCTGGCCGTCGACCGGGACACCTTGCCGGACAATCTCAAGGTCATCGCCGAAACCGACGACGGCGAGGTCATGGCCATCGCCGACGAGGCGAAAAAAATCTACGGCATTCAATTCCATCCGGAGTCGATCTTGACCCCCAAGGGCAAACAGATTTTGAAGAATTTTTTAGCGATTGCAGAACAGTAAAGGAGACCCCATGATAAAAGAAGCCATTATCAAAATCGTCAGCAAAGAAGATTTAACCTACGACGAAGCCTACGCCGTGATGAACGAAATCATGAGCGGGAAGACCACCCCGACCCAGAACGCGGCCTTCCTCGCGGCGCTGTCCACCAAGAGCACCCGGGCCGAAACCATCGCGGAAATTTCCGGCTGCGCGGCGGCGATGCGCGAACACGCGACACCGGTCCACTTCGACGAACCGGTGCTGGAAATCGTCGGCACCGGCGGCGACAACGCCCAGAGCTTCAACATCTCGACGACGGCGGCCATCATCTCGGCGGCCGGTGGGGTCAAGGTCGCCAAGCACGGCAACCGCGCCGCCTCCTCCAAATGCGGGACGGCCGACTGCCTCGAAGCCCTCGGCGTCAACATCGAACAGGACCCGGACAAGGTGAAGGACATGATCGCGAAGGCGAACATGTGCTTCTTCTTCGCCCAGAAATACCACACGTCGATGAAATACGTCGGCGCGATCCGCAAGGAGCTGGGCTTCCGCACCGTGTTCAATATCTTGGGGCCTTTGACCAACCCGTGCCGGCCGGACATGCAGCTCCTCGGCGTGTACGACGGCTACCTGGTCGAACCCCTGGCCCAAGTCATGACCCAGCTGGGTGTCAAGCGGGGCATGGTCGTCTACGGCACCGACAAGCTCGACGAAATCTCGATTTCGGCGCCGACTCAGGTCTGCGAATTTAAGGACGGCTGGTACCGGACGACGACCATCGCGCCGGAAGATTTCGGCCTCGAAAGGGGCACGAAGGCCGACATCCGCGGCGGCAGCCCCGAAGAAAACGCCCAGATCTTAAGAGACATCCTCGCGGGGAAGGAAAGAGGGCCGAAGCGCGGCGCGGCGGTGCTCAACGCGGCGGCCGCCCTGACCATCGCGGAAAAGACCGACACGATAGCCGACGGCGTCAAGCACGCGGAAGCACTGATCGACTCCGGCGCGGCGGCGGCTCAGCTTGAAACCATTATCGAAACGAGCCAGGCATAAGATGAAAAACATTCTGGACCAATTAGCGGACCACGCCCGGGAACGGGTCGCCGCGGCGAAACAACAGGTCAGCGCCGACGCGATGCGGGCGGCGGCCGACAGCCTGGAACCCGGCAACTTCGAATTTGAGCGGGCCCTCAAAAAGCCGGGCCTGTCCTTCATCTGCGAGTGCAAAAAGGCCTCCCCCTCAAAGGGCCTGATCGCACCGGACTTCCCGTATCTTGAAATCACGAAGGACTACGAAAGGGCCGGCGCCGACGCCATCTCCTGCTTGACCGAGCCCAAATGGTTCCTCGGAAAAGACGTCTACCTCCAGGCGATCGCGAATCAGGTGCGTATTCCGGTGCTCCGGAAGGATTTCACCGTCGACGCCTACATGATCGATCAGGCGAAGGTCCTCGGCGCGTCGGCAGTGCTGCTCATCGTCGCGATCACCGCGCCTGAGGATTTGAGGCGATACCTCGCCCGCTGCGACGCCCTCGGCCTCTCGGCGGTGGTCGAAGCCCACGATGCGGACGAAATCGCCACGGCCCTCTCCGCCGGGGCGCGGATCGTCGGCGTCAACAACCGCAACCTGAAGGATTTCACCGTCGACACCGGCAACAGCGCGGCGCTGCGGGACCTGGTGCCGCCGGAGGTGGTCTTCATTTCCGAATCCGGCGTCAAGACGGCGGCAGACGTCCAGGCCATCCGCGATACCGGCGCCGACGCGGTGCTCGTCGGCGAGGCGCTGATGCGCGCCGAGGACAAGACCGCGGCCCTCAAGGCGCTCAAAAGCGAGGCGTGACATGTCGACCCACATCAAGCTCTGCGGCATGATGCGCCCAGAGGATATCGAAACGGCCAACGGCCTCAAGCCCGATTTTATCGGCTTCGTGTTCGCGAAGAAGAGTAAGCGGTCCGTCACTCCCGATCAGGCGGCGGCGCTCAAGGCGGCCCTCGATCGGCACATCAAGGCCGTCGGCGTCTTCGTCGACGAGGACCCGGCGGTGATCGCCAAGCTGTTTGCAGACGGCGTGATCGACGCCGCCCAGCTTCACGGCGGCGAGACGGACGACGTCGTCGCCCAGGTCAAAGCCCTCACCGGCGGAAAATGCCCGGTCATTCAGGCCGTGGCGATGCGCGGGGCAGGGGACATCGCCCGAGCGGCCGCCAGCCCGGCGGACCACATCCTCCTCGACGCCAAGGGCGGCGGCACCGGCCACCCCTTCAACTGGGACCTCGCCAAGGCGGTCAGCCGGCCTTACCTCTTAGCCGGCGGCCTCTCCCCGGACAACATCGCCGAGGCCCTCGAAACCCTCCACCCCTGGGGCGTCGACGTCAGCTCCGGTATTGAAACCGACGGCAGAAAAGACGGCGAAAAGATGCGGCACTTTGTCGAACAGGTCCGCCGCTTTGACGCTAATATATAAAGAAGAAAAAATTAATTTGAATTTTTAAATTTTGAAAGAAAGGACACAATCATGACGAATCCAAAGGGACGCTTCGGCATTCACGGCGGCCAGTACATTCCGGAAACGCTGATGAACGCAGTCATCGAACTCGAAGCGGCATACAATCACTACAAGGACGACCCGGAATTCAATCGGGAGCTGAACGATTTGATGGTCAACTACGCCGGCCGGCCGTCCATGCTCTACGAAGCCAAACACATGACGGAAGACCTCGGCGGCGCAAAGATCTACCTGAAGCGGGAGGATCTGAACCACACCGGCGCCCACAAAATCAACAACGTGCTGGGGCAGGCGCTGCTGGCTAAGAAAATGGGCAAGACCCGGCTGATTGCCGAAACCGGCGCGGGCCAGCACGGCGTCGCGACGGCGACGGTGGCGGCGCTCCTCGGTATGGAATGCGTCGTCTTCATGGGCATCGAGGACACGAAGCGCCAGGCCCTCAATGTCTACCGGATGCGCCTCCTCGGCGCGGACGTCGTGCCTGTCACCTCCGGCACCGGCACTTTGAAGGACGCGGTGTCCGAAGCGATGCGCGAATGGACGAGCCGGATCGCCGACACCCATTACTGCCTCGGCTCGGTGATGGGGCCCCATCCGTTCCCGACCATCGTCCGGGATTTCCAGGCGGTGATCTCCAGGGAAATCAAGACGCAGATCCTCGAAAAGGAAGGCCGGCTGCCTGACGCCGTCATCGCCTGTGTCGGCGGCGGCTCCAACGCCATCGGCTCCTTCTACAATTTCATCGACGACAAGGACGTCAAGCTCATCGGCTGCGAAGCGGCGGGCCGCGGCATCGACACCTTCGAAACGGCGGCGACGATCAACACCGGCCGCCTCGGCATCTTCCACGGTATGAAGTCCTATTTCTGCCAGGATAAATACGGGCAGATCGCGCCGGTCTACTCGATCTCGGCGGGGCTGGATTACCCGGGTATCGGGCCGGAACACGCCCACCTCCACGACATCGGCCGCGCCCAGTACGTCGCGATCACCGACGAGGAAGCCGTCGAAGCCTTCGAATACCTGTCGAAGATCGAAGGCATCATCCCGGCCATCGAATCGGCTCACGCGGTGGCCTACGCGATGAAAATCGCGCCGAAGATGGACAAGGATCAGATTATCGTCGTCACGCTTTCAGGACGCGGGGACAAGGACGTCGCCGCCATCGCACGCTACAGAGGGGAGGATCTCCATGACTGAAAAACACACCAACCGCATTGCCAAGGCCTTTGATCACGGCAAGGCCTTCGTCGCCTTCATCACCTGCGGCGACCCGGATCTCGAAACCACCGGCAAAGTCGTTCGCCAGGCGGCTGCCAACGGCGCCGATTTGATCGAGCTCGGCATTCCGTTCTCGGACCCGACCGCTGAAGGGCCGGTCATTCAGGGCGCCAATATCCGGGCCCTTTCCGGCGGCGTCACCACCGACAAGATCTTTGAATTTGTTAAAGAACTCAGAAAAGACGTGGACATCCCGATGGTCTTCATGACCTACGCCAATGTCGTCTTTTCCTACGGCACCGAAAAATTCGTCAAAATCTGCAGCGAAATCGGCATCGACGGGCTGATCCTGCCGGACGTCCCCTACGAAGAAAAGGCGGACTTCCAGCCGACCTGCCAGAAATACGGCCTGAGCCTGATTTCGATGATCGCGCCGACCTCTCACGACCGCATCGCGATGATCGCCAAGGAGGCGGAGGGCTTTCTCTACATCGTCTCCAGCCTCGGCGTCACCGGGGAACGGCAGGCCATTACCACCGACGTCGGCGCCATCGTGGACGTCGTCAGACAGAACACCGACATCCCCTGCGCCATCGGCTTCGGCATCTCGACGCCGGATCAGGCCAGCACAATGGCCCAGAAGGCCGATGGCGTCATCGTCGGCTCGGCCATCGTCCGAAGACTCGCCGAATACGGCAAGGACGCGGCGGAACCGGTGGGCGCCTACGTCAAATCGATGAAGGACGCCATCGCGGATCTTTAAATAAAACGCCTTCGATTCTTAAAACAAAACGCGCTTTCTGGGGAAGTGGATTTCCCGGAAGCGCTTTTTTGGTATAATGAAATCTCAAGAATGTACGCGAAAGGAGCGGCGCTGTGGGGAATGTCTTCGATTATCTGAAATGGCGGGGTGATATCCCGATGGAGGTGGACGGTTTTAACGCCGTTGACAACCTGATCTTTTCCGAGCTGGTTTACGTCGATCTCGAAAAGGCGGTACCCGAGAGCTGGGACCCCGGCGTTACGATTGCCGAGGCGGCGGCGCGCTACCAGGCCGCCGAGGACCCAGAGCAGGCCGCGGCCTTTTCGGTCTACAAGCGCAAATCCGTGGCGCTGCTCGCGGCGGCGGCCGAGACCCGGCGGTTTCGGGACGTCAAGATGCACGCCTTTATCAATCGGGTGAGCCATTCGGCGGAGGGGCAGATGGCGGCGGTGACCTTCGAGATGCCCCATCACCGCTATTACACGGCCTTCCGCGGCACTGACGACTCTTTTGTCGGCTGGAAAGAGGATTTCAACATCTCCTACCTCCCGGAAACCGAGGGCCAGCGCCAGTCAGCGACCTATTTAAACCGCCACTTTGTCGGACGAAGAGGGACGCTTATGACCGGCGGCCACTCCAAGGGCGGCAATTTCGCGGTGTACGCGGCGGCGATGGCCGCGCCGGGCGTTAGAGAGCGGATCCACCGAATCTACAACAACGACGGCCCGGGTTTTCGGGAGGCCTTCGTCAGCCGGGCAGGCTACCTCTCGGTGCGGGACAAAATTGTCAGCATCATTCCCGCCGGGTCGGTCATCGGCGTGCTGCTGGCCAACGTGCCGCCTCACGTCGTCGTCGCAAGCGACGCCCAGGGCATCGTCCAGCACGACGGCTTCAGCTGGCAGGTCCTGGGGACGGACTTCGTGCCCGGGGCGCGCACGGCCTTGAGCCTGTACATCGAGGACACCCTGAGCCGCTGGATCGAGGGCGAGAGCGACGCCGACCGGCGCCACTTCGTCGACGGCCTTTTCGACATCTTTAACGAAGGCCTCGACCAGATGGACGATCTGTCCAACAAGCGCCTCGTTTCTCTGGCCAAATGCGTGCGGGCGCTGAAAAACCTGCCCCTGGACGAACGCCAGCAGTTCATCAAGGTGACCCTCGACCTGCTGCGCCAGGGCGGCGCCGTGGCCGGCGAAAAATCCGAGACTTGGCTCAAAGGAATCGAGGAAAAACTCCCGGAAATCAAGCTTTCTCTGCCCGATAAACTTAAAAAATTATAAAAATAAAGGGCAAGATATTGTCTTTTTACGATAAAATTAATATAATATATAACAAGATCATGAAAAAATAACGGTTGAGTCATTAAGGAGACTACAAAGGAAGCGCAACATGAAAACAAGTGAAACAATAGATTGGACACTGAGTGATGAATGGCCGGGATTGATCGAACAAATCAGCCAGGGCATTATCAACAGTCGGCACGCACTGGGAATGACCCAGAAGGAGCTCTCAAAATTGACCGGCATTTCGCAGAGCGATATCAGCCGGATCGAAAACGGCAACGCGAACCCGTCGGCGAAGACCTTGATGCGGCTCGCGAAGGCATTGAACCGAGACATCCATCTTACCTTTGAAATGAAGACGGACGAAGGCCAATGAACCACTCGAAATAGCATCAGACAGCAAAACCCGCTTTGAGACAGGCGTTAGATTCGCCTTGTCCTCGAAGCGGGTTTTATTTTTTGGCTTATTATATTATCATGTAAATTTTCTAAAAACGATTTTCATCCTTTGACGATGCCGCCGCGGATTTCCATGTTGATTTCGGCGATTTCCTTTTCACCCGCGAAATAGGGCTCGTACATCGACTCGAGCCGCCCGCTGCCGAGACTGCCGCAGCCGTTGCAGAAATTGCAGGACCCGCCACAGACACTCAGCGCTCGGGCCACAATGCGTTCCCGTTCTTCCCGGGTGGTGTCTTTAATCAGGATGGATTTGGGCTGTTTCAAACGAATCACCTCCTTAAGAATTCTATTTTCAATTATACCAGCTTTTCGGTAGGTAATAAAGATTTAAACGATTTTATTTTATACGTCAAAACTTAATTTATAATGATTTTAAACTAGAAAAAATAAGTTTGATAATTCAAACAAAAATGTTTGTTATGCCTTGACAAACAAAATAAGGGGTGATAAACTCGCATTGTCGTTAGGGAAAACGAACATAGTTCTGATTAACAAATTGTGTTTGCGAAGCCAAACGACTGGACTTATATTTTTAAATTTAAACATCTGATGAAGGAGGCATGTCAATGGCAACGCTCAAAGATGCCAAGGTAGGGAGCACCGTAAAGATTAAAAAGATTCACGGCGCCGGCCCGATTAAAAAGCGGATCATGGATATGGGCCTGACGAAGGGTCAGGACATTTACATCCGCAAGGTCGCACCCCTTGGCGATCCGATTGAAATCACGGTACGCAATTACGAACTGAGTCTTCGAAAAGAAGACGCAGGGATGGTCGAAGTGGAATAAAGAGGAAAAAAAGGAGAAAACATGTCAAAGATTATTGCCTTGGCCGGCAACCCGAACTGTGGGAAGACGACACTGTTCAACTCACTGACAGGCGCCAACCAGTACGTCGGGAACTGGCCAGGAGTTACGGTTGAAAAGAAGGAAGGCCGACTGAAGGGCCACAAGGACATCACGATTACGGACCTGCCGGGGATTTACTCACTGTCTCCGTACACATTGGAAGAAGTGGTCGCTCGGGATTACATCATTCAGGAAAGACCGGACGCCATCATCAATATCATCGACGGCTCCAACCTGGAACGCAACCTGTACTTGACGACACAGGTTCTGGAATGCGGCATTCCAACAGTCATCGCCGTCAATATGCTCGACTTGATCGAAAAAGCCGGCGACAAGGTGGACTACAAAAAATTGTCCAAGATCACAGGCTGCCCAGTGGTGCCGATTTCAGCGCTGAAGGGCCGTGGGGTCAACGAACTGGTCGAAACGGCCGTCAACCTTGCCAATTCAGGTGAAACATACCTGCCACCGCACCGCTTCTCCGGCCCGGTAGAACATTGCTTGGCCCATATCGAAGAAGCCCTGCTCCACGATATGCCGGAAGAAGAACAGCGCTGGTACGCCGTCAAGGTTTTTGAAAACGACCAAAAGGCGCTGGCCAACCTTCACCTCGATCCGAAGATGGTCGCCCACGCGAGAGAAGACGTCATCGCCTGCGAAAAGGAAATGGACGACGACGCCGAATCCATTATCACGAGCGAACGCTACGACATCATCGGCGACTGGGTGAAAGATACTTACGTCAAGAAAAACGCCGGAAAGCTCTCCGTCTCCGATAAAATCGACCGCATTGTCACCAACCGAATCCTGGGGCTCCCGATTTTCGTCGGGATTATGTTCTTGGTTTACTACATCTCCATTACGACAATCGGGACGATGGCCACAGACTGGGTCAACGACGTGTTGGTCGGCGACTGGATCACCAACGGGGTCCGCGGCGCGATGGAAGCCGCCTCGGTTGCCCCATGGCTGACCGGCCTCGTCGTCGATGGGATCATCGCCGGGGTCGGCGCGGTCATCGGTTTCTTACCGCAGATGATGGTTTTCTTCTTCTTCCTGGCCCTGCTGGAAAGCTGCGGCTACATGGCAAGAATCGCCTTCGTCCTCGACCGTGTATTTAGAAAATTCGGCTTGTCCGGTAAATCCTTTATTCCGATTTTGATCGGGACCGGCTGCGGCGTCCCTGGGGTTATGGGGACGAGAACCATCGAAAACGAACGTGACCGCCGCATGACCATCATGACGACGACGTTCATGCCGTGTTCAGCGAAACTGCCGATCATCGCATTGATCTCAGGCGCTGTGTTCGGCGGCAGCGGTGCTGTTGCCACCTCCGCTTATTTCATGGGGATCGCGGCCATCATCTGCTCCGGGATCATTTTAAAGAAAACCAAATGGTTCGCAGGCGATCCGGCCCCATTCGTCATGGAACTGCCGGCTTATCACTGGCCGCGTCCAGTTGACGTGCTCAGATCGGTTTGGGAAAGAGCTTCTCACTTCCTGAAAAAAGCGGGCACCATCATTACGTTAGCTACCATCCTGATTTGGTTCCTCCAGGCGTTTGGCGTCGAAGGCGGATCCTTCGGAATGGTTCAAAATATCAACAACTCCATGTTGGCAGGGATTGGCAACGCCATCGCCTTCATCTTCATGCCACTGGGCTGGGGGACATGGAAACCAGTTGTCGCAACCGTCACCGGTTTAATCGCCAAGGAAAACGTCGTCGGCACCTTCGGGATTCTGTACCACGCTGTATCTGACGCAGAAGCCGGCAGCGCACACCTGTGGGCGAGAGTCGCACAGTCCTACACCCCGATTACCGCGTACTCATTCTTAGCTTTCAACCTGCTCTGCGCACCTTGCTTCGCAGCGATCGGCGCTATCCGCACCGAAATGAACTCTGGCAAGTGGACCGCAAGAGCAATCGGCTACGAATGCCTGCTCGCTTATTTAGTCGCACTGGTCATCAATCAGTTCGGCGGCTGGATTGCAGGCGAACACGGCTTTGGCATCGGCCCAGTTGTCGCCATCGTGATTATGATCGGATTTGTCTATCTGCTCGTCAGACCAGACCCGAACAAGAAGCTGATGGATGCGGCTCGGGCACAAGATGTGTCGATCAACTAAATGATTACAGCATTATTACAACACAACAGATTAGAGGTGGATTTAAATGTTAGGTTCAATCATTGTGGGTTTCATCGTCGTTCTGATCGTGGTCGCCGCGGTGAGGTCCCTGCATAAATCCGTCAAAAACGGCGGCACCATTCAGTGCGGGGACTGCCCCAGCGCGGGTGCCTGCCACGGCGGCTGCAAGAGCGGTCCGACGCCCGAACAGCGGGAATGGATCAACACCTACAGCAGCCGAAAACACAAAGCAAATTAGCTTTCCCTGTGGATTCTCCACATGATATAAATATGCAGGCGGCTCCGCCGTCTGTCCTCCTTCTTTGATGATTATTAAAAAGGGAAAGACCGCTGAATCGACGAAAAATGCGTTTAGAGCACGCATGGTCTGGCGCGGGTTTTATTTCATCGATGTGAGTGATCACTCGATTCCTCTTCTTTCAGCTAACCGCGGCAGCCCGAGGGGTCTGAAACGTTCAAACACCTATTTGATCTATCCATAGATCCGAGACCTCAGTTGGTCCCAGCGAAGAAATGGCCGGTCTGACCTGAAATAACGCCGAAGGGAATTAGTGCCTCCCGGACGCAGTCAGGAGGATCGGTCGTTTTTTATTGGTCAATCGAATCAAAGTAAAAAAGGAGTTTAATATGCCGTTATCACTTGCAGAACTCAATCAGGAATATACGATTAAATTCATCCGCGGCAACGACAAGATCATGAAGCACATGAACGATTTAGGTTTTGTCGTCGGCGCGACGGTCAAACCGGTCCAGAAATTGGGCGGCAACCTCATCGTCGCCATCAAGGACAGCCGGGTCGCCATTGACGAATCGATGGCAAATAAGATTATTGTGTAAAACGAAAAAGGTGGCAAATAAAAAGGAAGAACGGTATTGATGGGCGACGGCATCAACGATTCGCCAGCCCTCTCTGAAGCGGACGTCGGCATCGCCATTGCAGAAGGCGCCGACATCGCCAGAGAAATCGCAGACGTGACCATTTCGGAAAACGATCTGAACGAGCTGGTGACGCTGAAGCAGTGCGCCGATGCGCTGATGAAACGGCTGAAGCACAACCGCAACTTCATCGTGACCTTCAACACAGGGGTCATTGTGGCGGGTGCCTTCGGGCTCTTCACACCGGGATTGTCCGCGATTTTACACAACACGTCGACCATCGCGATTTGTCTGCACAGCATGCGCAACTTATTACCAGAAGCGTAAGATTCCAGGCGCTCCCGGCGAAAGCCGGGTCCGCCTGTGTGATTCTACAAGCACGTTACCATCGTGCCAGCCTTAGGGAAGGCGGCAGGATTGTGGGGTGCTAAAAAAACCATAAAAAGTTAGACAATTCTAATAAAAGGAGAAACATTATGGCAAAGTATGCAGTAGTATTTTGGAGCGGAACCGGCAACACAGAAGCAATGGCAGACGCGGTGGCAGACGGCATTAAAGGCGCCGACGGCGACGTCGATGTCATCCAGGCCAGCGACTTCTCAGCCGATCAGGTCGGTGGTTACGACGGCATCGCGTTCGGCTGCCCGTCGATGGGCGTTGAACAGCTGGAAGACAGCGAATTCGAACCGATGTTCGACGACGTCAAAGGGAGTCTGAAGGGCAAAAACATCGTGCTGTTTGGCTCCTACGGCTGGGGCGACGGCGAATGGATGCGCAATTGGGAAGACGACTGCGACGACATCGGCGCAAAACGCGCAGCGGATTCGGTGATCTGCAACGAAACACCGGACGACGAAGCGACTGAATCCTGCAAGGCGTTGGGCAAGGCATTGGTCGAAGCGTAATTTAAAAACGATAAAGCCATGTCTGATCTGCAGTTGATTCGAAATTGTGCGCCGACGCTGGCGGGAATGAAAATCGGAAGCCTGTTCAACGCGAGGGAAAGGGAAGAAGCTCAGGTGAACTTATGGCTTAAGCGTTGGAACGCGCTTTTAAATGAGAAAGGGGTTTACGTCCGGTGTCTGCGTTACAACGGCCGGGCTGCGTTAATGTACGTCTACCGGGAGGCGGCGTTAAATGAACGGATGCGTGAGCCGGAGGTGCAGGCGCTGATGCGGCGGCTGCGCTACCCGGCGGGCGGGATCGCGGGTAAAATCGATCATTTGTCCGCGCATCTGAATGCGCATCCCGAATTTCCCCACGAAATCGGCCTGTTTCTCGGTTATCCGCTGGAGGACGTCTGTGGCTTTATCCAGAAAAAAGGGAGAGATTACAAGTGTTCAGGATGCTGGAAGGTGTACGGTGACGCGGAAAAGGCAAAGGCGTGCTTTAAGAAGTACCACCGCTGCACCGCCCATTACGTGAAGCATTATCAAAAGGGCGGCACCCTGTGCCAGCTGACGGTTTAAGCATTTGGTGAGCACCGGCTCTGTATTTTTTATAAAATGCAGGGCCGGCTTTTTTGCGTTTAAATGAGCGGCTGAAGGAAAACAATAAAAAAGCTTATCCCACTTAAAGTAAAGGCGGAATAAGCCGTTATTTTATTGCTGCCAGACGGTGTCGATGTGATCGCTGATGTCCTGGGTCCGGCTCGACGGCGTGTAGTCGTGCTCGTAGATGAACTGGTGCAGGGTCTGCACGTTTTCGCTTAAGGACGTCGGGAAGACGTAGGACTGGCCCTGGAGATAGCCAAGGCTCAGCTGGTTCGCGTCAGGAATCTGCTGCTGCTGAAGGGTGGCGTTCCGGACCAGCGCGAGATTAAAGAGGAATTTAAAAATCTTGGCGTTGGACATGTTGGTCTTGATGTAGGGCTTGACTGTCTTGTAGAGGCGGTACTGCTTCGACAGGCTCATCTTTTTGGCCTTGTTCAAAACCTTCTGCATGACGGTGCGCTGGCGCTGGGTGCGCCCGAAATCCCCGTTGCCGACGTAGCGGATGCGCGAGTAGGCCAGGGCCTGGACGCCGTTCAAATGCTTGGTGCCGCTGCCGGTCACGTGCTTCGCGTTTTTGTTGTTGGTCCGGTTAATGTTGTCGACGTAATCGTTGAGGACGCTGACTTCGTCGGACGAGAGGTCGACGTCGACGCCGCCCACCGCGTTGACCACTTTAATGGTGCAGTCAAAGTTGATGGTGATGTAGTCGGTGATCGCCGTGTCGAAATTCGTGTTGATGGTCTTGAGGGCGAGGGACGGCCCGCCGTAGGCGTAGGCAGCGTTGAGCTTGCCGTAATTGTGCCCGGGAATTTGGACGTAAGTATCGCGCATCAACGACGTCGCCTTGATTTTCTTGTGCTTGTTGTCGCTGGTCACGATCATGATCGAGTCGGAACGGGCGCCCGCAACGTCGGAGCGCGAGTCGATGCCGAAGACCGCGACGTTCATGATCCGCTTGCCGCTGGCCTCACTGGCGGCCTTGAGGCTGATGCCCCGGGAGGGGCTGACGGTTACGAAAACAGGCCAGATCAGCACGACGTAGGCGGCGGCGATCAGCGCCGCGACGATGGCGATCAGCGAAATCCAGAGTTTTTTGCGGCTCTTTTTGTGAGCAGCTGGAGCTGCCGGGCTGCCGGTCCGGCGTCCAGTGCTGCGCCGCGGGATTTGCCCGGTCGGGCGGACACGGTGGCGCTGGCTGCCATCGGACGGGCGCCGGTTTGTGCCAGAGGTGCGCCGCCTAATCGGCTGTCGGCTCTGGCCGGAAGCGTCGGGGCGTTGAATGCGGCCAGTGGTCCGGTGGACGATCCGCTGACCCTCATTTCGGGGCTGGCGTCTTTGCGGCTGGCCGCTCGTTCGACGCGCGGAGCCGGGTGACGCCGCGGTTCGCGTGGTTCTCTTCTGCGGCGGGCGGCTGACGCCCTGCGCAGAAGCTGTCCGGCGTTTTTGGGGCTGGGCCGTCCGGCTGGCAGGGCGCCTTTGAGCCTGCGACGTGCTGGGCCGCTTCGGCGGCTTCGACGAAAGGTTTCGGACAGGGCGGGCAGCACGGCTCGACGGGCGGGCTGATTGGGCCGTTCTATGGACGGTTGAAGATCTTTGAGCTGATCGGTTCGCTCGGTTCGCGCCGGAACGCTCAGCCAGCCGTCTTTGACGGGCCAGTTCAGCGCGTTCGCTTTCGGTTAAAGGTCTTCGCTGTTTTGATCGATGATTCAAGATACTTCTCCCTAACGTTAAAATTTAACTGACTTATTATATCACGACCTGTCAAGTGTGGCCCTGAATTGCAAAAAATTATATAAATTGTGAATTACAATGATAAAAAATATACATTTGAAGGAACATTTGTTATAATAACACTATCATAAACTGAGGAGTTGAATTTATGACAGATCAAAAAAGCCGGAGATGGCTTTTATATATCTTTGATTGTATCGCGCTGGCGGTCGGCAACTTCGGCATGCTGGGCATATCCAAATTCATTTTTAATGCGGAGGTCAGGACTGATCTGGCGACGATCGTGCTGTTCATGCTCTGTATCCGCCTGTTGATTGTGGCGCTGGGCGATTTCACAGGCTTTTGCGACAAGCTCTGGCACACCGTGATGATCGTCGCCATCGAAGAAGCGGCCGTCGTGATCGTCGAGTACGTGATGGTCTACGGCCTGTCTCAGCGCTTTCTGATCATGACGGCGGCGGCGGACCTGATTCTCGTGATGCTGGTCCACATTCTCTGGCGGCGCAGACAGCGCAAGGCTGTGCCGGCGGACGCAGCAGGTGACGCCGTCCAGACCGATACAGGCGGCGAAGCGCTGGAAGGGGTGCTTGCGGCCGAAGAAGAAGCGGCCGCGGATGAAGCAGCAGCAGCTGAAGATGACAAAGATCACAAGGTCAGCTGGCTGCTCAGAGGCAGCGTGTTGGATGACGCTGACGAAGCAGACGAAGCCTCCGAAGCATCGGACGCGGCGGATCAGACCGAAGCATCAGGCAGCGGCACAGCCCTCGATTGGCTGGACGACGACGATGAAGATTTTGGATCAGAAGGATCCGGGCTGTTCACACCTGAAGACGATGACCTCGAAGCAGATGAAGGCGCTGAAGATAGCCAAGAGGATGAGCCGGAAGCGGCAATAGACGAAGGCGCGCCCGAACAGGAAACAGCGTCTGAACAAAGCGCAGCACCGGTGTTCGACGACAGCGAAGCGGCATCTGAAACCGCCGAGATCGAAGACGCCGAAGAGGAAGAACCGGCCTCTGAGCCGACCACAACCGAAGCTGAGTCTGAAGCACCGGCAGCAGAGGAAACTGCAGCGCCGGAAACCGAAAAAGTGCTTGATGAGCCTGAACAAGCTGAGTCAGAATCGGCGGCGCCTGAAGTTGAAGCGGCACCTGAACCTGAGGACCAGACGGCGCAGCAGGAAGCCACGTATCGGGACGTCGAAGACGACCTCAACGATTTTATCGACGTGTTAAGTGCAGAGGTTTCCGACGACGTGTACACCGAAGTGTCCGCCCGGCTCAAGGCCTCCCTTGAAAGGCTCCTCGCCTTCAGGACAGACGAGCCCTTTGTTTCGACGAGCCGCGAGCTGATCGGTCAGCTGGACGGCACCAAAAGCAAAGGCGATTTGACCACTGCGGCGATCGACAACGTCATTGCCGTGGCCCAGCAGATCGAATCCATTGACCAAGTCGAAAACGTGATCGAAGCGCCGGCGGCGACGGCCGAAAAGCCGGTTGAAGCGCACCGCGTGAAAAAGTCGGACTACAACATTCAGGACGACGAAATTCTCCTCGACAGCGGCGATTCGGAAATCATCATCTCAAAAGAAGATCTCGAACACATCCGCAATTACATGAAAAACCACCGCAAATCGAAGTAAATCTTTATAGCGTCTATCTTCTCTCTTGAATAAAAGGGAATAGGCGCTTTTTTAATGCTTAAACGCGCCTCACTGTAAATAATGCAAATAAAATAATACGATAAAAAAGGCACAGCCGATTGATTTAGCTGTGCCTTTGAACTTGTCAATAGATATTTTTAGAAGATTTAATTAGAAGAATTTTCGATCTGCAGATTCGATTTAAGCTGCGACAAGGTGAAACTTTCAGTGTGTGCGATCGGTTCCCAGGTGGTCAGCGGCTTGAGGATGCAGGCGAAATTGATGACCGTCCACGATACGATAAAGAACCACCAGGTGAAATAAGACGACGTCTTGACCGAGCTGTTTTTGTGATGTTCGTGGCGGACGAGCCAGTGGGTGAACTGAATCGTCAGCAGAATGCCCACAGCGCTTCCGGCGATTGAGAGGTAATTCTGCGTCTGCGGAATCTGCAGGTTGATCGAAATCATCATGATGATAATGAACGACACGAAGCTGTAAATCGTGGAGATGACCTGAAGCAGCGGCGCCGACAGGTAGAGAATCATGTCGATGCAGCCGAAGCGGTGCGTTTCTTTAAAGCTCTGCCAGAGCTTCGGCGTGTAGTAGGAGAAGCACTGGATCGTGCCGGTGGACCAGCGTTTGCGCTGCTTCCACGAGGTCTTGAAATCGATCGGGTGTTCGTCGTAGGTCCGGGCGTCCGGCACCCAGGAGACGTACTGCCCTTTGATGATGTTCTGCGTGGTGAATTCGATGTCTTCAGTCAGGCTGAAGGTTCTGAAGCCCGAATTGTCTTTCTTTAAGACCTTGGCCGAAACCATGAAGCCCGTGCCGTTGAGGGCGGCGGAGAGGCCGACGTTCTGGCGGGCTTGGTTGATGAACCGGTTGACCGTGTAGTAGAAAATCGTCTGGCAGCCTGAAACCCACGAGGTTTTCGGGTTCTTGCTTTCGCGGTAGCCCTGGCCGATTTCGACGCCGGCACACATCGCGTTGTTCATGGCCTGGAAGAAATCCTGCTGAACGAGGTTATCGGCATCGAAGATGCAGAAGCCGTCGTAAATGTCGTTGTGAGCGAAGGTGTCGTCGAAGAATTCTTCGAGGGCGCCGCCCTTTGAATGCACTGCCGAGGAGCAGTGGAACGTTTTGGCACCGTGGGCCAGTGCCACTTCTTCGGTGTTGTCGGTGCAGTTGTTCGGCAGCACGTAAATGTCGTAGAGTTCCTTCGGGTAATGCTGTTCCTTGAGAGAGTCGATCAAATTGCCGACGACTCCGGCTTCGTTGCGCGCGGCGATGACCGCGGCGAATTTTTTCTGCGGCGGCGCCTGGGGATATTCCTTTGATTTGAACAATCCCATGACGCCGATGATGACGTAATACACACCGTAAATCGTAAAAGGCAGACCCAGAATGATTAGCGCAGTCCGGATCGCATCTTGTACCATCATAGACAACCTTCCTTTTATATCCTTATTTTATTTATACAAAAATTCGTAAATCATTGGAAAAATCGTATTTCCAAAAATTCCGGTGTTATTTTATCATCATTTCCGGATTTTGACAAGAAAGCCGGCAAAATCTAGGGAAAACATTAAGATTGACAGAAGGGACGCCGTGTAATAAAATAGATCTGTTTTTAAAATACACACTTTATTCGGAGAGACCGAAAAGGTAGTGAGGAGTTTAATATGAAAAAACAGAATAGTTCAAAGCAGAAGACCCGTTGGCTGGTCACGTTGGCGATGTTCGCCGCAATCATCGTATTGCTGGCTTTCACGCCGTTGGGATTGATCCCGCTTCCGTTTATCAAGGCGACGACGATTCAAATACCGGTCGTCATCGGTGCCATTCTGCTGGGGCCCTTGGCCGGCGCCATTTTAGGCGGCGTCTTTGGCATTTGCTCGATGGTCAACGCAACCGTTGCGCCGACACCGATGAGCTTTGCCTTTTCTCCGGCACTCGCGATGAACGCGGCCGGTGCGGTCAAGGCCGTTTGGATCGCTCTCGGATGCCGCATCTGCATCGGTATCGTCGCCGGATGGCTCTGGCGCGGGCTGAAAAACGTCAAGATGAACGACATTCCAGCGCTCGCGATTACCGGCGCGGCTGGCGCGATGACGAACACCGCCCTTGTGATGGGCAGCATTTACCTGCTGCTGGCTCAGGAATATGCCAAGAGCATCGGCAGTTCCATGAGCGCAGTATTTAAGGTGATCATGGGTGTGGTAGCCGGCAACGGCGTTCCAGAAGCCATCGTCACCGCGATTCTCGTAACCGTCATCGGCAAGGCGCTTTTAGCGCTGACGAAGCGGTCGGCAAAATAACTTCATAATATATTGGCAAGGCGTCAGGCGTTTGTCTGGCGTCTATTTTTTTAATTTAAAGGAGATTTATGAAATTCAGCACATTGGCTATTCGGGAAACGACCCTTCAGGCGGTCGATCAAATGGGAATTGTAGAGATGACGCCGATTCAGGAACGGGCGATTCCCGTATTATTAGAGGGAAAAGACGTCATCGGCCGTTCCCAGACCGGGACAGGCAAGACCCTCGCCTTCGCGGTGCCCGCTGTCACGGCAATCGACGGTGCAGAAAGACACCCCCAGGTGCTCGTGCTGCTGCCGACCCGGGAGCTGGCTATTCAGGTCGCCGGCGAATTCGACAAGCTCACAGCCTTTGACGACGCCCTCTCCGTGGCCCTGCTTTACGGCGGCGAACGCTTTGACCGCCAGCTTGCAGCCCTGCGCGGCGGCGCGCAGATCGTCGTCGGCACGCCGGGGCGCACCCTGGACCATCTGCGCCGCGGCACCCTGAAGCTCGATCAGTTGAAAACCGCCGTACTGGATGAAGCCGACGAAATGCTCGACATGGGCTTCCGGGAGGACATCGAAGGGATTTTGTCTCAGATCGGCCATCCGGTTCAGACGGCGCTGTTCTCGGCGACCATGCCGAAGCCGATTCTCGAGCTGGCCGGACGTTTCCAGCACGGTCCTGTCAAAATCGAGGTGGCGCCGAAGCGCGTCGTCGCCTCGGGCATCGACCAGAAGGTCTTTATCGTGAAAAAAGGGATGAAGCTTGAAGCGCTGATGCGCCTCCTCGAGGTGTTTGAAATGCAGAAGACCCTCATTTTTTGTAACACGAAACGCGCCGTGGACACCGTTGCGATGCAGCTGATCGACCAGGGATATCCGGTAAGCAAGCTCCACGGCGACATCGACCAATCGGCCAGACAGGCGGTGCTCAGACGCTTCACCCGCTCAAAGCACGGCGCTCTCGTCGCGACGGATGTGGCCGCTCGGGGTATCGACATCGACGACATCGACCTCGTCATCAATTACGACGTGCCGGAAAACGCGGAGGATTACGTCCATCGGATCGGCCGGACTGGCCGCGCCGGGCGCAAGGGCACGTCGCTGACCCTGGCCCAGAACCGCGACCGCTTCCACCTTGAAAAGATCGAGGCCTACACAAAAAAGAAAATGACCCGGGAGCCGATTCCGACGGGGTCGGAAATTCAGGTGCTCAAGAGCTGCCAGATGACGGAAAAGCTCGCTGCGGCCTGCGAAGACATGCGCACCAATCCGGAAGGCAGCGCTGCGGACAGCATTTACAGCGGCATTTTAGCCGCCCTCAGAGACAAGGGCTTTTCGGACGATCAAATCGCTACGGCGCTGCTCAGGCAGTGCATGCCGATCACCGATTACGCCGAGACCGATCTCAACGACCAGATTAAGACGGTCGGCGCGGGGAAAAAGGGCGGCGGCCGGAAAAGCAGGAAGGGCCGTGGCCATCGGGATCCGCAGTCCGGTGTGCGGATCATGATCAGCGCGGGAAAGAAGGACGGCGCGAAGAAGGGCGACATTCTCGGCGCGATCTGCGGTGAATCGGGGATTTCCAGCGATGAGGTCGGGGACATCGCCGTGTTCGGGCATTTCTCGACGGCGGTGGTGGCCGACGATCAGGTAGCTAAGGTCATCGCGGGCCTGGACGGCGCGCGGATCAAGCGCACCGTCGTGTCGGCGTCGATCGCGGGCAAGAAGAAAGATAAAAAGAAAAAAGGGCATCACGCCCGAAAAGGCCAGCATCACGGTAAGAAGAAAAAAGTCGAAAAGAAAAAGTCGAAGTGAAGTTCACTTCGACTTTTTTAGTGCGCTTTTTTGATTAAGCTTCAGCCTTCCACAGTCCATGGAGATTGCAGAATTCGTAAGCAGCGATTAGTTTGTCATCCGCGGTCAATTCAAAAGAAGCCTTCGGCGCTTCGCCTGGTTTTAAGTATTTGACCTGAACGCCCTGAGCGGTTTCCAGTGCGATCCACTGAATGTAGTGTTTTTCGAGCATCGGGTGTTCGACGGAGCCGACCACGACGTCGACGTGAGTGCCGTTCTGAGTAATGACCGGAACGTGTTTTTCTGTTGCAGCATCTGTGGTGTTAGCGGTTAATTCGTCCATATCCACGCCGCAGCAAACTGGGGTGCACGGTGAATCCTGAAGTACATAAACCATCTGTCCACATTTCGAGCATTTGTAAATTTTCATATTGGCCTCCTTCTTTGTGCCTGTAATACGATTTCATAGCTTTATTATAGAGCTTGATTTTCATTTTGTAAAGTGAGTTCGGCGAAATAAATCCCGTCTTAAGATAAGATTTACCTTATTTAATATTAGAATGAATCAAAATAAAGGCTTAATTAATCGTAATAATCCTTTGCCTTTTTCCGCCTTTTGAGTTCGGCCTTCAGCCACGCGAAGGTTGCGTCCTCGCCCTCGTCCCGAAGTTTTTTGAGCAGAAACTCGAGCTCCTGATGGGTGGTGGGGTGCATGTAGGGCGAATCCTTCATGTGCTGGTAATAGTCCCAGGGGTGATGCTCGGTGTATTGATCCTTTAAATAAATTTTACTCGCGGCGACGCGGTCGCAGAACATTTCCGCCACGTATTTGTAGGGCATGCGGAAGCCGACCATTTTGGTGTGATCTTTGAGATCCAAGTCGATCCAGTACTCGAAATGGTGCTTGTTGCGGCCCTTGTGGTGCAGCCAGGCCCGGGAGATGCCCGTTTGCTTGCGGGCCTCGGCGTTGGGACTGTGGGTGCCGGTGAAAAAGCGGACGCCCGTCGAAAAATCCGTCCAGCTGTATTTGCTCATGTCGTGGAGCAGCCCCTGCTTATAAAGCCCAACCTTGAAGCAGTGCTTCATCACGAGCCATTTGTGGTGGGTGATGGTCTTGAAATGGCCCCAGCCCATAGATAATGCGTTTTTCATGATAAACCTTCTTTTATAATTGCACGATTTGATTTTTTGGCGATGTCACGGTACATCCAGATAAAAATCAGAATAGACATGATCCCGGCGAGCAGCCACGCGGCCGGGTCGCACGCGCAGGACACGGCGTAGGAATGCAGGTGGATGCCGAGAACGGCGGTGCCGCCCCGCGCGGCCAGCTCGGTCAGGCCGCAGATCAGCGGCAGCATCGCGTAGCCGCAGCCCTCCATGCTGCTTCTGAAGATGAAGATCATCGCCAGCGGGATGTAGCACGGAATCGAAATTTTCGCGTAGGTCAGCGCCCAGGGCATCATTCGGGACAGTTCTTTGCCCGAGGAGAAAAACAGGCCCATGAACGTGCGCAGCGGCAGCACCATCAGCGCCATCGCGGCGATGGAATAGATCACCTCGATAATCACCGATATTTTAATCCCCTCGCGGATTCGGCCGAGGTCCCGCGCGCCGGCGTTCTGTCCGCAGAAGGTCGCCATCGTCTGACCCATTGCGATCATGCCCTGCATCAAAATGTTTTGTATTTTCGACGCGGCGGTGAAGGACGCGACGGCGTCGGCACCAAACAAATTGATCGCCGCCTGCATGATCATGATGCCGGAATCGGTGATCGCGTACTGCAGGGCCATCGGAATGCCCATTCGGATTTCAAAGGCGACGGCCCAGCGCTTCGGCCGCCAGTGATCGCGGCTGGGAATCAGCACCGGCACGCGAAGCACCGTGTACACCGCGCAGAGCACCGCCGAGATGCCTTGGGAGAGCACCGTCGCGGTGGCGGCACCGCCGACACCGGCGTGAAAGGTGATGATGAACAACAGGTCGAGCCCGACGTTGAGACACGCGGAAAAGACGAGGAAATACAGCGGCGCGCGGCTGTTGCCGACGGCGCGCAGAAAAGCGGAAAACAGATTGTAGAACACCGTGCAGAGCGTGCCGAGGCAGATGATGCGGATGTAGGCGAGGGCATCGCGGTAGACTGAGACTGGCGTGTTCATCAGCTTAAGAATCTGCGGGGCGAAGGCCCAGAACAGCACGGTTAAAATTGCAGACAGGGCAAAGCCGAGCTCGATGCCTGTCGCGACGGAGACCTTGACGCCGCCACGGTCCCCGGCGCCGTAGCGCTGAGAGGTCAGCACCGTGAAGCCGGCAGTGATGCCGATGGCAAAGCCGCCGATCAAATACATCAACCCGCCGGTGGAGCCGACAGCCGCCAAGGCGTCGGCGCCGACGAAGCGGCCGACGATGATCGTGTCCACCATGTTGTAAAGCATCTGGAAGACGTCGCCGATCAAAAGCGGAATCATAAATTTGATGATGAGCGGGAGAATTCTCCCCTTGGTCATATCCTGTTCCATTGCGTCCTCCTTTGATTTGGTTTTTGACAATGTTCATTATTATATCACACGCTTGAAAAATGCCAATGATAAAAGCGCGGCCTGGGGTTTGACAGTCGCTGGGGGAGTTATTATAATAGGTGTGCAAATAAGGAAATGGTTAAATTTTAGAACGAATTATATTTTACGGCGGCAATATGCAAAAATCACAAAAAAAATCAGACATTAAGATTAAATCGGCAAAAACCTACCTTCCCGGATTGGACGGGCTGCGGGCCCTTGCCATCATCGGCGTCACCTTTTTCCACCTGATCCCGAATGTTTTCGCGGGCGGCTATCTGGGCGTCCTCCTCTTTTTCGTCATCACCGGGTTTCTTTTGGCCTACACTACGGCTGAGCGGGACCACCGTGGCACGTTTACGGTGCCGAACTTTTACGCCAAGCGGGTCAAGCGGCTGTATCCGGAGCTCATTCTCGTCGTCTTCTTTTCAGTCGGCGTCATTCGGTTTCTTGTGCCCTGGGCGGTGCAAGGCATCCGGCTCGAGGTCGCGAGTGTTTTTCTCGGCGTCAACAACTGGTGGCAGATTGCCCAGAACGCGGATTATTTTAAGCGGATCGCGAGCGCTTCGCCCTTTACCCATCTGTGGTTTCTCGGCATCGAAATACAATACATTTTAATTTGGCCACTGATTTTTTGGGGCGGCAAGCAAATAAAGAAGCGGCGCGGTTTTTTCGCGGCGTGGTGCTTTGTGCTGCTTTTATCCCTCGTCAGCGCGGTGTGGATGCCGATCTGCTACCAGATCACCCACAACGTCACCCGGGTCTACTACGGCACCGATACCCGCGCCTTCGCCCTTCTTTTCGGGGCCTGTCTCGGACTCCTTAAATACGAAAGGGACGCCTCGAGAAAGCGCAGGCCGAGGCCACGCAGGGCGGGAATAAAAATCACGGCGGCGTTCTGGGGGATTATCGCGCTTGTGGTTGTCAGCTACGTCTTCATCAAAGGGCGTTACGCCTTTGTTTACGACGGCGGCATGGCGCTGTATACCCTGGCTTTCGGCGCGCTGCTGGCGATGACCGTGGACAGCCGTCTGACTTTCGGCAGGCGTCTCGACCGCAGCCGCGTGCTCAAGTGGATCGGCAGCCACAGCTACGGCTTGTTTCTTTGGCAGTATCCGGTGATTTTCGTCTTTAATAACAAGGGCTGGCTCGATCATGCCGCGGGCGGCGTCCTCGCTCTCGTGCTGATCGGTGCGCTTTCGGCGTGGTCGGCGTGGCTCGTCGACTTTGTCGAAAAAAGGAGATGGCAGAAGCCTTTCAAAAAGCGCGGGTTTAAAATCGCGGCGGTTGCAGTGGCCTGCGCTGCAGCGGCAGTCTGCGGACTGGGCCTTTACACGACGCTGACTTCAAAGAACAGCCGAGCGGAGGTGCAGCAGGCGCTGAAATCCCGGCTGGAAAAGAATCAAAAGGCGATTTCAAAAACGAAGGACGGGACGCCGATTTATCCTTGGACGGATCCGCCGAAGGCCAAAGCCAATTACAAGGGAACGGGCAACGCGGCGCGCGCCTCGGTTAAAAACGTGACGATTATCGGCGATTCCGTGACGCTGGACGCGGCGCCGGATCTAAAGGCGAAATTCAACAACAGTGTGACGATCAACGCGAAACAGTCCCGCCACATCGGCGACGAGCTGGATTGGGTAAAAAAACAGCGAAAGCATCACCACCTCGGCCGCACCGTTGTGATCTCTCTCGGTACCAACGGCGAACTTTACGAGAAAGCAGTCAAGGCGCTTTTGAAGGTCCTCGGGCCGAACCGCTCCGTATTCTGGGTCAACGTCTACGGGCCGGAGCTGGATTGGACCCGCGCCAACAACGACTATCTAAACCAGCTGGCCGCAGCAACCCCCAATTTGACGATCATCGATTGGAACAGCACCCTTTCCGCCCATCCCGAATGGCTCTGGGAAGACGGCATCCACCCGAATCCCGACGGCTCGAAGGCTTACGCGGATCAGATTTACAATGCGATCGAACAGGTGCAGACGAAGTAGCAGGCGGTTGACCGGGCACGGCGTCAGCACATAAATAAGAAATAAATAAAACAAATGTAATCACTGAAAATTGTGATGAAAATAACAAACGGCAATTTCTATCAACTTACATGCAAATTTTCAAAAAAAGCTTGAAAAAAATAATTTTAGGCTTATAATAAGCACAGTTCAAATCGAACAGAATTGAAATAATGATAAATAGTTCTTCTACCGAGGGCCAACGAGGGCACGCAGGCATGATGTCGGTGTGCCCTTTTATCATTATTTGGAAGAAAGGAAGTGGTCATTTGTCAAATCTTTCGAAAGATCTGAGCGAAGCGCTGACGATTAAAACGGCATTCAGCTTTAAAATCGCCGGTCACACGATTGCGGTGTCTGAATCCGTCGTGGTCACGTGGATCATCATGGCGATCCTCATCGCTCTGGCAATTTTCCTGACGCACGGGCTCAAGGTTAAAAACCCTGGGAAAAAGCAGATCTTTCTCGAATCGGTCATGTCCGCCGGGTACAACTTGTTTTACGGCATCCTCGGGGACAATGGCGCCGGGTACATCCCTTATTTGCTGACGGTGATGTTTTATCTCGGCTTTGCCAATTTAATCGGGATTATCGGCTTTACGCCCCCGACTAAGGATTTGAACGTCACTTTGGCGTTGGCGTTGATGTCCATTGTGCTCATTGAGTATTCCAATGCGCATCACAACGGCGGCAAGAAATTTTTCAAGAGTTTTGCCGAACCGCTTCCGCTGATGACGCCGTTTAACATCATGGAAATCGGAATTCGGCCGCTGTCCTTGTGTATGCGGCTTTTCGGCAACGTGCTGGGTTCCTTTGTTGTCATGGAACTTTTGAAGGCCGTCTGTCCGCTGTTCCTGCCGGTTCCGTTCAGCATGTATTTCGACATCTTCGACGGATTGATTCAGATGATCGTGTTCGTCTTCTTGACGGCGCTGTTTATGCAGGAAGGCTTAATCGACGACTGACGGCGCAGTCAGTTTTTGGAAAAAACAGTTTGATTCAGAAATTTTAAAATCTATATTTAAGGAGAAATTATCATGGGTACACTTATTGCAATTGGTGCAGGTATTGCGGTTTTAACAGGGATCGGCGCCGGTATTGGGATCGGCATTGCGACAGGGAAGGCGACAGAAGCGATCGCTCGTCAGCCGGAAGCAGAAGGCAAAATCATGAGAAACCTGCTTTTGGGATGTGCGCTGGCTGAAGCAACCGCTATTTATGGGTTCGTCATCGGTCTTCTGATCATCATCATGTTGAAATAATGAAAGCGCGGTGACACACTGTGCTGAAAGTAGACATTAATTTGGTCTTCACCGTGATTAATGTCATTGTCCTGTATTTGATTTTAAGGAAATTCCTATTCAAGCCCTTTAACAACATGCTGGCGAAGCGGAAAAAACTGATTCAGGACGATTTCGACACGGCCGCGGCAGCGAAAACCTCTGCCGAGGACATGAAGACCCAGTACGAAAAACAGCTGCAACAGATTCAAATTGAACGCGAACAGATTTTATCTGACGCGAAAAAGCAGGCCGATCAGGTCTATCAGAAGCGCATGGCGGAGGCAAAAGCCGACGCGAAGGCGCTGGCTGAAAAGACACGGCGTCAGCTCGAGGAAGAACGCAGACAGACCGAACGGGAACTGCAGGATGCTGTCGCGGATCTTGCCATGAAGGCGACGAAGAAAGCGCTGGAAAGCGGTGCACCTTTATCGGAGGGCCGTTATGGAACGCTTCGTTAGTCAGACGGTGATCGACGGTGCAAAGGTGATTCGCAGCCAGCATTTATCGAGCGACACGCTCAAGGAATGTCAGGCTATTCTCAATCAGAATCCGGCTCTCATTCAGATTCTGTCAGACCCGACGAAGCACACCCGCGCGAAAGCGGACGTCATTGAGCAGATCTTCCCGAAGGAAGTCGTGCCGACCTTTGCGGTGCTGTGCCGGCACGGACAATTTAAGAACATCCGCAAAATTTTAGACGCCTGTGAAGATCTGGCGGACATCGAAAACGGTACGGGCCACGGGACACTGTGGTACGCCGGCGAGATGCCGGACCGCGAGGCGCTGGAAAAGCTGGTGTTCAATAAATTCGGCGTCCGCAACATCAAATGGAAGGTCGTTCGTGACGACGCATTGATCGGCGGCTTCCGCATCCGAATCCGCGATTTCGTGTACGACCATTCGGTGGCGGGCAGCTTTAAGGAATTGAACGCATTGATTAAAACACACAAACGGAGGTGAGAACATGAACTCAGAACATATCGTCCGCGTATTAGAGGACGAAATTGAAAACTTTAGAAAAGACGACAGCGTTCAGGAAATCGGGACAGTTCTCACCGTCGGCGACGGCATTGTTTCCGTGTACGGAATGCGCCGCGCTTTTTACGGCGAAATTGTGACCTTCGAATCCGGCGACCGCGGTATGGTCCAGGATATCGGAGAAGATTTGACACGCTGTATCTTATTCGGCAGAGACGCCGATATCTCAGAAGGTATGGAAGTTCATCGCACCGGACAGGAAATGTCGGTGCCGGTCGGCGACGATTTTTTAGGCCGCGTGGTCAACGCCTTGGGCGACCCAATCGACGGCAAAGGGCCCATCGAATCCAGTGAACGGCGCCCGATCGAATCGCCGGCGCCGGGGATTCTCGACCGTCAGGCCGTCGATACCCCGATGGAAACGGGGATCTTGTCCATCGATACGATGTTCCCGATCGGCCGCGGACAGCGTGAGCTCATCATCGGCGACCGCCAGACGGGGAAGACCTCGATCGCGGTGGACACCATGCTCAACCAAAAGGGAAAGGACACTATCTGTATTTACGTGGCCATCGGTCAGAAGGCGTCATCAGTCGCTCAGCTGGCCAGAACTCTCGAAAATTACGGGGCGATGGATTACTCGATCATCGTCAACGCGTCGGCGGCCAATACGGCCTCAGAACAGTACATCGCGCCTTATTCAGGCACGGCCATCGCAGAATACTTCATGCACAAGGGCAAGGACGTGCTGATCGTCTACGACGATTTGTCCAAGCACGCGGTGGCTTACCGTGCGCTTTCCCTGCTGCTCGGACGTTCGCCAGGGCGTGAAGCTTATCCTGGGGACGTTTTTTATCTGCACTCCAGACTGCTCGAACGGTCGAGCCATTTGAACGACGCCCTCGGCGGCGGCTCCATCACGGCGCTGCCAATCGTCGAAACCCAGGCCGGAGACGTCTCCGCCTACATTCCGACGAACATCATTTCGATCACCGACGGGCAGATCTTCCTCGAATCGTCACTGTTCCACTCGGGGATGCGGCCGGCGGTCAACGTCGGGCTGTCAGTTTCCCGTGTCGGCGGGGACGCCCAGACCAAGGCGACGAAGAAGGCCACAGGGACGATCCGAATCGATTTGTCCCAGTACCGCGAACTCGAAACCTTCACGCAGTTCTCGTCCGATTTGGACGATGAAACCCAGGCCCAGCTGGCCTACGGCGAACGGCTGATGGAAATGCTCAAGCAGCCGGTACACCAGCCGATGTCAATGGCCGATCAGGTCATCTCATTGGTTGCTGCGGAAAACGGCGCTTTCAATAAGATTCCGGTCGCGGATCTGAAGGCTGTTCAGAAGACATTGCTCGAAGATTTCAAGGTGCAGCATCCGGAAATCATCGATCAGCTCAACACCACCAAGGATTTGGATGACGAACTGAAGCAGCAGATTGTCGACGCTGCGAAACAAATTGTCGCGGGAATGGATCAAAAAACAGCGAGGTAGGGATCATGGCTTCACTCAATGAACTGAAAACCCGAATCGCCTCGGTTCAGGACACGATGAAGATCACCAACGCCATGTACATGATCTCGAACAACAAGATGCGCAAGGCGAGAAAGGCCTGGCAGGATACCCTGCCGTATTTCGATACGCTGGAATCCGTACTGGCCTTGGCGCTGCGCCATCTGCCGGACGAGGATGCCGAACATCCGTTCTTCGACAGCCGGCCGGAAATTCCAGCCGAAGAGCGGAAGACGGGCTACATCGTGATCACAGGGGATAAAGGGCTGGCCGGCGCCTATCACCAGAACATCTTCAAGCTTCTGGAAAAATCGTTAAAGTCGACGCCGAACAACCAGATCTTTGTCGTCGGCCAGGTCGGCGTACATTATCTGCGCCAGCGGAAAATCCCCTTCGATGTCAACTTCATGTACACGGCTCAGGATCCGACTTTGGGCCGGGCCCGGGACATGGCTTACCGCGTTTTTCAGGCCTTCCATCATCACATGCTGGACGATGTGTACATCATTTATACGAAAATGATCAACTCGGTCACGATGGAGACGACGAAGACGAAGGTCCTGCCGCTGGAACCGAAGGACGTGCTCGAAACGGCCGATCCGATTCATACGGAGTTTGAACTGTACCCGACACCGCGAGCGGTTGTAAACACCGTCGTTCCGGATTACACCGTCGGCGAAATTTACAGCGCGATGGTCGAGGCTTACTGCTCCGAACAGAATTCCAGGGTCATGGCCATGGAAAACGCGACGGATTCGGCGAAAGACATTCTGTCGGATCTCAAACTCGAGTACAACCGCGTCCGCCAGGCCAGCATTACTCAGGAAATCACGGAAATCGCGGCAGGCGCGAGGGCACAGCAGAAAGGAAAGAGCTAAAGAATAGATGAAAGGGAAAATCACACAGGTGATGGGCGCTGTCATCGACGTGACCTTTGAAGGCGGGGAACTGCCAAAGGTCAAAAACGCGCTGATGGCTTCCCATAACGGTAAACAATACACAATGGAAGTTTCCCAGCATATTGGCGACGACACCGTTCGCTGCATCCTGCTTAACGCCGCAGAAGGGCTGTGCAGGGGCATCGACGTCGAAGACACCGGCGCCAGCATTGCCGTTCCCGTCGGGGAACAGGTCCTGGGCAGACTTTTCAACGTCACAGGGGACGCGATCGATGGCGGTGAAGACCTCAGCGACGCGCCCCATTGGGAAATTCACAGAGAACCGCCGGCATTCGAAGACCAGAGTCCGGCCGTCGAAATGTTTGAAACGGGCATCAAGGTCGTCGACCTGCTCGCACCGTACGCTAAGGGCGGCAAGATCGGCCTGTTCGGCGGCGCCGGCGTCGGCAAGACCGTTTTGATTCAGGAACTGATTCACAACATCGCGACGGAACACGGCGGCTACTCCATTTTCACCGGGGTCGGCGAACGCTCCCGTGAAGGGAATGAACTTTACACGGAAATGAAGGCCTCCGGCGTTCTGGACAAGACCGCCTTGGTCTTTGGTCAGATGAACGAACCGCCAGGATCCCGTATGCTGGTCCCGGAAACGGGGCTGACGATGGCCGAATATTTCAGAGATCAGATGAATCAGAACGTGCTGCTCTTCATCGACAACATCTATCGATTCACCCAGGCCGGTTCAGAAGTTTCGGCCCTGCTCGGCCGAATGCCGTCAGCCGTCGGTTATCAGCCGACGCTGGCCAACGAAATGGGCGCGCTGCAGGAACGCATCGCCTCGACGAAGAAGGGCTCGATCACGTCGGTTCAGGCGGTTTACGTACCGGCCGACGACATTACCGACCCGGCGCCGGCGACGACGTTCACCCACCTCGACGCGACGACCGTGTTGTCCCGTAAAATCGTCGAACAAGGGATTTACCCAGCTGTCGATCCGCTGGAATCCTCCTCGCGTATTCTCGAACCGGACGTCGTCGGGGAAGAACACTACAACGTGGCCAGACGGGTTCAGTCTGTGCTTCAGAAGTACAAGGAACTTCAGGACATCATTGCCATCCTCGGGATGGAAGAATTATCCGACGAAGACAAGGTCACCGTCATGCGCGCCCGCAAGATTCAACGTTTCCTGTCGCAGCCGTTCCACGTCGCCGAAAAATTCACCGGTGTGGCCGGTGCGTATGTGCCAGTCGCGGAAACGGTCAAGGGCTTCAAGATGATCCTCGACGGCGAATTGGACGATTTGTCCGAAGCGGCCTTCTTCAATGTCGGGACCATCGAAGACGCGATCGAAAAAGACAAGCAGCTTAAAGCAGAAGCGTCGAAATAAGCAGGTGATCTGATGGCGTTATTTGATTTGAAAATTGTGGCCAGCAACCGCTTGTTCTACGAAGGCAAATGCCAGTCCCTCACGATTCCGTGTACCGACGGCGAAAAACAGGTGTTGGCCCATCACTCGGCGATGCTGATGGCGATGACCAACGGCACGCTGCGCTTTACCGACGAATCCGGCGCCGAAACGATCGCCGTTTCAGGCACAGGCTTTGCCGAAGTGGTCGACAATCAGGTGACGGTAATCGTCGATACGGTCGAACGGCCGGAAGAAATCGACGCGAACCGCGCCAAGGCAGCGGCCGAACGTGCGGAAGAACGCCTGCGCCAGCGCAAGAGCCTGCAGGAATACTACAAAGGCCAGGCGGCTCTGTCCCGTGCGGTGGCCCGTCTGAAGGTCAAACGGTAGAAAAATTTAAAAATAATACGAGTCTCCGAATCCAGAGCGCTATTTCTGGTGACGGCGGCTCTTTTTTATTTAAGACAACGGCGGGAAGGGCACAAAAGTAGTGTTATCCGTTTATTTTTTCGAGCTGATTCGTTATAATAAAACCATGAAACTGACAATTGTCCGGCATGCCCAGACCTTGGGCAATGCCGAAAAACGTTATTTAGGGATGACGGAATCCGAGTTGACCGAGAGGGGAAGGGCCCAGCAGGCCCAGACCTTAGCGCGGCTTTCGGGGACGACCTTCGACGCCGTGTACGCGAGCCCTTCCGGGCGGACGATGGCGATGGCCGAGCAGCTAGCCCGCGCCAGTCACGTGCGTGTCCGACAGGACGACCGGCTCAGGGAAATGCATTTCGGCATTTTCGACGGCTTGACCGCGGCAGAGGCCGAAGCTCAATATCAAGAGATCTGGCAGGCCTGGCTCGCCGATTTCGACCGCTACCGTCTGCCGGAGGGCGAAGGCTTTCAAGATGTCAAGGCGCGGTTCGCCGCATTCTGGAAAGAGATTAAAGGCGCGTACGACGACAGCGCTCACCTTGCGCTGGTCACCCACGGCGGCGTGGTCCGCGCGGCCCTTGCGGTGCTCTGCGGGATGCCCGACGCGCTGACCTGGCACGTCGAGACCCAGCCCGCGTCAATTGTGCAAATCAAAATGATCGGCGATTACGGCGTACTCTGCGGGCTCATTCCGTCCGAAACATTACAATAATTTTTTATAGGAGAGTTATTTGGAAAAAGTAAAACGTGAAATCTTAATCGATTCGGCGGACGTGCTGACGCCGCTTTTCGGCGAATACGACGCCAACGTCAAGCAGATTGAAAAGAGCTTCGGCGTGCACATCAATGTCCGGGACTCAAAATTGACGGTGACCGGTGAAGCCCCCGGCGTCGAAGGGGCGCTGGCCGTCATCGGCGACATGGTCGGTGTGATCAAGAAGGACAAGGGCATCAGCGCGGACACGACCCATTATCTGATCGAAATGCGCATGAAGGGCATCAACAGCCAATACGCGGAGATGATGGACGACATCATCTGCTTCACGACTCGGGGCAAGCCGATTAAGGCGAAGACCCTCGGCCAGCACCGCTACATCGACGCCATTCGGCACAACGATATCGTCTTCGGGATCGGCCCGGCCGGCACCGGCAAGACCTACCTCGCGATGGCGATGGCCATCACCGCCTTTAAAAACGGGGACGTGAGCCGTTTGATTTTGACCCGGCCTGCGGTCGAAGCCGGCGAAAAGCTCGGCTTTCTGCCCGGCGACCTGCAGGACAAGGTCGACCCGTACCTGCGCCCGCTTTACGACGCGCTGTTTGAAATCATGGGGCCGGAGGCTTTCGAGCGCAATATGGAAAAGGGGCTCATCGAAGTGGCGCCGCTGGCCTACATGCGCGGCCGCACCCTTGAAAATGCGTACATCATTTTGGACGAAGCCCAGAACACGACGCCGGCCCAGATGAAGATGTTCTTGACCCGCTTCGGCGCGGGCTCCAAGGTCATCGTCACCGGGGACGTCACCCAAATCGACCTGCCCTCCGGAAAACGCTCGGGGCTCATCGAAGCCCAGCGCGTGCTGAAGGGCATCAAGGGCATCGACTTCATCGAATTCGATTATTCGGATGTGGTGCGCCACCGCCTCGTGCAGCGCATCATCGAAGCCTACGAAAAGTACGACCAGACGCGTGCGGCCCATCAAGAATCGGAAGCGGACAGCGAAGAAAAAGACGCGCCCCGCCGGAGAAAACACCATGATCACCATTGATTTTGAAAACCAAACCGCGTACAAGGCCGAAGAGAAATGGCTGCCTGAAATCGAAGCCTACATCCAGAAGACTTTGGTTACAGAAGGCATTGATCTCGACCTCAACACCTACGAAATTTCGCTGACCTGGGTCGAGCCGGAGACGATTCACAGACTGAACGCGGAGTACCGCGGCATCGACCGGGAAACCGACGTGCTGTCCTTCCCGATGTACAACTTCCCTGAGGATCAGGCCGTGCTGACGACACCGTCGGAGATACCGGTGCTCCTCGGCGATATTGTGCTCAATCCAGCCCGCGCCAAGGCGCAGGGCGCGGAATACGGCACCGGAATGGAGCGGGAAATGTGCTACCTGTCGGTGCATTCGACGCTGCACCTGCTCGGCTACGATCACATGGAGCCTGAGGATAAGAAGCAGATGCGCGCCCGGGAAAAGACCGTCATCGGTGACGTGGGTACGCCGCTGAAATCACAGGAAAATCAAGAAGGAGCAAACCAGTGAAACGCCTGAGAAAAAGCTTTCATTACGCCTTTGAAGGGCTCGGCTACGTCATCAAGACCCAGCCCAATATGCGCATTCACTCGGTGATGGCGCTGATCGCCATCGCCCTCGGTTTCATTTTTCACGTCAGCCACGCCGAATGGCTCGCTCTGGTTCTGGTCATTGGTTTTGTCATGATTCTCGAGGTCATCAACACGGCGGTTGAAACGCTGGTGGATCTCTACACCGAGGAATTCAACCATTTGGCTAAGATCGCGAAGGACACGGCCGCGGCGGCCGTCCTGTGCATGGCGATCGTGTCAGTGATCGTCGGCGTGATCATTTTCGCGCCGAAGGTGCTGGCGCTGTTCTGAATCAAAACAAAGTGAGGTAAATGTGAGTCAATTTAAATCGGGATTTGTCGCGCTGATCGGCCGCCCCAACGTGGGCAAATCGACGCTGCTCAACGCGCTGATCGGGGAAAAGCTGGTCATCACGTCGCCGCGGCCGCAGACCACGCGCAACGCCATCCGCTGTATCCGGACGGACGACACGAGCCAGATGGTCTTTGTGGATACGCCGGGGATTCACCAGCCCCAAAACAAGCTCGACGAGGCGATGAAACAGGCGATCAAGGATACCCTCGAGGATGTGGACGTGGTGCTCTACTTGATCGACGGTTCCGCGAAGAAAACCTATCCGGAGGATCAATACATCCAACGCATTGTCCGCAAGATGAAGACGCCGGTGATCCTCGTGATCAACAAAATCGACCAGTTCTCAAAACCGGCGCTGCTCGAAAAAATCGATCAGGCGAAATCCCAAGACATCTATCGGGAAATCATTCCGATTTCCGCGGTTAAGCGCGACGGCGTCGACACGCTGATCGAACGGATTCAGGCGATCCTGCCCGAGGGGCCGATGTATTTCCCTGACGATATGGTCATCGATCAGAGCGAGCGCTTCATCGTCTCCGAAATCATTCGGGAAAAGGCGCTGAATCATCTCAGAGACGAGGTGCCCCACGGCATTGCAGTGGAGGTCACAAAGATGCACCCGCGCAAGGGCAAGCACGGCAAGACCGTCGTCGACATCGAGGCGGACATTCAATGCGAAAAGAAGAGCCACAAGGGCATTGTCATCGGCAAGGGCGGCAGCATGCTCAAGGCCATTGGCAGCGACGCGCGGCAGGACATTGAAGCCTTTTTGTCTCAGAAGGTCAACCTGCAGCTGTGGGTCAAGGTGCGTCAGAAATGGCGCGAGGACGACATGGCCCTCAAGGATTTGGGGTACCGGTATTAAATGGCGTCGGTCAAGACGAAGGCCCTCGTCATTCGGGAGTCGCCCTATCAGGACAACGACAAGCTGCTGACGCTGTTCACCGAAAAATACGGCAAGCAGCGGGCCATCGCCCGAGGCGCGAGACGGCGCAAAGGCGCGCTGAGGAGTGTGACCCAGCTCTTCACCTACGGCGATTTCATGTATTTCGAGGGCAAGAATTTTGCGAACATTTCCGACGCGACACTAATTGAGTCTTTTTATAAGCTAAGAGGCGACATTGTCAAGGTGACGCTGGCGTCCTACGTCGCGGAGCTTTTGGACGCCTTTTACGATTTTTATCAGGGTGATCCGGAAATGCTCAAGGCGGTGACCCACATTTTTTATTATTGGTCGGAACACCTGGCTGAAAACGACGAGGCATTGGCCGCCTGCTTTCAACTTAAGCTGACGCGCATTCAAGGGCTTGGGCCGGAACTGTCGCGCTGCGTGCGGTGCGGCGAAAGGGAACAGCTGACTGGATTTTCGCTTCAGGACGGCGGCACCGTCTGCGAAAGCTGCCTGAAGCCGGGCGATCTGCCAGTCAATCCCGACTTGATCGCCGATATGCGCCGGTGGATGGGGGAACCGATCAAAACCATCTGCCACACCAAATGGGACGCCGACCGCGTCCGTCAGGGACTCGATCTGATGGACCGCTACATTACCGTTCAGCTTGGACGGCAGACCAAAAGCTATCAATTTTACAAGGAATTATCTGCTCAGAGCAGCAGGCAGTGAAATCCAATAAAGGAGGGCAACCATGATAGAGAATCTTTCCGCACCCGGTGAATTGGCACAATGGTCCGAGGGCTGTGTTGAAGCGCTGCAGAATGGGGATTTCACCCGAATCCGCGTGCGCAACCACCGTCGGCTCATCCTGGCCGAGTACGGCGCTGACGATATTCTAATTGATTTGTCAGAAAAAGGGCCCGGCCGGGTTTATCTGCACATCGAATCCACCTCGAAGGAGGTGCTCCGGTGGTTTAAATCCTGTGTGACCGAGGCGATGCTGAGTGTCCGGCCCAACGTCAACCCAAACGCTGGACAGGCCCAGAACAGCCATGTACAGCACACGCCGCAGAGCAGTGCGAATGCGGCAGCCCCGCACAGCGGCCAGAGCGCCTTCGATCAGGCTTACCGCAAGGCGCAGGCGGCCCGCCGTCAGGCCTCCCAGGAGGAACAGATGGCGCAGACGCCAGGTCCTGATGCCACGCGGATCGCGCCAGACACGTACCGGGAAGAACCCTTCGATCCGGACGCCACCCGCATTGCGAAAAGCCCCTTCGAGCGGGCGAGAGACCGCCAACTTTCGATGGGGGATGCCGCTCAGGCACAGGACGATGTTCCAACAGCTGACGACACCGCCTTTGACACGCCCTACGATGATGACGCGGGGTACGACGATTACGATGACGGCTACGCAGATGCCGAAGGCTACGACGATGGCTACGCGGACGATTATGAGGAAGAGCCGACAGCGGAGATCGACCCCGTCGATTACGGCGATGAAGCGCCAGAGGGTGACACGCAGTATCTCGAATATCCGGAGGACGGGCTGTACGAAACGGGCGACGTTTACGCGCCGGAGGATTACGACGATGCCCCTTACGATGACGGTTACACGGATGACACCGCGTACGATGGGGAAGACGGCGCCTACGAGGATGACTACGCCGACGGCCCTTACGGCGATTACGATGACGGCTACACCGATGCCGAAGGCTACGCGGACGACGATAAAGCCCTTGAGCCTGCGGCCCCTCAAACCTTCAAAGAAAAATGGGAGGCGTTGACAGAAAAGACCTGGTTTTTACTTTTGATGCTCGCGGTCTTCCCGCCGCTGGGCCTGTATTTGATCTGGCATTACAGACGTTGGACCGGCGGCAAACGCGTGCTCGCGACGGCCATCGGCCTTTTGTACTTCCTATTTGTTTGGCTCGGTTTTCTCGGCGTGAACACCGGCATCAACCGCGACACCTTTACAAGTCTGCGGAGCCGAACGAGCCAGTCCACCGGCAGCAACGTCCAGAACACGCCGGATACCAGCTCGGATTCAACGGACACGTCAAACAGTACCGATTCGACGACCTCTGATTCCACCACTGATTCCACTGCAAATTCGGCGGACAGCACCAGCGGCAGCAACACCGTGCTGGAGCAGGCCGTCAGCCAGTTCAACAATTGGGTCTCCAATCTTGTGCCGTAAAAAAATCTCCAACCTTTGAGTGTATCTCAGAGATTGGAGATTTTTTATTGCGGGGATGCTGTGATTTTACGCCAGCGCTTCGACAGCCGCCTTTAAAAACGCGTAGGTCCGTTTGAAAGACGGGATCGACATGTGTTCGTTGGCCGTGTGGATGTCGATGTTGTCCGGACCGATGGAGACAATGTCGAGGTCCGGCAGGGCGTGGGCAAAGAGGGCGCATTCGAGACCGCCGTGGATAACCATCGGCGTAAGGGCTTTGCCGGTTTGTGCCTGCCAAATAGCAGACATCGTGTCGAGCAGGGGAGAAGTCTCTCTTGCCGGCCACGCCGGGTAGGAGCTGGGCGCGCCGGTGGTGCCGCCGAGGAGGTCGATCAGCCGGGTCACCCGTCCGCAGAGCATGTCTCTGGCGGCGTCGTGGTCGCTTCGGATGAGGAAGACGAGGGACAGTGCCTTGTCGGAAGTCGCTGCGACGCCGAGGTTCAGAGAAGTATTGACTGCGCCGGGGACAGAGCGGTTCATCGCGACGACGCCGGTCGGCGCTGCGGAAAGGGCGCCGAGCACGCGGGCTTCGGAATCGGGGTCGAGGACGGACGCTTCGACCGCGTCGGCCTGAGGAAAATCGAGAGCGAGGGTCATGCCCTGATCCCGCTTCCCGGCGATGGCGCGGAAGGTGTGCTGCAGTGCGTTGACGGTCTGATCGAGGGTCACGCGTTCGCTCGGCGCGATGAGCAGGGTGGCTTCGGCCGAGGTTGGAATCGCGTTGTCCCGTTCGCCGCCCTTTAAGTCGACGATGGAGAAATCGACGTCCTTGGCGATGGCGCAGAGCGCGTCGGCGAGCACCTTGACCGCGTTCAAGCCGAATTGGTCGATTTCGTCGCCAGAGTGGCCGCCGGCCAGACCCGAAACACTCAGCACCGCGGCAAGGCCCTTGGCCTTCACGCGGCGGATCGGCAGCGTGCTCTTCATGTGGGTGCCGCCGGCGCAGCCGACGGTCGCCGTGCCTTCGTCCTCAGAGTCCAGGTTGATCATGAATTTGGCGTCGGCAAACTGCTGATAGTCCAACGCGTAGGCCCCGTCCATGCCGACTTCCTCTTCCGTCGTGAAAACGAGGTAGAGCTTCGGGTGGACGAAATCCGGCTCGTCGAGCAGCGCCAGCGCCATGGCCACGCCCGCGCCGTCGTCGGCGCCGAGGGTGGTGCCGTCGGCGTAGAGGTCGTCGCCCTTGAGCACAAGGGTGATCGGATCGATGTCAAAATCGTGAATCACGCCGGGCTTGGCCACCGTGACCATGTCGAGATGGCCCTGGAGAATGACCGGCGCAGCGTCCTCGTGGCCGGGGGTGGCCGGGACGGTAATGACGACGTTGCCGACGTCGTCCCGTTCGGCGTTCAGGTGTTTTTCTTCGGCAAAGGCCAAAATGGCGTTCGAGAGCTTTTCTGTATGATAAGAGCCGTGGGGAATATCCGCAATCGCTTTGAAATGCTTAAATAAATGTTCAGACTGTAAATTTTTAAGTGGATCAGACATGTTGATCCCTCCCTTCAAGTCATTGCGGCCATTATACCAAATGCGGCGCGCGTCCGCTTGCTTTTACCCCCTATTTTTCTTATAATAAAGGAAATTTAATTTATGGGAGAAATTCAATGTTTTCAAAAAATAAAGATCAAAAGCAGAACTTAAGCTTTTTTGACCGCTTGTTCGGTCATTGGTGGATGATGCTCATCGAAGGGATTTTGATGATCGCCGTCGGGATCGTGATCGCAGTGGTGCCGGGCCTTCGGACACTGACGATTTTGATTCGGATTGTCGGGATCGAACGGCTGATCGTCGGCTTTTTCTATCTGATTTTAAGCCTGCGCGATCCGATTGCCGGCGTGCTGATTTCAGGACAGGCCTTTGTGAACTTGATTCTCGGCTTTTTCCTGGCACTGATGCCGGGCTTCTTCTTAAGCATCTTTATTTTTTTGGTTGCGATTTGGGCGTTTATCTCTGGGATCGGCATGCTCGTTCAAAACCGCGGGCCGCAGCACCTGACGAGCCGCACCGTCGTCGGGATTCTGCTGATCGCCTTCGGGCTTTTCGCCGGGATCAGTCCGGGGCACACCGCTGACGCGCTCGTGCTGGTGTTCGCCGTGATGATTATCATTTTCGGCGGTTACCTGCTGAACCGTTCCAGTGAAATGCACAAGACTGAAAAGAAAATTGCCGAAGAAGAAAAGGGCTACGACGATTACACGATTGAATAAGACAGGAGTGAGCACATTATGAAAATAGTAGTCGGGATGTCCGGCGGGGTCGATTCGTCTGTCGCGGCGCTGCTGCTGAAGCAGGCCGGACACGACGTGATCGGCATTTTTATGAAAAATTGGGACGAAACGGACGAAAACGGCGTCTGCACCGCGACCGAGGATTACGAGGACGTGCGCCGCGTCTGTGAAAAAATCGGTATTCCCTATTATACGGTAAATTTCGAAAAGGAATATCAGGAGCGGGTCTTTCAGGATTTCTTAGAGGAATACAAGCGCGGCCGGACGCCGAATCCAGACGTTTTGTGCAACAAGGAAATCAAGTTCAAGGCCTTTCTCGACTACGCGATGAAGGTGGCGGGTGCGGACAAGCTCGCAACTGGACATTACGCGCAGATTCGGAAAAACGAGGCGACCGGCCGCTACGAAATGCTCAAGGGGGCGGACGGCAACAAGGATCAGACCTATTTTCTCTGCCAGCTTGGGCAGGCACAGTTGTCGAAGACGCTGTTTCCAATCGGCGATCTCGACAAGCGGGAGGTGCGCCGCCTCGCGGAACAATACGATTTGTCGACAGCCGGGAAAAAGGATTCCACCGGGATCTGTTTCATCGGCGAACGCAATTTCGGTCAGTTCCTCCACCAGTACATGGCCAATGAGCCCGGCGAGATCAAGGACTTGGACGGTAACGTCAAGGGCCATCACAACGGGCTGATGTATTACACCCTGGGGCAGCGGCGCGGCCTCGGCATCGGCGGACAGGGGACGGGCGAGCCCTGGTTCGTTGTCGAAAAGGATTTAGCGACCAACACGCTCTACGTCGTGCAGGGCGACGATCATCCGGAACTCTACTCGAAGGCACTGACCGCGTCGAAGATGAGCTGGGTCGCCGACGTGCCGCCAGAGGCCAAACAGTTCAAATGTCAGGCGAAGTTCAGATACCGCCAGCCAGACCAAGGTGTCGAGGTCAATGTCGTCGACGCGACCCACATCGAGGTCCGCTTCGACAAGCCTCAGCGCGCTGTGACTCCGGGCCAGGAAGTGGTGCTCTACGACGGCGAGGTCTGCCTCGGCGGCGGCACCATCGACGCGATCACCAAGCTCGACGGACGCGTCCAAACCCATTGATCGGAGTCGGCGATGACAAAAAATATACGCACGAGTCTGTCGACCCTCGTTTACATTGAGGACCCTGCGACACACAAAATTCTGATGCTCCACCGCGTGAAGAAAGACCACGACGTCAACCACGGTAAGTGGATTGGCGTCGGCGGTCATTTCGAGGCCGACGAAAGCCCTGAAGAATGCCTGCTGCGCGAGGTGTGGGAGGAAACGGGCCTGACGCTGAAAAGTTGGCGCTTTCAGGGCATTGTGACCTTTGTCTCCGGCGACGGCGTGACGGAATACATGCACCTGTTCACCTCGGACGCATTTACCGGGACGCCCCATCCCTGCGATGAAGGGGTGCTCGAATGGGTCGACAAGGATCAGGTCTTGAATCTCAATCTCTGGGAAGGCGACCGGATCTTTTTCCGATTGATTTTAGAGGATCCGGCATTTTTTTCGCTCAAGCTGGTGTACGACGGCAATGGCGGCCTTGTCGAAGCGGTTCAGGACGGTCATCCCCTTGAATTGTTCGATGTGTTAGACGAAGATGGCCGGCCGACGGGTGTTGTCCGGGAACGGGGTGTCTGCCATCGGGACGGCAGTCTCCACGGGACGGTGCACATCTGGATGCTGCGCCGCCATCACGGCAGATGGCAGGTGCTCCTCCAGAAGCGGGCGTCCTGCAAGGATTCCAACCCGGGCTGCTACGATATTTCCTCGGCTGGACACATTTCGGCCGGCGACATGCCGCTGCCCTCGGCGCTGCGCGAGGTTGGCGAGGAGCTCGGCCTGGAGATCACGGCGTCTGATCTCGTGGAAATCGGCCGGCACCGCGCTGGGTTTTCGGCGCATTTTCACGGCAAGCCCTTCGTCGACCAGGAACTGAGCACCGTGTATCTGTGCACGAAGCCTTTCGATATCGAAGATCTCAAACTTCAGGCGTCAGAGGTGGCATCGGTCAAATGGTTCGACTTTGACGAAGCGGCAGCCGGAATCCGGGACGGCCGCATTCCCAACTGCATCTACGTCGACGAGTTCGACATGGTGGCGGAAGCGCTGAAGAAGCGCAATATGATGAAATAATACGGGAATTGGCAAAGACTTTAGCAGAAAGCCGCAGCCGATTCTCGTATAATGAAGATAAAGAATTAAAATGGAAAGGTGGCGGTAGAAATGAAAAAGAATCCTATTGGCAGAATCGTCGTCCGCCGCGGCAGTGTGGCGGAATTGGCTGTGCCCTGCATCGTCGATCCCACGGATCCTGAACTTTCGGGCAAGGGCCTGACCGACCAGGCGGTGCAGAAAGCCGGCGGGAGAAAGCTCGTCGAGGCCTGCCGCAAAATCGGACATCTGGACGTGGGCGAGGTTGCGATGACCGACGGCTATCAGAGCGATGCGGACCATATCATCTTCACGGTCGGCCCGCAGTATACGGGTAAGCCTCAGGATCTCAAGGATTTGGCCGCATGCTATATCAACATCCTCGAGCTGGTCAAGGAAAAGGACATCCATCAGGTGGTCATTCCGGCGATCAGCTGCGGCGGTGGGAACTTCCCGATAGAAAAGGCGGCGCCGTTGGCCATAGAAACCATCCGAGGCTGGTTGAAACTCAATCCGGATTATTCGATTATCGTGTTTGTCATCGGCATTATCCCAGTCGTCTACGAAGCCTATTGGCAGTATTTAATGGACCATCCGTATTGAGATAAAGGACAGAACAATGACGAAAATCATCTGTTATGGGGATTCAAACACCTACGGGTACGATCCGAGAATGGGCGGCAGCGGCCGCTACGACGAGGCGCACCGGTGGCCTGAAGTGATGGCGGAGGCGCTTACCGCCGCGGGGAAGGATGTCGACGTCGTCAACGCCGGTTTCCCAGGGCGGACGCTTTCGACGGTGCTCTACCCGGATTATTATGGCCACGGCGTGGATTTGTTCACGACGTCTATGCGCGGGTACGCGCCCTTCGATTGGCTGTTCGTCATGCTGGGCAGCAACGACTGCCTGAGACCGGATTCGATCGAACGTGTGGTCGGCCGGATGTCGGATTTGATCGATGAAGCTGCCGCCTCCGACTGGTGGACGAAGGCGCCGCAGATGCTTCTAATGGCGCCGCCGCAGATCGGCAGAGAGCTGGACGTGCCGGCCGACGCCTTTTTAAGCGGCTACTGCGCAACGCTCGGCGAGACAACCCTCGACGGATTTGCGAAGAAAAGTAGGAAACTCAGAGCGGCGTACCGCGAACTGGCTGAAAAGAAAAACGTCCGCTTTTTCGACGCGGGCGAAGTGGCAGAAGCGGGCCAGGTCGATTACATCCACTTGACCGAGGAAAGCCAGCGGCAATTGGGGCAGGCGATGGCTCAAACTGCCTTGGCGTGGATTTAAGCAAGAGTGAGTGCCTCAAATGAGGGGACAGCGGTGTCCGCGATGCGCGCAATTTCCGGCCAGTCCTCTCGATTGGCCGGGTCGTAGACCGCAAGCGTCGGAAAGCCCGCGGTGTGGGCCGTCGTGACCGCCGTCAGGTTGTCCTCGACGACAAGGGTCGAGGTCGGCTTTGAATGAAGGGCGTCGGCGGTGGCGAGAAAAATTTTCGGTGAGGATTTGCCGGCGCGGATTTCCGGGTCTTGGTCGGTGAGCACCGCCGAAAAGCAGTCTAAAATATTCAGCCGGGAAAAGGCGGCGCGGATCAGCGTGCGGTCGCCGACAGAGGCCACCGCGAGGGGCATCTGCGCGGAAAGGGTGCGCACAAAAGCCAGAGCCCCGGGCTTGAGCGGCGCGGTGTTGCGGTAAAAGGCCGCGATTTCATCTAAAATCGTCTGCTGAATTTCTTCGATAGATAGCGTTAAGTGGTAGTGCGTCTTGAGATAGGAGCTGCTCTGATCGAGGGTCATATTAAACAAAAGATCTCCGAGCCCGGGCTCCGGCGTGACGCCAAGGGCGGTCAGCACACGGGCACCGGCGTCGTACCAGATGGGCATCGAGTCGAGGAGCGTGCCGTCCACGTCCAGAATCGCGCCGGTGAAACAGTTTAAATTTATTTTCTTTTTCATGATTTCCTTTTTTTTCTTGAACTTTTGCGGTAAGGTATACACATACAGTTTATCAGAAAAAAACACAATAGAGTAGGTTACCATCATGAAAACACTTGAAGAAAATAAACCCGATATCAATGAATTGAGGAGAATTCTCGAAATTCGAAATAAGGAGAATTTATTTTCCGTCCAAATGGGAATTCAGGGCACCGTCATCGAAGAAGGCTACGCGGAAACCGAGCTCGTCATTGAGCCGAAGCACTTAAACTTGAATCATTCCGTGCACGGCGGCTGCCTCTACACCTTGGCAGACAACGCCGGCGGCGCCTGCGCGTCGTCCCACGGGCACCGGGTGAGCACGTTGAGCGGCGATCTGCAATTCATGCGCCCGGCTATCAACTGCAAAAAATTGAAGGCTGTTGCGAAGGAAAAGAAGGCAGGCAAGCGTATTGTCGTCGTGGACATCAGCATTTACGACGAAAAGGGCACTGAACTCGCTTGCGGCCTGTTTGATTACGCGAAAATGAAAATGAAATACTGAAAGAAGAGGAAAAATTATGTTATATCGAAATTTTCAAAATGTTTCCTTATCGGCACTGGGATTTGGCGGTATGCGCCTGCCGGTCGTTGACGGTGATGACGCCCGGATCGACGGCCTGAAAGGGGCCGAAATGGTCGATTCCGCGATTCGCTCGGGCATCAATTATTTCGACACGGCCTGGGGCTACCATCACGGAAAATCCGAAAAGTTTTTCGGCAATGTGCTGATCAACTATCCCAGAGACAGTTATTTTCTGGCTTCAAAATTCCCGGGATACGACACGAGCAATTTCCCGAAGGTGCGCGAAATTTTTGAAGAACAGCTGAAAAAATGCCAGACGAAATACTTCGATTTTTATTTATTCCACAACGTCAATGAAAGCAACATCGATTATTATTTAGATCCCCAATACGGCATTCGGGATTATTTGGTCGAACAGCGCCGCGCCGGGCGGATCCGCCATCTGGGCTTTTCGGCGCACGGCGAACTGCCGACGCTGAAGCGCTTCCTCGAAGCGTACGGGGACGACATGGAATTCATGCAGATTCAGCTCAACTGGATCGACTGGACCTTCCAGGGGGCGAAGGAAAAGGTTGAACTGGCCCGGGAATACGACCTGCCGATTTGGGTCATGGAACCGCTGCGCGGCGGCAAGCTGGCTCAGCTGTCAGACGAAGCCATGGCTAAGCTAGACGCGCTGCGCCCAGGCGTTTCGGCTGCGGAATGGGGATTCCGTTTCCTGCAGACCATTCCTGAGGTCGACATCGTCCTCTCCGGGATGAGCACCCTGGGCCAGCTGGAACGCAACTGCGCGATTTTCTCCGACGAAAAACCGTTAAACGAAGAAGAATGGCAGACCCTTCAGCAGATCGCGCGGGAAATGATCGAAAAGGAAGAGGTTCCGTGCACGGCATGCCATTACTGCGTCGACCACTGCCCGAAGGGGCTCGATATTCCGAAGCTCATCGAACTCTACAACGAACAGCATTTTACAGGCGGTGGCTTCATTGCGCCGATGCGCCTGTCGACGATGGGCGAAGGGCACCTGCCCTGCGACTGCATCGCCTGCCACAGCTGTGAAAAAGTCTGTCCGCAGAATATCAAGATTTCCGAAGTGATGAAGCAGTTTAACGACGAGCTGCTTCAAAATGACAGGGCCTAAGCGCGGGGTCAACATCGCAAAAATTGTCACAAGCTCCAGTTTTGGGGCTTGTTTTTTTTTCCAGCATAAGGGTACAATATTCAGAGAAAATTATGTGAATTTTTGATAAAGATTAAACAATTATTGTGAATTGTGGTAAACTATGAAAAGTGAAAAAACGGAGGTGAAGCAATGCCGACGGGAAGAAGAAAACCCACACTGGTGCCGCCTAAAGGGCGCTATCGCAGAGGACTGATCCTGAAAAGCACGGCAGGCGGCCTTCTCGTCGGACTGGTGGCAGGCGGCGTATCGATCATCTATCGATTCGCGAGCACATTGTTCCAGGGCGGCCAGGCCTATATCCTGGACCACGTCACGAACGTTCCGCTCATTGTGATGTATTTCATCATGCTCGCGGTGCTGGCCTTTCTCGTGCGAAAGGTAATCACCTGGGAGCCCTTCACGGCCGGTTCCGGCATTGCGGAGGTGCGCGGCGAGGTGCAGGGCTATTTCGACATGAACTGGGTCAAGGTGCTCGTCGGCAAATTCGTCGGCTGCCTTCTGTCGATGGCTGGCGGGCTGTCCCTCGGCCGGGAAGGGCCGTCGGTTCAGCTCGGCGCAATGGCTGGGAAGGGCCTTTCCAGATTGACTCACCGCGGCAAGAAGGCGGAACATTATCTGATCACCTGCGGCGCGAGCGCCGGGCTGTCCGCGGCCTTTAACTGTCCGCTGACTGGCGTGATGTTCGCTCTGGAAACCTTCAACGCGGAGTATTCGGTGAATCTGCTGTTCACCGCGCTGATCGCGTCGGTCACGGCGGATTTTGTGTCGAAGGTGTTTTTCGGAATGAGTCCGGTGTTCTCTGTGCCCCTCGATCTGTTTCTGCCCCTTTCGACGGTGGGCTTCGTGATCGCCCTCGGCGTGATCTGCGGTGTGACGGGTCAGATCTTTTATCGGTCGATGCAGCTTGCGCAGAAATTCTACGACAAGCTGCCCCTTCCTGAAAACACCGAACCGATCGTCCCCTTTTTATTGGCAGGGGTGCTCGGGCTGACGCTTCCGGGCGTGCTCGGTGACGGCCATTTGATTTTGGAACAGCTGGTTCAGGGCCAGATCGCGGTGCGGATGATCGCGTTGCTGCTGGTCGTGAAATTTGCCTATTCAATGCTCTGCTTCACCTCGAAATCGCCGGGCGGGTCCCTCGCACCGATGATCGTGCTGGGTGCCTTTGTCGGTGGGCTGTACGGCCATCTCGCGGTCCGCGCCCTCGGGCTGGACATGATGCTGATCAACAACTTCATCATTCTCGCGATGGCCGGTTATTTTGCGGCGATTGTGAGGACGCCGCTGACGGCCGTAGCACTGGCCTGTGAACTGACGGGCAGTTTCAGCCACCTGATTTATTTTGGCATCGTGGTGACCGTAGCTGAGGTCGTCTCGTCCATGATGAAAACAGAACCGATGTACGAAGCGGGAATGAAGAATCTGATGATTAAGCATCATATCGTCAGTAAACAATAAATAACGACAATAAAGAAAGACAAATGGAGGTAAGTGATGCAAGGCTATAAGTTTCTTTTAGATTTGGCACTCATACTCTTGTCGACGAAGGTTTTGGGCCTCTTGACCAAGCGGGTGCAGATGCCTCAGGTGGTCGGCGCGCTTCTGGCCGGGCTGATCCTCGGGCCGGCGATGCTGAATGTCATTTCCGAAACGCAGTTTATTAAGGATTCGGCGGAAATCGGCGTCATCGTGCTGATGTTTACCGCAGGACTGGAAACGGATGTTCACGAATTGAAGCGCACCGGGAAGGCATCTTTCGTCATCGCCTTGATCGGCGTCATCGTGCCGCTGATCGGCGGGTATTTCGTTGCGAAGTACTTCAACCGGCCGGGAATGATGAGCTCGGGTCTGTCGGCGCCGTTGTACCTGCAGAACCTGTTCATCGGGGTCATTCTGACGGCGACCTCGGTTTCAATCACGGTGGAAACCCTGAAGGAAATCGGCAAGCTCAATACCCACTCGGGCAACGCGATTCTCGGCGCTGCGATCATCGACGACGTCCTCGGCATCATCGCGCTGACGATTGTCACGTCGATGGCGGATACGTCGGTTTCGATTGTGATGGTGCTCCTCAAGATCGCCGGCTTTTTCGTCTTTGCCGGTGTGGCGGGCTATTTCTTCCTGAAATTTTTCCGTTGGTGGACACAGAAATCGGAAAAGGGCCTGAGACGCCACACGATCATCGCCTTCGTTTTCTGTCTGCTGATTTCTTATTGTGCTGAAAAATTCTTCGGCGTGGCCGATATTACCGGGGCCTTCATCGCGGGGCTGGTCATTTCGATGACGCCAAAACGGGAATATGTAGCCAATCGATTCAGCACGCTGTCGTATCTCTACCTTTCGCCGATCTTCTTCGCGAGCATTGGCCTGGAAGTGGAACTGCCGTCGATGAACTCGACCGTGATCATGTTCTCGGTGATTCTCGTGCTGGTGGCCATTGTGACTAAAATTGTCGGCTGCGGTGTCGGTGCATTGGTCTGTCATTATAAAAAATATCAAAGCCTGCGCATCGGCGTCGGTATGATCTCCAGAGGGGAAGTCGCGCTGATCGTCGCGAGCAAGGGACAAGCTCTGGGGCTGATCTCCAAAGCCTTTATCGGGCCGGTGATCCTCGTCGTCATCATCACGACGATTGTCACGCCGATCATGCTCAAATCGGTATTTGCCCGGACGATGAAATACACGCCGCAGGGACTTGCCGCACAGGCAGCGGCGGCTGGCGTCCAAAACGACGACTTTCAGGAAAACAAGTTCGCCCGAACCTACGAAAATGTCTCCGCGATGCAGGACAGCGGCAAAGGGCTTCCGGACGATGCCAAGGATTCAGACAAAGAAAATTAAGATCGTTAACGTCAAAAACTCCGGCTCTGCAGTCGGAGTTTTTTGACGAGGTTTAAAAAAACCCTTGCTTTTTTGATGGTCCTTTGTTATTATAATCTAGTCAGCAATGCCGAAGTGATGGAATTGGCAGACTTGGCGGACTCAAAATCCGTTGGTAGCGATACCGTGTGGGTTCGAATCCCACCTTCGGCACCAGATTAAAAATAAAAAGTGCTTCTGATGAATTTTCAGAAGCACTCAGACTGTAGACAAACGAGGCTCTGAGAAAATACTCAGAGCCTCATTTGATTTAATATCAAGCTGCAATTTGTAGATTTATAAATTGAAATCGAAATATAGGACGATTCGGTCCCGGGTGTTTTT
>Ga0214927_100108_pt1 | contig 51867 bp, 40 predicted proteins | sample Stichaenrichm16X_FD_168612 | JGI IMG/M metagenome (GOLD analysis project Ga0214927, IMG submission 168612) | Xylose enriched microbial communities from anaerobic bioreactor in Madison, Wisconsin, United States - 16X | ecosystem: Engineered > Bioreactor > Anaerobic > Unclassified | place: USA... | reverse complement strand
TGCCTCATGCATGTCCCGCTCTCCGGCATCGCAGCCACGGCCACGGTCCAGCCGAAGCTTCCTGCGAGCTTGCCTAAGCCGTTTGCAGTTCAGGGAGCCTAACTATGCCGGAGGTCCTCAGCCATTTGTTACTTTTCTGCAGCCTTCGTGCCGTCCTGCTCTGCCTTCTTCTCGGCCATGGCCTTGAGGCCCTCCTTTGCCATGTCCTCGAGCATGCCGGTATAGATCTTGGCCTTCGTCTGCTGGCCGCGGTTGCCATACTGAAGTGCTATGAGGGAGAGGAGCTGGGCCTTGCGCTCGCCCTTGGCATCCGGGAGCTCCTCGAGCATATCGTCGAGGTAGACAGAGCTCCTGTTCGCGATGATCTCATACATCTGGCGGCAGGACTTCTCGTAGGCCTCATTCTCGTCGCGTGCCTCGATGAGCTTCAGCATCTTCTTGGCATCCCTGTACTTGCCGGCATCGAGATAGAGCGTGAATGCCTTGTCCTCTGCGGCAGCACGCTGCTTCTTGTTGAGGCGGGCATTGAGCAGACGGTCGCAGACCTCGAGAGCGTGCTTGTCGTCGCCCTTTGCGATATAGGCATTCATGCGCACGAAGTCGCGGTTGAAGGGATGCAGGTACATCTTCGCAATGAACGAGTCCATGAACTTCAGGAGCTCGTCGTAGGAGCCCTGCGCGAAGTAGCGCGTGATGCGGTCGGAGGCGACGCGGCGCATGATGAAGTCGATGAGGATGAGGACGATAACCAGGATGAGGGTTATCTGCATGGGCGTGCTCATGATCAAATCCTTTCAGGGCTTGAGGCCCAGTGTCTGCGTACCTGTTGCGTCCTTGGGGGAGGGGCGCATGCAGCTACCAGTATACGGATTGGGAGCGCTCGGGCGCCATAAGGATGGCAAAAGGCGCAGGCCCCTGGAGGAACCTGCGCCTTGGAAGTGCTTGTGGCTGCCTTCTGCTGTTATGCGAAGTAGGCGACGCCGCCCTCGAGCAGCGGCTGGAAGCGGTTGCCCGGGATGTTCTGGTAGCAGCCCTTGCTCACGCGCTCTGAGTGGCCCATCTTGCCGAGGACGCGGCCATCGGGGCTCGTGATGCCCTCGACTGCCATGAGGGAGCCATTCGGGTTGAAGGCAAGGTCCATCGAAGGCGTGCCTTCGTCGTCCACATACTGCGTGGCGACCTGGCCCTTTGCGATGAGGTCCTTGAGGACTTCGTCAGAGGCGACGAAGCGGCCCTCGCCGTGGCTGATCGCGATGCGGTGCAGGTCTCCGACCTCGCACTTGGAGAGCCAGGGGGAGAGGTTCGAGGCAACGCTCGTCGTGACGATGCGGGACTGGTGGCGTCCGATCGTGTTGAAGGTCAGGGTCGGGCTTGCAGCGGTCGTGTCGACGATATCGCCGTAGGGCACGAGGCCGAGCTTGATGAGGGCCTGGAAGCCATTGCAGATGCCGAGCATGAGGCCATCGCGCTTCTGGAGAAGGTCGCGCACCGCCTCCGTGATCTGCGGGTTCCTGAAGAAGGCATTGATGAACTTTGCGGAGCCATCAGGCTCGTCGCCGCCGGAGAAGCCGCCCGGCAGCATCACGATCTGGGACTCGTTGATCGCCTTTGCCATGGCCTCGACAGACTCTGCAACCGCCTCGGGCGAGAGGTTGTTGAGGACGAGGGAGCGCGGAGCGGCACCTGCACGCCTCCAGGCACGCTCGGAGTCATACTCGCAGTTCGTGCCTGGGAAGACCGGGATGATGACACGGGGCTTGCCGAAATCGACGCCGCCTGCAGGGGCTGCGAAGTGCACGGGCTCGCAGCCGTGCTCCTCTGCCTTCCAGGCAAGCTTCTCGAGAGCTGGCCCTTCAGCGACGCCGCGGTACGGATAGACATCCTCGATGCCGTGCTCCCAGGCCTCCTGGAGCGTGGCGCCGGCCAGGGTCTCGCCGCAGGCACGGATATGGTAGTCAGCGGCCGTCTCGCCCAAGGGAGCGACAGAGACATTCTCGGGTGCCTTCGGCACGATGCAGCCGTCTGCAAGCTCGACGATATAGGAGCCATAGGCAGGCGTGAAGAGGCTCTCGACCGTATAGGTATCAGCAACATCGACGCCGATCTGGTTGCCCAGGCACATCTTGAAGAGGGCTTCGGCCACGCAGCCATAGCCCGGCGTCGAGACAGCGACGGCACCCTTGTCGGCAATGAGCTTCTCCACGAAGGAGGAGGCAGCAAGGAAGGAGCCTGCCTCGGGCACAAGGCCATCCTCGTGGTAGGCAGGGACGACAGCGATGACGCGAGAGCCTGCGTGCTTGAACTCGGGAGAGACGATTGTGTCGATCGTGCCCAAGCCTGTCGCGAAGGAGACAAGGGTGGGCGGCACGTCGAGGTCCTCGAAGGAGCCAGACATCGAGTCCTTGCCGCCGATCGAGGCAAGACCCAGATCCATCTGCGCCATGAGCGAGCCGAGAAGGGCTGCTGTCGGCTTGCCCCAGCGCTCAGGCACGTCGCGGAGCTTCTCGAAGTATTCCTGGAACGTCAGGTAGAGGTCCTTGTGGGCAAAGCCCGTGGCCACCATCTTTGCGACAGACTCGACGACGGAGAGATAGGCGCCGCGGAACTGGTCTGCGCTCATGAGGTAGGGGTTGAAGCCCCATGCCATGCCCGAGCAGGTCGTCGTCTCGCCCATGACGGGGAGCTTTGCGACCATGGCCTCGGCAGGCGTGAGCTGGGTCTTGCCGCCGAATGGCATGAGCACGGTCGAGGCGCCGATCGTGGAGTCGAAGCGCTCGGAAAGGCCCTTGTTCGAAGCGACATTGAGGTCGCGGACAAGGGAGTCCATCTTCTGGCCGAACGTCGTGCCCTCCCAGTCATGGGAATAGGGCTTCTGGGCCTCCACATGCACCTTCTGGTGCTTCGGGGCGCCGTTCGAGCTCAGGAACTCGCGGGAGACATCGACGATGGTCTCGCCGTCCCAGACCATGCGCAGGCGCTTCTCTTCGGTCACGCGGGCAACGACCGTGGCCTCGAGGTTCTCCTCGTGGGCGATCTTCAGGAACTCGTCGACATCCTCAGGCGCCAGGGCAACAGCCATGCGCTCCTGGGACTCGGAGATGGCAAGCTCGGTGCCGTCCAAGCCCTCATACTTCTTCGGGACGCGGTTGAGGTCGATGAAGAGCCCATCTGCAAGCTCGCCGATAGCGACAGAGACGCCGCCTGCGCCGAAGTCGTTGCAGCGCTTGATGAGGCGGCAGGCGTCCTTCCTGCGGAAGAGGCGCTGGAGCTTGCGCTCGACAGGAGCATTGCCCTTCTGGACCTCGGCACCATCCTGGGCCAGGGACTCCACATTGTGCGCCTTGGAGGAGCCGGTGGCGCCGCCGATGCCGTCTCGTCCCGTGCGGCCGCCGAGAAGCACGATCTTGTCTCCCGGAGCCGGGCACTCGCGGCGGACATGGTCAGCGGGCGTGGCACCGACGACGGCGCCGATCTCCATGCGCTTTGCCACATAGCCAGGATGGTAGAGCTCGGAGACCTGGCCGGTTGCAAGGCCGATCTGGTTGCCGTAGGAGGAGTATCCTGCTGCAGCCGTGCGGCAGATCTTGCGCTGCGGAAGCTTGCCCTCGAGCGTCTCGGATACCGGCTGCGTCGGGTCGCCTGCGCCGGTCACGCGCATGGCCTGATAGACATAGGAACGGCCAGAGAGCGGGTCTCTGATGGCGCCGCCGATGCAGGTGGCAGCTCCGCCGAACGGCTCGATTTCGGTCGGGTGGTTGTGCGTCTCGTTCTTGAAGAGGAAGAGCCAGTCCTCGGGCTTGCCGTCCACATCGACCGTGCACTTGACGGTGCAGGCATTGATCTCTTCGGACTCATCGAGCGTCGTAAGTATTCCCTTGTGCTTCAGATACTTGGCACCGATCGTGCCCATGTCCATGAGGCAGAGCGGCTTCTTGTCGCGGCCAAGCTCGTGGCGGGCGTCAAGGTAGCGCTGGAAGGCCTGCTTCACGACCTCGTCGTCGATCTCCATATCGTCGAGGTTCGTGCCGAATGTCGTGTGACGGCAGTGGTCGGACCAGTAGGTGTCGATCATCTTGATCTCGGTGATGGTCGGCACGCGGCCTTCGCTTGCAAAGTAGCGCTGGCAGAACTTGATGTCGGCGAGGTCCATGGCAAGGCCACGATCGTCGATGAAGGCCTGAAGACCCTTCTCGTCGAGGTCGAGGAAGCCTTCGAGCTTCTCCACCATCTTCGGCTTCGGATACTCGGTCTTGAGCGTCGCCTTCTTCTCGAGCGATGCCTCGCGGGCCTCGACCGGGTTGATCACATAGCTCTTGATCTGGGCGATATCGTCGTCTGTGAGCGTGCCCTCGAGCACATAGACCTTGGCAGAGCGGACAAGGGGGCGCTCGCCCTTCGAGATGAGCTGCACGCACTCGCTTGCAGAGTCTGCACGCTGGTCGAACTGGCCGGGGAGCGACTCGACGGCGAAGACATAGGAGCCTTCTGCGACTGGAGGCATCTCCTCGAGGCTGGTGTTATCCACCTGCGGCTCGCTGAAGACGGTCGGGATGCACTCGTGGAAGAGTGCGTCCGTGATGCCTTCGACGTCGTAGCGGTTGATGATGCGGAGCTTTTCGAGGCCGGCAATGCCGAGCATGTGCCTCAGCTCATGGGAAAGGTCTTTTGCCTCTCCGTTGTAGCCGTCCTTCTTCTCCACGTAGATGCGCTGGACCATGGTCCTACCTTCCCGGGGGTGTGGTGGCACGTACAGCTCAATTCTACGTCTCGGCCAGGGGAGGAGAGCCCACCTGTTTGCCTGCTGATAACACTCCCTGCAAATACCGCATACGGAAGGGATGGGTGTCCAGAGCAGGGGTGGGTCCCGTGCAGGCAGCCGGCGTTCTGTTTCCACCCGCTTTCCGGAAGCAGGGAAAGGGCCTCAAGAGGGACCGTCTGCAGGCAGCTGCTGTGAATTGAACCTACTTCCTGGAAAGTTCAACGATTGGTGCATACAGGCTGTGCTATGCTGCCACTTGCATTGAACATACGGCAGCAGATGAATTGAACTTCTCATAAAATTGAACTTGTTGCGCATGCAGGGAAGGAGCGCGCATGGAAAGCAGGACTGCAGCGGAGCCCCAGGCCTTTGCCCGGCGTCTGGAAGATGCGATGCAGGAGCGCCACCTCAAGCAGGTCGACCTCATCCATATGGCAGAGGATGCCGGTGTGAAGCTCGGCAAGAGCAAGCTCAGCCAATATGTAGGAGGAAAGACCTACCCGCGTCCCGAGATGCTCGATTTCCTTGCCCAAGCACTTGATGTGCCGTCTGCATGGCTTGGAGGAACGGAAGCCTCCGATCCTGCAGCAGCACAGAAGGCACCTGAACCCAGCACAGACCAGAAGAGCACGACAATTCCGGAAGGACGTCCGATGCGCGAATTCACGAAGTCCCACAAGCTCGACAATGTCCTCTATGACGTGCGTGGCCCCGTGGTCGACGAAGCCAACCGCATGGAGGAGGCGGGCACCCATGTCCTGAAGCTCAACATCGGCAACCCTGCTCCCTTCGGCTTCCGCACGCCGGACGAGGTCGTCTACGATATGAGCCGCCAGCTCACGGAATGCGAGGGATATTCTGCCAGCCGCGGCCTCTTCAGCGCCCGCAAGGCCATCATGCAGTATGACCAGCTCAAAGGCCTGCCCAATGTCGAGATGAACGATATCTATACCGGCAACGGCGTCTCCGAGCTCATCAACCTCACGATGCAGGCGCTGCTCGATGACGGGGACGAGATCTTGATCCCGAGCCCCGACTACCCGCTCTGGACGGCATGCGCCACGCTTGCAGGCGGCCATGTCGTGCACTATCTCTGCGACGAGAAGGCCCATTGGTATCCTGACATCGAGGACATCAGGAAGAAGGTCACGCCGCGCACGAAGGCCATTGTCATCATCAATCCGAACAACCCCACCGGCGTCCTCTATCCGAAGGAGGTCCTGGAAGAGATTGTCGAGGTCGCACGCGAGCATCAGCTCATGATCCTCTCCGACGAGATCTATGACCGCCTTGTCATGGACGGCAAGACACACGTTTCCATCGCAAGCCTGGCGCCGGACCTGTTCTGCATCACCTACTCCGGCCTCTCGAAGTCCCATATGATTGCCGGGTATCGTATTGGATGGATGACGATGTCGGGCAACAAGGACTGCGCACGCGACTTCATGATGGGCATCAACATGCTCTCGAACATGCGCCTGTGCTCCAATGTGCCGGCACAGTCCATCGTCCAGACGGCTCTGGGCGGGCACCAGTCCGTGAACGACTACATCGTGCCGGGCGGCCGTGTCTATGAGCAGAGGAACTTCGTCTACGACGCCCTCAAGAGCATCGACGGCGTCGAGGCCGTGAAGCCGGACGCTGCCTTTTACATCTTCCCGAAGCTCGACCCGAAGAAATTCCATATCACCGACGACGAGAAGTTCGCGCTCGACCTGCTGCGCCAGAAGAAGGTGCTGATCGTCCACGGCAAGGGCTTCAACTGGGAGACGCCGGGATATTTCCGCATCGTCTATCTGCCGCGCATCGAGACCCTGCGCGAGGCCATGAACAAGCTTGCCGATTTCCTGAGCTACTACCACCAGTAGGAGGATCCGCAGATTCCAGAGATGTCCAGAAGCGCCGTGTCCTGAAAATGGGGTGCGGCGCTTCTGTGCTGTTCCGGCGTCCTTGCCAAGGCTCTGGGGTCTCTCTCGAGATCTGCGCTATCGGCAAAGACCCATACGTGGCATCGGAAAGCGCTGCCCGGTGCCTAGGACATCCAGGGAAGTGCAGGTGCCGGTGTCGGGTGCGTGCCGATCATGCGCTCCATCCATACTACGTCGTACCACTGGCCGAACTTGTAGCCGCATCTTGCGAAGCGGGCACAGAGCGCATACCCCAGCCTCTCGTGGAAGCGGATGCTCGCATCGCCGAGATAGGGGTCCTCGGTCCGGTCTTCGGGCAGGGCCGTGATGCAGGCATACATGTTCTGGATGCCCATGGCCTTGAGCTCCTCTTCGAGCTCAGCATGGAGTGCCCTGCCAAGGCCTCTTCCGCGATCTGTCTGCGCCACATAGATCGAGGTCTCCACAGACCAGGAGTAGGCAGCACGTCCGTGATAGACCCCTGCATAGGCGTAGCCCAGAAGGTGCGCAGGATCGTCTATTTCCTGTGCCACGAGATAGGGGTAGCGCTCGAGCGTATGGGCAATGCGGGATTTGAACTCCTCGGCCGAGGGAGCCTCATATTCGAAGGTGATGGCCGTCTCCTCGACATAGGGACGGTAGATGGCAGCAAGCCTTTCTCCGTCATCGGGGGTGGCAGGGCGGATGAGGATGCCTTGTTCGGACATGGAAGCTCCCAGGTTTCGAGGAATCGGTTCATTGACAGTCTATGGCAGGAGGGACCTTTCGGCATGAGTTGCCGCAGGCTTGTTACGTTGCTGCATTTGCCGAGAGGCGTTGTGGTACAAATGCTGAAGGGGTATACGAGACACGAGACGTGCTTCGGCGCATTCGCTTCCGAGGAGGCCTGCCATGGAAGAGGACTTTACCGTCCACAGCGACGCGATGGACAGGGATTTCGATGTTGAGGTCTATGGAGCGGGCGGAGCGCCCCTCATCGTGCTTCCGGAAGGCAATGGCTCCTGCTCGAGCTGGAACGACCATGGCATGGTCGAGACGCTCTCCGACCGCATCGACGACGGGACGATACAGCTCTTCTGCGTCGACTCGGCAGACCCTTCCGGCTGGTACTTCGCAGAAGGCGCTGCACGCTACCGCAAGAAGGCGGCGCTTTCCTACATCAAGTTCCTCTGCCAGGAGTTCGTGCCGTTTGTGCGCACGAAGAACCAGGGCCTTCCCATCCTTGCCGGCGCCGGCATCGGCGCCCTCAATGCCACCATCGCAATGCTCCAGCACCCCGAGCTCTTCGGCGGCCTCCTTGCGATGTCGGGCACCTATGATGCAAGAAACATCGTCGGGGAGAGCTTCGACGATGTATGGGAGCAGCTCTCGCCGGTCGATATCGCACAGCATCTGACGGCGGCCCAGAAGAAGTCTTTGGCTCCCCGCCATCTTGCCTTCGTGTCAGGCCAGAATGTATCCAAGGACGGAGTCAGGACGCAGCATGCCCTCGAGGCGATCTTTGCAGACCAGGGCATCGACGCCACATTCGAGTACTGGGGCGAGGATGTCACGCACAGCTGGATGTGGTGGCAGGAGATGGCACGCCAGATGGTGCCTTGCCTTCTTTCCAGGGATGGTCTCGAGGAACGGAAGAGATGCGGCATCCTCTCCCGTGCAGAGATAGCAGCTTCTGAGGCAGAAGATGTCTTCGAGGCAAGAAGGCAGGACCTTGCCGGAGCGCAGGCCTGGCTCGAAAATGCCTCCGAAAATGCGGATGCCACCTCGAAGCGGCTTGACGCCGAAAAGGCCAATGTCGCTGCGCGCGCAGACCGTGCACGCGTGCTCCAGGAGAGCGCCAATGCGCTCTGGAGCGCGCGCGATGCAGCGGCACAGGCGCTTGCGGAGGCAGAGGCCCGTGCCCGCGCTGCGCAGGACGAAGCGGACAGGGCAGCCCATGCCCTCTCCGATGCCCAGTGGATCGAGGGCGAGGCCAAGGCCGCCCAAGCATCTGCCATCGAAGAGAAGAGGCGCGCGAAGGAGTCGGTCGCGACGCAGAAGGATGCGCTCGAGCGTGCCCGCTATGCAAAGACGCGTGCAGAAGCGGCGCTCAAGGCAGCTGCTGCCCAGAAGAAGGCATAGCGCTGCTTCTCGGACCGGGCATGGCAGGAAAACTGAACTGGTTGGCTTGGATTGCATGAAGGGGCTGGTATCGTACAGATGCCAGCCCAGTACATACGGCTGCTCTACCCTGGCTGCACTTCACGGTAGAGGCGGGGAGCGCCTGCGCGGTAGGCGCTCGGGCTCTGTCCGCACATCTCGCCGAAGCGGTAGCTGAAGTTCGATTCGCTCGCAAAGCCTACCTGCCGGGCAATCGTGGCAACAGGAAGCGTCGTCTCTGCGAGGAGCTCCTTTGCCTGCGTGATGCGGTAGCGCAGAAGGTAGCTATGAGGGGTCGTTCCGAGCTGGCGCTTGAAGAGGCGGATCAGCTGCGAGGTGGAGATGGCAGCCTCCCGGGCTACATCGTTCACATGGAGGTCCTCTGCGTAGTGCTCTTCCATGTAGCGGCGCGCTACCGATACGGCATCGAACTCGACGAAGGATCCTCTCGAGTCAGGAGCAAGCGCAATGGAGGTCAGGAGCCTGTCCACGGCAAGCGATGCAGTCAAGGACTCTATATATCCTTCCTTCTTCATGTTCTCGAAGATCGTCTCGAAGATGGGCTTCGCGTCTGCAAGGGGCAGGCTTACCGGCTGGAGCTTCGGGAGCCCCATGGCCTGGGAGATGGCATCGGCACCGGCGCCGTTCACATGGGCCCAGAGATGGTACCAGTGGTGGCGTACAGGATCGGTGGCATAGCGCTGGGGTGCCCTGCAGTCCATAAGGAGGGCCTGGTTCTGGCCAAGCGTCACAGACTGGCCTCCCTGCTCGATGATGCCTGCGCCTCCGAGCGTATAGAAGACAAGATAGGCATCCTTGTGGGAGCGTTCCGTCACAAAGCGCTCGCGTGCGTAGAACGTGCCTGCCTCCGTGCAGAAGAAGGGGAGGGAGCGGCCTGTCTCGCTCGGCGTGGACCTGAACCAGGTGCTCCTCTTCTCGATATCCATGGTGTAGGTGAGCATGGCATCTCCTGGGAAAAGACGTCGCAAAGGCTTACTCGGAACAGCTTATCATGACAGGGGATGGGCATGCGCAAATATCGAAACGCAGCATTGGCTGGCAGTGCCGGTCCGTATATATGCAGCATATCCTTCGTTTCAATGAAGCGAGGAAGCAGGCGCAGATAGGGAATCTGCACCATGCCGAGGACGGGCTTGCCTGAGGCCATGCTATCTGGCGATATCGGGCGACAGACACGGCAGGCGGAAAGGATGCTTTGGGCGAGATTGCGCACATGAGGCCTGGCGCCTGCAGATCGGGATGGGGAAGAGCGGATCCCGTCTGGGATCTGCAGAGCCTTTCCGTGAGTGAACTGACCTGCATATGCCGTTTTTTCTGGCCCACATGGCCGAGAATGGTGCAGGCATCGGCGTGATGCCGGCGGGGCTTTCCCGGCTGGTCCTGCCTGACTCTTTCCATGCCCTGAAGACTCTGGGCTGCCGGGCTCTTTCGCCCATGACGGGAGAATTCTGCAGACTCGGGGCAGCGGCTGCCAAAGGAGGGTTGCGCCATGGTGAAGACTGTCCTGTTCCAGAAGAGGCGACAGACGCTCGTCTTCCTGCCTTCCACAGAGAGGGAGCGTCCGTAAGAGAGGACTTCCTCGATGGAATCTGCGAAGGGCCCGGAGCTCCGGGCCGTCTCATGCGTCTGGCCGGACCTCTTGGCTCTGGCAGGACCACGCTTCTGGGGGGTCTGGCACGGATTGCAGAAGATGAAGGATGGCAGGCAATAAAGATTTACGGCACAGGCCTTCTGAGGAATGCTGCAGATGGACTTGCTGCATTGTCTGAGGGCTTGGATGATGGATGCCTGCCTGATGGCCTCCGTCTCCGCCATCTGCTTGAGCGCACCGCTGCCGATCTGAACGGCGGAGGCAGAGGTCTCGTGCTTCTGGTGGATGACGCGCAGAAAGCAAAGAAAGACGAGCTTGCGCTTCTGGCTGAATGTGTGCCGTACGAGATCAGGAAGAGACATGACAGAGCGCTCGTCCTTGCAGGGACACGCGAGAGCATGCTTGCATGTACAGATGACGCTGGCATGGGCTTTCCTTCGCGTGTGAAGGCAGAAGATCTGCGTGTGATTCCTGAGGACGAATCTGCGCCTGCCCTGGAAGAGGCGCTCTTGGCAGCGGGCCCTGCAATCGAAGGTGGAGTGCTGTCGCAGCTGCTGGACGCGGCACAAAGACATGCAGCCCTGCTCCATTGCATCTGGCACAGCCTTGCATCCCTGCCTTCGGGTATGTGTTTTGTCAAGCAGAAGTGAACGGCAATATCACCAGGAATTGAACGCTGCAGGCACGGGAACCGGACATCCGGTGTTCAATTCCTGTGCCTGAATGCGCCGCATGGAGACTGCTAGGCCGGCTGCCCTTCAGGCGTGCCCTCTCCCGATATGAGGGCATGCCTCATGCGCCAGGACTCGCCGCTGAACTTCAGAAGCCTCCCGTGATGGCAGATGCGGCCTGTCACGGCAGCAGCCATCTGGTCGTCCCCGAAGACGGCGCCCCAGCGCGCGAACTCGAGGTTCGTGGTGATCACGAGGGACTGCCGCTCGTAGCTCTCGGATATGACCTGGAAGAGCAGCCTCGCCCCATCGGTGTCGAGGGGGAGGAAGCCGAGCTCGTCTATCCCCAGGATGTCGGCCTTCGCGAGCTGGGCGAGCTCGCGGCCGGGCGATCCCGCATCGCGTGCGCGCCTCAGGCGCATGACCAGCGACGATGCGGTGAAGAACCTTGCAGGGCGCATCTGCTGGCAGCACAGCGAGCATATCGCCCCGGGCATGTGGGTCTTGCCGGTGCCGACATCGCCCATGAGCACGAGGTCCTCGCGCCTCCCGAGGAACGAGAGCGAGAGCAGGTCCGCCCGGCCGAAGCCTTCCGGCCAGGAGACGGATGTCCAGTCGTAGCCGCCGGACGTCTTCGCCTGCGGAAGCGCGCACCTCCTGAGCAGGGATGCCTTCCTCGAGGCATCCCTGCTCGCGCATTCTGCCTCGAGGTATTCGGCAAGGCATCCCGCCTGCCTCGGCGTGCCGCGCACGCCCCAGTCGGCGAGGAGCGACTTCGTGAGCGAACATCTCGCGCCGGCAGCGGCGACGCGCTCGGCAAGGGCCTCAGCGCTGCTCCCCATGGGAGCCTCCCTTCCCTGCAAGGCGGTCGTATGCGGCAAGGTCGACCCCCGCGCCTTCCGCGCCGCCCGAGGCGATCCTCCTCGCAAGCACGTCGCACGAGGCATCGTCCGGGACCCTGCCCTCTGCGAAGAGGCGCTCCGCGGCCTGGCATGCGGCATCGAAGCCGGATGCGTCCGATGCCCTCCCTATGGCCCTGAGCGCACGCCTGAGGTCATCCTTCTCCAGCCGGTCCATATGGGAGAGGAGCGCTTCCGGCATGTCCCTGCGCATGGCCGACTCGCCGAACGCCCTCGGCCTCGCCACCAGCGCAGGCACGAGCGATGCAGGATTCCTCACGAGCTCTCCCTGCTTCCACGACCTCGGAAGGGATGCCACATGCCTTCCGTGCATGTCCATGATCTCGACCGTGCGCGCTCTGGCGCCCGCAAGGAGGTCGCGGCTGTGCCAGGCAGGGCCTGCGCAGTAGGAGACGCCGTCCAGCTGTATGTAGCCCCTCTTGTCCGAGCGGACATGCACCCATCTCACGGAGCCGAAGCGCACGCCCGGAAGGGCCATCATCGCCGCGAGGTCCTCTGCGAAGGCCTTGGGCGCAGGTCCGTGCAGCCTGCTCTTCGCCGTGGCGCTGGTCCTCCTGCAGCCGGAGAGCAGCATCGAGCTCGGCGCATCGAGGCTCGGCACGGAGGGCACGGGGACGAGGAGGTTGCGGCGCAGGAACCCCACGGCATTCTCCACCGATCCCTTCTCGTTTCCGGAATCGGGGTTGCAGAACCTGGCCTCGAAGCGGTAATGGGCCCTGAGCTGGGAGAAGAGCTTGGACTCCGTCACCCTGCCGAAGAGCATCCGCCCCGCCTCGGTGGCATTGCCGGGCACGACGAGGCGCGGCACGCGCCCTGCCATCCCGGATATCCCGGCGGGCCCCTCGCAGAAGCACTCTGCCTTCTCGCACATCATCGCGATGCAGAAGCGGACGTTCGAATGCGGGAACGTCGCGACGAGGAGCTTCAGCCCGGGCCTCTCGCCTGCGACGGTGGCGGTGAAGGTGCCATAGTCGGCCTGCATGGTGCCCGGCGCCCAGCCGGGCTCGAGGAAGCCGTCGCGTGGGGACTGCTCCTGCGCGAGCTTCCATTCCCTCACGAAGCGGCACACCGTCGGATAGGATCCCGCGTAGCCCTGCTCGGCGACGAGCCTGCCGGAGATCTTCTGCGCGCTGTGGCGCTGCTTCCTGGGGACGGAGCGGTCGTCCACGAGTATGCCGACGACAAGATCGGCGTACCTGTCGATTGCAGGCCTCTTCCTCCTTTCCGCCACAGGCGGCTGCGGGGAGAGGTCCTCCATCCTCGAATACTTGTACACGCTGTTGCGGCACACGCCGAGGGCCTCCGCTATCTCGGTCGGCCCGGCTCCGTCGGCATCCATCCGTCTGATACATTGTTGTACGTCAGGGGACACGGTCATCTTTCCTTTCCTCCTTCTGGCGGGACGTTCGTCGCTGTCTTGCCCGCCAGAAAGGAATTGTGGGGCATGGTCGTGACCTCTGGCTCATGCGCGGAGAGATGCCATGTCCCGTGAACGGGATGTGCAGAAACAGATCATCGGGATGTTCAATTCCTGGTGATATTTCTGGTCACTTCTTATTGAAAGAAAACATTCGGGTACGAGCATCGCTTCAGAATGCGCACGGCGCTGTGTCCAAGAAGCGCAGGCAAGGCTGTCACAAAAGCTCTTCGAGGGTGTCTCAGTTCCTGCTTCTGCACTCCTCTCTGTCCTGGCCAAGAGCAGAAAGCTGCAGGCGCTTGGCTCTGTGGCAGCGGAGCTGCATGGGGGCGAAGCTGCGGCTGTCTCTGCTGCAGATGGGCTCAAGGAACGCCAGCTCCTGGAAGAGACCTCCCCGGGCTGCGTGGCGCTGGCGCATCCCTTTCTCGGGATCTATCTGCTGGAGCATGCAGGCAGCCTTGCTTCTGCGCTGTCCTAGAGGCCTGATGCTGCGCTTGCCTCATGGCGCCAGTCGAGGAAGGCGGCTATGGCACAGATGAACAGCAGGTAGCCGAGAGAGGTTGCATAGGCTGCAAACGTCGAATAGGGTGCCACAAGCACGAAAGCAGCAGAGAGGGCCAGAGCGATCGCGCAGAAGCCATTGAAGATGGGAGAGGTGCCTCTCTCCTTGCCGCTTCTTGCCTTCTTTGCATAGGACCAGGAACCAAGGCTAAGGATGATGCCGAAGAAGAGGCTTGCATAGATGTAGAGTGCTTCTGGCTTCACGATGGTGAGGACAAAGATGAGGGAAGCGGCAATGAGTGCTCCGATGCGCAGCTGTTCCTTCCGGAGGTCTGCACCCTCTGCCTTGAGGCGGAGGGCAAGCTCTGCTGCAAGCACGACCACGACAGCAAAGAGCGCAAGAGACAGCGCCATGGGAATCGCTATCTGGTGCAGGGCGATGAGGAGGATGCCTCCTGCCAAGAGCTCGATGCAGTGTGCCAGGCCATCAACCAGGAACCACTGGATAGGGACATGCTCCTTGAGAGAGTCCGAGACAGCGCCCGCAAACATGCGGAGCGGCACCTTTGCTGCGGTCTTCCTGGCTCCGGGTCGCGAGCCTGCAATCCCTTCCAGGATGAGCGGCAGGCTCTCGTTCAGAGAGGCTGCGATATCGGAAGTCTTGGAGCCGGCTCTGCCGATTGCATTGAAGACGTCATCCGTGAACTCCTGCCGCTCCTTCAGCGAGACATTGTCCATCCACTCATGGAAGACCTCTGCACAGTAGTCGCTCTCAGGATCGGGCTTTGCTGCAAGGTCGAGCTTTCCTTCCCTGAGCTGCCAGGAGAGGAGCTCATGCTGGAAGACGCCCCCGCCTGAGCCATGCACGACGAAAGGTGCCAGTGCAGGCTCGAAGAGCCTGCCGAAGACGCTGAAGGACGGGATGATGCGGATGGTCTTGGCTATCCAGGCGCGGGAGGGCTTGCCCGACGCAAGCTCGGGAGCTATGCCAGGGCCATCGAGGAGATAGATGGCATCGATCTGGGAGAGCTCCTTGCCGGTGAGCTCGGCTGTTGCATACTGTGCGAGATTGGCACCTTTTGAGTGTCCACCGACCAGAAGATGCGTGCCTGATTCCTCTGCATGTCTGAGTGTCTCGGCAAGATAGCTCCGGGCCCGCTTCTGCGCTTCTGTCTCCTTGAAGGAGAGCTCGAAGTCTTCCTTCCAGCCAAGGATGGTCGAGTCCGTTCCCCTGAAGGCGACAAAGATCCTGCCATCAGGCAGATGGAACTCTTCAGCAGAGAACTGGGTCCTTTCCAGCGATGGCTCTGTATCCACATAGCGGCAGACGTGCACGTCGCCAAAGCGCTTCGTTGCAGCAGTCTTCTCGAAGAATCCTCTTCCTTCGCTGCTGAGGCCTTTGGGAGCAATGAGGCCAGATGCTTCCTCTGTGCATTCGGCAAGGCTCAGGCCTGCCTCTGTCTTCGCCTCATCCAAGGCTGCGAGGTCATAGTAGGCAAGCTTGCAGAGGACGATTGCATCGATCTCCGAGAACGGGGAGACGGAGAAAGGAATATCCCCGCGCCACCCGAGATAGCTCTCGATGTTCGTCCCATAGTCCATAGCATGCTCCTCGTATCGGATGAATCCATTGTAGGTGCATCTGCTGGCTGATGGCGCTGTGCTGCTCAGCGCTTGGGGATGTCTTTATTCCTGTCGGGAGCGGGAGATGGCATGAGCATGGCAGGGAAAGCTGCTGCCAAGGTCCAAAGAATGAGGTTGCCATGCTGAAGCTTCTCAAGGGCATTGCCTATATCACGCCGATCGTGCTCCTCTTCCCAATCCTGCTGCTGTATTTCCTCGTCAGGGGCAGAGGCAAGCCGAAAGCTTGCGGAAAGAGGCTTCGGACTGGCGGGATGCCTATCTGGATGCAGATGGCGGTGTGCTGGCCTGCAATGGATATGACTCGTGGGTTCTGGCCATTGTGTCAAAACCTCACCATATCCGGTAAGGTTTTGACAGCACATGCAGCTGGCAGTCTTGGCTGGTTGCTTCCGTTCTGCTAGCGGTGCCTTCATATATATAGGCAGGGAGCCTGGCTCTTCATGAGGTCTGGCTCCCTGACACAGCATTGCTCTGAAAGTGTGGGGCGATGCAGATCAGCTTCTAATGGCTGGGCACGATTGCATCGAGATTGAAGCCCATGCCAGTTGTATGTGCCGTGATATCTGATGCCATGACCAGCACGGCATTGGCTACTTCTTCAGGCTTGGCATAGCGCTTGTCGAGGGCAGTGGAGGCAAAGATGGCCTCTGCCTCCTCATGCGTCTTCGTATCGCCGAAGGTATCCTTCTCGATGCGGCGCATCATGTCCGTATCCACAGGACCCGGGCAGATATAGTTCACATGGATGCCTTGGGGCATGAGCTCCTGGGCAACGCACTTCGTGAGGCCTGCGACTGCATACTTCGAGCTGACATATGCCTGCATCGTGGCAGTCGGGGTGTAGGAGCCTGCAGAGGCAAGGACGACAATCGAGCCATGCTTCTTCTCCTGGAGCACAGGGGCGGCGTACTTCATGAGCCACATGGGGGAGTAGACGTTCAGGGTATAGACCTTCGTGAACTCGTCTGTCGACTGCTTGGCAATCGGACAGACCTTTCCTTCGTAGCCTGCATTGGCTACGACGATATCGATCGTGCCGAAGGCTTCCTTCGCGCCTTCGACGAAAGCCTTGACCTCTTCTTCCTTCGTGGCATCGACGACGAAGCCCTTGGCATGGTCTGCATCCACACCGAGCGTCGGGATGAGGCGGTCAAGCTTCTCCTGGCGGGTGGAGGAGAGGGCGAGCTTTGCGCCTTCTTTTGCAAAGGCACGAGCGATGGCAGAACCGATACCTCCGGTGGAACCGGTAAGGAGCACGACCTTGTCTTTGAGATTCAGATCCATAGGGACACCTCTCTTGTAGCGTTGGATAAATGCTACTTGGAGATTACACATTCCTGCGTATGGCCCAGATCTCGTTTTCCGCCATGAGCCACAATGGCACGGCGTGTGGTACGCACTGAGACAAAAAGCGCTGCTAGATGCGCTGTTAATGAAACTGTTTACGAAAATCTTTCAGGGATATTACGGGAAACATGCCACTTACTGACAAAAATGTACCGCTCACGGCTGAAATTTCAGTAAGTGTTGAAACTACTGGAACCAACCTATACAGTTGGAAACGGTTCCGGAAACGCTATCAGGAATGAAGCTGAATTGGCGGAAGATCTCTGTCCTGTCATTCGGCCAAGCACCGGTATAGAGCAGTTCTGAGGCAGTGGGCTGGGCCCGCTGCTGATGGTTGCATGCCCATGAGCCAGAACCTCATAAGCCCTGGTCAAGGGGATTTTTGTCTCTCGAAGTCGGAAGTGATGGATGCGTCATGGCGGACAAGAACCGCACACAGCAGAAGGCGCCCCATGGCAAGGCAAAGGCCCACATGACGGGAAAGAGGGCACTTGCCTTCATGCTCTCCGTGCTCCTTGCATGGATGCTCGCTATGCCTTCCGTCACATCCGCAACGACCGATGACGGGACCGGTGTAGAGGAAGTCGCTGCTGCCACCACGCAGGAGGAAGGTTCTGTGTCTTCCAAGGCTGCGGACACTGATTCATCTACTGCAGCTACAGCTGATGCATCTGCCAATGACAGCAGTGCTGCTGCCTCGGGCTCTGCATCTGAGACCAGCGCTGATAGCAAGACCAGCTCTTCTGATACCGCGCAGAACAGCGCCGCAGCCTCTGAAAATGTGTCGGGGGGGGGGTGCTTCAGAAGCAGGATCTGACGATGCTTCCACATCTGAGGAATCGTCTTCTGTAGCGGAGGAGTCTGCTGCAAAGGCAGCACCTGCTCTGGAGGATACGAACAGCGCTACCCAGGTATCCGGCGAGGAAGGCCTGAGTGTCGCAAAGAATAGCGGCACCTACCAGCTTTCTGGCGATGTCTATCAGACTTCCACAGTCACGATCGCAGGCAATACCACGGTCGATCTGAATGGCCACTCTGTCTACTACAAGGGGAATACCCAGCTCTTCGATGTCAAGGGTGGCACCCTTACCATCAAGGATTCAAATCCAGCCACGGATACCAAGAGTGAAGCTGAGGCGGGCACCGCCAACGTTGGCAGCATCACGTATAACGGTACGGCTCCCAAGAAGGTCACGTACTATGTGACCGAATCCAACGTGAACCCTAATGGCATCAGCACGACAGAGACACGCTACCAGCATACGGTGACTCCTGGCGGCGTCATCACGGCCGAGGCGAACAATGGAGCGAATTCCGTCATCTCCATGACGAGCGGCGAGCTGAACATCGAAGGTGGCACGATCTGCATGCCTCACAGCGAAAGCCATGGTTCTGACTGCCACATCATCTATGCCGGAGGCGGCAAGTTCAATCTGAGAGGCGGCTACATCGCAGGTGGCAAGCGTACCTCGAACTGGGGCGGCGGTGTTTGCCTGACAGGAAACGCTGTGCTCAACATGTCCGGCGGCGTCATTACGGCGAACGAGGCAAAGGCCGGTGCCGGCGTCTATGCTGCGCAGGGCACGACGGTTAACATGACGGACGACAAGGCCGTGATTTCAGGCAATACGGTTGTCGCGGGAACCTACGACTATAAACCCGAGGCGAGCGATGGCTATGGCGGAGGTATCTACGCAGTCGGTGCAACCGTGAATGTGAGCGGCGGCTATATCACGAACAATCGTGTCAACGCTTCCTACAAGGATCGTCATCAGGGCCTCATTGGTGGCGGCGGCATCGCAATCATGAACGACAGCTCGCAGGCTTCGCTTGCTATTTCTGGTGGCTACATCACTGAGAACTATTCCAAAGAGGCTGGCGGTGGCATCTATGCCGGCAGGTACAAAAAGGGCCTCGGCGAGCATTTCACGCTCACGGGCGGCACGATTGCCTCCAATGTGGCACAGAATTCCGAAGGTGGCGGTATCCGTATTTCGGAGGGCACGACAGCCAACTTCTCCGTTGCTTCCGGCAGCCATGCCTATATCACGAACAACTATTGCAACAGCCAGGATGACTGGGGCGGAGGCGGCGTCTTCGTCCAGAAAGATGGCTACCTCTATGTGAAGAACTCTCTCGTTACTGACAATGCATCAGGCGGCTACGGTGCTGGCGTTGCTGCATGCCCGACGGGCGAGACGGTCATCACACATACGAGTGGCGCTGCGATCTATGGAAATAACGATGACGTGGACGGCGACAGTCCGCACTTCTCGACTGTGAATGATTATGGCAAACACGAGGATTACGACGTAGCGAGTATTGATACTGCGTTCACTTCCCACGGCCATGCTGATTACTTCCTCGTGCGTGAGAAGAGTTCTGACAGCTACGTCACGGCCGTGACAGGCCGCATGCTGGGCGGCGGCGCAGCAGGATGGTCTGGCAGCGTCGACGGAAAGGCAGTTAATAAGGTCGATGCCAACTCTGGCATCGAGGCCAAGTACCTTGTCGGTATGACGGCTGACCCGACGGATTCCGCCAAGGATGCAGGTATACACGCAGCGACGCTTATCTTCAGCGGCAATTATGCTTACAACCATGGTGGCGGCATCATGACGAACGGTGGCCTCACCATAGGTGAAGTCAAGAACATCGATATCTATCCTGGTCTCAAGCTCAATGCCAAAAAGGCTCTCATGCAGGATGGGGAGAGCGCTCCGAGCCAGCTGACTGAGAGAAGGTATACTTTTGTACTGCTGAGCCCCAGTTCATCCAATGGCGCTGCTCCCTCGTGGAATACCAACGGTACGCTGAACTATGGGGACTGCACCGAGTCTGCTCGTACTACCAATAAAGCTGGCGGCAGCATCGAATTCAATGTTAGTAGCGAATACTCTCAGTCTGGCACGTACACTTATTATGTGGCTGAGTTGCCAAACGATGGCGACGCAGATGCTACGTACAAGACTGACAAGTATGACAAGACTATCTACAAAATCACGGCTACTTTAAAGGAAGACGAAAGCCAGCGCACCACGCTTTTGGACATCACGTTTAAGCATTACACCATTTCTGACCTTACGGTGACGCCCATCACAGATAGCGAGACAGGAGATAGCAAACAGGGCAGTTCTTTTAATCCTTCGACCACTATGGGTTCCGATAACTCAGTTGAGTTCACGCTTTCGAAGGATGGCGATACCAACAACAAGGCTGCGTTCTCGAATGAGCTGAAGCCGTATGAGACAACTGGATCGTTCACTCCTGAGGTCACGAAGCATGTCGAAGGCGGAGAAGTAAAGGAGTTCACATTCCAGTTGTTCGATGCCGACGGCTATAACGGCGGCAAATGGGATGGCGCTCCGCTCCAGACCAAGACCACCGAGAAGTCAGACAGCTCGGATGCTACGGTGACCTTTAACACTATCCCATACAAGCTGGGCGTCTCTGATCTCACTGGCGGCAAAGGCGGCACCAAGACCTACGACTACTATATCCGCGAGCAGTCTGGCGCTGAGTCTGGCTACACATACGATTCCGGCTATATCAAGGTCCATGTCACGGTTATTGATAACTCGAACGGAAGCCTGACGGTGGATCCGGCCTATACCTACTGCAAAGCAGATGGAACGCCAACGAAAAAGGGAGCGAAGTTCGATAACAAGTATGCTCAGTCCCTTCCCAATGCCGGACAGGCAGGAATCGCGCTTGCCTATGCCGCAGGAGGCGCAGCCCTTGCATACGGCCTCTGGAGGCTCGTCAAGAGTCGCCAAGAATCCCGCAAGGGAGGTGACGAGAGATGATCGAAGCTATTCGTGAACGCTCTTGCCGCATCCTCGCCCTCGCCGCCTGCGTCCTCATGGCCCTTATGCTTACTCCAGTGAATGCCTTTGCAGGTGAGGTGACCATCTCGGGGACCAATGCCAGGGCCTACAAGGCCTACCAGGTATTCGATGCCGATGTCGCATACAGTGCAGAGCAGCAGAAGGACGTCGCATCTAACATCTCCTGGGCATCCGATGCAGCCAGGTCAGCTGCGGAGTCTGCAGCAGGCAGGAGCTTCGCCACGGCGCAGGATGCAGCTGGCTGGATGCAGCAGAGCCTGAGCGACGGCAACGAGGCCGACTACAGGCTCGCCAAGGCCCTCATCGCCAGCGGAGCCACTGCGATTGACCTCACAGCAGGCAAGGCTGCCGAGCTCTCTGAAGGATACTGGCTCGTCGTCGCGGACGACTCCGCCCTCGGCGTCTCTGAGGCAGGCACGGCGCCTGTCTTCGTGCTCGTGGGAACAGGCTCAAAGACCGTTGAGCCGAAGTCCTCGGTGCCTACCGTCGAGAAGCATGTCCAGGAGAACAGCACCGGGAAGTGGCAGAAGGCAGCGGATGCCACGGTAGGGGACGACGTCTTCTGGAGGCTCGAGGCGACGGTCCCCGCAGGCCTTGAAGGCTACGACACCTACAGGGTCTGGTTCGAGGACAGGATGTCGGAGGGCCTGGACCCCAGCAGGGTCTCCTCCTCTGCCAAGGTCTACCTCGTTGCAGGCACGGGCTCCAGCTTCGATGGCGCTACATCATGGACGGACATCACCGGCCAGTGCGCCGTCACTGTGAAGGGCCAGACGTTCGAGGTCGAGTCTCCCGACCTCGTCGTAGCGCTCGGCTCCGACGTGCTCGCGAAGCAGGGCGCCCAGGTCTGCGTCATCTACAGCGCACCGCTGAACCAGCAGTGCAATCATGGTGCCGCCGAGGGCAACCCCAACACGGTGCACCTCGAGTATCCGAAGTCCCCGCTCTCGGGCAGCGAGCGCTCCAAGACGCCTGACAGCAAGGCGACCGCCTATACGTGGGATCTCCAGCTGACGAAGCGCTCCAAGGAAGGCGATGCTGTCCTCTCCGGCGCGGTGCTCGATATTGTGGATCCTTCCGGCAGGCATCTCTCCCAGGACGGCAGCTGGAGTGCATCGGATTCCACCGTCACGACCGACAATCAGGGCCATGTGACCCTCTCTGGCATCGACTCCGGGACCTACCTCATCTCCGAGATCCAGGCACCGCAAGGCTACGAGCGCTTCGAGGGCACGAGGAAGATCGTCCTCACTGTCTCGGGCCTCGACGTCAAGCAGGTGGCTTCGGCACATCCCGAGCTCTCCATCCAGGCAGAGGACCCTCTCCGAGCCGACGCAGTCGATCCCACGACGAGCCTCCTTCAGGCGAGCATCCTCGACACGCCGACGCCTCCCGGAGAGACTCCGCCCGGAACGACGCCTCCCAAGGAGGGGAACCCCGACATGGGCGACATCTCCGGCACGGGATTGGCAGCGCTCTTGGGCATGGCAGGCATCGCGCTTGCAGCCATTGCCTGGCAGATGCGGAAGCGCACCAAGGACAGCCGGAACTAGAAAAGCACTACAGCACTGATACAGCCGAATATCCCTGCAGACATGCAGATGGCAGCCCCATCGGACAGGTTGCAGGGAGAGTCTGGCACAAATAGCAGGTTTTCATCAGGGGAACCAGGGGCCAAAGGCGCCTCGTGACCATACAGAAGGGGACGGAGCGATCCGTCAGGAGGAAGGAAAGCATCATGAAGAAGCACAGCATCGCACGCGCAGCCGTCACGGCCGGCCTCACGATCGCAATGAGCCTGGGCGGAGCGCTCGGACCCGCGACCATGGCATTCGCAGCAGAGGGAGACAACACCATCACCATCAGCAATGTCCAAGGCAACGAGACCAGCTTCAAGGGCTACGAGATCTTCAAGGCCACGGTCACGGATAACACTGATGGCACGAAGTCGGTTTCTAATATCTCTTGGGCCAACGACGACGTTAAGGCTGCCGTCGAGGGCGTCATCAGGGCACAGGACACGAGCTATGCCGGCACGACCGCACAGGATGCCGCCGACTGGATCACAGCTAATGTGACGAGCACGACAAATATCGACGCATCCAATCCTGTTGCAGAGGCTATCGCTAAGGCTGTCATGGGCAAGACCTCCCAGACGACCGTCGAGGGCGGCAAAGCAAGCTCCGCTCTCAACAACGGCTACTGGCTCTTCGTAACGGACGGTACCACTGTGGATCCGGGCTCCAGCACTAAGGCCAGCGAGTCCTACACTCTGCCTATCTTCGCTGTCGTCGGCGGCTCCGCCTACACCGTGACCGAGAAGGCGAGCGTCCCGACGGTCGAGAAGAAGATCGTCTCCGACGCTGACGGCGCAGAGCATGATGCTGCGGACTCCCACATCGGCCAGGACGTCACCTACAACCTCTACGGCACCGTCGCCCAGGACTTCGCGACCTATGACAGCTATTCCTACGTCTTCACGGACAATGTGTCCCAGGGCCTCACGGTCAATACGGATGCAAAGGGTACTCCTCAAGCTACGGTTCGCATGTACTCGAGCGCAGACGCTGCTCATGCTGACCTGGCCCGCACTTCTGGCACGGATGTTACCTCTCACTTCACCATTGATCTCGGCGCTGCAAAGGCCGACGGCTCTCAGGACCTCACTGTCACTGCGAAGGGCGAGAAGGGCCTGAAGTCCATCGAGGGCGCGACGAAGGATTCCGTCTTCGTCGTAACGTACACGGCCAAGATCAACGCTAAGGCAGTCATCGGCAACGATGGCAACCCCAACACCGTACACCTCGAGTACTCCAACAATCCGAACGGTGAGGGCACCGGCAGGACCGTCGATCACCACGTTACGGACTTCACCTATGCTCTCAACCTGGTTAAGCTTGACCAGGGTACCGAGACTGCGCTCAAGGGTGCAAAGTTCAAGATTCAGGTCAAGAGTGCTGACGATACCGCATCTAGGAGCAAGTGGGTTCAGTCGGATGGTTCTCTCGGCGATACGGCCTATGAGTTCACCACTGGCGACGATGGCACCATCAACGTTAATGGTCTGGATGCCGGCACCTACGAGGTGACCGAGACGTCTGCTCCTGCTGGCTATTCCACGGTTCCTTCCTTCACCTTCACCATCGACCCGAAGATTGATCAGAAGAGCCAGAAGATTACCAAGCTCGATAGCACTCTTACGACCTCCGATGCAGACCACGTGAAGGCCGGCCTCATCGACCCGAGCAGCACGAAGGGCGACAATGTCCTCACCATCAAGGACAACTCCGGCGTCACCGACAACAAGACCGTGAACATCACGGTCGGCGATACCAAGTCCGTGGGCCTGCCCCTCACCGGCCAGGCTGGCGTGACGCTCACGTGGGTCGCAGGCGGCCTCGTGCTCGCCTTCGGCGTCTCCCGTGTCGTGCGCAACCGTCGCGAGAACGATGCAGAGTAGGCTGTAGGTACAGTCTTGCATCTGGGATAGCGCGGAAGGGAAGGGGCTCTGTTTCGTGCAGGGTCCCTTCCTCTTGCTGCAGGATATATATGTTCGAACGCCAGAGATCTCGGGGAGGAGGAGACGATGAAGAGCGGCAAGGGCAAAAGCGATGTCCAAGGCAAAGGCAAGAAGAAGGAAAAGAAGAAGCGCCTGCCCAGGTGGGCGGACCGCCTGATCACCGTCCTCGTTATCCTCTTCGGCGTCGCCCTCATGGTCTGGCCCTGGGTGCTCGACAGGATAGAGGCGTCCGGCGTCTTGAACCAGATCTCTACGGTCTCGAGCACGGTCGATGCTATGGGCCAGGAGCAGAAGGACTACTACCTCTCTGAGGCCCGTGCCTACAACGAGGTGCTGGCGCAGGAGACGCCGGAGATCGCGCCGAACCAGATTCTTCCCTACGAGCAGCAACTTACCTTCGACCGCGACCCCATGATGAGCTGGATCGAGATTCCCTCCATCGATGTCAGCATGCCCATCTACCATGGCACCTCGGATGCTGCCCTGATGGCTGGCGTGGGCCATCTGGAAGGGACGTCCCTTCCTGTCGGAGGCACGTCCACCCACTGCGTCCTCACAGCCCATTCCGGCATGAAGAACCTCTCCATGTTCGACGACATACGCGACCTCGTCCCTGGCGACATCGTGCTCCTCCATACGATGGGGGAGGTGCTGGCATACAGGGTGGACTCCTCCGAGGTCGTATGGCCCGATGAGATGGACTCCCTCTCCATCCAGCAGGGGCAGGACCTCCTGACGCTCGTCACCTGCACTCCTTACGGCGTCAACGACCACAGGCTCCTCGTGCACTGCGAGAGGACGGAGTATGTCCCCGAGGAGGCGGAGGCCCAGGGAGACCTTGCGAACCGCCACTGGGGCATGCGCGAGTGGGCAGTGCTGATAGTTGCTGTCGTCCTCCTGCTCGTCCTCCTCGATGTGATTGTCCACCGCATCCGCCAGAAGCGGAAGGCGAAGGCGGCTCCCAAGCACATGGAATGACTTCCTCACTCATAGGCAAGAAGAAGCGCCCCGGCTCATTGCGAGCTGGGGCGCTTGCTTTGAAGGTCTTTGTTCCCTGACGCTTTATGCCAGATGATGGAGGCCAACCCACTGCCATAGGGTGACGGGGTAGCCGTCCACAAGCACGTTCGTCCCATCGAGCTCCGTCTTCACGAAGTCATGGTAGGCAGGAATCCAGACGAAGTGACCGATGTAGCGCTGCGGCTCGCCATTCTTGTCGTGATATCTGCCGGTCTCGTCCTGGATGTGGTCGAAGCAGGTGATGTGCACGTCCTTGGCACCAAGCTCCTTGAGCTTCCTGTAGTCTGCAAGGGCATGGTCCTGTGCTGTCACGATCGGGTCATCAGCAGACTGCACGAACCAGAGCGGGGTCTTGGCAATGGATGCCATCTCTTCATCCGTTGCAAGGGATGCAACCCACGGCGCACAGACGGGAACGCCTGCAGCAAAGAATCCCGGATAGTCCGCCACGAGCCTCATGGTCATGAATCCACCGTTGGAGAGACCGCCTACATAGATGCGCTTGCGGTCGATATCGGGGTGCGCCTCGATGAACTCATCGATCAAGGTCTTCAGGGCCTTCGTATAGATCGACTTGTTGTCGTCGGCAATCTGACCATTGCCGGAGTCCATCCAATAGGTCGGGCTTGAAGGAGCCAGGATATAGGCAGCTCCGCCGAGCTTTTCCTGGATTTCAGGGGAGGAGAGAAGCGTCACACGGTTGCCCATGACGGTACGGTAGGGCTCCTGTCCCTCTCCTGCACCGTGGAGCCAGACAAGGAGCGGCACGGACGCAATCGGCGGCAGCGGGCTGAAAGGACGTGCTGCGCGTGCGGCATTGACAGCGTCCAAGTCAGGCGTGAAGAAGCCGTAGTTCATATCGATATCGTCGAAGATGCCAGAGCCCGTGAGATCCCAGCCATTGAGGTCAGAGCAGACGTCCCCGGTGTCGATGTCGAAGACCAGGCCTGTGAGCGGAGCCTCGCCCGGAGTCTCAGACGGTATGGCTTTCGTCTGCGTGATACGGAAGTCCAGCACACGGATGTAGCCACGGGTGAGCGCTCCATCGATCCTCTTCGTGAGGCGGACCTCGGGCAGCTCGAGCGCGATATAGGAGCCCTGCTCCTGCGGGTTGCCTTCGCCGTCAGAGGCATAGGCAGAAAGCACGGGGACATAGCCCTTCGAAGGGCAGGCACGCTCGTCCGTATGATGCTCCTTGGCGAGCACGACCTCACCGGTCTCGGCGTCCTTGCGCTCCACATAGACGCTGAAGCCAGCCTTGTCCACGAATTCCGTACGCACCTTCTCGGGGAGCTCGAGGATGAGCTTCGAGACATAGGGCCCCATGTCGGCGGCCGAAGTGAACGTCTTGTATCCAGCCATGCATATCCCCTTTCTCGTGCAGCGGGGCCAGCATCTGCTGGCCCTGCAATGTCTGTCCGTTGCTTGTTCTACCCAGATATGTCAGCTGTGGCAGCGAACCTGCCGAAGGGCAGCCTGCCAGCCTGAGCGCTTGCTCTGGCGCATCTCTTCTGCCATCTCGGGCGTATAGGTCTCATGTCCATAGCGCTCGTGGATGACATTGGCCGTCCAGAGGCCACAGCCTCTGCCTGCCGCAAAGGCTGCGCCTGCGGCAGAGAGCTCCGCGAGCTTCGAGACCTCGACTGCGGCCTTTGCCATGTCTGCCTGGAACTGCATGAGGTAAGCATTCTTCGTGACGCCGCCGTCAGCTCTCAAGGTCTGAAGCGCAAGGCCTGTATCGGCACGGAGCGCATCGAGCACATCTGCAATCTGGTAGGGGATGCACTCGGCGCAGGCCTTTGCGATCTCTGCCCTGCCGGTCAAGGTCGTGACACCGGTGAGCATGCCGGTTGCGGCACTGTCCCACCAGGGGGCGCCGAGCCCCGTGAAGGCAGGCACGAAGTAGCTCCTGTCGTTCGGATTGGCCTCGGAGATGAGCTTTTCAAGTTCGCTCGGGCTCTCGATCAGATGGACCCGGTCCTTCAGCCAGGAGACGACAGCACCGGTGTAGTTGAGGTTTCCTTCGAGCACGTAGGAGAGCCTGCCTTCGAGGTTCCAGGCAATGCTCGAGACAAGGCCATGGGTGCTCCGGATGGGAGCATCTCCTGCCATGAGCATGACGGAAGAGCCGGTACCATAGGTCGCCTTGACTTCTCCCGGCTTGAGGCAGTCCTGGGCAGCAAGGGCTGCCTGGGAGTCACCGAGCATTGCATGGAGCGAGATGGGTGCCGGGAGCGCGCCGCCGAAATCCGAGACGCCGAAGCAGGCGTCGGAGGGCAGGACCTCGGGAAGCGCGGAGCGGGGGATGCCGAAAAGGGCGAGAAGGTCCTCGTCCCACTCAGCCGTCTCAAGGTTCAGAAGCTGGGTCCTGCAGGCATTTGATGGCTCTGTCACGAAGGGATGGCCTTCGCAGAGGCTGTAGGCCAGCCAGGAGTCGATCGTGCCAAAACAGAGCGTGCCTGTCTTTGCAGCCTCTTGGACTTCCGGCACGTTCTGGAGCATCCAGGACATCTTGGCGGCAGAGAAGTAGGGAGAGAGTGCAAGACCCGAGCGATCCTGCACAAGCTCTTCTGCCTCGGGATGCGTGTGCCTGAGCTCGTCGCAGAGTGCTGCAGCGCGTCCGCATTGCCAGACGATGGCACGTCCCAGAGGCTTGCCGGTGGTCCTGTTCCAGGCAAGGCAGGTCTCGCGCTGGTTCGAGATGCCGAAGGCGGTGATATCTTCCGCGCGGGCACCGGACTCCTGCATCAGCGTTTCGACGCAGGCACAGACATTCCGGAGAATCTCTTCTGCATCATGCTCGACCCAGCCCTGCTCGTTCACATACTGCGTGTGGGGGAGGGAGGTCTTTGCCAGAAGGGAGCCATCCTCTTGGAAGAGGAGCGCCTTCGTGCCCTGTGTGGACTGGTCTATTGCGAGGATGAGCTTTCCCATCGCTACTTGGCTGCCTTTCCGAGAAGCTTCTCTGCAGATGCTGCGATGCCTTCTGCATCGAGGCCGTAGTAGCTGAAGACCTCCTTCGAGGTGCCGGTGATGACCGGGGCATCAGGAAGCGAGAGGTTCTCGACGAGTCGCGGGCAGCTGGAAGCGACCGTCTGGGCGACACGGGCACCGAGGCCTCCATACGGCGAGTGCTCCTCGACCGTGAGGACCGCCTTTGCGTTGGTGGCAGCCTTCACGACTGCCTCTTCATCGAGCGGCTTTACGCAGTACATGTCAAGGACGGTGGCAGAGATGCCCTTGGCCTCAAGCAGCGCTGCAGCATCGAGTGCTGGACGGACGAGCTCGCCTGTGGCGATGATTGCGATATCGGTGCCCTCCTTGAGCCAGGTTGCCTTGTCCATCTCGAAGGGGCAGGAATCCTCCGTGTAGATATCCTCGACGGCGTTCCTGCCGACACGCACATAGGCAGGCTTCGTGTCATTGAGGAGCGCACGGATGAGCTGGGCCGTCTGGAAGCGGTCGCTCGGGAGATAGACGCGCATATTCGGGATGGCGGACATGGCTGCGATATCCTGTGCGGAGTGGTGGGACATGCCGAGCGCACCATAGGAGATGCCGCCGGAGATGCCGATGAGCTTCACGTTCGTATCGGAGTAGGCGCAGTCAACCTTTGCCTGCTCATAGGACCTGGTCGTGAGGAAGCTTGCCGGGCTTGCTGCAAACGGCTTCTTGCCGCAGGAGGCGAGACCGGCAGCAATGCCGACAAGGTCCTGCTCGGCGATGCCGACCTCGATGGCCTGCTCAGGATACTTGTCGAAGAAGGGCGTCAAGGAGGCAGAGCCCCTCGAGTCGGAACAGAGGACGCAGACGCCCTTGTCAGTGGCGGCAGCCTCCATCAGCACATCGCAGATGGCCTGCTTGTTCGCAATCTTGTTAGGCATGGCACTCCTCCTTGTGTGCTGCGAAATCTGCGGTGATCTGGGCGTACTCTTCTGCATTCGGCAGGTGATGGTGCCAGGATGCCTTGTTCTCCATGACAGGGGAGCCGAAGCCCTTTGTCGTGTTGGCAATGATGACGGTAGGCTTGCCCTTCGTCTCTTCGGCAAGTGAGAAGGCAGCATCGAGCGCACGGATGTCATTGCCCGGAATCGAGAGGACGTTCCAGCCGAAGGCGGCCCAGCGCTCTTCCTGGGAGTCCTGCTTCATAACGTCTTCCGTGGAGCCAGAGATCTGGAGACGGTTCCTGTCCACGAGGGCACAGAGGTTGTCGAGCTCGAAGTTGCCGCCCGACATGGCACCTTCCCAGACAGAGCCTTCTGCAAGCTCGCCGTCGCCCATGAAGACATAGGTGCGGTAGTTCCTGCCATCCATCTTCGCGGCAAGCGCCATGCCCACAGCGACGGGCAGGCCGTGTCCCAGGGAGCCGGAGTTCATCTCGATGCCAGGAAGCTTGTTGTTCGGGTGTCCGATGTAAGGGCTCTTGAACTTCGAGAAGCGTGCCTTCACGTCTGCGAGGTCGAGGAAGCCTTCGTGGCAGAGCACGGCGTAGTAGGCCTCCATGGCATGTCCCTTGGAGAGGACGAAGCGGTCACGGTCGGGGTCATCCACCGTCTCCGGCGTGATCCTCAGATGGTTCTCGTAGAGGACCATGAGGGCATCGATCACGGACATGTCGCCTCCGATATGTCCGCCGCCTCCTGCCATGATGATGTCGACGGTATCCTGGCGCAGGTCCCAGCGCAGGCTCTCGAGCTTATCGATTTCCACAGCTACTCTCCCCTCAGATAGGCCTTGATGTCGTCTTCGATCGGGTCATACAGATCCGGCGTGATGCCCAGATACTTGCAGGCTTCATAGAGCACCGGCACGACGTCGTCGTGGATGCCGGCACAGTGGTGGATGTAGGGCCCCTCCACGATCTTTGCCTCGAGGCGCTTGATGTTCTGTACACGGACCCAGAGATAGGTGCCCATGCCCTTCGGGCCATCGATGCCCTCTGCCGTGCCCAGAAGCATCGAGTACTGGCCGTTGTCCCCATCGAAGCGGGCAAGCGTGACCGTGCCGTGCTTTGCCTCTGCCGTAAGGGCGCCATTGTGGTCGAAGGCCAAGGGCGTCGTGATGAGCGGCTTTCTCTGTGCCACGGAGCAGGGCCACGGTCCGCAGTGCTGCAGGAGCTCGCCGTTCGGATCGTCCGGATGGCGGATGGTCCAGTCGGCAAAGAACGAGCGCTTGCGGCCCATGTCTGCTGCCTCGATCATGAGGGAGGTGATCGCGCCATGGACATCCGTCTCGCAGGTGATGGGCGTGCCCTCTTCGTTCAGGATCGAGTTCGCGGCACAGGGCATGATGCCCAGCTCGTGCTGGAGCTCGTTCCAGCATTGGATGCAGCCGGCCGTGCAGTGGTACTTCCTGAGCATGCGGCGCATCGCCACTGCCATGGCGGCAACGGTGCGTACCTGCTCGTTCGTGCAGTTCTTCTCGAAGTGCTCAGAGATCCAGGCAAGCTGCTTCTCCACATCAGAGGTCCCGTCGCCCTTGTCCTCTGCAAGTGCTGCCTTCACGCCGCGGGTGAGCTCGGGCAGGGGCACCGGCACGCACTCGATGCCAAAGCGCTCGAGGAGCTCTCCTTCGTTGCACATCGTGGAATAGAACTCATAGGGACGCGGCCCGATCTGGAGGATCCTGGCAGAGCGGAAGGTCTTCACGACATTGCAGACGGCAATGAAGTCGCGCAGCCCCCGTTCGAAGACAGGATCGTCCACCCTGCAGTTTGTCATGTACGTGAAGGGCACCTGGAAGCGGCGCAGCACCTTGCCGGTCGCAAAGAGTCCGCACTGGGTGTCGCGCAGGCGGGTGCCGTCAGCCTCGGGGCGCTCGTCGAGCGGCCCCCACAGAAGGACCGGCTTGCCAAGGTCCTTGGCAAGGCGGGCGCAGATGAACTCGGTGCCGAAGTTGCAGTGGGGAAGGAACAGGCCGTCGACCCCTGCATCCTGGAACTTCTTCAGGACCTTGAGACGGTCGTCCTCATCGTAGAGCAGGCCTTCCTCATTGATATCGTCGATATCGACAAACTCCACGCCGAGCTCACGCAGCTTGTCGGCGATGATCTTGCGGTACTTCCGTGCATCGGGCGCGCTGAAGATGCTTCTGCGGGTCGGTGCATAGCCAAGAACGATCTTGTCCATGAGGCTCCTCTCCTCTGTCCCCGCATCTGCCATTCAGCGGATTGGAAGGGCAGGTTTCTTTTCCTGAGATAGAGGATATGGATGAACTCGGCTACACTTAACGAGTAGGCGCTATTACTAAATATTTAGCTCTAAACAAGTTGAGGAGAGCTTATGGCGGGAAAGGTCACGGCACGCGATGTTGCAAAGGCAGCAGGAGTCTCTCCAGCAACGGTCTCGCTCGTGTTCCGGGATCGCCCTGGCGTCGGTGCAGAGACAAGGGGCCGTGTGCGCAAGGTGGCAGAGGAGCTTGGCTTCGAATATGACATGCCGTCCACACCCCGCAAGACCAGTACGATTCTTCTTGTCATCTACAAGCAGCATGGCCGCGTCGTCTCAGATACCCCCTTCTTCGAGTCCCTCATCAAGGGCGTCTCAGACATGACATACAAGCTCGGATACCACCGGCTCTCCGTCTCCTACTTCTATTCGCAGGAGAACAAGGCAGAACAGATGGACAGCCTGCGCTCCATCAAGTGTGCCGGCATCGTGCTTCTGGCTACGGAGATGCGGGCAACCGATGTGGCACAGTTCGAGCATCTGGGCGTGCCCATCGTCCTTCTGGACAACTGGTTTCCGACGAAGAATCTCGACTCCGTCGTGATTGACAACTCCCGTGGTGCCTGGACGGCTGTGCGCTACCTCAGGAACATGGGGCATACCGATATCGGCTATCTCCATTCCCGTACAGAGATCAGGAACTTCCTCGAGCGCAAGGATGGCTACATTCAGGCCATGCGCTACTTCAATACTTCCGATATAGATCCCCGTCACACAATCATAGAGGTCGGCTCCACGATGGAGAGCGCCTATGAGGATATGAACCGCTATCTTGACGGGAATCCATATCTGCCGACTGCCTACTTTGCAGACAACGACCTCATTGCGATGAGCTGTATCCGTGCGCTCAAGGATCACGGCATCAGGGTCCCCGAAGACATCTCTGTCATCGGCTTCGACGACGTTTCGACGGCTGCCATAGCAGATCCGCCGCTCACGACCATGGCGGTGCCCAAGACGAATATGGGCGGTCTGGCTGTCAGGCGTCTTGTCGAGCATGTGAAAGGCGAGACAGGTGGCGAGGTTGTGCGCATATCGGTCCTGCCGGAGATTGTCCAGCGCGAATCGGTCATGAAGGCCGAGGAAGACGCCTAGATGAATGCAGATTGCTGCTAGCACAATCCATAAATCTGTGCAAGTAATTGAGCTAAATATTCCTAAATTCTCGTAAACATGCTACTAAATCCATTGAAGAGTCAAGGTACAGTCCCGCTTCTGTAATCTTCATGTCAGCAAGTAATTCCGGGTGCAGGCAAGGAGGCCTGCACAGAGGAAAAGAAGGGGGATTCAATGGCAGTCGATTATCAGAAGATTGCTGAGGGCGTGCTTGCCAATGTAGGAGGCAAGGATAACGTCGCTTCCGCGACGCACTGCATGACAAGGCTGCGCCTGACCTTCAAGGACAAGTCGAAGGTCAACAGCGACGCAATCAAGGGCCTCACGGGTGTCCTGGGCATCAACTGGGCAGGCGAGCAGCTCCAGGTCATAATCGGCCAGGCTGTGCCGAAGGTCTATGACGCGGTGCTCGCGATGGGAGTTGCCGGCGGCGGCTCCATCGACGAGAACCTCGATGAGAACCTTACGAAGGAGAAGCTGACGCCGAAGGCTATCGGCAACAAGATCCTCGACTATCTCTCCGGCTCCATGGTGCAGATGATCCCGCTGATCATGGCATCCGGCCTGTTTCGCACCCTTGCTGTCGTTATGGGTCCCCAGATGTTACATCTCTGGGCTGCCGATTCCGGCATCTACACATTCTTCTACACGACGCTCTATGAGGCTGGCTTCTACTTCCTGCCGATCTATCTTGGCTACTGCGCGGCAAAGAAGGTTGGCGCCAATCCGCTGCTCGGCCTGCTTTCCGGCGGCATCCTGATTGCCCCGAGCATCATCACGGCGGCAACAGCTGGCACGACCATCAATGTCTATGGCCTCGATATCGCAGCTGCAAACTATAGCCAGTCGGTGCTTCCGATCATCCTCACGATTCCGGTGCTTGCTGTCGTCGAGAAGTTCATGAAGAAGCACGTGCCTGAAGTCCTCTCGACGCTCTTCACGCCGTTCTTCACGATGATCGTCGTCGTTCCTATCGAGCTCATCGTCCTTGCTCCTATCGGCAACCTCATCGGCCAGGGCATCGCTGCTATCATCTTCGGCCTTGCTGATCTCGGCGGCATCGGCGTCCTCATCGTTATGGCAGTCCTCGGTGCCTTCTGGCAGCTCTTCGTTATCGCCGGCATGCACATGCCTGTCATCCTGCTTGCCCAGGTCACGCTTCTCCAGACTGGCGTCGACCCGTTCCTCTTCGTTGCTACGAACTGCGCTATGACCGCCGTCTGGGGCTGCGCTATCGGTGCCTTCCTGCGCATCCGCAACAAGGAGGAGAAGGGCATGGCAGCTGGCTATGTCATCTCCGCTCTCCTCGGTGGCGTGACCGAGCCGGCACTCTTCGGCATCCTCATGCGTTTCCGCCGCACCATGCTTGGCATGTTCATCGGCGGCGCTGTGGGCGCAGTCGTCTCCGGTATTCTCGGCGTTCACCTCTATGTCGGTGCCATGGCAACGAACTTCCTCGTCTTCCTCGGCTATCTCCAGGGCGGCACCTTCAATACCGTTGCTGCTGTCATCGGTCTCGCCATCTCCTGCGTGGTTGCTGCCGTCGTCGTCTACATGACTGGCTTCACGAAGGAAGAGCTCGATGCTCTCGACAAGGAGAAGCCCGGCCAGATGACGGTCGAGTAAGAGCTGCTCCATGCACCAGATCTGAAGCAGAACAAAGCGGACAGTCGGGTCAGCGTGCCTGGCTGTCCGCTTTCATGAAGGGAGGCGTATTTAAGCTATGGCTGAAGCGGAGAATCTGCACCGCGAAGCAGAGACCTGGCGCGAGGTCGTGCTGCACTTTGAGTCGGCCCGTCCGTTCAGAGATCCCGTCAGGGACTGCTGCATCGTCGCGGACTTCACAGGGCCTGAGGGCATGCATATCCAGCGGGAAGCGTTCTGGGATGGCGGATGCCGCTTTTGCGTGAGCTTTGCTGCACCGAAGCCAGGAACCTGGACCTGGAAGCTCGCTGCTCCTCCCGAGAGCGGGCTTGACGGGAAATCGGGCACGATTGTGGCTGCTCCCTATTCGGGGAATCTTCCCATCTACCAGCATGGCTTTCTGCGCTGTGCCAAGGCAGGCGAGCTCTATGAGGGTCAGCCTCTTGCGAGGAATATCCTGGTCCATGCAGATGGCATGCCGTTCTTCTGGCTCGGGGATACGCACTGGGAGTTCGCGCTGGGGGAGAGCTGGGACGCATCGAACCATGCCGGCATGAGAAGCCAGTTCAGGGGCATGGCGGACAAGCGTGCAGAGCAGGGGTTCACGGTCTACCAGACGAACCTGAGGAGCGATTTCCATGAGCACAGCCGCTTCTGGCTGACGAGAGAGGACGCAGAGCATCCCATCCCCAATCCTGCTGTCTTTGCAGAAGAGATCGACCGCCGCATGCACTATATCGCCGACCTTGGCTTCGTGAATGCGCTCGGCCTTGCCTGGGGAAGCAGCATGGAGGCAGAGCCTGATGCCCTGGGAGCAGCCACGACACTGGCGGAGCAGAAGACGCTTGCACGCTACTGCGCTGCCCGCTATGGAGCATTGCCACTTGTCTGGACCATTGCTGGCGAGGCTTCTGGCTACGATCCTTCTCGGCACGACTTCCTTGTCTCCTGCTGGAGCGAGGTGGCCAGGACCGTGCGCAGGCATGATGCCTACCGGCAGCCCTGCACAGTGCACTCTGTAAATGAGCGGCCGTTCTCGGACTGCTTCTACGGAGAGGCCTGGTATGACTTCACGCTCAACCAGGCAGGGCACGGCGACTTCGTCGTGGCTGAGTCCGACTACCGCGACTTCATGGAGCGGCACCCCGAGAAGCCCTTCGTGGAAGGGGAGGCGCTCTACGAGGGATGCTCCTCGCTCGAGGAGAACGGGAGCCGCCGCATCGATGCCTCGATGCTTCGCCGTGTGGCCTATATCACCATGCAGCTCGGAGGAGCAGGCTATACGTATGGCGCTCAGGGCATCTGGGACAACATCTGGTCCCAGGTTGACCTGTCGAAGTCTCCTATGGCCCGCATGATGACAGAGATCTTCAACCGTTACGGTGTCACCTGGACAGAAGCCATAGACTTCCCCGGCGCCGATCAGATGGGCATCATGCGTCGCTTCTTCGAAGAGCAGAAGTGGTGGACGCTCGAGCCTTATGGGAAGGGCGGAAGCGCGCTTCTGGGCAGGAAGGCACCTCTGGCTGCAAAGAACGCGGACGGCACGCATGCCGTGGCATACTATGCGGCAACGACGAGAAAGCCGCTCGAGCTTGCTGGCTTGAAGGATGGCTCCTGGCTGCTGCGGTGGTTCGACCCTGTGCGGGGCGTCTATGCAGGAGAGGAAGTCCGGCAGATATCCGGAGGGCGCATGCGCCTGCCAGACAAGCCGACGATGGATGACTGGCTGCTTGTCCTCAATAGGGCAGACGGCCTGTACAAGATGAGGATGGAGCAGAGCAAATGAGCAAGGTATCAATCGAAGGCATGCACCTTGTCCGTGACGGAAAGCCGTTCTTCTGGCTTGCGGACACGATCTGGACCGCCTTCACCAATCCGACAGACGACGAGTGGATAGCCTATCTCGACCAGCGCGCCGCACAGGGCTTCAATGTGCTCCAGATCAATGCGCTGGCCCAGTGGGATCGTGCACAGGCGGCTTTCGACCGCTATCCCTACCAGACGCCGGACCACGGGAAGACCTTCGACTTCACAAAGCCGGACGCTTCCTATTGGGAGCATGCACGCTGGCAGCTTGCCGAGGCGACGAAGCGTGGCTTCACGCCCGCCATCGTCGTCCAGTGGTGCAACTACGTCCCCAATACCTGGGCCTCGAACATGATGCCTGACAACATCATCCCTGACGGGCTGGTCGAGCCGGTCGTGAAGCAGATCCTTCAGAGCTTCAACGAGTTCGACCCCATCTATATCATCTCGGGCGACACCGATTTCGACCACGAGGAGCCAATCGAGCGCTATATGCTCGTGACCGACCTGGTGGAGCGCTATGCACCGGATGCCCTCAGGTGCTACCACATCAAGGGCCGCTACGACGGGCTGCCGGAGTGCCTGGCCGAGCGTGCAGACATCTATCTCTACCAGTCAGGGCACAACATCTCGGCGCAGGCAGGGGCCTACGACCTTGCTCGGAGCTTTGCGGGCAGGCCCAAGAGGAAGCCGATCATCAATTCGGAGCCCTGCTATGAGCAGATGGGCTACTCCCACATGGTCTATGGACGCTTTCGTCGCGAGGACTGCCGCCGGGCACTCTGGCTTTCGCTTATGGGCGGAGCCTCTGCTGGCGTGACCTATGGCGCGCACGGCGTATGGAACTGGGAGGCCGGCGTGCTCGAGGGAGGCTTTGCCTTCGGCGAAGGCTTCCTCAAGGCCCTGCCGCATGAGCAGGGAATCCATTTTGCGGGAGCCTGGGATTTCTCCTTTGCCCGCACGGTCGCAGAGCGGCTGGGGCTTCTGGAGCTCGAGCCTGCGCAGGACATGCTGGCAAGTCGCGCAGACGATGTCTTCGCTGCCAGGACAGCGGATGGAGCGACGCTGTGCATCTATGTGCCGACCAATGCGACCCTCCGCATCAAGGGAGACTTCACGCATGCGCATCTCCATGCGCTCGATGTGGCAGAGCATGAAAGCCTTCCGCTCGCTGCAGAATATGACGCGGAGCGGGACGAGACGCTGATACAGCAGAGCACCTGCCTCGAGGATGCACTCTACATCGCAGAGCTCTGAGAGAGGATACGGGGCAAGGCTTCCGATGCAGCATCTTGCCCTGCATGGCTATGCCGGAAGGCGGCATGCCTGGCATAATGAAGAGAGCCGCCTTGGGGCGGCTCTCCGGCTTTCTGCCGCACGCATGCCGCGGAGAAGCAGGATGGAGCGCGAGGGGAGCGCAGACAATGGGCAAGGTGACGCTCAAGGACATCGCACATGAAGTAGGCGTCTCGCCTTCCACTGTCTCGCTCGTGCTGAATGGCAGGGAGGTGCGCGTCTCGGATGCCAAGCGCCAGGCCATCCTCGACTGCGCCCGCAAGAAGCGCTATGTGCCGAACCAGATTGCGCGCAGCCTTGTCTCCCAGCGCTCCGATACCTTGGGCCTCATCATCCCCAACATCGAGAGCCGCTTCTTCAGCTCCCTTGCCAAGAATCTCGAGCAGCGCCTGAGAAGAGAGGGCTATGCGCTCCTGATTGCGAATTCAGACGATGTGCCTGCCAACGATGCGGCGCTCGTGCGCCTTTTCGTGAACCGCGGCGTCGATGGCATCTTCCTTGTCGCAGCAGGAGGCCTGGCTCCCGATGCAGCCCTGGCAGAGATGCTCTCGTCCCTTCCCGTCCCTTACCTGATGGTCGACCGCGTGCTCGAAGGCGTCGCGGGCGATTCCGTGAGCTTCGACAATGTGCTCGGGGGATATCTGGCTGCCAAGCATCTTCTGGAGCAGGGGCATGAGCGGATTGCGATTGTCGCAAACATGCAGGAGGGTACCGGCAGGAAGCGTGTCCAGGGGTACGAGAAGGCGCTTTGCGAGGCCGGGATTGCGCCTGATGGGGCACTCGAGCTCCAGAGCCGCTACTACATTCCCGATGCCTACCATGTGGGGGATGCCGTGATTGCGACCGGAGCGTCTGCTGTCGTTGCTACGAGCGACAACATCGCGCTGGGGCTCCTCAAGCGCTTCCTCGAGCGCCGTTTTCGTGTGCCGCAGGACATCTCGATCGTGAGCTACGACAACTCGGCAGCAGATATGCTTTTCGAGCCTGCGCTGACCTCGATAGAGCAGAATGTGAGCGAGCTTTCGGAGGCGGCTGTCTCCTGCATGCTCCAGCGCCTCAAAGGTTCGGTGCCGCCTGAGCCCAGGGCCTGCCTCCTGCCGCCACGGCTCGTGCACAAGGATTCGGTCAGGGCAGTCAGATAGGCTCTGTTCCTGGATTCAGCTAAATCTTTGCTAAATTGCATGTTTATCGAATGATAAAACGTTTTATCACCTATATTCCAATCAAGGATGCATGACAGACAAGAAAGGGAAGAGGAGTATCGCTCATGGCTCAGCCTGTCTTGGGTACGCCCTGGAAAAAGCTCAATCGCAGCGTTCCGGAAGAGGAGGTCGCCTGGCTTGACCGCTACTGGCGCTGCGCGAACTACCTGTCCGTCGGCCAGATCTATCTGCGCTCGAATCCGCTCATGAGGGCAGATTTCAAGAACGAGGAGGGCCCTGACGGGTTTACGCGCGAGGATGTGAAGCATCGCCTTGTCGGCCACTGGGGCACGACGCCGGGATTGAACTTCCTCTATGCCCATGTGAACCGCCTGATCCGTGACCATCAGCAGAACACGCTCTTCCTGATGGGGCCGGGACATGGCGGCCCTGCAGGCACCTCCCAGAGCCTGCTTGATGGTACCTACCGCGAGATCCGGCCGGACATCACGGACGACGAGGCGGGACTCCAGAAGTTCTTCCGCCAGTTCTCCTATCCCGGAGGCATCCCTTCGCACTACGCTCCCGAGACGCCGGGATCGATCCACGAAGGCGGCGAGCTTGGCTATGTGCTCTCCCATGCCTATGGCGCTGTGCTCGACAATCCGAGCATGCTTGCCGTGGCAGTCGTCGGCGACGGCGAGTCGGAGACCGGACCTCTGGCCACGAGCTGGCAGACCAACAAGTTCATGGATCCTCTGACGGATGGCATCGTGCTTCCGATCCTGCATCTCAATGGCTACAAGATCGCGAACCCGACAATCCTTGCCCGCATCTCTGACGGCGAGCGCGAGGAGTTCTTCCGGGGCATGGGCTACCATCCCTACAGCTTCGTTGCCGGCTTCGATGAGGAGGATCATGCCTCGATCCACAGGCGCTTTGCAGCCCTGCTCGAGACGGTCTTCGACGAGATCTGCGACATCAAGGCCCGGGCTGCTGCAGGCGAGGCTGCCCGTCCTGCCTACCCGATGATCATCTTCCGCACCCCGAAGGGCTGGACCTGCCCGAAGACGATCGACGGCAAGAAGACCGAAGGCTCCTGGCGTGCCCATCAGGTGCCTCTGGCATCTGCCCGCGATACCGAGGCGCACTTCCAGGTGCTCAAGGGGTGGCTCGAGTCCTATGAGCCGTCAGGCCTCTTCACTGCAGACGGTGCCATCCGTCCTGAGGTCACCGAGTTCATGCCGGAAGGCGAGCTCAGGATCGGCGCGAACCCCAATGCCAATGGCGGCCGCATCAGAAAGCCGCTCGAGCTGCCGAAGGCGGAGGATTATGCCTTCGACGTGGACGGGCTGGGACATGGTGCCGGCGCGACCGAGTCGACGCGTGTCCTCGGCGAGTACACGGCCGAGCTCATCAACAATAACCGTGACCGCTTCCGTATCTTCGGTCCCGACGAGACGGCATCGAACCGCCTGCAGCCGAGCTACCAGGTGACGGACAAGCAGTGGTTCAACGGCGACCTCAACGACGATCCGGCAAACGACGAGCATATGGCGCCTGTCGGCAATGTTATCGAGCAGCTCTCCGAGCACCAGTGCGAAGGCCTGCTCGAGGGCTATCTCCTCACTGGTCGCCATGGCCTGTGGTCATCCTACGAGTCCTTTGTCCACATCGTCGACTCGATGGTGAACCAGCATGCCAAGTGGCTCGAGGCAACCGTGCGCCACATCCCCTGGAGAAAGCCTATCTCCGGCCTCAACATGCTCCTTTCGAGCCATGTCTGGCGCCAGGACCACAATGGCTTCTCCCACCAGGACCCGGGCTTTGTGGATGTCCTCCTCAACAAGTGCTGGAACAACGACCATGTGGTGAACATCTACTATCCGGCGGATGCGAACATGCTGCTTGCGGTCGCAGAGCGCTGCTACCAGTCCACGAACTGCATCAATGGCATCTTCGCAGGCAAGCAGCCTGAAGCCACATGGCTCTCTCTTGCCGATGCCCGCAAGGAGCTCGAGAAGGGCGCGGCCGAGTGGAAGTGGGCATCAACTGCCAAGGCAGGGGAGGAGCCTGACATCGTCCTCGGGTGCTGCGGCGACGTGCCGACGCAGGAGACGCTTGCGGCAACAGAGCTCCTCGATGCGCTCGGCGTCAAGGTCCGTGTCGTGAATGTCGTCGAGCTCCTGAAGATCCAGAATGCGCAGGAGAATGATGAAGCACTCACGGATGAGGAGTTCGCAGAGCTCTTCACGACGGACCGTCCGGTCCTCTTTGCCTTCCATGCCTATCCCGACACGATCCATCGCCTGATCTGGCATCGTCCGAACCATGATGCGTTCCATGTGCATGGCTATGAAGAGCACGGCTCCACGACAACGCCGTACGATATGCTGCGCCTCAACCACATGGACCGCTGGGCACTGGCCGCAGATGCTCTGAGGATTCTGGATGCCGAGAAGTGGGCAGACCAGATTGCCGAGTGGGAGAAGTTCCGCGAGGATGCCTTCCAGTTCGCGGTGGACAAGGGATATGACCACCCTGCCTTCACCGACTGGGTGTGGCATGATGCGAAGGATGGGGGAGCTGCCCTCAGCGCCACCAAGGCCACCGGCGGGGATAACGAATAAATGGCTAACTAGTACGATTTGGTCAATTCATAAATTTGCAGACGCTGTCATTCCTTCGGTGGGTGGCAGCGTCTTTGCATGTGCCGGCAGCGCGGCTGCGTCCGCTCAGACCGCATGCTTCCGTGTCCGCCATGTCCCAGGCGAGCATCCGAACTCTTCCTGGAACTTGCGGTAGAAGAAGGTCACATTGTTGTAGCCGACATGGCGGGCGACCTCGGTGACAGACGTGGTGCCGAGGTCAAGCAGGCGTGCGGCCTCGCTCATGCGCTGGCGGGTGAGGAGCCGCTGGAAGCTGCTGCCGCACTGCTGCTTGAGAAGCCGCGAGAGATAGGCGGGGCTTACGCCCATCTGCCGGGCAATCTCGTTGAGCGTGATGTCCGGGTAGTGCTCCTTGATTGCCTGGAGTGCCGGCAGGACCGAGATCTGGCGCGCGCTCTCGAGGCTGGCTGACGACCTGCCATCCTGGCACAGAGCTATGAGCTCCATCATGATGAGCTGGAACAGTGGAGTGAGGCGTTCGTCTGCGGCATTTTCCTGTTCGAGGAAATCGCAGCCGAACATCACGACGAGCGAGCGGAGCTTCCAGGAATCTGCAGCATCGAACAGGATGAAGGAATCCTTGCACGCGGTCTGGCTCATGGAATTGGCAAGAAAGTCGTACACGATGCTGCGGGTGCTTCTCTGCTGTTCGAGCAGTGCAGGAATCGTGTCTGCACCGAAGAACAGGTTCAGCAGGATCTGGCCCTCGCCGAGGCGGGGCACCTTGTGGCGGGTGTTCTGGTCGATGAGCAGCGCCTGGCCTTCCTTCACTTCGATCGGCATGCCATTGAGATACTGCACGCACGACCCTGCATACATATACTCGAACTCCACCCAGTCATGGACATGCTCGGGGTAGTCCAGAAAGCGGCTGTGCTTCTTGAAACCGAAATGGCGCTTCCTGCCGAGGGCAACCCTGCTCGGCATCCGGGGGCGCCCCTGCGTGTCCAAACCAAAGGTGCGGAGCCTCTCGGCAAGCCCGCTTTCATCATTCCTCAGATAGCGCTCCTCGCTTGCGCTATGTTTCCTGAGCCAGGCATCGAGCTCACGGAGGCAGAAGCCGCAGCTCCAATCATGCTCGAGCTTGCCGATGTCGCAGGCGTCGTGCGTGTGCAGGCAAACGGACGCGAACTCGGTGTGCGCATCGTGCCGGACTGGAGCTTCAGCCTCGATGGGGCGGTGCATCCGGGACGCAACGAGATTCTCGTCGAGGTCGCAGGAACGCTCGGACGCGCGATGGATGACTTCGTGGGGCAGTTCCTGCCGATCGCGCCGACCGGCATTGACGGCGCAGAGCTCGTCTTCGGCGCCTAGGCAGCAGCATAGAGAGTCTTCTGGCCCTGCTTTTCCTGCGAGAAAAGCAGGGCCTTCTGCTATGAGGCTATCTGTCAGATGGGCCGAGAGGGTAGAATGCAGCTGTTGCCAATGGAAAAGGAGGTGTTAGAAATGGCAAGAAAACTGACTGATGTCGAGCATGCCCTCATGGAGCTCGTGCGTGATGAGGTGTCTCCTCTGATCCCGCCTGCCAAGCGCAATCTGGCTTCTGGCTTTGCAAGCGCGCTCGTGCGTCTCAAGGACTACCGCACGGACAGGAAAGGCCTCGAGAAGCTTCTTTCGAAGGTCGGGCTCGACGACAGCGAGACGCAGGACAGCATCTGCTCCGAAGTCCTGGTCTGGTATGGACAGGACAATGTCTTTGGCATCAAGGACGAGCTGATCGAGGCTGCCTATGCCAAGGCGACCGAAGAGGCCGAAGAAGAGGCGGCAGAGGCTGACAGGGAAGAAGGCACCATTCCCGAAAGCGAACCGGTCGCATCTGAAAGCGTTGCAGTAGCCGTGGCAGAGCCGGAGGTCGAAGCTGCACCGCAGGAGGAGGCTCCTGAAGAGGAGCCGAAGCCGAAGAGGACCCGCAGGCGCAGGACGAAGAAGGCTGTGCCTGAGGCTGAAGAGGCCGAAGGCCCATCCAATGCTTCCGAGGCAGACAATGTGCAGGAGCAGGAAGAGGCACCGAAGAAGCCCCGCCGCCGCACGCGCAGGAAGGCAGAAGCTGCTGCAGCAGAGCCTGAGGCAAAGGCTGCAGAAGAGCCTCAAGAGGCAGGGGAGGCCAAGGCAGAACCTGCAGATGAGGCTGCCGAGGCACCGCGCAAGAGGCGCCGCCGCACCCACCGCATCGTGAAGGCAAAGGAGGATTCCTCCGAAGAGACGCCGGAAGAGGTGCCTCTGCAGGAGGCAGAAGCACCTGTCGAGACAGCATCCGTGCTCGAGCCTGAGCGCGAGGCAGAAGCCGAGGAGGCAGCTGCTGAAGAGGCAGAGGCTGACGAGGCTCTGGGCATCGACAGCGATGCAGCCGTTGAGGCAGAGGAAGAATCTGCTCCGAAGGAGGAAGAGGCGCCTGCGGCGAAGCGTCCGCTTCCGCCGAAGCCGTCCCACTCGCGCGACCTGCGCAAGATTCCCTATGTGCGCAGGGGTGGCGAGACCGACGCAGAGATCAGGCAGAAGATTGTCCAGCTCGATGAGAGATTCTGGATGAACGGATGGCTGCTCTCGCACCCGAAGGCCTATGTGCTCTTCGAGCATGAGATCGAGACGATGAACTCCATCCTCCAGGACGGGATGCTCCCTGGAGACATCACCCGCCGCCAGCTCGCCTACCAGATGGGCGGCGACGAGAAGTTCTTCGAGTATGGCTCTGACGGCTTCCGTCTTCTTCGTGCCCTCGGTATGGAGGACATCATCCGTCACCGTCCGCTTCCGAAGTCTGACCTCGTCTACCATGCGCCAAGGAGACGGAAGCACATGCGCGTGCTCGTGACGGAGAACCTCGACCCCTACCTCGATGTGCATGACCTCATGTACGAAGATGGCAGGACGACGATCCTGGGCGAGCGCATCCACGCAGTCGTCCTCGGCGGCGGCACGCCAATCATCGAGCATAACCGGCTCTCGCTTCTGCTCGATACGCTCGGAGCCGATACGATCGAGGTCCTCTACTGGGGCGATATCGACCGTGCCGGCATCTCGATCATGAACAAGCTTGAGCATGAGCTCAATGGCAAGTACGGGTTTGCCCCGTTCGCCCCTGCCTACGAGCTCATGGTGAAGAAGGCGTCCGAGCGCTTCCCGGATGCCCAGGACAACGAGTCGACAAAGCAGGTGAATATCGAGGACTACGATATGGCCCCGCTTCTGAATGTCCTTTCCGACGAGGCGGCTGCCTATGCAAAGACGGTCGTCGATTCCTGCGAGCTCATTCCGCAGGAGATTCTCGTGAAGCAGGATCTCTAAAAAGAGCCTGTATTGTTAGATATACTTGTTCGAGGCACGCTTTCCCTGATGGGGAGGCGTGCCTCTTTCTTTCCGCATGCTCTTATATATGCATCATGACCTGCACATATGCTGCTCCGAAGAGACGGCCTGCTCCTTCAAGACGAAGCTCGAAAAATATTGAGAATTGTTCTTGACTAGTGAGAATGGATATTGATAATAATAATCGTTCTCAGTTAAGGAGCAGCACAGCAGAGCTGCAGAAAAGAAAGGGGATGGGACATGTCTCTCATCAACAAGGAGATCTCCGATTTCAGCGTCCAGGCCTACCAGGCGGGCGAATTCAAGACGGTCACCAAGGCAGACGTCCTCGGCAAGTGGGCTCTGTTCTTCTTCTATCCGGCAGACTTCACGTTTGTCTGCCCGACCGAGCTCGAGGAGCTTGCAGAGAACTATGAAGGCTTCAAGGCAGAGGGCTGCGAGGTCTACTCCGTCTCCTGCGATACCCACTTCGTCCACAAGGCATGGCACGACGAGTCCGAGCGCATCCAGAAGGTCACCTATCCGATGCTCGCTGACCCGGCACATGTCCTTGCAGAGGACTTCGAGGTCCTGATCGAGTCTGACGGCCTCGCTGAGCGTGGCGCCTTCATCGTCGACCCGGATGGCAAGATCCAGGTCTACGAAGTCACTGCAGGCGGCATCGGCCGCAATGCGAAGGAGCTTCTGCGTCTTGTCCAGGCTGCGAAGTTCGTCCGCGAGCACGGCGACCAGGTCTGCCCTGCAAAGTGGCAGCCGGGTGCCGAGACCCTGAAGCCGTCCCTCGATCTTGTGGGCCAGCTGTAAGACAGATAGTTTCGGGAAGGCCAGCGGAAGCTGGCCTTCTCTCTGATGTGGCAGCAGACGAATACGAAGGAGGTCTGCCATGGAACAGGAAGAGAAGATCTATGATGCGGTGATCGTGGGCGGCGGCCCAGCCGGCCTCACGGCGGCACTCTATCTGGCACGTGCCCGCTACCGCGTCCTTGTGGTCGAGCGCGAGCATTTCGGAGGCCAGATCACGATCACGTCCGAGGTCGTGAACTATCCAGGTGTCCTCTCTGCTTCGGGAACGGAGCTCACCGATACGATGCGCCAGCAGGCCGAGGCCTTCGGTGCCGAGATGCTGCTCGCCGAGGTGGAGAAGATCGACCTCTCGGGCGACGTGAAGTACGTGAAGACCAGCAGGGGAGAGCTCTCGTGCCTCGCGGTGCTTCTGGCAACCGGTGCGAGCCCGCGCCGTGCCGGCTTTGCCGGCGAGGAAGAGTTCCGCGGCCACGGCGTTGCCTACTGCGCAACCTGCGACGGCGAGTTCTTCTCGGGACGTCCGGTCTTCGTCGTGGGCGGCGGCTTTGCGGCAGCAGAGGAAGCCGTCTTCCTCACCCGCTATGCCTCGCATGTGACCGTGCTCATGCGCGAGGATGATTTCACCTGCGCCAAGGCGACAGCCGATGCGACACGTGCCAATCCTGGTATCACCGTACATACGAATGCCGAGCTCGTCTCGGTATCTGGTGACTCCGTCGTAAGGAGCCTCGTATGGAAGGACGGAAAGACCGGCGAGACCCATGAGGCGAAGCCTGAGGATGGAGGGACTGTCGGCGTCTTCGTCTTCGTCGGCTATGCACCGGCAACAGAGCTTGTGCGTGGCCTCGCCGAGCTCGATCCTCAGGGCTATGTGATCACAGACGAGCACCAGATGACGACAGCAGACGGGCTCTTCGCGGCAGGAGACATCTGCCAGAAGAGGCTCCGCCAGGTGGCGACGGCAGTCGGCGAAGGTGCTGCCACGGCGACGGAGATGGAGCGCTACCTCAAGGCAGCGCAGGAAAAGACCGGCATCCATCCTGTCCAGCCCGCAACGAGAGTGCAGAAGGCAGCTGCTCCGAAAAGCGAGGAGAAAGCATCCTCCGAAGGGCCGATCGACGACGCGATGCGCGCCCAGCTTGCAGCGGTCTTCGAGCGCATGCAGTCTCCGCTCACGCTCGAGCTCCATCTCGATGGGGGAGAGATTGCATCCGAGCTTGCCGCCTACATGGAGGCACTTGCTCAAGAGACCGACAAGCTTTCGGTCACGCGTGCCGATACATCTTCTGACGATGCGGCAGAGCTCCCCTATGTCTCCGTCCTTCGGGATGGTGTGCCCTGCGGCATGAGCTTCCACGGCGTGCCGGGAGGACATGAGTTCACCTCGTTCGTGCTCGGCCTCTACAACGCTGCAGGCCCCGGCCAGCAGATAGCCGCCGCAGACCGCGAAGCCATCGCGGCAATCTCGCGTCCAGTGAAGATGAAGGTGCTTGTCGGCCTGTCCTGCACGATGTGTCCTGAGGTCGCCGTCGCGACGCAGCGTATCGCAGCAGAGAATCCCCAGGTCCAGACGGCGGTCTACGATGTGAACCGCTTCCCGGCACTCAAGGATGCCTACGACGTTATGTCCGTCCCCTGCCTTGTTATCAATGACGGAGGAAAGGAGCGTGTCGCCTTCGGCAAGAAGGGTCTCACGGAGATCCTCTCCCTCATCGGCGCCTAGAAAAACCTCAGAGACTGTACCTTTTGGGAGGGCCTCCGGACCCTCCCTTTCCATGCCAGCGCTCTGCGCAGGCCCGAAGCGCCTGATAGGGCTGCAAGAAGGGCAGGGGATGGAAAAGGCCTGATGGATATCAGCGCGTGCTCTCTGTTCTGTGTTCTGTTCTGCCTGCTGAATCCAGACAGCATCTTTCCTGGAGCATGCATGGGACAGGACCGCTGCCGCAGGTCAGCCCTTAACTTCCGGAGAGAGCGCTGCGGAGGTGCCGCTGTCTTCCGGCAGATGGGATAGCAAAAAAGAATCGCCCGGACCTCGTGATGAGATCCGGGCGATATGAGGAAGGGCACAGGAAAAGATCAGAAGCTGCAGTGGCCATCGAGCGTGCAGTGCGCGCCAGCGGCAGCAGCGGGCTCTTCAGCAGGCGCTGCTTCCTGAGCCTCGCCTTCCACGACATGCTCCTTGAGGTAATCGATAATGTCAGAAGACTCGTAGAGGGCCTTGCCGTCGATGAGAAGGCACGGCACCTGGCGCTTGCCGCCGACTTCGATGAGGTGCTCGCGATCAGCCTCGGACTCGTCGATGTTATGGAGCGGCAGCTCGATATCGTTTGCCCCCATGAAGGAGAGGACCTTGTGGCACCAGGGGCAGCCGTTCTTTACGTAGAGCTCGAGATTCGAAGACATGGAATCCGCCTTTCGTTCGCTGTTGTTGCCTTCCTTGTTCCCGCAATCAGCAATTGGTACACAGAAGGAAGCATATTCATGCTTCGTCCATGGATGCATATGCCGTGTCCGAATTCATGCCGCCGGTTGACCGTCTAAATATATTGTGCACAATAGATATGTCAGAACACGATGCAAGGAGGATCTCATGAAGTGCACCGTCCGCTACTATTCCCGTTCCGGCAATACCCGTCTTCTCGCAGAGGCTATCGCAGAGGAGCTCGGCGTGCCGGCCGTCTCTGTCGACGCTCCTGAGGCAAAGCTCTCCGGCCACACCGATATCCTCTTTATCGGCGGTGCCCTCTATGCCTATGGCCTCGACAAGAAGCTTGTCTCCTATATCAGGACGCTTGACGGCGACACGGTAGGACGGGCAGTCCTCTTCTCCACGACCTGGCTCTCGAAGCACTCCTTCGACCTGATGAGGAAGGAGCTCGAGGCACGCGGCATCGTCGTTGCCGAGAGGACCTTCTATGCGAAGAACAAGCCGTCTGCTGAGCGCTTGAAGGAAGCAAAGGCCTTTGTCGACGATATGGCCCGCTAGATCGAAGCACATTCCTGCCTGAGGAGGGCCTATGGGTTCGGTGCGTGAAGCCACGATGCAAGATCTTCCACGGTGCATGGAGATCTATCGCGTGGCACAGAGGTTCATGGTGAAGGCAGGAAACCCGAACCAGTGGGAGCCTGGCTTTCCGCCTGAGGCACAGATTGCAGAAGACATAGCCGGGCATCATCTCATGGTCTGGACAGACGGAGACGATGTGCCGCAGGGCGCTTTTGCGTATCTTCCTGGTCCCGAGCCTGACTATGCGAAGATCTATGAGGGGGTGTGGCAGGACAATGGACACTACCGGGTCGTGCACCGCTTTGCGACAGCACAGCAGGGAAGAGGCATAGGATCTGCCATGATGCGGTGGGCCCTGGAGCATGCCGAGAAAGAGGGTGTAGCGCTTCGAGTCGACACCCACAAGGACAATGTCCCGATGCAGAAGCTCATCAGAAGATGCGGCTTCGTCTTCTGCGGCATCATCCATCTCTCCCGCACAGGAGATGAAAGGGTCGCGTTCACTCATGTCTTCTGATGCCTGCACAGAATCGGGGAGACCATCTTCACGAGCCTCGCACATGTGTGGCAAAAGTGAGGTCAAGGCGTGTCCGAGGTGTGGAGATGGCACTGCATGATGGGGCTTTGAACTGGGGCAACACAGCATCGGGTATAACTGATGTCGGCGCGGGAAGCGCCCCCAACAAGTCCCCCAAAGGGCTCTCAGGACCGCATTTCTGTCTTGGGAATCCTATATGCTCCGGTGCTTTTGCCTCCTTGCACACCGGAGCATTTTCATATCGAAAATCAGAGCGTAGAGCGGAGCTCCCGCAGATGCTCCTTCATCTTGGGAGCGATCCTTCTGCTGTCGAGTGCCTTCTGTATCGCTATGCGTTCTGTCTTTTCCGGCAGTACCTTCGCTTCGATGAAGGGAAGGACCGACGCCTCCTGGGTGACGAGGGCCTCTGCCACATACCAGCCGACCATCATCTCGATATAGTATCTCCCGTCATCGGCTTCCTTCGCCCATATGAGATGCTCGGGCCTGAAGCCATCGGGCAGAAGATAGCGCATGAGAAGGGAGACGCCGAAGCGGCGCGTGTATTCATGCTCTGATGCCATCCATTTCCGGCTCAGCTCCTCGAGGCGCTCTGGCGGGAGCTTCCTGAACGACTTTGGCATGAGGGCATCCGATACCGCCCAGTTGTCGACGAAGGGCAGAAGACGGCCGAGCTCTGCAATCGTGCGCTCTGCATCCTTCTCCTCGTTCAGCACGAAGACATGGAGGAGGTATTCCTCGTAGTAGGTGTGGGGAAGCTCTCCGAGGAAGGCATCCCTGCTGTCAGAGCGCAAGATCTCCTTGGCAAGACGGCGGAGCTTGGGCACACGGACGCCGAGCATCGTTGCAGGGTCTGCGGTTGCGACGATGCGTGCATTGAAGGTGCGGTACTGGCTCTCGGTATCCTTGAGTTCGAAGAGCCTCTGATCGATCCAGTCCATGAGATCCTCCCTTCCCATAACAAGCATAGCCTGAAGAAAGAGGGGCGGCTGCAGGATGTCGGACTCTCCAATCAGACGGATTGATGATTCAAATGCGTCCGAATATGGCCTTCTGCAATAAGTAGCAATAAGCTAACATCTTCCCGTCGCTTATTGAGACGGGAGTGTCGGCATATGAAGAAGCCAAGTACAAAAGCACGCCTTGCAACCGATATCGTCGTAGCGGTGTTTCTCATCGTGACCTATCTGACAGGCCATGCAGATCCCCATGTGCATGCGCTCTTCGGCTTCCTGCTGGTCGCAGCGGTTGTCGTGCATGCCGTGCAGGCACACAGGAAGGTCGTGGCAACGACACGCAACGTGGCGAAGAAGTCCATGAACAGAGAGACGAGGCTCGACTGCTGCCTCGGCCTTGCGATGGCATTCTTTCTGATTGCGGCGCTTCTGAGCGGCGGTGCGCTCATGCGTATGCGCATGGCGGAAGGTCTCAGCTTCGACGAGGCGGCATCTACGCCTCAAGGCATCGTGCATATGTGCTCAGCTGTGCTCTTCCTCATCTGTGCAATCGTGCATATCGTGCTCAACAGGGCAGGACTCGACAAGCTGCTGCCCGCCAAGAAGGCATAGAGCATATTCTGGGGACATCCTGCGAAGCGACGGAAAGGCCCTGCAGGCTTTACCGTCCCTTCTCTTTCTGACGATGCATTAAGGCCCTCCCTCGAGCAAGCATTGCCATACGGCAGCGCTTTTGGGCAATCGGCCATAGCCGACAGAAAGGGCAGCCTGAATCGATCATGGCCGATTCAGGCTGCCCTGGCATAAGACTGAAACCCCGTGCCTCTACTTCTGCGGGAAGGTCAGGATGTCAGCTCCTCCTGAAGTCTCTGTCTCGAGGCTGTCTTCTTCCTCTCCGCTATCATCTCCGCTTGCCCTGTACCAGTGCTGCATGCGCTCATTCACCTCATCGAGGTCGAACGGTCCGTAGTTCTCGGTGCCAGCCCAGGTCATCGCACCGTCGTGGTCGGGATCCGTGACATCGGAGAGCGCTGACAGGAACTCCCTGAAACCGTAGGCGCCGCCCACATCTTCCGGAGGCGCTGCTCCTTCTCCTGCCGTGCAGCAGGGGAGGGTGCCCGGATAGGAGCGGATCGTCTCTGCGAGATGGATCGAATGCAGCCAGGAGTCGCCGAAGTCGTACTCATAGACGGCATTCTTCGTCCTGGGGAACACCTCGTCGATGGTCATTGACTCCGCATCGACTGGCCCATTATGGGCGATGGCCGCGAAGGCCTCTCCTGCACCGTCTGCATCGCTCACAATCTCGATCTTTCTGCCGTGCGTCGTGAGGCGGAATTCGAAGAGATGGGAGTCTTCCCAGAGGAAGGCCGACTGGATGATCTCATGGAACTGTCCGAATGTGATGTGCTGCGGCACGACGATGTCGCGCCAGCAGGTGAGGTCGTGTCCGAGATCGAGCACGATATGGAACTTGAAGGCAGGATTCTGGCGCTTCTTCTCCTGCTTCTTCGAGCTTGCAGCTACGGTCGTGAAGATGTCCTCCTGGAAGGCACTGAAGAGTTCCTTCATGAACTCGCCGGTGGCAGCACCTGCCGATGTGAGCTCTATGCGCCCTGCAGGGTCCTTGGATACACGGATATAGCCGCTGCGGGCAAGATCTGCGAGCGCCTCTCTTGAAAGCGTCCCGGTGCTTACCTGCTTCGTCTTGCTGCCTCTGCCCTCCGCCTTCGATGTCGCGGCGAGATACATGAGCGTGAGCATATCGAGCAGATCCCTGCTGTCTGTGTCCATTGCACGTGCCTCCATCCGGTCATTTCTGCATTTCATGATAGCGGGGGCAAAGATAGGCTCTTCGTCACTTCTGGTGGGTAGCACATCTCTGCAATGATGCGGCCGGCTCCTCCGAGCGGTAGGATGCTGCCCTGCAGGGGAAGGCTGGACACCCACCGGGGAGGCGGCAATGGAAGTGCAGGCCGGGATGCTGGCAGGGCTCTTCGAGAGGTCGATGGGGCTCGGGGCGGAATGGAAGGTCTCGGACGTCTGGT